>ERZ869936.1462-NODE-1462-length-16746-cov-38.636631_pt1 | contig 16746 bp, 27 predicted proteins | sample MGYA00520876_ERZ869936 | MGnify/ENA primary metagenome ERZ869936 (study PRJEB32218, sample SAMN09650985) | biofilter metagenome | isolation source: enrty point of leading RO module | place: Saudi Arabia: Thuwal, RO plant located on Red Sea | collected 2016-02-17...
AGATTTGTAACCGCTGGGTATTAGTGCTATACTAGCGTTGTCTTCTATCGCCATACTTAAAATTTACAACAAAAATACAAAATAATTAGCGGCGCTTGCCTTGGCCGCGTCTTCGTTTTTTGTAACCTGTTTGCCCCTTGCTAGCGTTTTTACTATGTACCCCTGGGCGTTTCTTTTTAGGCGGTGCTTTGTATGCGCTTATAATTAGCCTTGGCATTACTTAGACTTGTCTTTAAGTTTTTCGTACGTACGCAAGCCCCCAAGGCCTAGCATACCTAACAAAATTGTTATAAGCTGGTCCATTTGTAAAGCTGGCGGCATAATCGTAGGGTTTACCCAGGCCACTAGATCGCGTATAACAAAGTTATAAAGTAGGGCCAGTCCGCATACCCAGCCAATAAAGGGACGCCACCCAGCTACAAATATACTACGGTGCTGGGCTTCTATTTTGTTTACTTCGTTTTGTATTTCAATAAGTTTAAGCGCTTTTTCTGGGTCTATTTCTTTACCCTTAATAGCCTCGCGTAAGTCTTTTGCAAACTCGCCTAGGGCGCTGTTACCGCCGCTGTTTAAACCAAGTAATTTAGCTAGTAGCTGTTTCATATTAATACGTCCAAATTACGCGCTGGGCTTTACTATCGTCTACGTCAATATGTATAAACGTGTCGGCTATACCTATACGCGTTATATTATGCAACATAAAAAGTTGTATAAGGTTGTAACGGTCTTGGCTTGTAGTACAGTGTATATCTACAGCTAAGCCTTTTAAGTGGCTGGACCCACCTATACCGTTAGCGTCTGGCATCTTACCGCCTACCTTAGCATTATGCGCCTCTGTTCTATAACCGCTGTTTATTACAATAGGCTTACCGTATACTTCTCGAACGTCGTCTAATATCTTTAAAAGTTTTTCGCTCATTAGTTGCCCGCTACCTTGTACGTCTGGGCTGTCAAATTCGTGTATTTCAAAGTGTTTTAATTTCATTCGTTAGTTTTTAAAATTTCGTCGCCTACGTGTATATGTGAATGTTTAATAGTTGGCGCCAGTAGTGGGTGTTCAGCTATACTACTGTGGGCCGCGTGTACACAATAAGGGCAATTTTCGGCGTAAACTTTTTCTATTTTTTCTTTTATTATTTGCGTATCTACTTGTATAGAATAAACGCTAGTAATAAGCCAGCCACTTACGCCTAGTAACAAAGTGCCAGCTAAGGCTACTATTTTGTTTTCTAACTGTTTCATTTTTTAACGTTTTTAAATATAAAGCTTTCGCCAGTAACACTAAGTTTATCTATAACTTCGGTTTGTAGATCGCGTAACATTTTTTCTATTTTATCTTTTTCTTCTACGATCTGTTTTACTTGGTTTTCCAGGCTTTCGTTCTTTGCTGTAAGGTTCGCCACTTCTTCGGGGTTTTTGCCTATAAAAGTATATATAACTACTGACAAGCTGCCAACTAGCATACCTACAATAACTTTAAAAATATCGTTATTTGTTTCTGGTATCTGAAAAAAAGCTAGAAACAAAAGCAAGCCCATAACTAAAAAGAAAATAATACCAGCCCCTATATACCCGCGAAGTTCTTTGTCTTTAAACATATTATAACCTATCTATTACGTTTTGAATTTCTAATAAATCTACATCAAGTTTAAAACTTAGATCGGCGGCCCACTGTCTTACTGGTTTTTGGCCTTTATAAATTATAACTAATGGCACCGTTTGAACCTGTTTTTTAAAATTACCGTTTTGGTCTTCTAGCCAGGCGAATTTTACAGTACAATTTGTAAGACCGTTTAGGTCTATATTGTGCTGTTTGTTCCATTTAGAATTTACTTGTAGTACTGTAACATCTGTTTTAACATCGCTTTTAACGCCCTCTGTTAGCTTGCCAGGGGTAAATAATAAAAACGCTAAAGCAATAAGTAAACGCATAGTTATCTAAGTTCGTACAAACGCTGTTCTATTATTTCTAATTTTTCAAAGTTTTTTTCTATTAGTTCGCGGTTATTCATTATTTCGCTACGTATAGCGTTATCTTTTAAGTCGTATTCTTGGCGCGTTATAACTGGCTCGGGTTTTTCCATAGCCTCGGCTATCTGGCCCTTTAAATTTACGTAAAACGCTGTAGCTGTAGATATTGCAACAGCCAAAGTTATAATAGTTTCTAAGCTTAATTTTACTTTAGTTTCTTTTGATATTTCAGCCATAACAATATATTTCTACAAAGATAACTATTTTAAAAACTTAACACTGTGATTTGAAAGTCTTCTACTCTGGCGGTGGCGTTACTTTTATCTACTTTAACTTGTATTTTAACGCCAGTGGTTTTAATTGCAGCCGTTACAAAAAACTGCGTAGTTCTACTATAGCGTACTTCGTCGCCGCTACTACTTATAAGATCGTGGGCAAACTCTACGCTTTTGTTAGTATCTGGAAAATAAAGGCGGCTATCCATTCTAGTATTAGCCGCGCCAGTTGTAATATCGTAGTCGTTTCTTACAAGTACTACGCTACCTACTGGTATTTCGTCTAAGTCTATAGTATTTGTAGCGCTGTCCCAAAGATCGCCAGTAACATAACTAGGCTTGTAAGTAGTTAGGGTACCGCTACCCGCTTTATCGTTTGTTAAGTCGGTCCAAGTATCGGCCGTAAGGTTTATAGGCGTACCGCTTGTAGTGGCGTCTTCATAAAAAGCAAAACCCCCTAGGGTATCGTAAATAGCGTTTACGCTTGTTTTAATTTCGTTTACGTTTGCTGCCGTAACCTTGTATATATCGGCTAAGGCGCTAGTACTGTTATCTGTTTTATCGGTAAAAGTAATTTTTGCCATATCTTAAAATTTAGCTTTGTAACTCTGTTTGAAGTTCAGCCTGTAGCCCGCCCTGGGCTTCTCGCTGTTCTATTCTATTACTAACTTCTATAATTACCCTGTAATAGGTATAGTCGCTAGCGTCTTCTTCTAAATAGTTTATAGTTTCTATTTGAGTAGTAAATACGTTAAAACCTTCGTCGCTTAGATCAATATAGCTAGAAGTTCTAGTACGTACAAGTTCTAGTACTTCGTCAGTAATTAAATTACTGTCTAGTTCGCCGCCACTGTCGCCAGTAAAGCGTGTAACGATTTCTAAGCGCGTTATAACTTCAGTTATATAGTTTGTTTGGTTCTGGTCTATTTCGTCGTTAGAAACGCTGTAAATACGTATATAAGGAAAACTAGCGTCGCTTGGTACCCTGTTATAAATAGGTACGCTAGCGCCCCTTAGTAAAACGTTACTAGCTAATTTATCTATATATGCTTTACGTACTCGGTGTATTACTTCTTTCATATATTTCTTTTTATATCTTTATCAAGTCTATTGAGTAAGCTTTTTAAAGCTATTCTTACACTAGGAAAAAAGAACGGCTGGGGCTTTATATTTACTTTACGTTCGCCTTTACCGCCAAATAATTTCTTTATATCGGACGCCGAAAACCCAAGTAGTCTAGCTTCTTTAGTGTCTATATGTCGGCCAGTACCAAACTCTTGGTAGGGCGCGTACTTCTTATTATAACCTACTTCTACTTTGCCTTTACCTTTAGCGCCATAGTAACCGCTTTGCTTTAGTTTACCTTTATCTACTGGCACCCTATCTGTAGCTTTGTCTATAATATCGGACGCTGTTTTTGTAAGCTGGGTACTTAGATCGTCTTTAGCTATACGCTTTAAACCGTCTAATTTCTTAAACAATTTATTTAGATCGTCCCTATTTATCTTAGCTTCCATTAATCTACTTTCGTGGCCTTTAGCGTTGTCATATAGTCTAGATCAGCGCTAAACTTATTATTTAGTCTGTACTGAACAGTGGACCCCTCAACTTCTATAAGGTCGTTATTTTGTAAGTTATCAGCTGAACGCTTACGCATAGTTATTTCTATATCTACATATCGCTGGCGTATACCGTTTTCTTGTTTTACTTCGCCGCCTACTTCTTCTACTTTAGCCCAGAACGAACCTACAGTAGTTTCGCCACTGGTCCACCCGCCGAACCCGTCCGCTGTTTTGCTATTACGCTTAACTGTTATTCGTGTATTTAGTTGGCCCGCGTCCATTATACAAATGGTTTTTTATAGCTTGCTAGAATATCTTTAGCGCCTGTAGGTATTTCGCTTACGATCGTACCCGTTTTAAAGTCGGCGCGGTTATCGTAGTAAGTGCTTACTGTTTGTAGTATAGCTTGCTTTACTAGGCTATCGTCTAGGCCCTCTGTTATATAGGTTACTTTTATTTCTTTAGCGCTACCGTCTTTAAGTTCTATAATTTCGTTATTTACGCCTTTGATTTCGTAAGTAGAAGTATTACCGTCGGTGGTTACACTAGATATACTAGCCACTGGTCCAAACGGTAACTGTAGTCTAGGCGTTTCGTATTCGTCGTAGTAGTACTGGCCTTGGTTTAATTCCTTGACGTAATAAGTTCTATTCTTGGCTACAATATCGCTACTTATATAGTTTTCGCACCATATACGCGCCTGGGTTATTATTCTAGCTATTAGTGTATCGTCGGCGCTGTTCTCAACTCTTAGATAGTCTTTAGCTTCTTGGGTGGTAACTATTTCGTTACCAGTTGTACTATTTATTTTAATTTCGCGCATAAATAAAAGTTTTTTCAAAAATACGAAAAAAGCGCCAGTAGATATCGGCGCCCTTTCCTAACTAAAACTAACCAAATGAAAAAAAACTCTAAGTGAATTGCACAAAGTTATTAAATTTATTTTTATAAATACCGTTTGGGCTTAGTCTTATTGATCTTTGTTCAGTATTTTTAATAACAAAAAAACCGTTTAAGTCTTCAAAATATATAGCAAAAAAATCTACTTCTTCTATTTTATAAGCTGAATTTGTACGCCTTAAAACTACTTGTACGTCGTTTCGGCGCCTTTTACGATCGTTTGAAACGTGTTTGATTTGTATTTTATACAGCTTGTTATCTTTTTCTATAATAGCATCGTAGGGGCTGGCATCAAGTAAAGGCATAGAAACGTTAAACCCGTTTTGCATAGCTATAGTAGCAAAAAGATATTCGGCTAGACAGCCGCGCTGGTTATTGTTCATTCTTGTTAAGTTACCCTAAGGTATAAAAAAACCGCCTAATTTGTGGCGGTCTTTTTTAACATAAAACAATAATCAAACTATTTTATACGTCCAGTATATTTACGCATAACCCCAAGGGCCTCGCTAAGCTTATTAAGTACCAGTATCTTTTTAGTTACTGGTAAATTATTAAAGCTATCGCTGTCTAAAAGATAGGCCAGTTCAGCTATTTCATTACTATAATAATTATTTTCCATTTTCGTTATAAGTTAAAACAGCTAGGCCCAGTATAGCTAAGCTTAAAGCTGTTAATAAGTCATTAAATAAGTATAGGCTACGTATACCCAAAAAAAACATATACCAGCCTAGTGTGGGTTTTAAATACTTCATATTACGCTAAATATAGATCGTTAATTAAAGTAAGCAAACAAACGTAGGCCACTATAGCGGCGCCAGTTATAATAAAACCCAAAAAGTCATCTAAAAAGTTTTTCATATCTATAAAATTTTAATTAGTTCAGTTATAAGCGCCAAGTAAATAATCAAAAGTATAGCGCTAAAAATGTTGTCTAGTATCGTATTCATATTGGCTAAATTAAAAAAAAATTTTTAATTGCAAAAATAAGCCAAAAAAAAAGCCCAGCGTAAGCCAGGCTTTATAATACTAATTAATCTGTATTATGGTGTTTCTAGCGCTGCTTTATCTACGCTAAAGTCGCCATTTACAAACGCGTTAGGCAAGTAATTTGTAAGCGCTACTCTCTCTTGTACTCTTACAGTTACGAACCCGTCGCGGAAGTTAGTAGAATCGAATCTAGAAAACTCGACGCCTACGTTATCACGAATCCAAAGCTGGGTACCCATTCCAAAGTTACCAAGTACGTATTTATCGGAAGTAACCGCTGTAGATAAAATTACAGGGACCCCGTTAATACGTGGCTGTAGCCCTTGGTTCCAGTCTTTTACAAGGTATTCATTTTGCGACGATTTAAGTAGCAAAATCTTATGGAAGTCTGTAGGGTTGATCATAATATAATCAGCGCTGTAGTTAGCTAGTGCTAGCTGGTTTAACGCTGCAGTAAGTACGTCAAACTCGTTAGCGCTTTCGATAGCGTCAGCAAAACCACCAGCTGCAAAGTCAGTCGCATCAGTGATAATACCGCTAAGGTTAGGCGCAGTACCGTTACCGTTAAGAATTTGGTCGTCTTCAACAGATAACAATTTTTCAGGCGCACGTGCTGACAAGTAGCTTGTAAGCTGTGGCGTATCGGCTAGCATTTCTTCAGAAATTCTAAAGTAAGTACCAATCTTACGTACGTTAGCGTCAGTAGCTGTCATATCAAAATCAGACTGGCCTAAAGTAGCGCCCTCGGCTTTAGCCGCGCCGCCGTCAGTATAGCCGCTTTCTTTTACATAACGTACTACGTCGCTGTCAGTTGAACCAGTAGGTATAAGCTGGCGTACGTGTACAGAACGTGTAGGGTCGAATTTGTACCCTGGTACTCTGTCAGCTGGGATAACATCGCCTGTAAAGTCAGCGCCGATAGTCATATCAGCCTTAACTTCAAAAGACGCGCTACGGTTATTACCGTTTCTAAGGCTGTCAATAGCACCGTCGTTAATAGCTTGGTTTAACGCACCTTTAAAAGTAAGGTTTTTAGATACTTCGGCTTGCTTTTTATTAGCAACTTCGTAAGCATCAAAACGCTCGTTAAAGGTTTTTGTTAAGTTATCGATTTCGTTTTTAAGCGCTTCGTCAGCTTTGCCAGTAGCGCTTTCAACAGCTTGCCCGTAGGCTTTTTCCAGTTTAGCGTCGATAACGTCGCCTAGTTGGTCTAGCTGCTTTTTTGCTTCTTCGTTCATTACATTTATTTTAAAGAAGGTTATACAATTATTTTAATTTGTCAATAAGATACTTATATACTTGTTGGCTGTCATCTACTGGCTTTGTGTCTTCTTCGGACGGCAAAGTAGCGCTTACGAATAGGCTTTTAAGTTTAAGTAATTCGGCTTCGATAGCGTAGCCCATTTCGTCGGATATATTACCCTTACGAATTAATTTAGCTAGGTTATCGTATCTTTTATAAAGTTCTTCTTTGTTCTCGCTTCCTTTAACGTCTAAAATTTTAGCTTGATCGTTAGCGGCCAAAGTAACGGCGCTTACTTCGTATAACTTAACTTCGGTTATTTCTCTGTAGTCGCCTTTAAATTCTTTTTGCATCGGTAAAATACCTACGCTGTTTTCGGTAATTACGCCCATTTTAATAAGTTCGTAAACGTCTTTACCTAGTGTAGTATTAGCTAGCTGGGCTTCAAACTTTAAACCTTTATCGTCTTCTTCTAGCATAACCATTTTACCAAGTGGCTGGGCCATATTGTGCTGGTAAATATAGCGGACCCGTTCGCCATTTTCTTTAATTGTTTTTGCGTAAGCCCCTGGTCTTATAATATCGCCGTCGCTATCTTTATTATTAAAGTAGGACGCGTAGCCCTTTACTATATGCTGTTTATCGTCGGCATCTATTACTTCGCCAAGTGGCGCGCTTTTATATAAAATCATAATTCTATAATTTTTACAAATTTAAGGGTTTTTTTATTAGTGTTATTTCGCCCCCGTCGTCGGTGTTTACTCCAGCGTCTACATACTCTAGTACTAAATTTTCTTTTAGCGCTTTGTCTAAAAGTTCTGTTAGTTCTTCTTCGCCTAGCATATATAAATACGCTTGCGGGTGTTCTAGTTCTGGGTGTAGTTTTACGTACTTGTCTATAAGTTTTATTAGTTTTTCCATTATATACTATCTATTAATTCTTGCCATATCTTTTTTGTTTCTTCATAAATTTTAGGAAAAAGGGCTTTAAAAATAGGGTTACCATTATAGTAGTTTTCAGAACAGTGGGCCAAAAATTCAGCGTGTTGACCGAATACGCCCCTTGTTGTATAGTAACTTACCCCGTGGCCGAACCCTACGCGTTCTTTAGTTATGGCGCCAAAAAAGTCGGCCATATCTAAAAAGTGTTCTCTAAATTCTATATCAGTCATATTCTTAAACTGTTTGCGTAGTTTTTTATATTCTTCGCTATCTATTGTACGGTTTATATCTATTTTTTGCCTAAACTTATTTTGTATATCTAAACGCCTTTGACCTCTTAAACCTACGCCTAGTTCTTTTTGTAATCTTTTAAAATGTTTTATAACTATAGGGTCGCTGGCCGTGCCATATCTAGCCCATTTTAGTTGGTAGTGTATAGCGTGGCCAAACTCGTGGGCTATTACGCTTTTAGTTTGATTTGCCCCTGGCTTATATCTTTTTATGTTTATATTGACAGTACCAGCTTGATGATAGCTACGTCTACCACTTAATTTTATTTTTATTTCTTCATTAAGAAGTTTTAAAAAATCTAAGTTACCTACTATATAGCCTTGCTTAGCCATATCGTCTAATTTAACCCAAGTAGGATAGGCGGGGTGGTCTACTCTTTGTAAATAGTCGCCTAGGGGTTCGCCTTTGCCTTGATCTGGACCCTCATATACTGGCCCTTTAGGCTTAGGTTCTACAACTGTTGTAGCTAGGCCAGCGGCTATTTCTTCGAATACCCTACCTTGGGGTATTTCTTGACCGCCAAGGCCGTAACCTATTTCTGTAAACCCTGTAGTTTCGGCGCCTTCTTTTGGTATATATACAACAGTGCACCTACAGTTTACTGTATTCCTGGCGCTTGCCCTTGTACGGTCCCCAGGCTTGTCCATAGGTTCGCCACCTACTATAAAGTCTTCATTTAAAGGTATAGGGTCGGACCCAGCCATATTACGGTGGGCCTCACGTTCTCGGCCGTCTAGTGTTACAGACCAGCGCTTTAGTAACTGGTCTTCGTCGTATACAGTAAGCGCCGCTTCTTTAACAGCTTGGTTACTTATATTAGTTGTTTCAGTTCTTACAAAACGTTCGGCTTGGTATCTACTATAGCCGTCGAATTGTTTACGAAGTATACGCGCTTGTTCTCTAGCGCCTAACCTCATAAAATCGGGGTCCCGTAGTAGTTTCGTCGTTATTTGTATTAGGGTCTTTCGCGCTGTCCCTTGTACTAGGGGCGTATTTGTTGCAGCTACAGCGGCGGCATTTGCCGCAAATTTTCTTTGCCATTCGGTTCGGTATTGTGTGGGGTTAATTCCTTTGGTGGCAAATTTATCAAAATTTCTAGCGTACCAGTTAGCAAAATGAAGTCCAGTATCTACATATACTTCGTTATATATTTCGCTTAGATCGTTGGCTTTAAATAGCCCAAGTAGCTGTATATTGTTATTGTTGTTAATAAACTGGTCTATACCTTTGGCGTATTCTCTATTATAAAAGCGCCGTACTTTAGATATATTTCGTTTTTCGGTTTTATCGCGTTCGCGTTCGTAGGCCCTTTGCCAGTCTTCAACAAAGTTTTTTTTAAGCGGCTTTTTATAGCGCTCATATTGACTATAACAAAAAGCTGTACGCTGGCTAACGTTAGGAAAATCAGCCATAGCCTCGGGGTCCACTATACAGCGGTTTACAAAATTGTTTTCGCTTTCGCCTTGGTATGGTCTAGGCATTTTCTAATTTATCTAACGTTTTGACGGCCCAAACTCGCATAGCCTCGCCACCCCAAAGGTTGTAGGCTACGTAGCCTTTATCGCGCCAGGGTTCGTCTTTAAATTCGTCGGCTACAGTTGAATAGGTTTTACTACGCGTTAAATAGTTCTTGGTTCTTTTTAAAACGTCTAAGCTTAGGGCCTCGCGCTCGCTTAGTTGGCGCGCCCTTGCAAGGCCTACTTTCGTGCCAGCTTGTACTACGTCGCGGCCGTATTTCTCTATCCAGCCTAGCATACGCTTAGCGTTATTAGTTGCAGCTTGCGGGTAATTGTCAAACGTTTGGCTTTTAGTTTCGTCTTTACTACTTTGTGGGTGGCCCTCTGGTAATAGGTCGGTATCGTGTTTACCGCTTCTAAACTTACCGTTTTTAAGTGCATATAGATAACTGTTTACGCGGCCCATAGCCCACTGGTCGGCGTTCTGTACGTTAGGGCGTACGCTTTCGGGGTTAGTTCTATAAGCCCCTACGCCGCGCTTGTATACTTCAAACAAAGTATTTACAGTAGTTCGCTTTGTACTGTCGTCGCCTACTTCTTCGTTATGATCGTCAGCTTTTTTTTTTAGTGCTGTTTTAAGCCTGTCGCTTATTTCTTGTTTATTATCGCCTACAGCTTCTAAGTATTCGCGGTGGCTATTGAACGGCATATAGACTGTTTCGCCGTCTATACTGTGGGCGTGGTAACCTTCGCCGCCTAACTGTTGGGCGCGTGCTTCGGCCTCGCCTATAGTTGTATACATATCTGTTTGGCCTTGTACTTCGGCTTTTACTTCGATATTGTGTAACGCTTCTTTTATCAGCTTCTTTTGTTCTTCTACGTCCATAGGCGGTACTGGGTCTGGAAAATCTACGTCGCTGTTGTCAATAGGTAACAAGTTACTAGGTACGTAGTAGTCGTCTAGTGCTGGTGTGTCTTCGTCTACGCCGTAATTCATAACAGCGCGTTTTTCGTTAGGCGTAAGCCACCAAGCTTTGTTAAGCTGGTCTACTACTTTATCGTTTTCTTCTTGTAGTTCAGGTATGCTAGTAAAGTCGAAGTCTATATATAAGTTATCGCCAAACTTAGGTACAAGCCAGCGGTTTAATTCGTCGCGTAGTTTTATCAGTTCTGGTATTACAGCGTTTTGGTATAAAGCCTTTTTGGCCTCTTTCATATTATTATACGTTGTAGCCTCTGTGTTATTGAGTAACTGAACAGGTACGCCGTAGATATTACAAAGGTCTTTTATACTTGCGTTGTATTGCTCAATAAGCGAAACATCTGTAGCGTTTAAACCAAAGTTTACCCAGCTTAGTTTCTTTGGCGTTATGATAACATCGCCAGCGTTACCGCTACCTTGGTACTGTTGTCTAAATTTATCTTTAAGCTGTTGGGCCTGTACTTCGTTTAGATCGCCTTCGTCGGCCATCAATAGGCCCCTAGCTGTTTGGTTCTGTAGATACTTGACCCCAGTAGTTACAGCTTCGTTATTAGCTGTAAGCGTACGAAGTCCAGCGGCTAACGGGCTTTGGCCGTAAAGGTGTGAACCCGTACCGTCGTAGTAGGGGTTAAAGTCTTTTATGTGTAGTACGTCTTCGGCTGGCATACTGTAGTTACCGTTATACTCTATACGATATTCTTTAACTGGCTGCATCAGCCCACCGCTTACTATTTCTACGATCTGGGACGGCAAGGCGTATAGTTCAGTATAGCGCCCTACGTTAGCGCCCGTATCTGGTCCAAGGCCGTATATATATCTGTTACCAGTAAGTTTACCAAAGGCTACAAGTTCGGTTAGCCAGCTGTTATAGGACTGGGCGGGGTTGGGTCTATTTAATAATTCGTGTAGTTCAGTATGTTCTAACTCAATTAGCGCGTGCTTTTGTAGTTTTTTCGCCTGGTATATACTGTTATTATCTAGGGTATTACTAGTAATGGCTTTGTAACGCTTTAGGTCGTTCTCGTTCTTCTTCTCATATACTTGAAACGGTATAGTAGTAGCGGCGCGTGTTATTATATTAATAAGGCTGTAAACAGTAGCGTTACGGCCGTAGCCTTGTTTAACGTAAGTATCGTCGTTGTCTGGGTTCCATACAATACTCTCGCCTAGAAATTGATATATAGCCCTGTTATATGCGGCGGCTGTTTGTTGGGCGTTTTTCGAAATGATCTTTGTAAAACGTTCTAATAGTGAAGCCATACGTAAAATTTGTACAAATTTAATGAATTTAAATTACGAAAAAGTCGTTACGGTTCTTATACATACTGTAAGTGGCATAACGCAAGGCGTCGGCCAAGTGGTTATTTTTATCTATCGGCGTATTTATTATAGTGCCGTCTTTTAATTGCTTCCAAAAATACGTACGCTGTTCTTGTATTAGGTTCTTACTTTCTTGGCTTACAATTACGTCAAACTCCTTTATAAGGCTTATACCAGCTGTAATAGAACCCGCGCCCTTTATAGCTGGCTTAGCTAGACAGTCCATTTGTCTAAGTTCTTCTATACTCTTAGGTTCGGCGCTGTCGCAAAACATCAGCGTTTGATTAAGCCCCTGGGCCTTTAGGTATTCGGCTATATCGCGGTTAGTTAGCCCTGTCTTGTATAAAATTTCGTGTACGTAAAGCTTGTCGTTCTTCTTGGCTACTTTTAGTATGGCCGTTGGGTCGTTACTAAAACCAAAGTCTAGGCCTAGGTGGTAATCTAAGTCTGGGAAGTCAGCGTAGGGTATATACTCCCAGTTATTGAATATCTGGCGGTTACTGAATACAGCGCGCTGGCCCTCGCCAAAGACGCGCCAGTAGTCAGGGTCTTTTGTCTTTAGTAATTCTATTTCGCTTACAAGTTCTGGGCTTAGAAATTTGTTATCGCTGTAAGTAGTTACCCAAGTTTCTACGTCGTCGCGCTCGCTGTCTATTAGTTCGCTGTATAACCAGTGTACTGGGTCCGACGGGTTGAAGTCTATTATAATTTCTTGGGTGGTTCTCATATTCAGCTGTCTATAGTCTTCGTAGTGTAATTCGTTTGCCTCGTTTATAAAACATATATCGCGCTTACGGCCGCGTATCTTTTGCGGTTCGTCTACGCTTAAAAACTCTATAGTATGGCCGTTATACTTAAAAGTGTTTTCGGCCTTGTTATGTACCCCAAGGTAATAAACCCCCAAGCGTTGCATAATTCCTATAAGATCGCGCTGTACTGACCCTTTGAGCGCTGGTAACGTTTTACGTACTATAGATATTACTAGGGGGTCTTTTTCAGTGGTTAGCTTATAGACAAGGTACTGGCATATAGCGTAAGTCTTACCAGAACGCGTACCGCCCTGGTGTACCTTTATCCTGGCCTTGCTTTTAAGTGTTTGGTAAAACTGTATGTTACAGGCCTCGCTTACTCTTTGCTGGGTACCCATTCAATTACTTTACTTTCAAGTACGCCCTCGTGTGCTATTTCTTGGCGTTCTATATATCCCCGTTTTTTGCCTTTTGTCTTCAAGTAGAAAATAGTCGCCGTTACGTTACCCTCTTTTATAAGATCGTATAACTTACTTTCGACGGTATCTATAGCTACGTCTTTAAAGTCTTCTACAGCCTTTTTAAAGTCTGGGTCTTTATCTAGCCATTCGTAGAATGTAGTACGGCCAACCCCAGCCATTTTACAAGCTGTAGTAACTACGCCTAAGCTTTTTTCTAAAGCTTTAAGCATTTTCTCTTTTTTAGTATGTTCGGTTTGTTCGGCCATAGTGCAAAGTTAAATAAAAAAAGCCACCCGTAAAGGTGGCCTTAAAATAACCCTATAAAGTCAAAAAATTTAAACCAAAGAAACGAAAAAAAGCGGGTTATTAAATATATTTTATATAGTGGTCCATATAGCGTAAGGGGTCGTTTTTAAGCTTATAAAGTTCTACTAAGTCTTCGTAACATTTTTTTTCTAGTTTTTGTTTGTAAATAATAGTTATTCTTCTTTGAACATCGTTTACAAACCTCTCTCTAAGTTCTTTATCTGTTAATCCTTTTGGTGTTTTAAAATCTACTAAAAAATTCATTTGTTTCGTTTTGTTGTACAAATATAATATAAACTATTTCTAAATTCCAAAAATTTTTTAAATTATTTTTATTCTATATCTGTAAACCAAAATATATTAAAGCCAAAAAATAGTAGTAAAAACTGTAGTACGTGTTCTTCTCTTTCTACTATTTCTTCGCCTTTTAGCGTGCTGTCTATGTAGTTTATACCAATAGTAAGGCCATAGATAGGAAAAAAAGTAATACCAATTAAAGGCATATTAAACGCTTTTAGTTTCGTAAAGATACAAATAAAGCGCCCATACTTTTAGATCAGCTTGTTTTTTGGTATATGTTTCAGGGCTTTGTATTAGTTGCCCGTTATCGTTTATTTGAACGTGTAAGCCTTTTTTTGTTGGGTTTACATAAACCTTTATACCGTTTTTTACGCACCAGCTTAGGGCTTTAAAATGTTTTTCAGTCATTAAAACAGTTCTGTTTGTTTTACGTTTTCTTCATTTATAGAATTTATAGCTGCGTCTAGTATTGTTTTACCAGCTTTAAAATCTACTAAATTTCTAGCTATTTTGCTTTTAGGTTGCTTTCCTTTATACTTATAAAAGTCGTATTCGTGGAAGTCGCATAGCCTTTTTAGTTCGTCTTTACCTTGACATACGTTAGCAGTCCTGTCTTTTAAGTCTAAAGGTATTTTAAAGTTACACCAGTATAAGTGCCTACTGCGTTTTTGTGGGTTTAAAAGTGGTTTATAGTACGGTATTACGTTTTCTACCACGTACTTACCTTTAAAGTGGTAGTCTAGTAGTAAAATTTCTTGGTATAGCTTCATATCTGGGTATATAGGGCTTTTACCATTTGCGCCTATAGACCAAAACCTAGCCCTACTATGCGTAGGACAGGGTGGGCTAGACCAAATAAAGTCGTATTCTTTGTAGTGGTCTAATAAGTATTGGTGGGCATCAGCTACTATTACTTTATCGTTTGGAAAACGCTCTCTATAAAGTCTAGCTAGTTCTGGGTCCCATTCTACAGCTGTTATTTCGTGTTCTTCGCCCCATTTGTAACGGTTGCCGCCTAGACAAGCGTATAAATTTAGAATTTTCATATTTATTATTTTAATTATTTACCAAGGTACGTTAGTGTCTTTTATTACTTCAAACGTTTTATTTTCTTTACCTATCGGTTTATATACCCCGCCGTTTCTAAAGTCAGGGGCTACATCAAACTGGCCTAGCTGGCCGTTTTCTTTACGCTTTACTTTTTCTACATATATGCTTACTATATCGCTTTTGTACTCGGTCTTTTGCCCTATGTTTCTATAGCACACTAGGCCGTTATAAGCTTTGTTATAAAAGTCAGCGGACCCGCTAATATCGTACAGCCCAGGTTTTTTATATACCCCGTTTTCGCTTTCAATTTTACGCGGGTGGGCTACTAGAAAAAGATGCGTGTTTGTTTGCTGGCAAAACTGGGTTATTTCGCTAAGCTGTTTACCTATGTAGCTAAAATCGCGCTGGGCGCTATGGTCTAGCATATTCCAGGGGTCTATAAGCAATACGTTTACTCCCTTTTGAAAAACCAGCTGTTTAAAGGCGTCTAGTATTCCTTTTAGCGTTAGGTTTTCTAGGTCAATTTTAACCCAGTAAAAATGTTCTTGTATAAAGTCTTTAGTATGGTTAAGATCGTCTACGCTACAGCTACGTTCGTTTAGTTTATCAGCTATTCGCTTTATATGGCCCTCATAAGGCCAGCTTTCAGGGCTGAACATAGCGCACCTAAAACCGTAATTTGTAGCTAGGTTTACAAGTATTTGATCTGTAAAGTCAGACTTACCGCTATTAGGTATACCAGTTAATACAGTCCATTCGCCAAAGGCTAGCTTAAAATAGTTATCACTGTCGCCTATACCTAGGCTGTAGTTTTTTATACCGTTTTCGTTAAAGTTTAATACGCTGGTCCATATATCCGAAACGTTTATAACGCCCTCTAAAGGGAAGTTTTTAGCGCCTTTTATATACTGGCGTAGTGTTTCGGCCCCTTTGTTTATTAAAACCTCGTTAGCGTCTTTAAAATCGCCAAAATCGACGTATTTACAGCGGTAAGCGCCAAGTCTACGGGCCAGTTCTTTACGTAACATAAGCCCTGGCTGGTCGTTATCAGTGCATAGTATTATTTCTTCTTTATTCTCAAAGTATTTATAACAGTTGTCTAGATAGTCTAGGCGCTGGTTACCTTTACTAGCGCCGTTAGGTACGCTTACTACGCTATATAAACCAGCTTCGTGTAAGCTTAGGGCGTCTAGTTCGCCCTCTACTATATAACAGCTTTTGTTATCGGCTATGTTATCTAGGCCGTAAAAAATCAGTTCAGCACCGCTAACAAGCTTAAAGTTTTTTTCAGCGTCGCGATATTTTACGTTTACAAGTTCGCCAGCCCTAAAGTAATTAAAGTTAATCGTACGGCGTTTTTTCTGTACTTGCGGTATGTATTCTACGCTTTCGCCTATTTTGTAGTGTACTAGCGTGGGTTCTGTTATACCCCGCTTACCGAACCAGTCTATAATACGGCTGTTTAGTTCAGCGTTTACCTTTGGCGGTTTTACGTATTCTACTTTTTGCTTAAACTTTACGTTACCAGACCAGCCGCAGTTATGGCAGTTGTATATACCTTGGTCTATATTTACGCTTAGGCAAAAGTCGTTTTTATTTTTTCTAGTATGGCTACATTTTGGGCAAAGTGTTTTAACCTCGCCGCTGGTTCTTTTAACCTGTATACCAAGGCCTTGTAATTCATTTAGATACATATAGTTTTAATTATAAGCCGCAATATCCACTATCGCAGTCGTTAAAGTCTTCGTCAAATAATTCAGTTTGTTTAAAGCTGTTTTTTATTTCTTGGTAACTTATTCCTTTTTTAAAAGTTCTTACATTATCCCCATTTTCTTGTTCAGCCTCTATAAACCAGTTATACTTATTAGGGTATTTTTCACTCATATATTTTAAAAGTACTGGCGATCTGTGAAAACAGCCTATACAGTTATTCATATAAGCAAAACGTAC
>ERZ869936.1463-NODE-1463-length-16728-cov-4.042944_pt1 | contig 16728 bp, 11 predicted proteins | sample MGYA00520876_ERZ869936 | MGnify/ENA primary metagenome ERZ869936 (study PRJEB32218, sample SAMN09650985) | biofilter metagenome | isolation source: enrty point of leading RO module | place: Saudi Arabia: Thuwal, RO plant located on Red Sea | collected 2016-02-17 ...
GAGCGCTTCCTGAAACAGGCCAAACACCTCGTCGGCAACCGACGCCTCCATCTTCGGATCACCCGCGTCACAAAGGAACTCGACGCTCCGTTCGCACAGCAACGCGGCTTGTTGGCATTCGTGCTTCAACGCGGCCATGAGACCAAAGGCGTCGAGCACCTTGGAGCGCAGCCCATTGCTCAGTTGCCGCACCGAGGCGCTGGCCTGACTGGACAATTCAATGGAAAGCGCGGTGAGTTTCTGGCTGATGTCGTCATGCAGCGTCCTGGCCAGGATCGCCTTGTGTTTCTCCTGGGCCCGGCGGATGTTCGCCAACAGGGCGCGCAATTGTTCCTTTGTAGCGTTCACTCGTCAGATGTGGGCCAAGTGTAACGGCTCCCCTTTTAATGCCAAACCTTTCCCGGGCATGAAATAAATGCTGCACCAGGACTGTGAAAAGGCAATCGCCTGACGCCGCCATCAGCGGTTGGCAGTCTATTCTCACGCGGCGAACCGTTTATTGTAGCGGTGAAGGAGGTCGTATGCTGTGCGCTTTGGCGATCACGTTGATTGTTGGCCTGTATCTGGAAGATCGGGGATATTTTACAGCGGAGGAAGAAGCGCGGTGATTGACAGACAATTCGGTTACAATTCCTCGGGAGCATCCGCGGCTCCAGCGACCCGAACAACCTTCGGCAATTCAAACCAGAAACAGCTTCCCTTGCCCGCCTCGGACTCAACGCCGAACTTGCCCCCCATGCGTTCAATGCCCTTGCTGACGATGGCCAATCCGATGCCCGTGCCCCGGTACTGGGCGGTGTCGTGCAGTTTCTCAAACACCTGGAAGATACGCCCGTGATGCTCCGGCGCGATGCCGATGCCGTTATCCTTGACCCAGACGCGCACCATGCGCTCGGTTTCCGAAGCTCCAATTTCAATCTGCGGGGTGCTGTCCCCGGGAACAAATTTGAGCGCATTGGAAATCAAGTTGGATAATACCTGTTCCAGCACTGTGGGGTTGGCTAAAATTTTGGGGAGCGGCCTGCGAAGGCACACATCGGCCTTGAGCCGCTTGATGTCGTCGGCAAAGTGAGCCAGCACGGCGTCTGTTTTCTCCTCAAGGCTCAGCCAAACCTTGGGCAGTTCGACATGCGCCAGGCGTCCGTATGTCAAAAGATCCTGAATCAATTGGTCCATCCTTTGCGAGCTTTTGGCAATGCGCCGGGCGTACTCGCACCCTACCTCGTCCAGCTTCGGGGAATAATCCTCCACCAGCGCGTTGGCAAATCCCTCCATGGCGCGAAGCGGCGCCCGAAGGTCATGGGCGATGCTGTAACAGAAGCTTTCCATTTGCTTCATGCTTTTCTCCAATTGCACCGTGCGTGCGGCGACTTTCTTTTCCAGCGTGCGCGAATGCTCGGTCACGGCATGCATCCAATCCATCCGGTCCTTGGCGACCGCAATGTAATCGGCAATCACTCCCACCAATTTCATTTCGTCCTCGCTAAATTTGCAGGGACGCCGGCAGGCAAATGAAACCACACCCAGCAGTCGCTTGCCGGACAGAATCGGGCATCCCATGAAACTTGAAAACCCCATCTCCTTGAGCGCGCGATAACGGCCGTCCTCCTCATCGGAAAGGCTGGCTGCTTCCAAGGTGACCCTGTTTCGCGCAATTTCTCCCCAAGCCTGAGACTGGAAATCAAGGGTTTCGAATGCCGCCACTTCCTGCTGGTTAAATCCGCCCAACGAATAGAGAAGCAAGTGCCTGGAATCGCTGACCGTGTGATACCAGAACACATCCAGGTTGAGGTGCCGGCACATTTTTCCAAGCAGGTCCGATATCATGGATGGAAGGTCATCAGCCTTCAGCAGGTCGGCAGCTGCCTCCGATAACAGGGTCAGTCGATCGTTCCGTGTTTTCAACGCCTGCTCAACCTGTTTGCGCTCGGTGACATCCTGGCAGGTGCCAAACATGCGGCAGACTTTTCCCTTGTCGTCCATGACCGTCTGCCCCCGGGAGTGAAGCACCCGCACTGCGTCGTCGCCTCGGATGATCCGATGCTCAAAATCCAACGGCTCCCCGGTTTGCATGGCCCTTTGAATGCGCTCGCGAAAGGCGGTCCTTTCCTCCGGATGCACAAAGTCCAGAACAGACTCGAAGGTGGCATCGAAATGCCCCGCTTTGTAAATGTCATGCAGTTCCTCTGACCACTCCACCTTGTTGGACGCGACATCCCAGTTCCAGCTTCCCACGTGGGCAAGTCGCTGCGCCTCAGCCAGCCTGCGCTCGCTCTCGCGCAGGGCTTCCTCCACCTGTTTGCGACGAATCAAGGTTCCCAACTGGCTGGTCACACTGGAAATGAACCGCATGAATCGCTCATCTTCCTCTCGGGCCTCATAAAGAAAAAAAAGGATGACGGCAACAACCTTATCCCCGGCAATCACCGGCATGCCAACAGCCGCGCGCAGATTGTGGTCAATGAGGCTCTTCCGATTAAAGTGATCATCCGCCGAAACATCGGGCACCCACAGCGGCATCATCGTGGACCAGATCCAACCGGGAAGCCCCTCGCCGGGCCCAAAGGCCATCGCCTCGGTCGCCCTTCGAAATTCCTTCAACGACTCATTCGTGCAATAATATTCCCGTCCGCAAACCAGCCGATGGCCCGAGGGAATCCAAACTTCTCCATAGGGCCAACCGGCCATTCCACAAACTTTGCGCAATACTGTCCCCAACGCGGTGTCGAAATCCAGGGCTTCGGCGATGGACTGGGTCAGCGCCTGTGAAAGAAAAATCTCTTGCTCGGCCCGCTTGCGCTCGGCCACCTCCTCCTCCAGTTGCCCGGCATGCTGGTTTGCCAATGCTGTAGCCTTCTCGGCATGAAGCCGCGCCCGTCGAAGCAGTTCAATCACCCAGATGGAGAAAAAGCCCGGCACGGTCTCTCCGATCAACCGCGTCATCTCGATGAATTTATGCACGCCCAGAACGCCCTGCGGATAGAGAAAGAAATAATCGCCCAACAACATGCCCCCCACCATGACCGCAAGTCCGGGGCCAAATCCCCCAAACCACGCCGCTACCATCGCTGCGGGCGCAAAGAAGACAAATGCCATCCTGTCTCCCAGCATTTCATTCAGCATCAGGCGCAAGGCAAACGCCGCCAGCAGGCACAAAAGGGCCATTGCGTAACGCGAACTCCAGGGCCGCCTGGAATCGTCCCACGTCGGAAACCACAACCTGACCGCGCTTTCTCTGCCAAATGCCATATTCTTCCCTTCCACAAAATAAGTCGGTTTGCGGAAAATAAAAGTGAGGGGGAAACCCGGGTCGCCCGCACACTCTAGCGGACTTACGATTCCTGACAACCCCCCACTTATTCACAATTGAGTTCCGCCGAGTCGCCACTAGATTTGCTGCGCAGGCATCTATGAGCCAAACCAACCATCTGACCGCCAACGCCGCCGACTGCGTGGTCCATGCCGCCGCGCACATCCTCGCGACCGAACCGGCACTCGAAGCCGTCACGCTCGACTTGGAACAGCGCCCGGTCTCCATCGCCGTTCTGGGCCCGGAATCCACGGATCCCACGCTCTCCAACCGCGTGTTCACCTGCATTGACCGGGCGCGGCAATCGGCCAACCACCGGCGTTGCGGCCTGCTCGACGGCGAAGCCGATTGCCAGGCCTGCGGCATCCCCTTCGCGCCCTTCGAGCGGCAAAGCATCCGCATCACCCGGGACGGCAACGGCGCCACCATTTCCCGGGTCACCTGCCCCACCGCGCCGCGGTTCTGGCACTGGCGCAAAATCAAATGGCCAAGCCTGAGCCCGCGCGAAATTCACCTTCCCGAGGAGCCGGGCGAGGAAATCGAGGAATGGAAACCGCAACTGGCCGCTTCGGTGATGTGCGCAGCGCTGGGCATTGCGGGCCATTTTGCGGGCCCGGGCTTTACCGGGCAATTGCTCTACATTTTTGCCTACCTGTTCGGATCGTGGTTTGCCGCCAAGGACGTGTTGGAACTGCTCGGCAAGGGAAAGCTCGACGTGCATTTCCTGATGCTGGCCGTGGCGTTGGGCAGCGCGAGCATCGGCGCGTGGGGTGAAGGCGCAACGCTGCTGTTCTTGTTCTCCTTCTCCAGCGCGCTGGAACATTTCGCCATGGGCCGCACCCAGCGGGAAATCCGCTCCCTGTTCAAGGCCGCGCCCAAGTCCGCCGTGTTGCTCGATGAATCAGGCAATGAGCGCGAGGTGCCTGTGGAAACACTCCAGCCCGGCATGCGCCTGCTCATCCGGCCGGGAACCCAATTCCCCGTGGACGCCGCTCTTGTCCAAGGGACAACCGCCGCCGACGAGTCCAACCTCACCGGCGAGGCGACGCCTGTGGAAAAATCCACCGGTGATACCGTGTTGGCGGGAACGATGAACCTCTGGGGAGCCGTGGAAGTGACCGTGTCGCGCCCCGCCTCTGAAAGCTCCTTGCAGCAAATTATAAGGCTCATTCGCGAGGCGCAGCATCTCAAGGCGCCGGCGCAGCGATTGACCGACCGGTTCGGCCCGCATTACACGTGGGCCATTCTATCGCTGTCGGCCCTCATGTTCCTGGTCTGGTGGCTGGGCTTTGGCCTGCCCGCGTTCACCTCCTCCGAAACGCAGCCTTCGGCCTTTTACCGCGCCATGATTTTGCTGGTGGTCTCCTCGCCGTGCGCGCTGGTGCTTTCGATTCCCTCAGCGGTGCTGGCGGCCATTGCCTCCGGCGCGCGGCGCGGCATCCTCTTTCGCGGGGGCGCGGCAGTGGAGAAACTCGCGGCCATCCAGATCACCGCGCTGGACAAAACCGGCACCCTGACCACCGGCGAATTGAAAGTGGAGCGCGTTGAAAGCTTTCCGCCAGGCAAGGAAGCATTCATCGAGCAACTGGCCTTTTCATTGGAAAAACTCTCCACGCATCCCATCGCCCGCGCGGTCACCCGCCACGGCATTCGCCACCAAATAAAGCCTTTCCCGCTGGCCGGGTTCCAGTCCGTAGCAGGTCAGGGAGTCACCGCGCAACTGGATGGCCGCCCCGTCCTTCTCGGCCGACGGGAATGGGTGCTGGCCACCGCACAGCATCGCCTGGCGGCATCCGCTCCGCCGCCGGACAGCGGCTTGGCTGAGGTCTGGGTTTCGGGCAAGGGCGTGTTGGGGAGAATCATTCTCCGCGACGACATTCGCCCGCAGGCGCAATCGGTTTTACAGCAACTGCGCCGCGCCGGATTGAAAACCGTGGTGCTGACCGGGGACCACAAAGCCGCTGGAAACTTCCTGAAAACGCAACTCGACGTGGATGAAGTCCGCGCCGAACTCAAACCCGAGGACAAGGTCTCCATGATCGAACAATGGACCCGTGACGGAAACCGCGTGGCCATGGTCGGCGATGGGGTCAACGACGCTCCAAGTCTGGCCGCCGCGCATGTCGGCGTGGCCATGGGCGCGCGCGGTTCCGACGCCGCTTTGGAACAAGCCGAAGTGGTGCTGATGCATGATCGCCTGGAGAATTTCTGGTCGGCCTTTCAACTCAGCCGCCGCGCGCGGGCCATCATCCGGCAGAATCTGGTGGTCTCTCTGGGAACCGTCGCCGTGCTGGTCAGTTTCGCCATGGCGGGAGCCATTCCCCTGACCATCGGCGTGGTCGGACACGAAGGCAGCACCGTGATTGTGGTCTTCAACAGCCTGCGCCTGCTCTGGTCGCGCGACAGCTAGCCAATCCTTCCCACCCCGAACAAACTGGCCAAAATGCCGATGGAGCCATAGGTCGCCTCGCGAAGCACCCAGCGCACCGCCTCAATCTGAATGACAAATATGAGGATGAAGAACCCGTACTGGCTGATTTGCAGGAACCGCTCCTCGGTCATGCCGATGAAGTAACGCAGCAGGTGCGAGCCATCCAGCGGCGGAATTGGCAGCAAATTGAAAAAGCAGAGGTAGAAGTTCAGCACCGCCAGCCGCAGGCAGAATTCCCAAAGCGCGGGCGATTCCAGCGCCATGCCCATGCGCATCGCCGCGACGGCGGCCGCGCCCAGCAGCACATTCATCGCCGGGCCGGCCATGGCCACGAGCACCCAGTCCACATTGCGGTTCTTGAGGTTTGCGGAATGCACCGGCACCGGCTTGCCCCAGCCGATGATGAACCCGGCCAGGCCCGAGCCGGTCACCGACAGAAACACCGCCAGCAACGGCAGGATCACCGTGCCCAACAGGTCCATGTGGACGAGCGGATTGAGCGACACCCGGCCAAGCATTCGCGCGGTGTCATCGCCGCGCTTGGACGCCATCCAGGCGTGCCCAAACTCGTGAAACGTAATCAGGATGACCAGGCACAGGTAGGTGATCAGGCCATCCGTTAAAAGTCGCATATCCATCGCGGCGGAAACCTAAGCGGAATTTGACCCCGCGCAAAGCAAACTCTGCGGATGGACGTTCCCACCGCGTTTGAATTAATCTCCGGCTTATGGCGAATTAAAAGCGCCCTGCGTTTTCGCCTTGAATGGATTCCAGTGCTCAACAAATAAAAGCGCGCCCTCACCCGCTCCGCTTCGACCGCAATGAGCTGGCTGGCGCCTTCGGCGACATCGGCACCGATTTGCCGCTGATTGTCGGCATGATCCTGGCCGCCGGGCTGGACACCACCAGCGTGCTGGTGCTCTTCGGGGCCATGCAGGTGTTCACCGGCGTTTTCTACCGGATGCCCATGCCCGTCCAGCCGCTCAAGGCCGTGGCGGTCATTGTCATTACCCAAAAACTCAGCGGTGAAATCTTATACGGCGGCGGGCTGGCCATTGGACTGACCATGCTGCTGCTCACGGTGACCGGGCTGGTAACGTGGCTGGGCCGGGTGATTCCCAAAAGTGTTGTTCGCGGCGTGCAGCTCGGGCTGGGACTGCAACTGGCCTCGCTGGCGCTAAAGGATTACGTGCAGCGTGACGGAGGCTGGGGCTACGCGCTGGCGGGAGCGGGGTTTGTCGTGAGTCTGGTGCTCTACGGCAACCGTAAGTATCCCGCCGCGCTGGTGGTGCTGCTCATGGGGATTGTTTACTCGCTGGCAACCTTCCGGCTGGACCTTTACGCGGCCACGCAAAGCCTGGGCTTTAATTTGCCACAAGTAAAAGCGCCGACATTGTCGAACATTGTGACCGGCTTCCTGGTGCTGGCCCTGCCGCAGGTGCCGCTGTCCATCGGCAACTCCATTCTCGCCGCGCGCCAGACCGCGCAGGATTTGTTTCCGGACCGCGCCTTCAGTTTGCGGAAAATAAGCCTCACCTATTCGGCGATGAACCTGATCAATCCGTTGCTCGGCGGACTGCCCACCTGCCACGGCTCCGGCGGCATGGCGGGTCATTATGCCTACGGCGGGCGCACCGGCGGCTCGGTGGTGCTTTACGGCGCGTTTTATTTGGCGCTGGGCTTCTTCTTCAGCGGCGGCTTCCAGAACGTCATCCAAGTGTTTCCGATGCCCATCCTGGGCGTGATTTTATTGTTTGAAGGGCTGACGCTGATGCTGCTCATCCGCGACGTGGCCGCGTCACGGTTTGATTTCCTCATCACCCTGCTGGTGGGACTGATGGCCAGCGCGCTGCCTTACGGATTTCTGATTGCCCTGGTCACCGGCACGGTGCTGGCTCACGGCCTGCCGAAGCTCGGCGCGTTCAAGGAATAGCCCGCACGAAATTACTGCTGCGCGTATTGGCTGGTGCGCGGCACAATGCGGATCCAGTCAAAACGCGCCTCGGCGTTGTCGGCCCCGCCGACGGTCAAGGCCACTCGCACCCCGCGATCCCACGGCGGCAAGTAATTTCCCTCGGAACTGTTGCCCAGCGCCTGCCAGTCGCGCCCGTTCCAGAACGAAAAGCGGAACTTGTGCCCCGCTTCGGCGCTCAAGCGCAGGTGAATTTTTTGAAGCGCGGGAGCCTCCGCAGAGGCGAGGACCTCCGGTATATTTTTCTGCAAGCGGAGCACGGTTATTTTGCCGTCGCCGAGCAGGACACCCAGCGCATTCTGGCGGTCGCCAAATGCAAACAATCCGGCCTGCGCGCCGGGCTTGAGCCTGTTCTCCACCACCGTGGTGGCGGCATAGTCGCCCACCGTGGTGCGCACGCCGACCACGGCGCCAAAATGCATGTTGGTTTTGACCTCGGCCATGCGTAAGGCCAAATGGCCGTTTTCAAGGCGAACCTCGGGCTGCGTCCAGTGCGACCACTGCCATTGAAGACCGAGCTTGTCGGCGCTAAAGTCATCCTGAAATTCAGGTTCCAACCGTTGGGCTTTGCCGTGCGGCGAAGGCGCCTCGACGCTGGCGGTCTTGTTTTTGCCAATCACAGGCCAGCCATCCTCGCCCCATTTGATTTCGTCCAAAATCCCCTGGCGCCCCACATATACGGTGTCCTTTGAATGATAGGCGTGATAGAGGAAAAAATCGCGCCCGTCGGCAGTGGTGACAATGCTGCCGTGCCCTGGACAACGCCATTGCTCATTGTTGATCAGGATCGGGTTGTTGGGATTTTTCTCGTACGGACCCAGCAGCTTTTTGGAACGCGCCACGCCGGCCGCATAGGTGCAGTGAAGTCCGCAGCATCCGTTTCCGGCGTAAAACAAATAAAAGTACCCGTTGCGACGGATGACCGCCGGTCCCTCCACCAAATTGCCCTCCCAGGGTGAATCATTGCGAATGAGCTTGTGCATGTCGCCGACCAATCTGGTGCCGTCTTCGGAAAGTTTCTGCGCCCAGATGAACGTCGGCTCGTTGCGGCTGTTGCCGTCATTTTTCCACAAGAGATACATCTCGTTATTCTCATCCTGCACCGCGTAGGCATCGATGGAACCGTCCTCCTGACCGATGAGCGGCCCGTGATCGGTCCACGGCCCGAGAGGGTTTTCCGCGGTGGCGACCGCCAGATGGAGGCGTCCTCCGAATTTGTTCTCGCGAGCCGTGTAGTAAACGTAAAACCGGTTGTTGAAGTGGTGGATTTCCGGCGCCCAATAATTCGCTGACGACCACGCGGGCTTTGTGTCAAACACATGCCCCTTCAATTCCCAGTTCACCAGGTCGCGGGAGTGCAGAATGGGATACAGCGGCGCCCATTCCGACGAGGTGGCCGTGGCCCAGTAATCCTCGCCCACTCGCACAATGGAGGGATCGGGAAAATCGCCCGGCAGAACTGGATTGGCGAATTGGATATTCGCGGAATGCGCTTCGGCACCCAAAAGCACCGCGCCCGCAACGGCAAGACAAAGGCGAAAAGTTTTCATTTTTCTGGAAGGCAATTAACGCAGAATGGCTCCCCATTGGAAACCATTTTGAGTCAGGATCCTTGTGGGTAATTGAAGGCCAACCGAAGTTCGCGCGTCAGATGGGAATGAGAGCAATTATGGCATCACTTCTGGCGATTCTTGCAGGGGCTTTTTCCCAACCTTTATTTGGCGAACACCTGTCACCTCCGCCTCCCGCGACGGTGGTTTACGTCGCACCGGTCGTTCGGAGCGATCCCGTCTATATCACGCCCTGCCCTCCACCGGTCGTTGTCGTGGTCCCTTCTGCCTGCCCGACATGCGGCTGCGAGCGCTCTGCCTGCCGCGTGCCGTGCGTCAACGTGGTTTACGCGCCGGCAGTTGAGAGAGGGTATGGCGCGTGCGACAAGTCTTCCCCCAACGTCATTTACTTCGGGCGCATCCAAGCTCACCGGCAGGGGTATCGGTTTTCAGCGCGGCGCTGAAAGTTTGTTTGCGAATTCGGGGAGGGTTACGCTGCAATCGCTTCGCCGACGTTCAGCTTGAACAAGCGCTTGGCGTTCTTCCAAAGAATCTTCTCCTTTGCGTCCGTTGACAGCCCCAAGCCATCCACAAACTGCAAATAGGTGCGCATGCGGCAGATCGGCCAATCGGTGCCGTAAAGCAGGTATTGGGGCTCGCCGGCGTAGAGAATCATTTCCTTGACCTGCTGGAGCATGAACTTTTTGAACTTGGAGGTGAAGTCACCCAGCACCAAGCCCGAGATGTCCGCATACACGTTCTTGTTCTTGTAAACGACCTCCATGCAATCGCGGATCCACGGGTTGCCGATGTGGCAGATGACAATCTTGAGTTCCGGATTATCCACCGCCACGTCGTCGATGTGAATCGGGTGGGAGTATCGCACCTTGCCGCTCGGCGTGTAAGTGTCGCCGCTGTGAATCATCACCGGCACGTCAAACTCCATCGCCAGATCGTAAATCACCTGGCACCGGCGGTCGTGCGGATAAAACGGCTCATAACCAGGGTAGAGTTTGAGCCCCACGATCAAACCGTCTCGGGGGACATCGGCGATCTCTCGCAGGTCTCTTTCCTTGTAGTGCGTGTAACTGATTCCGGCGACAACGTGGATGTGATCGCGATCGCGTGTGGCCTCCACAACACGGGCTGTGGAAGGCCGATGTTCCGAAACCTTGTAAGAAGTGAGCACAAGAGCCTGATCCACCTTGTTCTGAATCATCGAATCCTCAAGTTGGTCGAGGCATTCCCGCACGGAAACAACCCGTTCCTCGTGGTAGTTGTTGAGATGGGTATGAACGTCAATAATCATGAAAACTCCTTTCAACGTCGCAGGCGCGACAACACAAATATTTTACCACATTTTCTGAGGTCCGACCTCCAAAAAACAGGGTTTGGGTTGCATGATTTCCGGTGGAGACCGACTTTTTTTAAGGAGGTAATTGTTTATGAGAACCGAACCACAGGCCGACCCATTAATTACCTGCGAACTGTGTGGCCGGTTTGGAGCTTTGGACATGGGGGGAAAACATGTCTGCGCCGATTGCTACGAAGATCGCGCCTCATGTTGCCTGGAGTTTGGCGGCGATGATTTGTGGCTGCCAGAACCACAAAGCGACACGACAACGAAGCCTTTTGGAACCGACAGTCAATTAAAACATCATGAGAAAAAGTAACTTGATGGCACTGGCACCCGGAACACAGACGCCGTAAAGTCAGGCATGTTCATCACAGGGCTGGGAACCGCGTTGCCGCCAAATTGCTATTCGCAATCCGAATGCTGGACGGCGCTGCAATCCTCCGGGTCATTTCAGAAACTGACCTCCCGATCTCAGGCCATTTTAAAAAAAGTGCTGCTGGGCAAGAATGGAATTGCAACGCGGCATCTCGCGCTCAATCCCCTTCAAGAAGTGTTGGACGTTTCGCCCGACGCGCTGCACCGACGCTTTGCCACCCATGCGCCAGCACTGGCCACCCAGGCGGCCAGAAAGGCGCTTCATGCAGCAGGTAGTCGTGCTGCGGACATGGACGCCGTCATCGTCAGCACCTGCACCGGATATCTTTGCCCGGGGCTCACCAGCTATGTCAGCGAGCGGCTAGGGTTGCGCCCGGACGTGCTGGCGTTGGATTTGGTCGGACAAGGCTGCGGCGCGGCCCTGCCCAACCTTGCAACCGGCCATGCGTTGCTCGCTTCGGGACACTGCCGCAAGGCGCTGTCCATCTGCGTCGAAGTTTGCAGCGCCGCGTTTTACCTCGACGACGATCCTGGCGTCCTTATCAGCGCCTGCTTGTTTGGCGACGGCGCGGGCGCGGCGGTGCTGTCCCATGAGCCCCCGCAGAATGGCCGTTCTGTGCGGTGGAAACATTTCGCCACTGCGTTGTCCCCTGCCCGGCGCGATTTGCTCCGGTTTGAGCAGCGCGGCGGCCTGCTGCGCAACATTCTCACCGCGCAGGTTCCCGGCCTGGCCGCCGAACACGCCGGCAACACGCTGAAAACGGCCCTTCGAGCTCACGGAATCAAGAAGGAGGACATCGCCGCCTGGATTTTTCACGCCGGCGGACGCGATGTCCTGTTGGCATTGAAGGCGCGCCTGGAGCTTTCGGAAGCCGACCTGTGCTGGAGCGGCGGGGTTCTGGAAACCTGCGGCAAGCTCAGCAGTCGCTTTGTCTATTTTGTGCTTTATGCGGCCTTGAACGGCGGCGCGCCCGACGGCCTGTGGTGGATGGCGTCTTTTGGCGCGGGTTTCAGTTCCCATGGCGCATTGTTGTCGGTAAGCTGACGCCCGAGTTGCCGGTCAATAATGTTTTTATTTTGCCACCAGTAAAATGAAGCGTGTCGTAGAACCCGAATACATGGATGCCCTGCCGCCGGAGGACCCACGCGCCCAACGGGAACGGGCCGATTTGCGACGTGTCAATTTTTGGATGGGCAACGGGCGCATTCTCCGACACGCGCTGGAGCAGTCAGCGCATACGCCTCCGCGGCGCATTGTGGAACTGGGGTGCGGCGACGGCACCTTGATGCTGAACATTGTCCGCAAATGGAAATCCCGCCCTTCTGCCGCCGACATCGTTTTGGTGGACCAGCAAAATGTGGTCAGCGGCCAGACACTTGATGGATTTCGCGAACTGGGCTGGCGGCCTGAAGTTGTGGCCCAGGATGTTTTTGGCTATCTCGAAGAAATCGTTCCTTGCGACTGCATGGTCGCCAATTTATTTCTTCATCACTTTCAGGACGAGGAATTGGCTCGCCTCTTTGAACTTGCAGCGCGGCAGACTCGCTCGTTTATCGCCTGCGAGCCCCGGCGATTGCGCTACGCGCGGGCCGCGCGGCGTTCGCTGTGGCTCATTGGCTGTAGCCCGGTCACACGGCACGACGCGGAAATCAGCATCCGGGCCGGGTTCTGCAACACCGAACTGTCCTCCCTCTGGCCCCACGCAAGCGCCTGGCAGCTTCAAGAACACTCTGCCGGGCTGTTCAGCCATTGCTTTGTCGCCCGGAAAGTCTCTTGAACCTTTGGGAAAATGAATCACTTCAGGCCGGTCACCATAATAGGCGGCGGACTGGCGGGCCTGGCGCTGGGCATCGCGCTGCGCCAACGCCAGGTGCCTGTGACACTTCACGAGGCCGGGAGCTATCCTCGCCACCGGGTCTGCGGCGAATTCATCAGCGGCGATGGGTTGGCGATTCTCAAGCAACTGGGTTTGCGGAAAAAAATCCTTGAAGCTGGCGCCAGAATCGCCCGGAACGCTGCGTTTTATTTTTCTAATGGAAAAGTGCTTCAACGGCAGCTTCCGCGTCCGGCGCTTTGCCTGTCGCGCTACAAACTGGACGCGCTTATGGCAGGTGAATTTCGCCGGTTGGGCGGGGAATTAAGGGAGAACAGCCGCCACCCCGGTGAACTGTCCTCAGAGGGGATGGTTCGAGCCACCGGTCGCCGTGTTCAAATCCGGGCCGATGGATGGCGATGGTTCGGGTTGAAAGCCCACGCCAGAAACGTCGAGCTTCAGGCAGACCTGGAGTTGCATTTCATTCCCAACGGCTATGTGGGCCTGTGCCGGCTGGACTTCGCCACCGTCAACGTGTGCGGCTTGTTCCGCACCCGCCAGTCACTCCCCACACTGGGCAGCCAATGGAAGAACGCGATTTCCGGCCCGGAGGATTCCACGCTTCGCTTGCGGCTGGCAACGGCACAATGGGATGAATCGTCCTTTTGCGCCGTGGCGGGCCTTTCCTTTGACCGCGCATGCCCGTCGCGCTCGCTCGATTGCGCCGTGGGGGATACGATGGCCGTTATTTCGCCATTGGCCGGCAACGGGATGTCCATGGCGATGGAATCCGCCAGTCTGGCCGCCGGGGAACTGGAGGCCTACAGTAAAGGGACATTAAATTGGAATTCAGCCTGTCAGCGACTTAACCGCCTGCGGAAAGCCACCTTTGACTCGCGGCTGTATCAAGCCTGGTGGCTGCAACGGGTGCTGATGACGCCCGGGGCTTCCGGGGCGTTTGCCGTATTGGCAAGGGGTTTCCCTCTCTGGCCGAGACTATTCTTCGGCACCCGTTAGCCCTGGCTCACTTTGGGACATTTTTGCATGAAATCAAAACATGCCAACCTGTTGACCCCTTGAAATAGGCTTAAAAATGAATGGCATGTTCAATGCTTTTGAACCTAAATTCACCTGTTTTTCGTGGTGGCGGACTTAACTCGCTGTACGGAGAACACCCGAACAACAAAACCCATAGAGCAAAATGATACCCAAAGGGCTCGTTGACACAGCCAAGCGCCGGCACCTTGCCGTTTGGATTGGAGCCTATGTCGCGACCCAGATTGCCGCGATGATGGTGCTTTTTTTCCGAGGGATTGACCTTTCTTTTACTCAGGATTCCCTCGGGGCGGCGATTTTGATTTCCATTCTGAGCGTTTGGGTGCTGATCGGTCTCTTCACTTACCTGAATCGTTACACCAAGCGGCGGTATTTCACGCTGTGGACTGTGGCCTGGCTGTTTTACGGATTGTGGCTCTCTTTGCATTACACCGAGCTTCGCATGCCGGAAAGCGACCTGATGACGATGTTCAAGCAATGGTGCGTAGGCGTGGCGGCGACCTTTATGCTGTGGGGCAGTTTTCGTTTCCTGGGAATGCGGATGCGGCAGACTTTGAACGGGCTTTTTTTGGGGTTTCTTTTGCTCTGGAGTTACATCGGGGTTTATCACTTTGATCACCGTGAAGACCGTTATTGGATTCAGGTTCCGATCTTCGGCCTGATTGGCATTGCCAGCGTCTTGACAGCTGTTTGTTTTTTCCGCTATCGCCGCCGCAAGCCGTTCATCGGGGCGGCCCTGCTTTCTTTGGGTTTCTTGCTTTGGGGAACCTTTTTTGGCGTTTATCCATTTTTCCAAGGGAGCATTGAACTGGCAGCCACGACCTTTTTTGTTTCAGCGGTGCTCCAACTATTCATTGCCGTCAGCATGATCATCCTGGTGCTGGAGGAGGTCAAACATGCCAATCAGACGGCTTTTGAGCAGATTCGGGCGCACAAAAGTGAAAAAGAGGCCCTGCAAACGCGCGTCGATTCAACTGAAGAACGCTACCGCAGTCTGTTTGACCAAGCCAGCGAAGCCATCGTGATCACGTCGGCGGGTGACTTCCGCATTCTGGAAATCAATGCGACCGCGCAACGGATGCTGGGAATCAGCCGCTCCGAGGCATGCAAGCACTTCCTGACCACTTTCTGCAGGGCCAGCCATTCCAACCTGATCCCTCCCAAAGGGGGGCAGGAATGGTTTCACTGGGTTTGCCATCAGCCCAGCGTCCATCTCGTCGGAAAAAATGGAACCGCCACACAAGTTGAAGCCGATGCCGCCCCGGTAAACTTCGACGGTCGCGCGGCCTGCCAGTTCTTTTTCCGCGAAGTCACCGACAGGAGCCGGATGGAACAGCAGTTGCGCCAGTCAGAGAAGCTTTCCGCTTTGGGCCAAATGATTTCAGGCGTGGCTCATGAGTTGAATAATCCCTTGGCGGTCATAAAGGGCTACCTGGAATTAATCCTCGCGCACCATGACCTCCCGGCGCAAACACGAACGGACCTCGAAAAAGTCGTCCAAGAAAGCAAGCGCGCCGCCAAACTGGTCGGCAACTTCCTGGCGTTTGCCCGGGAGCAACCCGCCCACCGGGAAATGATCAACCTAAACGACGTAGTGGAGCGGGTTACTGAACTGCGGAAATTCGAGCTCCGCAATGCCAATGTAAACCTGACTCTGGAATTGGCCTCAGCCCTTCCCCAGATCCATGCCGATCCCGACCAGCTTCAACAAATCATCAACAATCTGGTCACCAATTCCGTTCAGGCCATGGCCGCCCGACCGTCGCCTCATCTGCTGAAAATCACCACCGTGCACCTAAACCAATCCGTGACCGTCTGCATCGAGGACAATGGCCCGGGAGTGCCGCCGGGGCTGGAGCAGAAAATTTTCGAGCCGTTTTTTACCACCAAGCCCGTTGGCACGGGTACCGGATTGGGCCTTTCGATCGCCCACAGCATCATGGCCGAGCATCATGGCAAAATTGTTTACCAGCGTTCTTCGCTCGGAGGCGCCGCGTTCACCATGGAATTGCCTGTCATCACTGTTGCTCCGGCAGCCCAGGCCGATAGCCGGATGGAAACCAAATCCGGCTTGCGAGAGGTTTCGCCGGCGCAAATTCTGGTTCTGGACGATGAACAATCCATCGCCGAGCTGCTCTGCGAAATGCTGACCCTGCTTGGGCACCATCCCACGTTATGCCTGAATCCTCTCGCGGCCCTCGATCTCCTCAAAAAACAGGAATTTGACCTCATCATCTCCGACTTCCGCATGCCCGACATGAACGGCCAGGAGTTTCACCGCCGCATTCAACAACAGAACCCATCCCTGGCCAAACGCGTCATTTTCCTCACGGGTGACGTCGTGAACGAGGACACCCATGCATTTCTCAACAGCACCGGCAACGCGCATCTGGCCAAGCCTTTCCATCTGGCCGTGCTCGAACAGGCGGTAAAAAGCGCGCTTGTGGAATTTGAAGCCGCAACCACGCCCCCAACCGCCCGCTATTCGAGGCCTTGATGCTTTTTGCGGCCCCAAACCGGTGTTTCACCCGCATTTGGCTTGAATCACCATTACCCCGCGCCTAATTTGCACTGCTTTAAAACCAGTTTACGTCACCTATGCCGACATTGGATAAAGACTTGAAAACAGCCACCACACCTTCAGCGCCAAAAAACAGCGGCGCCATCTCTCCCGCTTGCGTGGTTTCCGAACTGGAAAAACACATTTTGGTGGACGGGTTCAAGATCGTCATTGACCTGGTGAAAAGTCGCGGCTCCCGCCTGGTGGACCTGCCAAGCGGACGCTCCCTGCTGGATCTTTACTCGTTTTACGCCTCCCAACCCATTGGCTACAACCTCCCGCATTTTTCCAAGCCCGAAGTCG
>ERZ869936.1464-NODE-1464-length-16725-cov-6.973185_pt1 | contig 16725 bp, 12 predicted proteins | sample MGYA00520876_ERZ869936 | MGnify/ENA primary metagenome ERZ869936 (study PRJEB32218, sample SAMN09650985) | biofilter metagenome | isolation source: enrty point of leading RO module | place: Saudi Arabia: Thuwal, RO plant located on Red Sea | collected 2016-02-17 ...
CCATCAGCGCGCGAGACTGACGGCCCATCGACTGGCTGGCCTCGGCGGCGGCGTCGTTGATCACGATGCCGCCATGCTCGGCCTGCTCGCGGGCCGCCGTCGTCAGCTCGTCCGCCCGGGCCGCGTGCTGTGCGTTGGTCTGCACCGCGCCGGTCATCTGCTCCATGTTCGCGGCCGTTTCCTCGAGGCTTGCCGCCTGCTGCTTGAAGCGGTCGGAGAGATTGAGATTGCCGGCCACCAGGTTCTCGGCATCGTCGTTGACCTGGGCCGCCATTCCCTTGATCTCCTGCACCGTGCCGGTCAGCCGCGCGATCGTCGAGTTGAGGTCGGTCGTCAGCGCGCCGAACTGGCCGTCGTAGCGGGTTTCCACGCTGCGCGTCAGGTCGCCTGCGGCCAGCGCCGAAAGCACGCCCGAGCACTCGGTGATGACGTTGTCGGCCACCTCGACCAGCCGATTGACGGCTTCGCCCAGCGTCGCGAAGAAGCCGCTGGTCTGCTCGAGCGAGATGCGGCGGCTCAGGTCGCCTGCCGATGCCGCGCGGACCATGTCGTGGACCTCGCGCTCGATAACGATCTCCTGCGTGCGGTCCTCGTACTCGACGATCGTGCCGAGCCGCTCGCCGTTGTCATTGACGACCGGGTTGATGACGACGTGGAACGTGCGCCGCCCGACCTCGAATTCCGTCTCGTGGGTGTCGGCCAGGTCCCGCAGCCGGCTCGCCGTCTCGTCCGGCAGCAGCGCCGTGACCGGCTGGCCGATGAGACCGCCCGCGTCTATCGTCACGCCGACGGTCGCGAAGTCGGCCGCGGCGTCGCGGAACAGCTCCTCGGCGCTCTCGTTGCATTCCAGGATGTCGAGCGCGCGGTCGACGATGACGACGCTGGCATTTGCCTTGTCGAGCGCGATGCGCACGGCGACGTTGGCGTTCATCAGGTCCAGCAGTTCGTTGACGACGCGGCCCTTCTCGTTTTCGCAGTCCATGCGCAGCGACAGGTCACCGGTGCTGATCACGCGGCGCAGGGCGTCGAGCACCTCGAGGTTCTCGTGCGCCTCGCGCACGTCGGCGCAAAACTGCTCGGTGACCTGCAGGATGATATGGCCGATGAACACGGCCTCGAAGACGACGAAGGCCGCGTGCAACAGCACGATGTCGAGCCCGGTGCCGTAGTTGAAGACCATGAGCGGCGCGCCGAACAGGCTGAGCCCCGATTCCTGGCACAGGCTGAACACGAGGTGGTGCGTCGCGATCGTGACCACGGCGGCGAGCAGCGGGCGCAGGTCCTTGTAGCGGATCAGCAGCGCGAGCGCGATGAAGACGTGGAAGTGGTACTCGATGCGGCCGAGGCTCTGCTGGATGTACAGCGCCGAGAACAGCATCAGGCATACGCCCATGAGCATGCGCGAGTAGACCGTGCCACGCAGGTGGCGGTAGCCGAGCCAGGCGATGCCGGTGATGACGGCGCCGCCGGCAAAGCCGGCGAGGTAGAATCCCTGCGCCAGGCCCATGACGCTGGCGGCCAGCGCCCAGTGGGCCAGCACGACGCGCATCATCAGCGTGTCGGTCGCGTCGAAGTCCCGCTGCAGCGCGTCCTCGATTGCGGCTTCGCGCCGGGGTGGCGCAACGACTGACATGATCCCGGTCAACATGCTCGATTCCCGTCAGGCGATGGTCGCTACCAATTCGTGCAGGTCGTTCGCCAGCCGGCCGCTAGCGGGCAGCCGTCGGTAGATGCGCTCGATACGCCAGCCGTTCGCGGCCCGCGCGAACACGTAGACGTAGCCGCTGTGGGCCGCGGCCTGCCCGTCGCTTGCGAAGCTGCCGAGCGCCAGCGCCCGGTACACCGGGGCCGCGTCCTCGCTGGTCAGCGAGTAGGCGCGGAAGTCCGGGTGGAACGCACGGGCGTAGGCCTCGCTCTGCGCGGGCGGCGTGTCGCGCTCGATATTCACGAACAGCAGGCCGAGCCGGGCCCGCCGGGCGGCCGGCAGCGCGTCCGCGGCGGTGCGGATCGTCGCGAGGCTGGCCGGGCAGATCGTGCCGCAGCCGGGGTAGCCCGCGAACGCAACGACGACCGGCGGCATGCGCTCGTCGAGAAACGGCAGATCGAGACCGACCGGGCCGCGCGTCGGCAGCAGGGCCACAAGCCCGAGCGTGGCGAGGCCGAGCGCCAGCAGCGACGCTCCGGCCGCATGGCGGCCGGGCGTCAGGCGTGCCCTCGCGCCGCGCTCAGTCATGGCCGCCCGTCCGGCCGTGTGTGCCTTCTCGTCCACATGGCCCGTTTATCGGCCGGGCGGCCGGAAGCTTGAGGGCGCGACGCCGCCGGGAGACCCCGGCGGCGGGGTTCAGAAGCGGACGGTCAACCCGACCGAGGCGAACCAGACCTGCTCGGTGTCCTCGATGTCGAACCACTCGATCTCGCCGCGCAGCGCGAGGCTGTCGCTCAGGCTGAATTCCAGCCCGCCGCCGAACGCGGTGTCGTTGCCGTTGTCGTCCTCGCTAATCAGGATGGCCGGTCCGACCGGCGGCTGCACGACGGCCGTCGCCTCGACGTCCCAGAACACGAGACCGGCCTTGCCGAACAGGCGCAGCGGCCCGGCCGGCACCGACAAGACGGCCATCACGTCGTAGCCGGTCAGGTTCGCGTCGATCGTCGTCCGGGTCAGGTCGAACTCGGTCGCGAGGCCGTAATCGCCGAAGTCGTTGTAGCTGGCCTCGACGCCGAACCAGTCGTTCGCCTGCACGCCGGCGAAGGCCGACCAGGACGTCTCGTCGTCGTCGAAGTCGAGGTTGAAGTCGCCGAAGTCCGTGTCGACCGACGTGTTGCCGATCGTGGCGCCGAGGTAGACGTCGCCCGCGGCCGTGGCCGGCAGGCTGCAGGCCAGCCCTGCGATCAATACAAACACCTTGTTACGCATCGAATTTCTCCCCGAAGGATGCCGTGCGCGGCGGATCGTGAAGGGTGGATTATTCGGCGGGCGGGCTGAAGCGCAGCTGAATGCACGCGGCCAGCGCACCTATAATGCGCCGATCGGCCGGCGAGCCACCCGGGAGACTGCGCATGGGCTGGTTGATCAGCGGGGTACTGGTATGGGCCGTCGTGCACCTGTCGCCGGCGCTGGCGCCGCGGCTGCGCGAGCGCCTCGACCGCGACAAGGCCTTCCGCGGGCTGTTCGCGCTCGGCGTGTTCGCTGGCCTCGCCCTCGTCATCGTCGGCTGGCGCAGTGCCGTCCCGCAGCCCGCGTACGCACCACCGGCCTGGGGCGCGACGCTCGCATGGCCGCTGATGTTTGCCGCCGTCTGGCTGTTCGGCGCCTCCCACGCGAAGGGCAGCGTCGCGCGTCGCCTGCGGCACCCGCAGCTGATCGCGGTCCTGCTCTGGTCGGTCGCGCACCTGCTGGCGAACGGGGATACGCGGTCGCTGGTCCTGTTCGGCGGCCTCGGGGTCTGGGCGCTGCTCGAGATCCCGCTGCTCAATCGCCGCGACCGCGACTGGCGGCCGCAGCCTTCGCGCGCTGCCGCGCGCGAGCTGCTGGGCCTCGTCATTGCCGGCGTGCTGTTCGCCGCGCTGGTGTACCTGCACCCGTGGTTCGCCGGCGCGCGCCTGTTGCCCGCAGGGTGAAGCAGCGCAAAGGGCGGCGGCTCAGCCGGCCGCCGTGGACGGGTCGATGATCTCCCGTACCGGCGAGATCCGGTTGGCAGGGAAACCGCCCAGCTGCGCGTGGCGCCGTATGATGTCCTCGTCCGTCGCCGAGTAGACGCAGTACACCTTGTCGTCGGTCACGTAGCTGTGCATCCACTGGATCGAGGGCCCCAGCTCGTCCAGCACGCCGCAGGATTTCGCGCTGATGGCGCGGAGTTCCTCTGCCGTCAGGTTGCCGGCACCGGGGATGTCACGCTCGATCACGTAGTTTTTTTTCTTTGCGCTCATGCTCGTCTCCTTGATCGTGGACGCCGGGTGGCGTGACCGTCAGCGAAGCAGCTGTCGCCCGGATTCTCAATGAACCCCGCATGATCTTTCGCTGATCAGCCAAATTGCCTTCCAATCAATTACTTGTGGCTGGTCCTGAGCGCGAGTCGGCAGGCTGCATGCTAGACTTTCGCCGACGCAGGGAGACGGCACGCGGTGACGGTCCGGCATTTCGGCACCTACGAGTTCGACGACGCAGTCCCCGAGCTGCGCGAGCGGGGCCAGCGCGTGCCCCTGCAGGACATGCCGCTGCGGGTGCTCGGACTGTTGCTGCAGCGTCCGGGCGAGCTCGTTTCGCGCCAGGAGTTCTTCGGCACGCTGTGGCCCGACGACGACAGCGGCATTCTCGACGACAACCTGAACACGGCCGTCCGCAAGCTGCGCCTCGCGCTCAACGATTCGGCACACCATCCGCATTACATCGAAACGATTCCGAAGCGCGGCTACCGCTTCGTCGCACCCTTGCACTCCGGGCAGCACGCCGGCGGGGCCGCCGAGGACGCGAACGGCGATGCAGGCGCGAGTCCCGCGGCGCCGGTGCGCGCCGTCGCTGTGGCGCTGGGCCTCGTGCTGGCGATCGGCGCTGCCGTCGTGCTGCTGCGCGCGGGCGGCCAGGCGCCGCCGGCGTTCACTGCAGCACCTTCGACCGTGGCCGTGCTGCCATTCGCCAATGCCGGAAACGATCCCGAAGACCGTTATTTCAGCGACGGGCTGAGCGAGGAGATCATCGACGAACTCGCGCGCGCCGGCGCCAGCAAAGTCGTGTCGCGCACGTCCTCGTTCGCGGTCGACGCGGACAATCGCGACGCGCGCGAGATCGGCGAACTGCTGGGCGCGGATGCGCTTGTCGAAGGCAGCGTCCGGCGCGACGGCGAGCGGCTGCGTATCAGCGTCCGCCTCGTCGACGCGACGACCGGGCTGCAGCTGTGGAGCGAGCGCTACGACCGGCAGTTCGAAGACGTATTCGCCATTCAGCAGGAGATTGCCCGGGCTATCGCGACCACGCTGCGGTCGACGCCGGGCGAGGAGCGGCAGACCGCGCCGCAAGCGACGATCGACCCGGTCGCCTACGACCACTACCTGCGCGGCCGCTATGCGTGGCATCGCCGTAGCGAGGAGGGACTGCGCACGGCAGTCAGGCACTTCCGCGCCGCGGTGGACCGGGCGCCCGGCTACGCGAGTGCGTGGACCGGGCTCGGCGACGCGTACGCGGTGCTCGGATTCTACGATTACCTCCCGCCCGCCGAGGCGTTCCCGATGGCCCGGGCGGCCGCGCTGCGCGCGCTGGAGATCGTGCCCGACAACGCCGGCGCCGAAGCGACGCTCGGCTACGTCGCGCTCTACTACGACCGGGATTTTCCGACTGCCGAAGCGCATTTCCTGCGCTCGATCGAACTGCGCCCGGATTTTTCGCAGGCGCACCAGTGGTACGGCAACCTGCTGACCGCGGCCGGGCGCTTCGACGAAGCCGAGGCAGCGATGCGGCGCGCGACCCAGCTCGATCCGCTGTCGCTCATCGCCAGCGCGGCGCTCGGCTGGACGCGCTACTTCGCCGGGCGCTACGACGAGGCGCTGGCGCAGCTCGCACTCACCAGGGAACTCGATGCGGATTTCGAACTGGTCTACCTGTGGAGCGGCTGGGTCCTCGAAGCACAGGGCCGCCTGCCCGACGCGCGCCGCATGCTCGAGGAAGCGTTGTCACGCTCCGGCGGCAGCGGTATCGCCACCGCGGCGCTGGCGCGCACGCTGGCTCTGGCGGGCGACACGGAGCGCGCGATCGCCATGCTCGAGCAGCTGGCAGGCTCGGACGGCTACGTCCCGGCTTACGAGATCGGCAAGGCCTGGTTCGCCGCGGGCCGACCGGATACGGCGATGGCCTGGCTGGAACGCGCGCTGTCCGAGAGCTCGCACTCGCTCGTGTTCCTGCGGGTGGACCCGCAGCTCGCCGACGTCCGCGAGTCGCCGCCGCTCGCCGCGTTCATCGGGCGGGCGCTGGACTGAAGTGCAGGACTCCGGCGGCTTCAGCCGTCGCCGGCTGCGTCGCGATAGCGGCGCAACGCGAGCGCCGGCGGCAGCAGGATGGCGAGGAACAGCGTGTTGCCGACCAGGTTGAGCGGCGCGCCAGTGCCCACGGAGGCCAGGCCATCGAGGACGTACCAGGCGACGAGGCCGCTCGCCGTCGCCGTGCCGACGGCCCGCGCGTCCAGCGCGTCGAGCCTTGCTGCGAGCAGCGCGATCATCAGCCCCCAGCCGGCCATCAGCGCACCGGCGACCCCGGCGAGCAGGCGCGCCGGGGCATCCAGTGCGACGCTGCCCGCGAACACCAGCGACACGAACGGTTCGAGCAGGGCGGGGCGCAGCGAGCCCGCGACGAGGCCGACGCCGGTCACCGCGGTCGCGAGTGCCGCGTAATACAGAAGGCTGCGTGCATTCATTGCGTTCCTCCCGGCCGCCAGGCCGTTGTGCATGGATGTCCGCGCTGCGCTCAACCCGGCCAGTCGAGCCCCAGGTCGTCGAGCACCGAGGCGAGATGGGCGAGCGCCTCGTCGCTCGGGCCGGGGTAGGCACCGCTGATCGCGACATTGCCGGTGTAACCGATGTCGCGCATCCCGGCGTCTGTCGTGTAGTACGCGCCGGCCGCAACGAAGCGAAAGCGTCGGAAGAACTCGTGCTGCGGCGCGAGGCCCGCGTCCGGCGCGGCTGCCAGCCGGGCGACGATCGCTGCCTGCGTGCCGGCATCTGCGGCAGCAAAGGCCTGGCCGGACGCTGCCCTTGCCGCGTCGTCGAGCCAGCCGAATCCGGCGAGGAAAAGCTCGCGGTCCGCGCGCTGCTGCGGGTAAGGGGCGCTGGCCCACTCGTCGATGAAGTCGGCGATGCCGAGCTCGCTCGCGGCCGGCGAGCGTTCGTCGGCCGGCAATACCAGGTCGCACAGTGCCGCGGCAGTCGCCAGCTGGGCCGAATTCAGCGTGCGCGGCCAGGGCACGGCCGGCTGCATCAGGTCCGGGTCCTTGCCGTAGCCGGCCGCCGCCGGATCCGCGGACGGAATCTCGCTGCCGACGAAGGGCTCGTCCCGGCCGCAGCCCGGCTGGCTGGCTGCGATCGTCGCGGCCAGCCACTTGAGCGTCGTGCGCCGGTCGACGCGTGGTAGCCCGTCGTCGCTCACAGCTCGCGCCTCGCCAGGCGTTCCGCCAGGTGGTCGCTGCTCCGCCAGGCGAGGGCCATGATGGTCAGCGTCGGGTTCTTGTGCGCCTTGCTCGCGAACACGCCGCCATCGGCGACGAACAGGTTGTCGATGTCCCAGCACTGGCCGTAGCCGTTGGTCACGGAGTGCTCGGGATCGTCGCCCATGCGGGTCGTGCCGACCTCGTGGATGATTTGCCCGCCCTTCGAAATCGCGTCCTCGGCCGCCGTGTCGCCCCATTGCAGGCGGCCGCCGAGACGCTCGATCAGTGCCTTCGTGGTCCGCTGGAAGTGCCGCACCATGTTCAGCTCCTGCTCGCTCCAGGCGAAGTGGAAACGCAGGACCGGAATACCCCAGCGATCGGTGACGCCCGGATCGATCTCGCAGTACGAATCCGGGTTCGGGATCATCTCGCCGCGACAAACGAAATGCATGAAGCTGCCGTAGTAGCGGCGCATGTCCGCTTTAAGCTGCGCGCCGTGGCTGCCGGCGAAGTTCGCGATGTTGCCGATGCCCATGTTCGGCAGCGTGCGCCCGTCCGCACCGAGCTCGTAGTGATAGCCGCGGGCGAAGTCGAGTTCGCCGCGCGCCTGCTCGCGGTAGAGCCAGAACGGGATGTACAGGTGCATGCCCATGGCGCCGTCCTCGTTATAGACCGGACGGTTTTCGAGCGCCGGGAACTGCGCACCCATGGCTGCGCCGACGGTGTCCATCAGGTTGCGGCCGACCTGGCCGCTGGAATTGGCGGCGCCGTCCGGAAAGCGGGGACTCTTCGAGTTCAGCAGGATGCGCGCGGTCTCACCGGCGCTCGCGGCCGGCACGACCGTGCGACCGCTGGCGTTGTCCTCCGCCCTGTGTGCTGTGCAGATGAATACCACGCCGGCGGCGCGGCCGCGCTGGTCGAGCAGCACCTCGAACACCATCGCGCCGGTCACGATCGTGAGCCGGCCGGTGGCCAGCGCCATCGGCAGGAACGACGTCGTCGTCTGGAACGCTGCGCCGATCGAACAACCGCGCCCGCAGGGTGTCGCGTAGAAGCAGGGCCGGCGCTGGCCCAGCGGCCGGGTCAGCACCGCGCGCCGCGCCGGCACGCAGGGCATGCCGAGATCCGCGCAGCCGGCCTTGACCAACAGTTCGCCGACGCGCGGCGCCGGCGGCTCGTGCAGGATCCCCGGCGCCGAGTCCGGGTGATTCTCGAGGCCATCGTTGCGGCCGTAAACGCCGACCAGCGCCTCGGTGCGGTCGTACCAGGGCGCGAGGTCGGCATAGCTGATCGGCCAGTCGACCCCGCGACCGTCGCGCGAATACGGCTTGAAGTCGTACGGACCCATGCGAAAGGAATTGCGCGCCCAGTGATTGGTGCGGCCGCCGAGCATGCGCGATCGCCACCACATGAACTCCGAGCCCGGTGCCTGCGTGTACGGCTCGCCCGGCATTGCCCAGCCGCCGTCCACGGTGGCGTCGTAATAGCCGAACTCCTTGTCCGGCGTCCCGTCGCCGCGCAGCGGCGCCTGCGCGGCGCCCGCGAACATCGGCGTTTCCGCCTGCGGGTCGTAATCGCGGCCGGCCTCGAGCATCAGCACCCTGAGCCCGCGTTCGACCAGCACCCACGCCGCGGTCGCGCCGCCGGCCCCGGAACCGACGACGACGGCGTCGTAGCGCTCGGAGGACACTAGAGTTCCCTGATCCGGATGTTGCGAAACCAGACCCGGTCCGAGTGATCCTGCAGGCCGATGTGGCCGTGGCGATAGCGCGCGAAATGCCAGCGGTCCGCGAACTTGGAATCGGCGACGCGCGCGTTCCAGTCGTCCGAGCCGATGACGTACTCGACGATGCGCACGCCGTTCAGCCAGTGCTCGACGCGCCGGTTGTCTACCACGAGGCGCACCTCGTTGTACTCGCCGGCCGGGCGTACGACGTCGGCGACCGGTGCGTACAGTGCGTAGCAGGCGCCGGCGCTGGTCAGCGGACTGTTGCCGTCCGGGTGTCGCTCGTCGTCGAGTATCTGCATCTCCACGCCGCTCGCCCAGGCCGCGTCGTGGCGGGGGATTTCGCGCACGCCGAAGAACAGGCCGCTGTTGCCGCCGGGCTCGATCTTCCACTCGAGCTCCAGCTCGAAGTTGCCGAAGCGCTCGACCGTGATCAGGTCGCCGGCCGTGACGGTATCGGTGTCCGGCCCGACGTCGAGCACGATCGCGCCGTCCTCGACGATCCAGCCCGGGCCGGGCGCGGCGCTGCCGTAGCCACGCCAGCCGTCGAGCGTCCTGCCGTCGAAGAGCGCCCGCCATTCGCCGTCCGCAGGGGCCGGTGTGGAACCGGCCGCGCCGGGCGCGAGTTGCGGGACGATCAGCAGCAGCAGCGCGCGTACTCGCATGCGTTTCCTCGTTGTGGCTGGCGGCGGCGCGCGCTCGCGCGCCTGTCCGGATTCTATCGCCGCGCCGGCTGACGGCAAGCAGGGGGGGCTAAACGCGCGACGCGTCCGCGGTATCCAAGCGTTGCGCTGTCCGGGCGGGGGCCGATGCAGGTCGCCGCGTGCCGCAGCGTATAATCCGAGTCCTGCCGCACCTGGCCTTCCCGCGATGTCCCTGTTCACCGAGCTCAAGCGCCGCCACGTCTTCCGCGTCGCCGCCGCCTACGTGGTAGCGGGCTGGCTCGTGACCGAGGTGCTGACGACCGTGCTGCCGACCCTCGGCGCCGCCGACTGGGTGTCCCGCGCCGTCGTGCTCGTGTTCGCGCTGGGGCTCGTGCCCGCGCTCGCGTTCGCCTGGCTGTTCGAGGTGACGCCCGAGGGCATACGGCGGCAGCACGAGGTCGATCGCGATGCATCGCTGGCGCCCGCGAAGGGCTACCGCCTCGAGATTGCGACCATCGCGCTGGTCGTCGTCGGCGTGCTGTTCCTCGCCGTGTTCGGTTCGCGCACGATCGAGCAACCACGGCCGGCGCCGGACGGCGCGCCGTCGGTCGCGGTCCTGCCGTTCCTCAACCTGTCCGACAACCCCGACAACGAGTATTTTTCCGACGGCCTGACCGAGACGCTGCTGCACATGCTGGCGCAGGTACCGGACCTGAAAGTCGCGGCGCGCACATCGAGCTTCTCCTTCAAGAACGAGAACCGGCCGGTGGCGGAGATCGCGCGCGCGCTCGGCGTCAGCCACGTGCTCGAAGGCAGCGTGCAACGAGCAGGCGATCGCGTCCGCATCACGGCGCAGCTGATCCGGGCCGACGACGGGTTCCACGTCTGGTCGGCCAACTACGATCGCACGCTCGACGACATTTTCGCGATCCAGGACGAGATCGCGAACGAAGTCGGCGGCGCGCTGACGCGCTCGCTGCTCGGTGAGCGCAGCGACGGCGGCGACGACCGGCTGGCCGGCATCAACACGGAAAGTCCGGATGCCTACGACCTGTACCTGCAGGCGCTGAAAGAGCGCGCGACCTTCTCCTTCTGGGGTCTGCAGGCGGAGGAGGACCTGCTGAAGGGCGCGCTGGCGATCGATCCGCAGTTCGTCGCGGCGAAGAACGCGCTGGCCTACAACCTGTTGCGGCAGGCGCAGACCGGGCGGCTCGGCGAGGCCCAGGCGTTCGAACAGGCGGCGGCGCTGGCCGCGCAGGTCGCGGACGAGCGGCCGCACGATGCCGATGCGTCGGCCATCCGGCTTTACATCGGCGCGGCCGAACAGGCCCGCGGGGCGACGGCCGAACGCGTGCAGGAGGCCGTGACAGGGCTCGGCCGGCTGGTCGCGGACGAGCCCGACCGGGACGAAGTGCGCCTGTTGCTGGTGCGACTGCTGGGTCAGCTGCATCGCCACGATGACGCGAAGGCATTGCTCGAGGCCGCGCTCGCCGACGACCCGCTGAACGCCTACCTGCTCTTCGAGCTGGGCGGCGTGCATGCGGACCTGAACGAATGGGACGCAGCCGAGGCGGCGCTCGACCGCTCGCTGGCCATCGAGCCCAAGCAGCCGAACGCTTACGCGACGCTTGCGACCGTGCGGCTCAATCGCGGCGACGGCGTCGGCTACGTCCGCGAATTGCTGCGGGCGATCGAGGTCGATCCGGCCGATCACGAGCTGTCGGCGGTGCTGGCTGCGTTCCTGTACCAGCTCGGCCTCGTCGAGGAAGCGGACGACTTCCGCAATCGCGTGCGCTCGATCGCGCCGGTGAGCCCGGTCGCCTACCGCGTCGAGATCCTGCGCGGCATCGCGACCGGCAACGAGGAGGCCGCCGAAGAGGCGGCGCGGCGCGCGATCGAAAACGACATCGCCAACCGCCAGGATGCCTACGTGGACGCCGTCCGCTTCCTCTTGCGCCGGGCGGTCGCCGCGGGCAGCGTGCCGGCCGAGCTCCGCTGGATCGAGACGCACGCGCCGGGCATCTTCGACACGGACGCGGACGGGCTGCCGCAGAAGTACCGGGCGGCGCAGTTCGCGGCGCTCGGCGCGTGGCAGGTCGTGCTGCCGCCTGCCGAGATGCGCGCGCGCCTCGAGCGCGTGGTCGACGCGGCCGAGGGCTTCGGCCCGCCGCTCGCCGACAATCCCGCCGCGCGGCTCACCGTCCTCGCGCTGCGCGGAGATGAACAGGCCGCGATTCGCGTGGCGCTGGAATCGGTGACGGACGGCAGCGCGTTGCCGCGGCTCGGTTGGCGCCGGACGCTGGCGCAGCCGGCCCTGGCGAGCGTGGCGGGGGATGCACGGGTCGAAGCGCGGCTGGCTCGCTGGGCCGAGGAAGAGGCAGCCGCGGCCGCGCGCATCCGCGACTTCTTCGCGGGGCTGCGGGCCGCGCGGGTGGCGGACGCGCGCGCCGGCGAACGGCGGCCCGCTGCGGGAACCTGAGCGCCGGTCGCAACGCGCAGGCGCCGGCGACCTGCAGGCCATCGAGGCCGGCTGCTGGCCGGCGCCCGAGGTGGCGGAGAACCTGTCCGGCGCCGGCGCGGACCCGCTCGCGCCCGGCCTCGGCGATCTCGGCCTGAGCGACGCGGAAGAGGACCTGATCGTGGCTTTCCTCGCGAGCCTCAGCGACGAGTTCACGGCGCGGCCGCCGCGGGCGCAGCTACGCGGAAAACGGAACGGGCGCTAGCCGGCAGCTTTCGCGGCGCGCAGTTCCTCGCGCAGGCGGGCGGTCTCGGCCGCCCGCGCCGTCGAGAAGCGCGCGAGCAGCAGGTATAGCGCGGGCGTCAGGTAAAGCGTAAACAATGCGGCGAGACCGAGGCCGCCGAACACGACCCAGCCGATCGACGAGCGCGCTTCGGCGCCCGCGCCGCCCGACAGGATCAGCGGCAGGCCGCCGAGCACGGTGGACACCATCGTCATCGTGACGGGGCGCAGCCGGATCGCGGCTCCGCCCTCGATCGCCGCGCGCACGCCGGCGCCGCGATCGCGCAGCTGGTCGGCGAATTCAACCAGCAGCACGCTGTTCTTCGCCATCAGCCCGATCAGCAGTACCAGCCCGATCTGCGAGTAGATGTTCACCGACGTGCCGGTCAGGAACAGTGCGACCACCGCGGCGGCCACGCCGAACGGGACGATCAGCGTCACGACCGTGGCGCTCATGAAGCCCTCGAACTGCGCAGCGAGCACCAGGAAGATCACCGCGAACGCGATCAGGTAGGTGAGTGCGACCTCGCGGGAGGTTTCCTGCAGCGTGGCGGCTTCGCCCAGCATGATCAGCGAGACGTTCGCCGGCAGCACCTCGTCGGCCAGCGCCTGCAGGTCGTCGACCGCGGACTGCAGCGGGTGGTTGCCGACGAGCTCGACGTCGATCTCGATCGCGCGCCGCTGGGCCTGCCGGTCGAGCTGGGTCGCGACGCCTTCCTCGCGCAGCGACACGATGCTGGACAGCGGCACGAGACCGCCGCTGTCCGTCGACACGTACAGGTTGACGAGGTCGGTCGGGTCGTTGATTTCGCCGCTTGCCGACTCGAGCAGGATCGGCACGGCCTCGTCGGCGATATTCAGGTCGATCACTTCGTCGCCGTCGATCATCGCGCGCAGCGTGGCCGCGAGGCCAGCGAGATCCACGCCGAGATCGGACGCGCGGCGCCGGTCGATCTCGACCGACAGCTGCGGCTGCGTCGGGTCGTAGGAGATATCCGGACGCGACAGGTTGGGCAGGCGCTCCTCGATCGCGCGCGTGAAGGTCTTCGCGGCCTCGAAGATCGTGTCGTAGTCGTTGCCGGTCAGCGCGACCTCGACGTCGCCGCCGAAGCGGCGCAGGTTCAGGCTGTTGCCGCTCCAGACCGAGACCCGCGCGCCGGGTATCTCTGACAGCGGGCCGGATAGCGCGTCGGCGATCTCCTGCTGGCTGCGCTCGCGTTCGCTCCAGTCGGCGAGCGGCGCGTTGACCCGGCTGCGGTTCGGGTCCCAGGTGCCGACGACCGTGAACAGCCCCTCGGCCTCGCCGCTCTCGACCAGCGGTGCGAGGATGTCCTCGATTTTCACTGTCTGGCGGTCCATGTAGGCGATGCCGACGCCGTCCGGGCCCTGCGCGGCGACCGTGATCATGCCGCGGTCTTCGGGCGGTATCAGCTCCTTCTCCAGCGAACGGAACAGGAGCGCGGCCGCGACCGCGAACACCAGCGCGCCGACGACCGGGATCCACGGGCGGTCGAGAAACGCCGAGAGCGAGCGCAGGTACGCGGCCTTCAGCGCCGCGCCGGCGCGCGCGATGGTGGCCTGCACCCCGCCGCCCGGGCGGGCCGCCAGGCGCGAGGCGGCGGCCGGTACCAGGCTCAGCGACACGAAGCTCGAGATCAGCACGGCGACCGCCAGCACGACGCCGAACTCGCGGAACAGGCGACCGGCCGTGCTCGGCAGGAAGGCGATCGGGACGAACACCGAGACCAGCACGGCCGTCGTCGTCACGACGGCGAAGAACACCTGGCGGGTGCCGAGCACCGCGGCGGCCCGCGCGCCGATGCCCTGGGCGCGGCGCCGCTGGATGTTCTCGAGCACGACGATCGCATCGTCGACGACGAGCCCGGTGGCCAGCACCAGCGCCAGCAGCGTCAGGATATTGATCGAGAAGCCGAGCAGCCAGATCGCCGCGACGGTGCCTATCAGCGCGACCGGGATCGCGACGCTCGGCACCAGCGTGGCGCGCAGCGAGCCCATGAACAGCCGGATGGTCGCAATGACGATCGCTATCGTCAGCGACAGCGTGATCAGCACCTCGCTGATCGCGCTGCGTATGAAGAGCGCGCGGTCATCGGTGATCGTGATGTCGACGTCGCGGAAGCGCGCGTCGAGTCGCTCGACCGCGGCGTGGATGTCGTCGGAAATCGCAACGGTATTGGACTTCGCCTGGCGCACCACGCCGAGGCCGATCACCGAGCGGCCGTTCAGGCGCGTGTAGGTCGTCGCGTCTTCCGGGCCGAAGTAGACATTGGCGACGTCACCGATGCGCACCGGCTCATCGATCACGATGTCGGCGACTTGCTCGGCGGTCACGACGGACGCGTCGGCACGTACGATCAGTTCCTGGTCCACAGAGCGGAAGCTGCCCGCGGGGACATCGAAGGGCGCGCGCCTGAGCGCGTCCGCCACGTCGGTCACGGACAGGCGGTAGCTCGCGAGCCTAAGCGGATCCGCGACGACACGCAGCATGCGCCGGCGGTCGCCGAACAGCTGTACGTCGGCGACGCCGTCGATCGAGACCAGTTCGGGAATGATGTCCTGCTCGACGACGCGGGTCAGCTCCTCGGCGAGCAGTGAATCGCTTTGCACGGCGACGTTGACGATCGCCTCCGAGTCGTCGTCGGCCTTCACGACCTCGACCTGCTCGACGCGCTCCGGCAGCTCGCGCATGACCCGGCTCACCGCTTCGCGCACGTCGGCCGCAGCGCTGTCGAGATCGGTGTCCGGGCTGAACTCGATGCGCATGCGCCCGGCGTTTTCCTCGGACGCCGAGTTTATGTTCTCGACGCCGGAGACTCGCGCGACGGCGCCCTCGATCAGGCTGATGACCTCGGCGTCCATCGTTTCCGGCGACGATCCCGGGTACACGGCGCGCACGCTGACGATCGGCCGGTCCACGTCCGGCAACTCGCGGGTCTCGACGCCGAGGATAGCGGCGATGCCGGCCAGCACGATCAGCAGGTTCAGGACCAGCACCAGCACCGGGCGGCGCACGCTGACGCTCGGCAGGTCGTTGACGCCGGCCGTCGACTCGTCGCGGTCGTCCTCCTGCGGGGTGGGGGCGCTCATGTCGTCGCTCAGTCCGCTTCGGGCAGGCTGGCGGGTCCGCCGCCGCTGGCCAGCGCCGACGACTCGTAGCGTACGTCGACGCCGCTGCGCATGCGCTGCGTGCCCTCGACGACGATCAGCGAGCCCGGCGGAAGCTCCGTATCGATCAGCACGCGGCCTTCGCGTCGCTGCACGACGTTCACGGCCTGCCGTTCGGCCCGGCCGTCGACGACGGACCAGACGAAGGGACCGTCGGCGCCCCACTGCACCGCGGTCTCGGCGACGACCGGGAAGGCCGTGCCCGGAATATCCACGGTCACGCGGAAGCTCATGCCCGGGCGCAGCGTGTCGCTCGCGTTATCGACCCGAGCGCGCAGCTGGAAGGTTCGCGTCACCGGGTCGATGCGGCTGTCGATGTCCTCGATGAGGCCGGAGCCCGCCGAGCGCCGGCCGGTCCAGGTCTCGATGCCGACCTCGGCGCCTTGCGTGACGCTGTCGATCAGCGTCTCGGGCGCCTCGAAGCTGACCAGCAGCGCACTGCGATCGTCGAGCGTCGTGATCATCGTCTCAGGGCCTATTCGGTCGCCCGGATCGACTTCCGTAATGCCGACGTAGCCGTCGAACGGCGCCCGCAGCGTGCGGAAGTCGAGCGCGACCCGTGCGCGCTCGAGCTCGATGCGCGCCGACTCGACCGCGGTTGCGGCCGCGTCGATCGTCGTCGGCAGCACGGCGCCGCTGTCGCCGCTGCGCCGGTAGCGGTCGTAGAGCCGCTCCGCGTCCTCGAGCCTGACCTGCGCGAGCGAGACCGCCAGCTCCTGTTCGCGTCGCTCCAGCTCGACCAGCACCTCGCCGCGCGCGACGCGCTGCCCCGGCCGGAAGCGCACGTCGATCACCTCGCCGGACACGGCCGGGTACAGCTCGATCGAGCGCAGCGCCCGCGACGTGCCGACGGCCTCGAGGCGGGTGCGGGCCGTGTCGACGCGCAAGGTGTCGACTATCACGGGCACCGCGGCCGGGCCCGCGCCGCCGCCGCCGGCGGGCGCGCGCTCGCCGCTGCAGCCGGCGAGCAGGAACGGGACGAGCAGAGACAGTCTCAGCGTCGATCGGGTCATGGGAATCACGGTGGATGGCGCGGGCCGGCGGCGCGTTCTGCGCCGGGGCGGAATGCAACATGCCTTGAAGCATACGGCAACGCCGGCGCAGCGGCAGCCGCCGGCAGCCTCAAAAAGGCTCGCTGAAACCAAATGTTACAGCTGCCCACGGCTGCCGGCCGGCCGCCGGCCGGCCTTCGTGTAGACTGGGTGAGCGGGCGGGGCGTGTCGGAGGCGGGGGCGAGGGAGTGGCTGAATCAGGCCGGTGGCGGGGTGATGGTAGTGTGCGACGGAGAGCACTGCCACC
>ERZ869936.1465-NODE-1465-length-16717-cov-19.057256_pt1 | contig 16717 bp, 9 predicted proteins | sample MGYA00520876_ERZ869936 | MGnify/ENA primary metagenome ERZ869936 (study PRJEB32218, sample SAMN09650985) | biofilter metagenome | isolation source: enrty point of leading RO module | place: Saudi Arabia: Thuwal, RO plant located on Red Sea | collected 2016-02-17 ...
TCGCTGTCGAGGTTGCTGGTCGCTTCGTCGAGAATGAGGATCTTCGGGTCGGCCAGGATCGCGCGGGCGATGGCGATCCGCTGCCGCTGGCCGCCGCTGAGTTTGACGCCCCGCTCGCCGATCAGCGAGTCGTAACCGTCGGAAAGGTCCCGGATAAAGCGGTCGGCGTTGGCCACGCGTGCGGCGTGAAGAATCTGCTCATCGTCGGCGTCCCGGTTGGCATACGCGATGTTCTCCGCGATCGTGCCGTCAAACAGGAAGACATCCTGCTCGACCACTCCCAGCAGCGAACGGTAGCTCTCGACGTCGATCTCACGCAGGTCGATGCCGTCGAGCAGGACGCGGCCGGAGACCGGGTCGTAAAAACGGGCCACCAGGTTGCAGAGCGTCGTCTTGCCCGCGCCGCTGGGGCCGACCAGAGCAAGCGTCTCGCCCGGCCGGACTTCGATGCTGATGTCGTCGAGTGCGAATGAGGCGTCGCTCGAATAGCGAAACGTGACGTCCTCCAGCGCGATGCGGCCGTGAACGTCGCACTTGCTGAGTCGGCGCGAATCCGGGCCGGAGGGCATTTCGCGAGGCTCGCCCAGAAGATCGAGTACGCGATCCAGAGCGGAGAGATTGTTCTGCAGAGCGGTCGCGCTCTCCGCGAGGGTGGCCAGCGGGCCGAGCAGCATCAGCAGGTAGGCCAGAAACATCATCAGGTCGCCGACGGTCAGTCTCCCGTCGAGGACGGCGGACCCTCCGTAGAGCAACAGTGCGGCTGATGCGAGCGGGATCGCCGCCTCCCAGATCATTTCCACCGTCCGCGCCCACCACCAGACCGAAAGTTCCTGCCGCGCCATCAGGTCGTTGCTGGTCATGAACCGCCGCGTTTCCGTCCGCTGGCGGCTGAAGGCCCGCACCACCCGCATGCCGCCGAACGCCTCGGTCGCGTGGGCGTCGATCTCCTGCCGCTTCGCGCGGATATCGCGATATCGGGGGCGGATGCGGCTGATCCACGTGCGATGCGTCACAAAGACGGCGGGAACAACGATCAGTGCGCCGAGCAGCAGACGCCAGTCGACCCAGGCCAGGATACAGAGGCTTCCCAGAAGCTGGATCACGGCCCGCCAAGGGTTGTAGAGGAGTCCGAAGATGAGTTCGCCGACGCTGCCGGCGTCTTCACGCAAAAGGCTGGCCACGCCGCCGGAACGCAGTTCATACACGCGCTGCAGAGGCAGGCGGGCGGCGTGCTGGAACACCCGGCGGCGCATCCGCAATTGCAGCCGCTTGGTGGCGCGGGTGGCGTACCACCGCCCCCAGATGTGCAGGGCGATCTTGGCCAGTGAGACCGCGATGACGACGGCCACAATCGCGACCAGCAGTTCCCACCGCGACTCAACGATCGGCAGGTGTTCCTGCATCCAGCGGGGGAACGGTTTGTCGTCCAGCACGTAGTCAACGACGAACTTCGTCGCGGCGGGCGGGATCAGCGCCAGCAGCGTGGCGACGGTGAGCGTCCCCAGCGCAAGGAGCACGGCGGGACGCTCGGGACCGAGCATGGCCCAGAATTCTCGAAGCAGTTCCGATGCGGGACGCAGGCGGGTTGAGCTTCGCCCCTGCCGCTTGCGGGACTCGTGCAGATCGGGGTGAGCTGGAGACCGGGCGCGGTGCGCAGCGGCCTCACGGTACTCGTCGAAAAGCTGTCGGCTGGGTCGGAGGGCGCGGTTCATTCGCAAAGTTCAAACGCTGGTTCAACGGGAGCGGAGATGCGGGATTATAGGGTGTGTTCGGGCCACGAGAGCCGACGGCGTGGAGTTCTCCGCGATATTATTCACCCTCGGGGCGATGAGCGACGGCCGTAACATGTTTTGCGCAAAGGCCTTCGCGCTTCGCAGGCCCGGCGGTATACTCAATTTCCGCCGAACATATTGCAGCGGCGCGGGGTTGAACGATAGTGCGGAACGCTCTTCGTCCGGCGAGTTCGCCGTCCGCCAATTGGTTGCAAAATTCTCCGTGGCATTGTGTTGCGCTGCATTCGCTGTCGCCGATCGAGGTTGGAAAATGCATTCAGTTCGACAACTTCTCTGTTTTGTGGTCGCTCTCCTCCTACTGTCAGCGGGCTCCCGCAGCGGGATCGGGCAGGTCACCACGGAGCAACGGCGGGAATTGACGAAGCTTCGCCGCGAAGTGGCGACCGTCCCGGCATTGATTCGTCAGAAGAAGCTGGACGAAGCGGACGAATTGCTCAACACCGCCGCGTCGACGTTGCAATCGATTGCTGCTGATGCGGGCGTCGAACTGACCGACCGGTCGCTGCAAGGCGTCGCGCGGTTGATCGAGCGGCAGCGCGAAGCGCTCGACAAGCAGATGAATCGCGGAGGAAACGACGACGGCGTCAGCTTCTCCAAACATGTGGCGCCGATCATTGCTGACGCCTGCCTGCGATGTCACGGCGAAAACAACCCGAGAGCCAATCTGCGGCTGGACACCTTCGCCGGCTGGAAACGCGGCGGGCGGTCCGGACCGCTGCTCGCGGCGGGCAATGCGCGCAACAGCCTGCTGATGGCGCGGTTGACCGCGCCCAATGCCAACCAGCGCATGCCGCGAAACGGGGATCCGCTCTCCAACGACCAGTTGCGGGCAATCACCGCCTGGATCAACCAGGGCGCAAAGTTTGACGGCGCATCGGACGATACGGCGCTGGCCGATCTGGCGGAAGCGGCCGAGATGGAGGACGACCCCACCGTCGTCATTCCCGAACCGACCGGCGACGAGACAGTCTCGTTCACGAAGGACATCGCGCCCTTTATGGCCAATCTCTGCACCGGCTGTCACAACAACAACCGCCGCTCGGGCGGCCTGTCGGTCGTCAGTTTCTATGACATCATGAAGGGGGGCGACAGCGGCCGCGTGATTCTGCCCGGAAACCTCGAGGGGAGCCGTCTGTTCCGCCTCGTGGGGGGACTCGAGAACCCGCGGATGCCGCAGGGGCAGGCCCGCATCACCCGCAAGAATTACGAAGACCTCAAGCAGTGGTTCATCGAAGGCAACACCTACGACGGCGACGATCCGAAGACGCCGCTGCGCGAGTTCGTGCGGACGGAAGCCGAAATGGAGGCGGAGAAGTTCGCCAATCTCTCCGCAGAAGAATTCAACAAGCTGCGGATCGATCGGACCGAGGACCAGTTCAAGCGGGCGCTGCCGAACGACGCCTTCAACACGCTGCAGAGCGAGGAGTTTTACCTCATCGGCAATGTGAATGCAGAGCGTCTGCGGCAGGTCGACGAATGGTCGCAAAACCACCTGGGGAATCTGAAGAAGCTGTTCGGCGGCAGCGAAGACCAGGCGTGGAAAGGCCGATTGGCGATTTTCGTCTTCAAAGACCGGTTCGGCTATGACGAGTTCAACCTGGTCGTCAACCGGCGGGAGGCGCCGCGGGAGATGACCGCCCATTCGGTCGTCACGCCGACTTATGAAGACGCCTACATCGTCTTGCAGGATGTCGGCGATGAAGGTGGCGAGGAGGCGCCGGCGCTGCGCGTCAACCTGATCGACCATCTGACCGGAGCATATCTCGAACGGGACGGGGCCGAGTTGCCGGACTGGGTGCTCCGCGGCACAGGCCTGGCCCTGGCGGCCCAGGCGCTGCCGGGCGACCCGTATCTGAGAACACTGCCGCAGGTCGCGCAGCAGAACGTGCTGACGTTGAACAATCCGCAGGACGTCTTCGCCGACGGCACCTTCTCCCCCGCGACGATCGGACCGGTCGGGCTGACGCTGGTGGACTACATGATCGACGCCGGGGGGTCGGCAAAGTTTGCCCGCTTCATGCGACTGCTGCAGGACGGACAGGACACAGCGGCCGCCGTCCGCAACGTCTACAACGCGGATCTGAACGCCCTCGCCCGCGGCTATGTGGCGGCGCTGCGGGATTGAGTCCACGCGCCTTGCTCCCCACGAGCGATGCGGCAGAGTCGACCGGTTGCGCAAGCCCTCCGGCGTTTCCGGTCTGACGCCTTGGAGCCGGCTGATGCGACCGGCGGACGCGCCTCCACAGTCCGCAGATCTCCCGGAGCTGAAAGTCTCTCTCCGGGCGACAGATACGGCTCGCAGCGATCGCCCGCGGAAGCCTGGGCAATCTGCGCTGAGATTGGGGCATCGTCGGCGAATGCCGTGAAACCGTGATGCATGCACCGCACCGGATGTGCGTGCCCCACTCGAAACTTTCACAACCGCCCCGCCGCTCCTCCGATCCCAATTCTACCAACCTGCGGAATCTGCAGGTCGCGGCGACGGGAAAGCTTTCCGGAATCGCGCTCCCTCCACTGTCCGCCCGGGCCGTTCCTGACCCCGCAATTCGCTGAGGACCGACGCATGACGCGCGCTGATCGCACTGCCAGGCGAACTTCCCGAGGCCCCAACCTGATGGCGCTGATCGTTTCGACGGCGGTCGTCGGGTATGTCTATCTGAACACCGATCCGGTGATTTCCGGAACGGAGCCGGCCGCCGACGCCCAGGCGGTGATCGGACCGCCGGAACTCTCGCTCCCGCCGGTCCCGGTCTCCCCCGTTTCGCTCCCGGCGTCGAAGGAAGCGGCAGAGGGAGATGCGGAGGCTGTCACGGCGGCTGCGCCCATCGATCCCAACGTGCTCACCGGCCGCTGGGCGATGCTGTTCAACGTGATGCTGCTCAAGAACGGCTGCGAGCGATTCGAGAAGGTCAATGATTACCGCGCGACGCTCTACAAGCAGGAACGAATCGGCGGCGAACTGGGCGAAGGCCAGACGACGCAACTCAAGGTGCGTCACGAGCCGTTCAGCGTTTACATGAAATGGCTGACCGGCGATCGCGGCCGGCAGTTGATCTACGTCGACGGTCAGAACGACGGCAACATGCTGATTCAGCTCGGCGGCGTGAAAGGGCGGCTGCTCGGCGTGCTGCAGATCGACCCCAACGGCGCGCAGTCGAAAAAAGAGTCGCGGTATCCCATCACGGGAGCGGGCCTCTTGAACATGGCCCGCAAGATTCTCCAGCACCGCGAGCGCGATCTTGCGAACAACTGCGAAGGCGTCCACTGCGAGGTGCACGACGACCAGATGCTCAACGATCGTCCCTGCTACCTGTTCGTGACGACCTACGATTCGCCCGACTACAGCGAGACCTACCGCAAGTCGATGCTCTACGTCGACAAGGAACTCTCGCTGCCGGTCTGCGTGCGGAACTACACCTGGGCGGTCGATGCCGACCCGGAAAAGCTCGACGAGCAGACGCTGATCGAATTCTACAGCTACTCGGACATCGAAACGGGCATCGAACTGGCCGACCCCGACTTCGACGCCGGCAACCGGAAATACCGGATGCGGAGGTAGTGCCCGCGATTCCGAAAACCATAAGCCCGCAGGCAATTCGCTTGCGGGCTTTTTTCGTTTTCGTCGTCCCGCCGTCGTCGTCAGCATGACCTCGTGCCCAAACTTCTGTTTGGGCACACCTTCGCTGGGGGTATGAGAGGCGAATCCGCGAGCGGCGATGGAGAATCACGCGATCACTTCCCGGATCACGTGCCCGTATTCCTTCTCCAGCCGCACGCGGCCCGGCAGCGACAGCCGCCGCGAGTCGAGGCCGAGCTGGTGCAGCACGGTGGCGTGGATGTCGCTGACGTAGTGCCGGTGCTCGACGGCGTGAAAGCCGAGTTCGTCGGTCTTGCCGTGCGCCATGCCTCCCCGGATGCCCCCGCCCGCCATCCAGACGGTGAAGCCGTAGGGGTGGTGATCGCGGCCGTTGGCGTTCTGGTTGCCCGGCGTGCGGCCGAATTCGGTGGCCCACACGACGATTGTCTCGTCGAGCAGTCCGCGTTGCTTGAGGTCGGCCAGCAGCGCGCCGATCGGCTGATCGGTCTGCTTGCAGAGGTTGGAGTGTCCGCTCTGCAGGTTGCTGTGCGCGTCCCAGCTTCCGGCCCCGCCGTTGGAGCCGTGGAAGACCTGCACAAAACGGACGCCCCGTTCGACCAGTCTGCGGGCGGCGAGCATCTGACGGCCGAAGTCGCGGGTGGCGTCCTCGTTGAGCCCGTACTGCTCCTGCGTCCCGGCCGTCTCGTCGTCAAACCGGACCGCTTCGGGAACGGCCGTCTGCATCCGGTAGGCGAGTTCGTACGACTTGATGCGGGCCCGGATCTTCTCGTCATGCGGGTGCTGCTCGGCTGTGAGACCGTTGAGCTGGCGCATCAGTTCGAACTGCGCGGCCTGCTCTTCCCGGTAGGTGCCGGCCGGCGGACGGGCGTAGGGAAGCGGATCGGCCGGGTCGACGTTGAGCGGGACGCCGTCGTACTGCGGTCCCAGATAGGAGGCGCGGTGCCCTTCCATGCCGCCGCAGCAGTCGGCCAGCGGAGTGCCGAGGACGACGAACTCCGGCAGGTTCTCATTGAGCGAGCCGAGTCCGTAACTCGCCCACGCGCCGATCGTGGGGTGAAACCCGTCCAGCAGATGCCGCCCGGTGTGGAACTGCAGTTGCGCGCCGTGATTGCTGTCCTCGGTCCACATCGACCGGATGAGACAGAGGTCGTCGGCTTGCCGGGCGACGTGCGGGAACCAGTCGGAGATTTCCAGCCCGCTCTCCCCGTGCTGCTTGTAGCCGACCTGCAGGGGATAGACCTCGGTACGAATCAGCCCGTTGGCGTCGGGGACGACGATCCGCTCGTTCTCCAGGAACGGCGACTCGAGCACGTCCTTGTAGGGGGTCTCTTCGATCGTCTTCCCGGCGTACTCGTTGAGGGCCGGCTTGGGGTCGAAGCTCTCCATGTGCGATGTTCCGCCCACCATGAAGAGCCAGATCACGCTCTTGGCTTTCGGCGCATGGTGCGGCCTGCCGTCGGCGTCCTCCGGACCGGCCGCCAGCAGCCCGTCGGCGTGCAGCATCGCCGAGAGGGCCAGCGATCCACAGCCGAGGCCGGTGTTGGAGAGGAACGTGCGTCGGGAGTCGTTGGTCATGGAACTGCCGGCTTTTCTGAAAAAATGTCCGCCGCGATTGTTTACCACGGAGGCACGGAGACACAGAGGAATTCGCCGTCCGTCATCGAACATTAATTCCCATCATCGTGTCCAAGTGGACGAAGTCCACTCTTGCGGGCCCCGTCGATCGAGGTCTCGATGGCATCTCGCGCATTCCTCAGCACATCGGCCCGTGTGTCGCCCTGCGTGATGCAGCCCGGCAGGCTGGGGACTTCGGCCACCCAGCCGCCGTCCTCCCGGTCGGGGTAAATCACAACCTGCCGCATCAATTCATCTGTTTTCCGGTCTGCCATACCTGAGTCCTGCATCGAGCAAGTACGTCACCAATTCTCCTCATCCCCGTTGTCCGAGCGTTCGGATTCGCGAGTCTGCCTCCCGTACCGAATCACATCCTCGAATTCGGGAAACTCCGCGAATGCGCCCGTCATGCGATCCAGCCAGGACGGTGCTTCTCGCATTGCGTCGAGTCGCTGCCGTAAGTCAGCGACCGCCTGTTCAACAGCGCTCAATCGGGTTTCGAGAGTTCTATTTGGCGTCGTCATCGAATCGTCCGGGAACGGTCTTCTACACTGGTGATTCGCCCGAAACCAGATTCTACCGCACGGTGACAAAATCGTTGTGATTCATCAGCACGTGGACCAGGTTTTCCCGCGCCCGCTGGCCGGCGTCCGCCGAGGCCGCCACCGGGACGTCGGCCCCGTTCACGGCTGCCGTCAGCGTGTCGGGCGCGGCCAGTTGCTCCGCCTGCGACGCGAGAAACTCCCGGCAGGCGGCCCGTTCGTCATCACTGGGCGGGCGGCAGAGGATCTGCTCGAAGGCGGCGGTCAGAAAGGCGTCATCGAACTCTTGTCCCGCGCCGACCTCGTCCGTCAGCGAACGGGCCAGCACCCGCGACTGCGAAATCGACAGCGAACTGTTGACGAGCGCCAGCGCCTGCTGTGGGACGATGCTCGCGCTGCGTCGATAGCACTCATTGGGACTGGCCGCGTCGAACAGCACCAGAAACCGCATCTGCTTCTCGTAGGCGTGCCGGAAGTAGAGGCTGCGGCGGAAAACAGTCTCGCCTGCGCTGTAGTCGATGTCCGGCCCGCCGCGGGAGAGGTCGAGCGACCCGGCGACGGCGAGGACGCTGTCGCGGACCGCCTCCGCATCCAGCCGGCGGACGTTGGCCCGCCAGTAATAGGCGTTCTCGGGATCGATTTCAAAGCCCACGGGTTGCAACCCGTGGGCGTCAGGCGCGTTGGTCGACGACGCCAGCCGATAGGCCCGCGACGTCACAATCAACCGGTGCACGTGCCGCATGCTCCAGTTGTTCTCGATCAGTTCGACCGCGAGCCAGTCGAGCAGGTCGTGGTGCAGCGGCTGCGGCGACCGGAGGCCGAAGTCGAAGACGTTGTCGACCAGCGGCGTCCCGAAGTGCCGCAGCCAGATGTGGTTGACCGCCACCCGCGCCGTCAGCGGATTGTCGGGCGAAGCGACCCAGCGAGCGAACGCCAGCCGGCGGCCCGTGCTGGTCTTCGGAAACTGCGTTGAAAACGGGCTGTACTCGGCCCCGTCTCCGTCCAGGGCTGCTGTCGCCTCCGCGAGTTTCTCCTCCGCTTCGGTGAGTTTCTTCTGCAGCGGTTCGAGCGTCGCCTCGGCGTTCTCTGCACCGTTCTGCTTGTGTTGCTCCAGCAGGAGATTCAGCTTCGCCTCTGTGACGGCGAGTTGTGCCTGCTCGTAGCGATGCTGCCGTTCCGCCTTCGCTGCTGCTGCTGCCAGTTCCGACGAATCGTCTGTCGGCGGATCGGAGTATTTCGCCCGGTCGGCGGCGAGACGCGCTTCGAGCGAGTGCAGTGCGGCCTGCTCAGCCGCCAGTTTCTGACGAGCCAGTTCGACCCGGACGGACTGTGCCTCAACAGTCTGCCGGGCCTGCTCGACAGTCATTGGCTGCTGACTGTCGACGCTTTCCGCCAATACCGCCTCTTCCGCCAATTCCGCCAGCCGGGCGGAGACGAACTCCGCCTGCGCGTCGAACGCCCACAGCGAAAACCCCCCTTCGCGGCGCTCTTCCGGCAGCGTGTAGGCCAGCACCAGCACGTCATCGACGAAGACGTTGACCAGTTGGTCCCTCACCGCGACGGCCAGCCGGTAGTCCCGGTTCAGTTCGATCGGCAGCGGCTTTGCACCGTTCGCGGGATAGCTCGCCTGCCCGCCGCGCGTGTGGACGATCTGCACCTTCGGCCTGGGCCCGTGCGCGCTGAGGTAGACCCCCTCGCTGTCGCCGGATTCGGTGCGGTCGAAGCTGAGTCCGACGGAGTGATAGGTGCCGCCCCCCAGGATCCGGAACTGAAACTCCGCCCGGAAGTCCTGCGGCTGTTCAACCAGGGCGACCAGCTCACTCTTCTGCTGCGAAACCTCAGTCTGTCGCAACCGGCCGTCGGCATACTCCCACTCCCCGCTGGCTCGCTTCCAGAGATCAGGTCGCTCTTCGGTGAAACGGTCGTCAAGAACGGCAGCGGCGTCTCCCGACGTCACGACTCCGGGTTCCGTCTCCTCTGCGGCTTCCAGTCGCGCGACCTGCAGCGACGCCTGTTCATGCTCGCTCTCTGCTTTGGCCAGAGCTGCTTTCGCCTCCGTAATCCGGCCCGCCGCCGCCGCGAGGATCTGAGAGGACCGCTCCTCCGCCAGATCGGGATACCAGGCCGAGACCGGCAAATCCACGGCAGCGACTTCGAGACTGTCTGCGAAGACCTCGGGGAGAGCCGGGGTGACCGGGTGCTCCTTGTCGGGATGCTTCTCGTTGCCGCGGAGGTAGACGTATGTGGGTGTCTCAAGTTCAGCGTCATAGGCCCGCACGAGACCGTCCTGGTTAAGGTCCGGCTCACCCGGCAGCCGGTCGATGCGGACCTTGTACGGCTCAAAGATCGCCCGCATCGCATAGTAGTCCAACTGCGGCAGCGGATCGTACTTGTGGGCGTGGCATTTCGAGCAGTTCATCGTGACGCCGAGGAACGCCTTCGCCGTGTGCTCGACGGTGCGGTCCATCCACAGGTCGCGGTTGTAAACGTGATAGTTCCGCACCAGAAAACCGGTGGCGCGAACGGCGTCTTCATCGCCGGGTGCAAGTTCATCAGCCGCCAGCATCTCAAGAATCATCCGGTCGTACGGCTTGTCGGCCAGCAGCGACTCGATGATCCATTCCCGCCACCGCCAGATGTGCTTGTGGCTGCCGCGGACTTCCTCGCGATACCCGTCCCAGTCGCTGTAGCGCCACACGTCCATCCAGTGCCGCGCCCAGCGCTCCGCGTGCTCGGGGGATGCCAGCAACCGCTCGACCGTCCGTTCCCAGGCGTCTTCCGATTCGTCCGCTAGGAATGCCTGCTGCTCCTCCCGTGACGGCGGCAGTCCGACGAGGTCGAGATAAACCCGCCGCAAGAGCGTATGCCGATCGGCAAGGCCCACCGGCGTCACGCCGGCTGCCTGATGCTTCGCGGCGAGAAACGCATCAATCGGATGGGCCGACCACTCTGCCTCGTCAACCTGCGGGACAGCCGGTCGCTGCGGAACCTGATAGGCCCAGTGTTCGCGGGGGTCGGCCGGGATTGTCTCATCGGCCGGGTATTCCGCGCCGCCGTTGATCCACGATCGCACCAGATCGATCTGTTCCGGCGTGAGCGGCTCCCCCTCCCCTTCGGGAGGCATGCGGTCAGCCGGGTCTTCGGCGGTGATGCGCTCAATCAACAGGCTGCCGTCCGCGTCGCCGGGGATGATAACCGCTCCGGAGCCGCCCCCCTGATGGATCAGCGTTCCCGCATCCAGCCGCAGGTCCGCCTCCTGCTCCAGCGCGGAGTGGCACGCGCCGCACTTCTTGGCGAAAAGCGGCTTGATGTCGCTCTCATAGTTGGCGTCGGCCACGCACGTCGCTGGTGCGAGAGCCAGCGCGACCAGAGGAAGCAGACGATGCAGCATGAATTCCTCCGCAGGTGGGGGCTGTGGCGGGGGACGATGGATGGATAGACTCCAACGCGTATCATATCAGCCGCGGTCGATACAATTCCATCGTTTCAAAGTCCGTGAGATGCATCTCCGTAGAACGGAACTGTACGGCCGGTGGTTTGTTGCGGAACTCTTCGAGGCCGAGGAGAGCCGTTACGGGCACTCATTTGGAGGCCCTGTGCAACATCATGGCGCACTGCTCGAAAGAACCCGCAGCCCGTTGCACTTGCTGTACCTGATCAACACGCAGGATCCGGAGATCCCGATTACGATCCCCGGCATCCGGTACTTGCCGCTCTACTATTGCTTCGATCTCCGCTCGCGAATGCGGGTAGGTTACCGAATCGACTCAGAGAGCCGGATTGAGACATTCCGACTCGATCTGCATCAGGAGAACTCGGTTGGCGAAAACCCGGAATATCCGTATGACAGGTTTCCCGATCAGTTCGAATTTCGCGCAGTGGTTGCCGAGCGATCTCCGTTCGACCCGCTCAATCGCGAACACGTTCGCGAATACATCGATGTGTTCGGAATTGAATCACTCAGTCCGCAGGATCAGAGGGCGTTGATCAGGGATCTCCGAAACGAACGTGATCCTTCGGTCGGCGGAATTTCGCGCGCAACAGATGAAGAGTTGCAGTTGACTGCATCAGGTCCATCGTGCCAGGGCCACCCGGCGAGCGTCTGCCCCAACCCTGAGTGTTCGAATCATACAGTGCCCAGGTCGATGCAGATCATTGCGATTGTGCCGGCCTATCCATTCGGAGACTGTGTTGAGCACGACACACTGGATGTGTTTTCGCCCTGGGGAGAGCGATGTGATCTTCCTTGCAGCGACATTGAAATCGTCTTTGAGATGTGTCCCGTCTGCAGTGCCATCATGGCGACCAATCAGGCAATCACATGACGTTGGGCGCAGACGTGAAACGGGAGATTGAACGATGAAGAGTCAGTGGCAACAATTTCGTCTACGGTCGAGCACACCCGCTTCCCGGCGGGCGCGACTGCTGCTGCTCTGGATCGCCGGCGCAGCGGCGGTTTCGACAATGGAAGGGTCGCTGCTGGCGGAACATCCGCTCTCCGCGCCCGGCGTGACGAGTCTGACTGACAACTCGGTCGAATACCGCGTCCCCGAAGAGCATTTCGTCGCGCTGCGACGGGGCGATGTGACCGCCGTGATTGTCGATAACGCGGCGGTCGATGTGCCCGAGTTGCCCGGTCACAGGGCCGGCTACAACGGGGTGGCGTCACTCACGCACACAGAACGGAGTGAGAACCTGTTCGTGCCCACGTACGCCGGATTGAACTTCGAGCACATCCACGACGGCACGACGCAGGGGCTGGTCGAGAAGTTCGAGCCGCGGACGAGCCCGATGGAACTGCGGGTCGTCGATGAAGCGACCGTCGAACTCTACCAGCCGCCCACGCCTCACTTCCGCCTGGAAAGCTGCGGCCGGTATCAACTGCTGGACGACGGCACAATCGAGTACACGTTCGAATGCATCCCGCGCGGCGACACGTTTTCGCAAGGCTTCATCGGCCTGTTCTGGGCCAGCTATATCCAGCAACCGGAGGATGGCGGAATTCACTTTGTGGGGCATCCCACAACCGCCGAGCACGAACGGGGAGACTGGATTCACTGCGTCTCCCCCCAGCACGGAACGAACGCCACGCATCCTCCGGCCGAGCCACTCCTGTTTCCGGAAATCGACGCCGATTTTCCGTTAACACTGGTCCGGGGCCGCTCCCCGTACGTATACACACAGCCGTGGTACTACGGAGTGAGTCACAAGATGGCGTTGGCTCTGATGTTCCGTCCACGAGACTCGATCTGGCTGGCGCAATCGCCCAGCGGCGGCGGCCAGGGCAACCCGGCGTGGGACTTTCAGTGGTTCATCCCGGACGGCCAGGTCGGCGAATCCTACGGCTTCGTAATGCGCGCCACGTACGTGCCGTTCGAGGATCAAGCCAGGCTGATAGAAGTGACGTCCGCCCATCGTGCGGCGCTCGATGAAGATTGAGCGATGGAGTCTTCGAGAGTGGAAACACCAAACGGAGCTGGTTTGGACCGGTTGAAAACCTGTCAGTAACGCAAGACTCGTCTCGTGCCCGGTGCCGAGACACCGGGCCCAGGGGATTCCCGAACAGGACACAGATTTTCACGGATTCGGCGGATCAGCACGGTTTTTCAGGGAATTCCTTCAAAAGGCGGCAGCGGCGAGACCGCATCGGTCCGGCTCGCATGGCGTCGACACGCAAGACAGCAATCAGCGAAAATCGGTCCAATCCGTGGTCATCCGCGTTCCATTCGAATCTCTCGGAGAGTCGCTCGAACGGGGATCGAGAGACGTGTGTAAACGTCAGGGTTGGAAACCTGGCATACGGACGGGAAAGGGACCAGGCGTGCCGGGCGGCGTGTTCAAACGTGCAATTCTGGATCCGATCCTCTCGCCGATCGTACGTCCGCTGACGCGGTACACCGTGCGGACCGTCGCCGTGCCCGGTTATCGCTTTCTCAGGCGGCGGGTGCCCTACCTCGTTCCCCAGGATCACGACCGGGAACTGGAAAAGGACATCGAGGAGTGGTTTCGCGGATCGCTGCTGTTGCTGACCGCGACGAAGAACTTCGAGCTATGGATCGGCAGCCTTTTGGCCATCCGGTTTGACTACGCCATTTCGGAGCAGAACTGGATTCTCTTTGCGGGCCGGCTGTTGCTGGCGATCGCCGTGATCGAGGCGATGCCCGACCAGGAACTGTTCAGCCTCATCCACCCCGGCCCGCCGAAATTCGAATACGACCGCGAGCAGGGCCTGTGGCCGAGCCTGAAGAAATACGTCCGCCCGCTCGTCCGCGGGCTGCTGTGCCAGCATCTCAACCGTTCGTCGCCGGTGTTCGCGATCATCGCCGTCATCCTCGGGGGGACTGTCGGCTGGGTCTGTTACGGAATGGCCGTATTGCAGTACCTCATCATCGGCCTCGTCACGTCACGGGACCGCGCCAAAGACGTCCTGGCCCGCTTCGACGAAGAAGTCGCGGAGCGGAGGAAGGAGTTGATTGACGAGTTTCAGTTGGAAGAGACGAAAGGCGAGGCGGTGGAATCTTCCGGGGAGGGTCGAGCGTGAACTGCTGAGCCGCGTTCTTGTTTCAACGCAAAGTCGCAAGGGAAGGCAGAGACGAGCGGAGTTGAAGTGGGACAACGGCGTGCGGCAGTGGGTGAAGAGGCGGGAGAGTTTTCAGTGGTCAGGTTCAAGTTTACAGTTCGTTGGAGGTCTCCCCACGAATGGATTTCAGGACGCCACGGGGCAACGCTCAGACGTGGTGGCCCGGATTATTCACCAGAGATTTCACCACAGACGCGGAGGACCCAGCGCGGGCGTCGCCCGCAACCCAACCACGTAGCGCACGCAGCCTTGCGTGCGTCCCGCTGATCGCAAAAACCACGGGCGCACGCTGGCAGCGTGCGCTGCGGACAAACGCCGCAATTTCCGCGGGACGACAAACTCTCGCCAGTGCGTAGCACAGAAAAAAGGACTTACGGAGAAGTTTCAGGCGCAGCAAGTTCGACACTGGGCGCTGCCTGCGCTGGAATCCTGGTGAAGTTAATCTCGCAATTCGGCGCGGCCGCTCGGTGACGAATCGCCACGATTTCTTCATCATCGCAGGACATGCGTGCGTCATACGACGCCGTGACTGTAAGGAGCGCGATCAACCTCCTCCGTCTCTCCGTGTCTCCGTGGTGAATAATCCGGCCTTGAGTTTTCAGTTGCCGGTCTTGAGCTTACAGTTCCTGATGAGGCGCCTGCCTGAGCGACGGTCAATCTCTCATCCGGCGACGGCGCGAGTTGACACGGTCGTTGACTGACAACTGATAACCGACAACCAACAACTCCCCCTTATGCACACGGATGTTGCAGCCCGCATTCAGCAGCTCTCGCCGGCGGTCGTGAACAAGATCGCGGCCGGCGAGGTGATCGAGCGGCCGGCGAGCGTGGTCAAGGAACTGCTCGAAAACTGCGTCGACGCCCTGGCGACGCGGATCGAGGTCGACGTGGAACAGGGGGGCGCGGAACTGATCCGCGTCGTCGACGACGGCGAAGGGATCCGCGGCGACGATCTCGAACTGGCGGTCGCCAGCCACGCCACCAGCAAGATCGCCGATGCGGACGATCTCTTCCGCGTGGCGACGATGGGCTTTCGCGGCGAGGCGCTGGCCTCGATCGCCGAGGTCTCGCGGTTCCGGCTGCGCAGCCGTCCGCACGATGAGCCGCAGGGGATGGAACTCGACGTCGAAGGCGGCATCGTCAAGGCGCCGCGTCCGTGCGGTTGCCCGCCGGGGACGCTGGTGGAAGTGCGGCAGTTGTTCCTCAATACGCCGGTCCGGCGGAAATTCCTCAAAACGCAGGCCACCGAGTTCGGGCACGTCGCGGAGCAGTTCACCCGCATTGCGCTCGCCCACCCGCGGCTGCATCTTGTACTGCGGCATAACGGGAAGACCGTTTACGAACTCCCGGCCACAGAGTCTCTCACCGACAGACTCTCGCTCTTCTTTGGAAGCGAACTGGCGGACGCGATGATCCCGGTCGACTCCGAACATCACGGCGTCCGGCTGTGGGGGTACGTCGCCGAGCCGTCGCACAGCAAGGGCTCCCGCAAAGGGCAGTATCTCTATCTGAACGGTCGGTGGATTCAGGACCGTTCGCTGCAGCACGCCCTGGGGGAGGCCTACCGCGGTCTGTTGATGGTGGGGCGCTATCCGGTCGCGGTGCTGTTTCTGGAAGTCCCACCCGAACTGGTCGACGTCAATGTCCATCCGACGAAGAGTGAAGTTCGCTTTCAGGACGGCCAGCAGCTCTATCGGCAACTGCTCTCCACGCTTCGCTCAAAATTCCTCAGCATGGAGTTCGGCGCACCGCTCGACGTCGACCGGAAGCCCGCTTCCCCCCCGGCCGGCCGGTCGTCGGCCGTCTCGGCCGAGCAGATCGCCCGGTCGCAGCAGGAACTCGCGGTCTGGGCCCGGGAGCAGCTTTCGAACTGGCAGCCCAACACCGATCTCTCGGATCTGGAGGCGGCCGCGGAGGAGTTGGAACGGCGCGAGGCGTTGGCCGATCAGACGCCAACCAACGCCGGCGGACCGGATCGACTCGTCAATGAGGAATCTGCACCGTTCGACGCCGCTGCCGACGACACTGCGGAACGAGCGCCGGCAGACGCCCCGGGGCCCGGTTCGGACGCCCCGCCGCGCCCGGCCTCGACAGCCGGCGGATTGCGGGCCATGCAGATTCTCGACTGCTATCTCGTGGCGGAGTCGGGGGAGGGGCTGACCGTCATCGACCAGCACGCCCTGCACGAGCGGATTCTGTACGAACACCTCCGCCGCAGAGTCCTCGCCGGCAACGTCGAAGTGCAGCGGTTGCTGATGCCGGTCACGATCGAACTGACCGCGAAAGAAGCGTCGCTCGTGCTCGACCAGGTCGAGGTGCTGGCCGAACTCGGGCTGCTCGTCGAAGACTTCGGCGGACAGACGCTGGCGATCACCGGCTATCCGGTCATGCTCCGCCGGGCCGATCCGACGGAGTTGATTCGCGCCGTGATCGAACAGTTGGAATCGACCGGCCGCCGCGTCGATCGCCGGGATCTGCTCGACAGCCTGCTGCACATGATGTCCTGCAAAGCCGCCATCAAGGCCGGACAGCGGCTGAGCGCCGAAGAGATCGAGAGCCTGCTGGCCCAGCGGCATCTGGTCGACGATCA
>ERZ869936.1466-NODE-1466-length-16711-cov-6.243936_pt1 | contig 16711 bp, 15 predicted proteins | sample MGYA00520876_ERZ869936 | MGnify/ENA primary metagenome ERZ869936 (study PRJEB32218, sample SAMN09650985) | biofilter metagenome | isolation source: enrty point of leading RO module | place: Saudi Arabia: Thuwal, RO plant located on Red Sea | collected 2016-02-17 ...
GCACCCTGCAGCGTGACGGCCGGGTCGACTGGCCGAACTTTTCGGATCCCGATGGCGAGCTGGCGAAGACCTATCGCATCGGTGTCCGTCCGACGGCCTACGTCCTCGGGCCAGACCGCAAGATCCACTACATCGGCTCGACCGGCACCTTCGCCGAGTTGACCGCCGCGGCGATCCTTTCCGAGCAGTGAGCCGGCATCAGCGCTGGCAGGCGGGGCACCAGTAGGTCGAGCGCTGGCCGAGCACGGCCTGCCGGACGGGCCCGCCACAGACGCGGCAGGGCTGGCCGGCGCGCTCGTAGACGTAGAGCTTCTGGCGGAAGTATCCCGGCTGGCCGTCGCCGCCGACGAAGTCCCGCAGGGTGGTGCCGCCCTGCTCGATCGAATCGGTCAGGACCCGCCGGATCGCTTCGACCAACCCTTCGAGGCGGGCGCGGGTGACGCGCCGGGCCGCGGTGCGGGGCCGGATGCCGGCGTGGAAGAGCGATTCGCTGGCGTAGATGTTGCCCACGCCGACGACCACCGCGGCGTCCATGATGACCTGCTTGATCGGAGCGGAGCGCTTGCGGCAGGCGGCGTGCAGGTGTGCGGCGTGGAAATCGGGTCCGAGGGGCTCCGGACCCAGCGAGGCGAGCAGCGGGTGCTCCATCGGGTCGCCTTTGGCAAGGTGCAGCACGAGGCCGAACCGGCGGGGGTCGTGATAGCGGAGCTGGAGCCCGCCGGGCAGGCCGAAGGCGATGTGGTCGTGCTTGCGGAAATCCTCGACCTTGCCGGTGATGCGGAGGCTGCCGGACATGCCGAGGTGGATCAGCAGGGCACCACCGCGTTCGAGATCGAGGATCAGGTATTTTCCCCGGCGCCGGACTTCCAGCACGTGGTCGCCGGCGAGTCCGGTCAGGCTGTCGGGCACCGGATGCCGGAGGCGTGTCTCGCGGACGATGATGGTGCCGAGCGGTCGCCCGAGCAGATGGGGTTCGATGCCGCGGCGGGTGGTTTCGACCTCGGGAAGTTCGGGCATGGCCGGGAGGTCAGCGGAGAATGTAGAGGGTCGTGGCGACGACATGGCAGGCGCTGCCGGCGATCACGAAGCCATGCCAGATGGCGTGGTTGAAGCGCAGTCGCTGCCAGGCGAAGAACACGATGCCCAGCGTGTAGCAGAGCCCGCCGGCGACGAGCCACGCGAGACCCTCCGGCGGCAGCGCGGCGATCAGCGGGCGGATGGCAATGACCACCAGCCAGCCCATCACCAGGTAGAGCGCGGTCGACCACCACGCCTCGCGTTTGCCGCGCATGACCGCTTTCACGACGATGCCGAGCACGGCGAGGAACCAGACGATCCCGAACAGTGTCCAGCCCCACGGACCGCGCATCGCGACCAGGGTGAGCGGCGTGTAGGAGCCGGCGATGAGCAGATAGATCGCGGCGTGGTCGATGATCTGGAGGAAGGGCTTGAGCCGCGGACAGGTGAAGGCGTGATAGATGGTCGAGGCCCCGTAGAGCAGCACCAGGGTCGTGCCGAAGACCGCCGCCGCGACGACCCGCCACGGATCGCCAAGCGCCACGACCACCATGACGACCAGTGCGGCCACGGCCATCACCGCGCCGAGGGCGTGGCTCCACATCGAGGCCATCTCCTCGGCGTGGCTCTCGCAAAGCGGCGAGCGTGGGCGGAAGGGAACGGGCACGGGGGAAGGCTGCGCCTTCAATGACAAATGATAAATGCCAAATGACGAAACCGGCGCGCGACGGACGGACCGCGGGCTTCAGCCCGCATCCTTGCGCCCTGCAAATGCGAGCTGAAGCTCGCGGTCCCTCGCCCGGGGACCTACTCTTTCGCCATGCATGAGTGCCACGTGGTGAGCGGCCCGCCGGCGGCGGGGAAGACGACCGTGGCCCGGCGGTTGGCCTCGGAAATCGGTGGCTGCCTGCTGGACAGTGACCAGGTGGCGGATCGGCTGGTACGGGCCGGGATGGAACTCGCCGGGCTGGATCCTGAAGACCGCGACTCGCCGGAATACAAGCGGGCGTACCGTGCCGCGGTGTATGAAACGCTGTTCGACCTCGCGGTGGCGAATCTCCCCCGGGTCCCGGTCGTGATCGCCGGGCCGTTCACCGCCGAGGGAGCTGATCCGGAATGGCCGGAGCGGTTGAGAAGGAGGCTCGGTGTCGAGCCGAGGCTCCACTTCGTCTGGTGCGATGCCGCCGAGCGTCGACGCCGGATCGAGGCGCGCGGGGAGGAAAGGGATCGCCGCAAGCTGGCCGACTGGAAAGGCTACCTCGCGGACCGCCGTGAGGAGCGTCCGGTCTGGCCTCATCGCTTCGTGGATACCTCTCGGGCGGAGTGACTGGAGGCTTTTGGAGTGCGGAGGCTTGCCTCCGCTTTCGAGTTGCCCATCGCTTTGCGCCTTGAAGTAGCATCCGGCGTGATGGTGAAAGATCTTTTCGATCTCATCCGGAATCGCCGGGAGATTTTGCCGTTCCGGTATGCCGAAAGCGGAGGCAAGCCTCCGCACTCCAAAGCCGATCAGGTCAGCTCCTGATAGACCGCGACGGTTCCCTCGAGCATGCGCTGGAGGGTAAAGGGGTTTTCCCGCCGGACCTCCACCGGTTGGTCGAGCAGGCGCTCAATCGTCCGCGCGGCGGCGCCGGTGTCCAGCGGCGGCACATGGCCCTCGGGGAAAAGGGTGGCGAGTTGCTCGCCCACACCGCCGTGGTCGTAACCGACCACCGGTATGCCCATCGCGAGGGCCTCCAAGGTGGTTCTGCCGAAGGACTCGGGCTGGGTGGTGAGCGAAAGCACCACCGTGGAAATGGCGAGGATCTGGCGCAGGTCGTCCCGATTTCCGGTGAAGGTGACCCGATCCGAGAGTCCCTCGGACTTCACTTGGTCCCGGACCTCGTCGAAGTAGGCGGTCTTTTTCGGATGGGCGCCGCCGACGACCAGGGCATGGACGTCGTCACGATGCGCAAGTTGCTTGAGAATCTCCACGAGGTCGCGGTGCCCCTTGAGGCGGGTGATGCGTCCGGGGAGGGTGAGGAGCACCTTGCCCCGGGTGGCGGGGAACTCCGCGTCGAACGCGTTCCTCCATGCTTCATCCGGCTTGAAGCCGTACGGATACTGCCCGGGATCCACGCCGCGTGGGACCACCCGAAGCAGTTCCGGAGCGAGCTTCGGGTAGTTCTTTATGGCATAGTCCCTGATGCTCTCCGACACGCAGATGATGCGCTCGCCCCGGAGCATGATGGCGGACCATTGGTTGACCGAGTAGAACCCGTGGACCGTGGAAACGAGTCGGGGCCGGGCATTCGTGGGGAGTCCTCTCCAAGCCAGCCAGACGAGCCACGCGGGAACCCTTGAGCGAACGTGGACGATGTGCGGACGCTCTTCCCGCATCAGGCGCCGAAGGCGGGGGATCAGGGCGAGGGAAAACAGGGATTTCCTGCCCACCGGGAGGGTGATGTGGCGTCCCCCCGCGGCTTCGATCCTTTCGACGAGGCGTCCGCCGCCCGAGAGAACCAGCGACTCGTGTCCGGTGGCGGCGAGGTGCGCCGACAACTCCAGGGTGCCCCGCTCGACGCCGCCGGAGTTCAACTCGGGAAGAACCTGGAGGACTTTCATGACAGACGGCCGGGGAAATGGCGGGCGAGGATCAAGTCGGCGCAGCGGTCAGCCTCGCGCAGGACCGCCGGCGGGGCGGGCAGGTCGCCGCCGGGCTTCCAGTCTTCGAAGCGGGTGACCCAGCGCTCGTCGATCAGGCGGAGGACGCCGCGGACGACCCGGCCCCGCTTGCGGACCGGGGTCGGCAGCAGGCCGACCCTCGCGCCGCTACTAAGGCTCTCGTAGATCATCGAGATCGAGTCGGCGGTGACCCACACCTCGGCGGCCTCGCCGAGACGTTGCGGCAGCCACTCGGCACCCGTTTCACGGTGGGGATAGGCCACGAGCGCGGGGCATGCCTCGGTGAGGCGGTCGAGCGCCTTCTCCGGCGTGCGTCGCGAGTCGGTGGCCCGCCAGGGCCGCTCGCCGCGGCAGCCGACGATGGTCTTCACCGCCTCGATCAGGGAGGGCTCCGCCCAATCGTGGGCCGCCGAGGGACCGCCGATGAGGATCAGCCCACCGTGCTTGTCGGACTCGCCCGGAGGCGGAACCCGGTTGAGCGCGCCCTTGCTGACGATCGCGTTCTCCGGTAGTCGTCGGTTTTCCAGGTCGTGCTCGGGAATGATGCACACGTCGAAGAAGGCGCTCGGGATGGAGGGCTTCATGAGCACCACGCAGGGGGCGTCGGTCGTCCGGGAAAGCCGGAGCATCGGCAGGTGCGTTCGATGGCCCGCGCCGACGATCAGCGCGGGGCGACGCTCGGGTGGTCGCAGGCGGAACAGTCCGGAAAGCCCGCGCGCGGCGACCGGCAGGCGCTCGATCGCCACGGGTGTCCGTCGCTCGATCGCTTCGATCAGGCCGAGGGACTGGTTTTCGTGACCCGGCTTGCCGTCGGTGAGCAGGAGGATGGGCAGCGGCTCGGTCATTTGCGGTATCGGTCCGGGATCCAGGAAAGCTCATCGACGATTTCCTTCCAGCCCGCCTGATCCGTCGGTCTGGCAAACGAGTGCGTCCAAGGTTTGCCGGCGACGTCGAGGCCGATGATGGCGCGCAGGCCGAGGCGTTTCGCCGCACGGGCCAGTCCGGCTTCGGAACCGAACAGCAGGGCACCGTCGAGGGGGGCGGGATGGGACTCGTCGATCCGGCGGAGGGTGCCGTCGGCATGCTCGGGAGGCTGCTGCGGATCCCAGACGTGGACGGCGACGCCTTCACGGGGTGGGTCGGATGGCGATGCTTCGAGCAGCTCCAGCCGCAGGTCGGGCCGGGCGCGGAAGAGATCCTCGAAGAGACGCTCGCGGGCGGCCGGGCCGAGATCGGCGGGCAGCGTGACGACCAGCCGCAGGGGCACGGTCGCTTCGGCGGCGCGTTCCGGATCGAGCCGGGCGAAGAGGCTGAGCGGACGGCGGGAATCGATGCGCCAGCGGTCGTGCAGCCAGAAGACATCGGCAAGGCTCCGCCGCATGCCGCGTTCGAGTTCCGCCATGATCGCTTCCGCGCCGGCCTCGCCATGGAGCGGGCGCAGGATCATCCGCCAGTGCCCGGCATCCTGGGTGACGATGCTCAGCACGCTCACATCGGCCCGGCCGCGGCGGGCGAGCAGGGCGGGCAGAGGAGAGCAGGTGGTGAGCTTGCCGAAGAAGGGCAGCACCGCCCCGCGTCCGCCCGCACGGTGGTCGGCGAGGATGCCGAGCGATCCGCCCCGTTTGAGCAACGCGGCCGGCGCGTGGAACCCGTCCTTGCGGCTGAAGAGGACCGCCCCGTCCATCGTGCGGCGCTCGCGCGTGAGCGCGTCCATCAGCGGGTTCTCAAGCGGACGGTAGACACCTCCGTATTCGGCCTCACCGACGTAGTCCTTGCTGAGCCGGGCCATCGCCTCCCAGTTGCCCATGTGCGACATCGTGACGACCAGGCCGGTGCGTCCGGGTCCGCGTCCGGCCATCAGGTCGGTGCCGTCCTCGGTGGCGATTTCATGCACGGTCTCGAGGTCGAGCATCGGCGTCCGCAGCGCCCCGAGGAAATTCGCGCCGGCCCGGCGGAAGGTCTCGAGCGTGAGCTCGTGCAACTCCGCAGGACCGAGGCCATCATTGGCGGTCGCGATCCGGAGGTTCCGGCGGACCAGTCGACGGTAGCGCGGGCTGAGCGTGTAGAACAGCCGCCCGGCCATCCGGCCGAGCGAGGTCGCGGTCGCGATCGACAGGCAAGACAGGAGAAGTTCGATCCCGCGGAACAGGATGAACTCGAGCCGGTGGAGCAGTCTGGGCTGTCGGACGTCGGAATCGCTCACGCGCCGTCCATGCTCGCGGCTGCCGGCGCGTCGGGCAAGCCCGGGACTTGCGCCGGCCTCCACCCTGCGCCTAGTCTCCCGCCGTCACCGGTCCCCGTAGTTCAACGGATAGAACAAGGGTTTCCTAAACCTTAGATGGAGGTTCGATTCCTCCCGGGGACGCTCCCGGCCATGCGGGATTTTTTTGTAAGTTGTCACTCGCGTCCTGGCAGCGGTTCTTGATATTGAATCATTGCCCGCCCAACTGCGGCCTCCGTGCCGGTCTATTGCTTCACTTCCGGGATCGGATAGCGCATCGCCTCGACCTGTTTCGCGAGTTCGTCTCGCAGCGGTTCGGTGAATGCGGCCTCGTCCGCGAGGTTGCGGATCTCGTAGGGGTCCTTGTCGAGGTTGAAGGCCTCGGTCCATTCGGGGTGGCCGGGGTACTTGATCAGCTTGGCGTGATCGGTGCGCAGGCCGTAGAGGGTGGGGACGTTGCCCATCTCCTTGTAGTATTGGGCGAGGAAGGAGGACCGCCAGTTGGTGGAGGTTCCTTTCGCCAGCGGACTCCAGTCGCGGCCCTGCATGGACTTGGGAACATCGACACCGGCCAGCGAGAGGAAGGTCGGGGCGAGGTCGATGTTGAGCACCATCCGGTCGATGACCTGTCCGGCCTTGAAGTGGCGCGGGTAGCGGACGAGGAAGGGGACGCGCAGCGCCTCCTCGTAGATCATCCGCTTGTCGCCGCTGCAGTGCTCGCCGAGGTAGTAGCCGTTGTCGCTGCTGTAGACGACCACCGTGTCCTCGGCGAGGTCGAGTTCGTCGAGCGCGTCGAGCAGGCGGCCGAGGTTCTCGTCGGCCCCCTTCACGTGACGCAGGTAGTCGAGGTGGATGCTGTTGTCGGCGAGGCCCCGACCGAATTTGCCGGTTTCCGGATTGGGCTTGTGAAAGGGTGGGGGAACGTCGGCATTCGGTGTCGTACGGCTGGTCTCACCGGCGTAGAGGCCGCGCAGCCGGTCGGGCAGGTTTTTTCCGCCGCGCGGGGTGTGCGGGCTCTTGAAGCCGAGGACCAGAGAGAAGGGGCGGTCGCGGTTCTCACGAATCCAGTCGATGGCGAAGCCGGTGCTGACGTCGTCGACCCAGCCCTCGGTGGGGGTGTCCTCGCCGTTGATGACGAAGGGGCAGTCGATGTAGTGGCCCTGGCCGATGAAGCTGGCGGCGTGGTCGAAGCCGGGTCGTTCGCGCTGGCTGCCCATGTGCCACTTGCCGATGTAGGCGGTGCGGTAGCCGTTTGCGCGCAGCACCGTGGCGTGGGTGACCGCATCCTCGGGCATCGGCGAGCCGTTGCCCTTCACGCCGTTGATGTGGTTGTAGGTTCCGGTGAGGAACGAGGCGCGGCTCGGCGAGCACAGGGAAAGCGTGACGAAGGCGTTGCGGAAGCGGACGCCCTCCGCCGCGAGGCGGTCCATGGCGGGCGTCTCGAACCAGGGGAATCGGGCGCGCTCTCCCTGCTCGCGCTGGACCACGCCCATCGCGTCCCAGCGTTGGTCGTCGGTGTAGATGAAGATGAAGTTCGGCCGCGGAGCTTCGGCGCGAAGGGCGGTGAGGCTGACGGTGGCGGCGAGGAGAAACGGGAGTGGCTTCATGGGATGCCATGAATACCGATTGGGGAGGGGCGATCTTGCCGGGGTGGCGCAAAGCGATGCTTTGCGGGTGGTGGATACGGCGCTGCCGTGTCCGGTGGCGGAAGATGGCGAAGCATCGCTTCGCCAAGCTCTCGCAAAGCATCGCTTTGCGCCACTCAGTCACCCGTGGCGCGGAACTCCAGTCCCTCGACCTGGTGCTGGTGGAGGTCGAGCTGATCCGCCGAATCGATCACCTCTCCGTCGATGCGGAGATTCTCGAAGGTCACGTTGGAGATCCCCTTCTTCGGGCTGAAGCCGTTGAGAATGGACGGGCTTTTCGGCTTCGCGCCGGTGCTGACGTTGCGGAAGGTCACGTTGCGGACGAGGCCTCGGTTCTTCTCGTATCGCTCAACCTCCGAAGCGGGCGGCACGAACCATTGCCAGGGATTGTTGGCCACCTCGGGTCGGCTGGGGGGTGCCTTGCGGTTCGGGTTGCTGCGGTGGTAGTCGCGCGGGCAGTCGGAGCTGTAGATCGAGAGGCCGACGTGGAAGTCGACCAGCCGGTCCGGCGCTTCGACGCGGACGTCGTCGATGAGGATGTCCTCGATCACGGCGCGGTCGCCGTTGTGGATGGTGAAAGCCCCGCCCTTGACGTGGATGATGTCCGAGTCGCGGAAGGTGATGCCCTTGATCCGGTCGATGCGGAGTTCGAAGCCGATCTCGAATCCCTGGCCGCCGTCGTCGTTCCACAGCACGCATTCCTCGATGTGGATGTCTCCCATCTCGTCACCGGCGATGCGCGCGACGTCGTGCCCGCCGAGCGTCTCGGGGTTGATCATTTCCTCGAAGGGCACGTCTTCGGTGCCCGGCGGATAGATCGCCTTCACGGCGATGCAGTCGTCGTTGCTCCGCCAGAAGCAGCCCTTCACCCGCACGTCCTTCGAGTACTCGATGTCGAGACCGTCGCTGTTCTTGCGCCAGCCGATGACCTTGGTGTTGCGCACCGTCACCGACTCCGAGGCGCTGAGGTGGATGGTCCAGCCATGGGGATCGAGAATGATGAAGTCCTCGAGCAGGACGTCGCGGCACTCGCGGACGACAAGGTGATTGATCTTCCGTTCGCGCGTGCCGGCGTCGAGAATGCCGGGTCCGCGGATGGCGACCTTCTCGGCATTGCGGGCGCGGACCACGCCGCGGACGGCGGCGCCTCCCTCGAGGTAGAGCGTTTCACCCTCGCCGACGAGGATCTCGCCCAGATCGTGAATCCTGCCGCCCTCGAAGAAGCGGACCTTCGGGTCGTTGCGGTCGGGGGCCTCGCGCACCGGGTTGGCGAAGACGAAGAGCGGATCCGCGAGATCGCCGTCGATCTCGACGCTCAGGTTGCGCGGCTCGGGGAGGAGGAAGCTGAGCTTCGTGCCGTCGATCTCGGGCTCGATCCCGGCGCTGAGCGGCCGGATCGCGACCGACTCCGCTGGCTTTTCGAGGTCGATGGTGACCTTCACCGGCGCCGTCATCCCGAAGCTGAGGAACGCGCCGCGTTTCGTCTGGATCGCGGGGACCTCGTGGCTGTCGATCGTCGCCGAGTAGCGGGAGCTCAAAGGAAGCTCGGCCGGGAACTCGTAGCGGATGACTCCGGCGGAAGCCGGCAGCGCGAAAAGGGCGATCTTGAGGACAATGGCGGCACGGAGAGACATCGCGGGGAGGCTATACGGGGAGTTGCGTCGTTGTCATTCCGGGATTGGTCCGTCCCCGAGTTCGTCGAAGGCCGCGCGGAGTTGTCGTCGGGCAGTCTTCGCCTGCGGATCGAAGTCCTGCACGGGATTGGCGGGGGACTGCCAGATTTCCACGGTCGGGCGGAGTTGGTTCAGGTGGTCGCGGATGAAGTCCCGGCTCCGTACGTGCCGCTGCTCGCCATCCTGCACATGCACCCATTCGCGGGGCCGGCCCGGCTTGCCCAGCAGTTGTGGGGCGAAGCTGCGGCCATGGATCTTCTCCACGGGCAGGGGGGCGCCGGCCAGTTCGCAGAGGGTCGGCATGAGATCGGTGAAATCGACGAGATCCGTGCAGGTGCTTCCCGCCGCGATCTTTCCGGGCCAGCGGACGATCAGCGGGACCCGTGTGCCGCGGTCGGTCATGGTGCCTTTGCCTCCCTCGACCAGCTTGTCCTCACCCCATCGGTTGGTGAGCTTCCGGTCGGTGCCGTTGTCGGCGAGGAAGCACACGACGGTGTCTTCGGCGATCCCGAGTCGGTCGAGGGTGGTCATCAGCCGCCCGACGTTCTTGTCGAGGTAGCGCACCATGTCGGGGAAGAACTTCGGATCGCCGTGGCCGGCGGTGTCGGTGAGCGGGTCCGCCTGATCCTCGCTGTCGGGCGTGGGCACCCACGGATAGTGCGGGAGCAGACAGGTGTAGTAGGCGAGAAAGGGTTGCTCCTTCGCGGTGCTCGCCTCGATGAAGTCGATCAGGAACTCGACGTTCACCTCCGGGCCGTAGCGATCGGCGATGTCGTCGCGGATCACGCCGTTGCGATTGAAGTGGGGCTGGTGAAAGCGGCGGGTCCTCCGCCCGTTCCCGTCGTGGATCTGCCAGCACTGGTAGTGGTCGAATCCGAAGTCCGCGATCGTGTTGCGCTGGTCGAGGAACGAGAGCTGCCATTTGCCGGCGATCGCGGTGGTGTAACCCGCCAGCTTGAGCTGCCGGGCAAAGCTCGGTTGATCCGGCCGCAGCCACTGGTCCGCGTGCCTCTGCGGGTGCCAGATGACCTTCTTGAGTCCGTGGGCGAAGGAGTAGCGTCCGCTCAGGAGCGTGGCGCGGGAGGGTGAACAGGTGGGATTCGAGAAGCAGTGCGTGAACCGCATCCCCCGGTCGGCGAGCGCGTCGAGGCTCGGGGTTTCGTGGGACCGCCCGCCGTAGCACGGGAGGCATTCGATCCCCAGGTCGTCGACCAGGATCACGACGAGGTTCGGTGGCTTTCCGGCGCCGGCATCCGCCTTCGGCAGCACGAGCATCCAGGCGGCGGCGAAGGCGACGACGAGCCGGTGGTTGATGAGCGGAAACATCACGTCGGGACCTCCCTACGGCCATTCCGGCGGGCAACGTTCACCACCGTCGCGACGGAGCTGCGGGAACGGCTGAAATTCCGGCGGCCTGCGGCAGGTATGGCATGGAGAGAAAGAGCGCCCATGAACCGTTGTTTGATTTTCTGGAGTGCCGCCGTCGTCGCGGTGTCCTGTCCGTCCCTGCGGGCCGATCCCGTGTCCGAAGGTGCCTGGACGATGGTGGTGATCCCCGACACCCAGTACTACGCCCGCAAGGACGAGGATGCGCCGATCTTCACCGCGATGACCGAGTGGATCGCCGCCAACCGCGAGGAGCGCAACATCCGGCTCGTGCTTCACGTCGGCGACATCGTGAATGACAACGAAGCGCGCCAGTGGGAGCACGCGAAGCAGAGCCTGTCGGTCCTGGATGGCGAACTGCCCTACGTGCTGGCGGTCGGCAATCACGACCTCGGGCGCAACGCGGGCAGCCGGGAGACGATGCTGAACGAGTACTTTTCTCTGTCTGACAATCGCTGCAACCAGCGGATTTTCGGCGGCTTCTTCGAGCAGGGCGCGCTCGAGAACGCATGGTACCGCCTTCGCCACGGCAAGTGGGACCTGCTCGTCTTCTCGCTCGAGTTCGGGCCGCGGAAGTCGGTCGTCGATTGGGCCAACGAGGTGGCGGCGCGGCACGGCGAACTGCCGAAGGTGCTGGTGGCGGACGAGTTCATCGACCAGGAGTCGACTTTCTCCACCGCGGACGGCCGGCCGCGGCGGACCACGACTTCGACCACCAACAACCCGCACAAGTATGGAATCGCCCGCGAAGCGGAGGTTCACTGTGGTGAGGAGCTTTGGGACGCCTTCGTGTCCCGTCATCCGGGTTTCCGCCTGGTGGTGAACGGCCACTACAAGCCCTTCGAGAAGGTCGCCGACGGGACGCCGAGGCACCTGCGCGACCTCGCGTCGGTCCACCGGTCGGATCCGGGGGCGGACGGTCAGGAGGTGCTGCAGATGCTCTTCAACGCCCAGTGGTGTCCGCGCGGCGGTGATGGCTGGCTGCGACTGCTGGAGTTCCAGCCGGACGGCCGGACGGTGCAGGTGCGCACCTTCTCGCCCCATCTCGCCGCCACGGCGGGGGAGCCGTCCTCCGCGTGGCGTCGCACGCCGGACTGCGAGTTCCGCTTCCAGTGGGGCGAATCGCTGGTGTCGGACTGAGCAGGTCACCGTCGGTGCGGTCGTCGCGGCCGTGATGAAGGAACTTGTTGTCCGGGGCTTGATCGCCGGGGGCAGTGCGGGTTAGCAAGCGCGATCAACATGAGTGACGTCGTTCTGCTTTTCTCCGGACAGGGAGCCCAGAAGGTGGGCATGGGTAAGGATTTCTTCGATGCCTCGGCCGAGGCCCGGCTGATGTTCGGGCGGGCCGGCGAAACGCTCGGCTTCGACCTGAGCCGGGTCATGTTCGAGGGTCCGGACGATGAACTCACCCGCACCTCACGCTGCCAGCCGGCGCTGTATCTGCACGGCCTGGTCGCGCTGAGGCTCTTGCAGGAGCGGGTGCCGGGCCTGAAGCCGGTGGCGGCGGCGGGCCTGTCGCTCGGGGAATTCACCGCGCACGCGGCGGCGGGATCGTTTTCCTTGTCCGACGGACTGCAACTGGTGTCGAAGCGCGGCGGCTTCATGGAAGAGGCCTGCGAGGCGACCAAGGGGGCGATGGCGGCGATGATCAGCCGCGACGACGAGGTGGTGAAGGAACTGGCGGCGGAGTGCGACGTGGATGTGGCGAATTTCAACGCACCCGGGCAGACGGTGATATCGGGATCGGTGGAGGGTATCGACAAGGCGGTGGAGGCGGCGCGCGACAAGGGCATCCGCCGGGCGGTGAAACTCAAGGTCGCCGGCGCCTACCACAGCCGCCTGATGCAATCGGCGCAGGACAAGCTGGCGCTGGAGTTGAAGACCGTGGAGATGACGAAGCCGTCGATCCCGGTGGTCTGCAACTACGGGGCGTCGGTGGTCGAGGAGCCCGACGAGATCCGGACGATGCTCGAGAAGCAGGTCACCGGCTCGGTGCGCTGGACGGAGTCGATCGAACTGCTGGTGGCGAAGGGCCACACGACCTTTGTCGAACTCGGCCCCGGCAAGGTGCTTGCGGGACTGGTTTCGAAGATCGCGAACGGGGTGACGGTTCACAGTGTCGAGGATCTGGAATCGCTCGACGCGGCGGCGCAGGCGCTGGGCTGACCATGGCGAGGATCGAATACCCCGAGGCGGTCATCGCCCTCGTCGAGGAACTGAAGGCACTGCCGGGTGTCGGCCCCCGCAGCGCGGAGCGGATCGCGATCTGGCTCCTGCAGCATCCCAAGTCGAATCCCGACGCGCTGGCGTCGGCCCTCACGCGGGCCAAGACGGAGGTGTCGTCCTGCCCGACCTGCGGGTTCTTCGCCACCGCGGATCGCTGCGCGGTCTGCGGTCATCCGAACCGGGAGAAGACGCTGTGCGTCGTCGAGCAGGCGACCGATGTGCTGCCGATGGAGCGCTCGGGTGTGTTCAAGGGCAGATATCATTGCCTGGGCGGACGGCTTTCCCCGCTGGACAACGTGACCCCTGACGACCTGCGCATCGCGGGGCTGGTCCGGCGGGTCGAGGAGGAGCGGATCGAGGAGGTGATCCTTGCGCTCGGCGCGGATGTCGAAGGTGAGGCGACGGCGAGCTATGTGAGCGACCTGCTCCGGGGCAAGTGCCGCGTGAGCCGGCTGGCGCAGGGCCTGCCGGTGGGAGGCGGGCTTGAACACGCCGACGCCCTCACGCTCGCCCGCGCCTTCGAGGGACGCAGGGAGCAGTGATGGGAGTGGCTCCTTGCAGGAGCCATAACAGGGCCGGGCGGCATTCCTGCCGCGGGGTGGCGGCATGCGTTCAAGGATGGGTTCGTGACTAAACTCGCAGCCAGCGGCAAGGCGCGATCGGGAGATCGCCACGCCCCGTCATGGCGCTTGGAAAGCGGCACTCCATTCAGACCACCTTCGGAATCTCGTAACCCTTGCGGTTGAAGGGAGCGATGAGGCCGGGATCGGCGAGTTCGGTGGTGACCTTGCCGCTGGCGGAATCGATCGCGATCTCGGCGCCGAGCACGTAGGGTGCGGTGCCGCGGGCGATCGACCAGTTCTCAAGCTGGGCTTCCTGGCGGTCGAGCACCTCGAGCATCACCGGCGAGGAGGCGAAGGTTTCCTCGCGCAGCTTTGCGGCGGTCGTCTCCGTGCCCTCGCGGTGCGAAACGTTCGCGTAGTGGGAAAGGGCGGCACCGGCACAGGACTTCGCGATCGGCGCGCGGAGCGACGCGGTCTTCCGCGATTTCATCGCGTCGATGAAGTTGCGGGCGTGACCGCCGCCGGCGTCGCCGGGGAACTTCCGGATGCGTTCCTTGCCATCGGGTCCGACAACGTAGCCGCCGCCGCGTCCACCCCGGAACTCGCCGCCCTCGCAGGTCACGATCACGCCGACACGGATGCCCTCGAAGGCGACCGCGGCGTTGGTCTTGGGCTTCACCCAGAGGTTGTTGACCTCGAAGACCGCCGGCACGCCGCCGAGTTCGAAGGACGAGGTGATGATGTTCGGCGTGTTGCCCGCGTCGTTCCACGCGAAGCGCTGGCCGAAGGTGCGGACGGTGGTCGGCGGGGCGGGGTCGCCCATCACCCACGCCAGCAGGTCCATCTCGTGCGGACCCTGGTTGCCGATGTCGCCATCGCCGGTGTTGAACACCCAGTGCCAGTCGTAGTGAAGGTGCGGCCGCATGATGGGCAGGTCTTCGGCCGGTCCGAGCCAGAGATCGTAATCGACGGTGTCGGGCGGCGTGAGCGGGGTGTCGCGCTTCGCGCCGATCGAACTGCGGTTGCGGTAGCACAGGCCGCGGATGGCGGTGATCTTTCCGATCTCGCCCTTGTGGATGAAGTCAAAGGCTTCGATGAGCCCCTTGTCGGAGCGGTTCTGGGTGCCGGCCTGGACGATGCGCCCGTATTTCTCCGCGGCCGCGATCATCGGGGCGGCTTCCTCGAGCCGGTGCGTCACCGGTTTCTCGACATACACGTCCTTGCCGGCCTGGCAGGCGTGGATCGTGTGCAGGGCGTGCCAGTAGTTCGGACTGGCGATGATCACGCCGTCGATGTCGTCGCGATCGAGAAGCTTGCGGTAGTCCTGGATGAGGTCGGGTTTCGACTTCAGCGACTTCGCCAGTTTTTCCATGTGCGCGGTGTCGGCGTCGCAAAGGGCGACGATCTCGACATCGGGCAGTCCGCTGAACTGTTTGGCCAGCGACGACCCGCGTCCGCCACAGCCGATCACGCCGAGCCGGACCCGCTCGTTGGCCCCGACGGCACCGAACGAGGGAAGGGTCGCGAGTGCCGAGGCACCGAGGGTCTGGATGAATCGACGGCGGGGAAGATCGCTGGGCAGGGGTTTCATGTCGTTGGATGCCTACGGCGGTGATGACCGTGGCATTTCGCAGACGGAAAACAATGACCTGGTGCGCTTGGGCAGCGGTGACTGGCGAAGCCGCATGGCGCGCGGGAAAATCCGCTTTCCCGGCCGGGGGATGGCCCCTAGGTTCGCCGCCGATGAGCGGTTGCCACGGCCCCCGGATGAAGATGAATCCGGACCTGCACCAGGACAAGAAGCCTTCCTGGATCAAGGTCCGGCTGCCCAACGACCCGGTCTTCTGGTCGACGAAGTCGCTGGTCACCGACCTCAAGCTGGTCACCGTGTGCGAGGAGGCGCAGTGCCCGAACCGCTGGGAATGCTGGGGCCAGGGCACGGCGACCTTCATGATCGCCGGCGAGAAATGCACCCGCGCCTGCGGCTTCTGCGCCGTCAAGACCGCCAAGCCCGACGCCCTCGAGGACGACGAGCCCCACCGGGTGGCCGAGGCGACGCGGCGGATGAAGCTCAACCACGTGGTCATCACCGCCGTGGCCCGTGACGACCTCCGCGACGGCGGCGCCGAGCATTTCCAGCAGACGATCGAGGCGGTGCGCGCGCTCAATCCCGGCATCATCATCGAGGTGCTGGTGCCCGACTTCAACGACCGCGACTGGGCCCTGCAGATGGTGATGGATGCCCGTCCGCACATCTTCAACCACAACCTCGAAACGGTCGAACGGCTCACGCCGCTGGTACGGTCGCGGGCGCAGTATCAGCGCAGTCTCGCGGTGCTGAAGAAGGCCAAGGCGATGGTCGATGGCAAGGTCGCCACCAAGAGCGGGATGATGCTCGGGCTCGGCGAGCGCCGCGAGGAGGTACTCCAGGCGATGGACGACCTGCTCGATCACGATGTGACCGTGCTCACGCTCGGCCAGTACCTGCGGCCGACGCCACGCCACCTGCCGGTGGTCGATTACCTTCACCCGGACCAGTTCGACGACTACAAGCAGGTCGCGCTGGAAAAGGGTTTCCGCCACGTCGCCAGCGGCCCGCTGGTCCGCAGTTCCTACCACGCCGCCGATTTCCGGCCCGAACTCGACATCCTCGAGGACGTCGAGAAGACCGGCTCGACCCACGGTCTCGACCTCCAGCCCGAAGACCTGCCGATCCCGGCGGCCCGGAAGGAGTTCGTGCGCGGCTCGGTGGCTTGATGGCTCCCCGCGAAGTCAGACAGAGAGAATGAGTTGTTGATATTTGTTTCGCAATTTGAAACTCGGAAGATTGACGTTTTGAATCAAATGGGCCAAGTTTCGGGTATGAAATCAATCAGTGTCCGGGAAATGAAGGCCAACTGGGCTGAGGTTGAGGCCCGTGTCCGGGAGGGGGAGACTTTTGAAGTGATGAACCGTGGCAAGCCGACGGTGCGGATCGTGCCGGCGCGTCCGCGGGCGGTGCTCAAGTGGGACGACCATCTGGCCACCGCCGCGCCGGGCCGGGGGCGGCCGGCCGAGCAGGTGGTGAGGGAGGACCGGGACGGACGTTTCTGAAAATGCTCTATCTCGATACCAGCGCCCTGCTGAAGCTTTTCATTCGGGAGCAGGGATCCGAGGAGGTCCAGGTGGCGATCGAGTCGCAGGATCATCCCTTGCCGGTCTGGGAGATCCAGGAGATGGAGTTGACCAATGCGCTGAGGCTCAAGGTCTTCTGGGGGGAGATGGAGCTCGCAGAGGCGGATCGGCAACTGGCCTTGTTCGAGGAGCGCTTCGCCAGAG
>ERZ869936.1467-NODE-1467-length-16703-cov-4.145963_pt1 | contig 16703 bp, 15 predicted proteins | sample MGYA00520876_ERZ869936 | MGnify/ENA primary metagenome ERZ869936 (study PRJEB32218, sample SAMN09650985) | biofilter metagenome | isolation source: enrty point of leading RO module | place: Saudi Arabia: Thuwal, RO plant located on Red Sea | collected 2016-02-17 ...
ATGTACACCAGTGTGTTGGGATACTTGCCCCGGATGGCCTCAAACCAGTTGACGGCGCGATTGCGGATGGCCGGGTCGTTCAAATGCCATTCGTCGCCCAGTTGCAGCATGACCAACTGGCTCATGTGCGGTCCCTCGGCGCCCAGCGGGGGCACCTTGGTTTCATCGCCCGCCCAGCGGGCCCATGGGAATCCGGGCGCGGTTCCGAGCTTGGCGGGATTGGCGTCCCACAGCCAATGCACCGCGGTGTAATGGGCGTTGGAATAGGTGTTCAGGTTGAACACATCGTCCTTGGTGACCATGCCCTGCGCCTGGAGGCCGCGCTCGATGATGATGCGGTGGCCCTTGCTGATTTGCGCCAGCGCGGGTGTGGCCGAAACCAGCGGGAACAAGGCGGAAAGGGCCAAAACGAATGCCTGAGTTTTATATTTCACCACAACCACACCTGCCTTGAAATGGCCTGGAAGGAAACTGCTTTTGCATGGTATGTGTCACACAGGGCTGCGTCAAAATTGCGCTAATTTGCCTACACCTCTTGGTCGAGGCGCGCTAGACTCCCCCGCAATGAGCTGGCTCTCCCTGAACTGGACCAAATCGGACAAACCCGAAGCGCGCCGCCAAATGGTGGAAAACGCCGTCGCGGATGGCTCCGATCAGGCCGCGAAGGTGCTCCTGGCCGCCTTGGGGGATCGCGACGCGGGGGTGAAACTAACCGCCATCGAGGGTTTGGGAAAAATAAAATGCAAAGAGGCCGTTCCCCAACTGGGCTCCTTGTTGAAGGACACCGATGCCGAAACCCGAAAGGCGGTGGTTTCCGCATTGGGAAAAATCGCCGACCCCGCCTGCAAGGCGTTTCTGGCGGATGCCTTGGGCGACGCACACCTTGAGGTGCGGCGGATAGCGGCGCGTTCGCTGGAATTGTTGCGGTGGGTGCCCGCGACGCCGCAGCAGCGAGCCCGCTGGCGGGTGGCCAAGGGCGATTATGCGGCGGCGGTGGCTGACAAGGAAGCGGCCCTGGAACCGCTCTTGATGGAGCTTGCGGACGATCAATGCCGCAACCGCCGGGGCGTTGTCCTGGCCATAGCCAAGCTACAGGATGCGCGTGCCGGCAACGCGTTGACAGGCGTTTTGGCGGATCCCAATCCGTTGGTTCGCGCGGCAGCAGCAGACGCCCTGGGCGATCTTGGGCATGAAGGGGCGTTTGAGCCGCTGATGGGGCTTTTGTCCGATGGAGAGGCGCAAACGCGCGTCGCCGCCGTGCGTGCCTTGGGAAAATTAAAAAACCCGGCTGCCATTGAGAAGCTCGTGCATTTGCTGCAAGACAAGTCGCAGGAAGTCAAGAAGGCGGCCATTGTCGCCTTGGGCCAGATTGGGGAACCGTCCAGCGTCAGGCATTTGCTCCCTTTGATGAAGGATCCGGCGCTTGAGGTTCGCCAGAGCGCCATCGAGGCGTTGATGCGCATCGGGGCGCCCGAGAGCATCGAGACGTTAATTGAGGCGTTGGTGGACGCCTCCAAGGGCATTCGCCAGGCGGCCTTGGAGGCTTTGGAGAAAATAAACCCCGGCTGGGAGTCCGCCGAAGCGGCGTTGCGCGCGATGGCTGTCCTGCAAACTGCGATGTCGAGCCGCGATTATTGGATACGGTACGCGGCTGCGGACATTTTAAACCGGATCATCCATAGGCAGCCGCCCGAGGCCATTCCCGCCGAAATCACCGCACTGCTGGCCAATCATAACGCTGCGGTGGCCGCGCTGCTCGAATCGCTGGAAGACCGGGACTCGGAAATCCGACAGGCTGCCGCTGAAGCCTTGGGCCGCATGGCCGACTCCCGGACGATTGGGCCTCTGACAAGCCGGTTGAATGACGAGGATCCCTGGGTGCGGCGCAGCGTGCGGCGCGCGCTGGAGACGCTTGGCAGCGGTTCCGAGACGCTGGCACCCCGCGGACATCCGTCCACTGGCGCGCCCATGAAAAGCCCGTCCCAGCCCAAGCTCCCGCTCAAACTTTCGTAGTCACCCGTTTTTTTGGATGCCAAATATTTGTATTTTTCGGGGCCTTACTCTTTGCATACGATGGCCGCAGCAACAGGGATGATTACGAATCGAAAAACAGCGCTCTTCATTGACGACGATGAGTCGTTCCTTGAATTGGCCCGTCGGGCGGTGACGCACTACACCGGCGCACGGTGGGACGTGTTGACGGCACCCAACGCCAGCGGCGGCTTGGCTTTGCTTGACCAGCAGCCGGTCAACGCCATCCTGATTGACATCCACATGCCCGTGATGGACGGAGTCCAGTTGTTGAGCGTCCTCCAGAACAGGCATCCTCTGCTGCCCAAAATCATGCTGACCGGCGATGGTTCGGAATCCAGCCGGTCCGGCTCGCTGCGGAACGGGGCGGAATTGTTTTTGACCAAGCCGGAAACCCGCGAGGGCTGGCGGGAGGTCATTGCCGCGATGGAGCATCTGGCCGACGCGCAGGCCGGCGACGGCTTTCGTGGCGTTCTGCGCAAAGTCGGCTTGCAGGACATTCTTCAACTGACTTGCCTGGCCCGGCACTCCGTGGTGCTGCGGGTTCGGTCCCAGTTTGCGGAAGGGCTGGTTTACGTTGAGGACGGGAGAATCATTCATGCCCAATGCGGCGACCTTACCGGAGAGGAAGGGTTCAATGCCATCATGGCGCTGCCACGAGGAGAGTTCGACCTGCAACCCTTCGCGCCGCCGCCGGTGCAGAGCATTTACCAGCAGTGGGAATTTCTGGTCATGGAGGCCGCGCGCAAACGCGATGAAATCGGTGAAGCACCTGCGACTTCAGCGCCAGTTTCCAAAGGCCACACTCCCGCCCATACGCCGGTCGCCCGTGGCAAGGAGGTTGCAATCGGCGTTCCCAACGCCCGTTCACCGAGCGCGGCTTCCGCTGCGGATCGCGTCAATCGCGCCCTGCAGCCGCGCGTGGATGAGTTGCTGGTGTTTTCCCCGGACGGGCAGGTGTTGCATGAGTGGCAAAGTGGCGCGCCCAGCGCGCGCATGGAATTGATTGCGTTTCTCAGGGAATTGACGCCGCGCATCGCTGAGGCCCTTCCGGTGGGGCCGTTTGACAGGCTCGAAATCGAGGCGGATCGCTCTCGCGTCATTGCCATCCTCAAACCCGAACGAGCGCTGCTGGTCCGCACCAGCCGCATCCCAGTTGAAGCCGCTTCACGGTAAATATGCCAAAGACCCTCAATCAATGGTTTGAGATGCATCCGGCGGGGGACGGCTTTTTGGCCAGCGGGCTCTGCCGTCCGGACGAACTGACGCTCACCCGGGTATTTGCCCCGGGTTTTTCCAACGAGGCGATCCAACAGGTGATGGTTCGAGCGGCCGAAATTTTTCCTCACATGGAACGAAACCGGTTTTCAGCTCGGAAATCCTGCTGGACGTTTGAAAACGCGCTCTTTCATTTTTCCAGGCGCCCGGAGGATGGCATTTGCCTGGGCGTGTTCACCTGCCGCGAAACAGAAGGTTTTGACGCAGCTTTGCTCGATCAATTGTTTGAGGAGTTCCACACAGGGAACTTGCGAAAAACTTCTTAACTGTTGATGAATCCCGATGTCGCAAATTCCGCCTCATCGCTTGGGAGTGGCCCGCTGGACATGCATGTGCACATCGTGGGCAACGGCGCGGGAGGGACCGGATGCTGGATGCGGGTGGACGCGTGGCACCTGCCTCTTGCGAAATTCATGCTCCGTCACATCGGCCTGCCGCAAAGCGCCCTGAAGGGCGACCTCGACGGGTTGTTCGTTGAGCGGCTTTTGGCCATGATCCGGGAATCGTCCCTCAAGGCCGCGGTGATTCTGGCCCACGAACAGGTTTTCGACGAGCAAGGCCGCGTCATGGAAGGCATCGGCAGCATGTATGTTCCCAATGATTATGTGCTGAAATTGGCCCGGCAGCATCCCGAGTTGCTTCCTGCCGTGTCGATCCACCCCGCACGCGCCGACGCGCTTGAGGAACTGAAGCGGTGCTTGGAAGCCGGGGCCGTGATGCTCAAAATCCTTCCCAACTGCCAGAACATTGACTGCAACAACCGCCGATACCAGCGGTTTTGGGAACGCATGGCCGAAGCCGGACTTCCGCTTCTGGCCCACACGGGAGGAGAGCACACCGTGCCCGTGGTGCAGAAAAAATATGCCGATCCCCGGACGCTGACCCTGCCGTTGGAATGCGGCGTCAAGGTGATTGCCGCCCATTGCGCCACCAAAAGCGGCATGTTCGACCCCGACTATTTCTTTCTTTTCGCCGAAAGGACCCGCCGTTATCCCAATTTTTATGGGGATAGCAGCGCCTTCAATGTGCCGATTCGCGGCAGGCACATTCCTCATTGCCTGAAGGAACCGCTGGCCAGCCGGGTGATTCATGGCAGCGACTTTCCGGTTCCGGTCTATGGATTTTGGGCATGGACCCGGGGATGGCTTTCCTGGGAAACCAGCCGCAGGTGGGATTTGCAGCCGAATGTGCTGGAGCGGGATTATCAGGTCAAGCGGGCGCTGGGATTCCCGGAGAGTCATTTTACAACCGCTTGGAAGTTGTTGAGGCTTATCAGGAAGTAAATAGCAATAAAAAAACCGGGCCAGTTAACCTGGGGAAGGCTAAAAGGCCCGGGGAATTTTCGAGTACAAACGTAGGACTACGTGGCATATTCGGAAGCTGCCTGTACGGGGCTGGCAACCGAAATCTTGATTGGGCTATTCAAAGAACAAGTTTATCGGCCCAAAAATCTAAAAGCGTTAAGGCATTAAAATCATTTATTCTAATACCCGTCAAGCGGCTTTTAAGAAAATTATTTTTTCTTTTTCTCCCTCTCGCCCTGCCGCTCTTTAAAAGAACACCAGATATTTCACTTGGTTTCGCAAATTAAGACTCTTTTGCCAAAGCTTTGTTCAAAATTAATTAAAATATTTTTTGTAGCTCCTGCCCCTATTGCCGCGGCTTGCTTTTTTGGGGTAGGTTCTCATTGTTCCTGAGTTCCGCAGATTCTACAAAAGTTATGCAAATCACAAAACAGCTCGCTCTCTTCCTTGAAAATCATCCCGGCACCCTGGCGCGCGTCTGCGATGCGCTGGCCGAGGCTAAAATCAATATTTATGCCGTGGCGACCAGCGACACGGTGGACCACACGGTGGTGCGGTTGGTGGTCAGCGATTATAAGAAGGCCCTGCACGTATTCGAGGAGCACGGCTCCCTGGTCGTCGAAGACGATGTGCTGATGGTGGACGGGGACAATAAGCCGGGCTCCCTCGCCAGAATTGCCCACAAGCTCGCGGCGGCCAAGGTGAACATTGAGTATGCCTATTGCGCAACGCCCCCGGATGCCAAAAAAGGGTTGCTCATCTTGCGCGTGAGCGATCCCAAGAAGGCCCTGAAGACGCTCAACACCTGAGAGTCCCAGGCCTGCGCTATTTAATTTTCTGCAAGGCCCAGGTCTTCGTAGATGGCCGAGTTGATGGCGCGAGCCCGCTTCTGGTGTCGCCACTCGCCGGGCATCCCGTTGCAAACCCAGGCGACAACCAAACTGTGCGCCGGGTCGGCAAAAGCCGACGACGATTGCGCCCCGCTGTGTCCAAAGGTTTCCTCGCTCGCATGCCGGCCATAGCCATAGGGCACCGTCTCCGCACCGTAACGGTTGGAATTGAGGATGAATCCCAGACCCCAGTCCATTATGTGCAGGAACGTGTGGTCGTGAAGGCCCTTGCGGTGGCGCGTTGTCAGCTTTCGGATGGTTTCGGGATTGAGCACTGGACTGTTGGGCAAATGAAAGCCCAGCAGAAACTCATAAAATTTTCCCAGTTCCCGGATGGGACCGCAGGCGCCACCGCCCGGCCTGCACACCATAAAGGCTGTTTCGTCTGAAAACGCCGGGTTTATGGTCAACACGTCGCCTGTGCGGTTATGCAACGCTCCCAATCGATCTTGCTCCTGGTAAATTGCAAACTGATCGGGGGGCATGCCAATCCATGAGTCGCGCAAATCCAAGGGAGCGAAAACTCGTTGGCGAACCCATTCCGGATAGGCATTTCTGGTCACGCGCTGGATCACCTCCGCCAACACCAGCCAGCTTGACCAAGTCTGGTAGCCGGCCATTTCTCCAGGCACCCATCCCTCCTCCATTGGCGTTTGGCAGATGCGATCAAGCTTCTCCTCCCATGGCAGGGTCGTGGAAATTTTATCGGCGTCTCGAAAGCCAGCGGTGTGCGTTAACAAATGACGCAGAGTCAGAGTGTCCTTTCCATGATTCCCGAATTCCGGAATGAAGCGCGTTACCCGGTCGTTCCAGTCCAGCTCGCCCTGCTCCTGCAACTGGGCGATGGCAACGGCCGTCACGGGTTTGCCCGAGGACAACCACAGTAAAATTGTTTCCCGGCGCATCGGGATGCCTGAAAAAACCTCCCCTATTGCGCAATCCGCCAGCACGGCTCCTTTGCGGGAAATATAAAGCTGGGCGCCCAGATGAAGAGCGGAGGTCAATCCCTCCTCCAGAATTGCGCGCGTTTTCAGAAAGTCATTCTGGTTCATGTTGGGTCTGTTCAATCTGGCCGATGATCAAATAGACGCTTTAAGAAGGCTGCAACCGTTAATTCAACAATCAATGCGCGACGCATCAAACATTCTTTGTGCCGCGACGTGAATTGCTCATTTTTTCGTAAGGTAAATATAGTATTCTGCAACCTCAGCTCTCCGCCACAATCAGAAGCGAGACCGGGTACCGTCCGGCCTCGGTGCCGTAGAGCGTCAGGCCGCCCACGGCCCATTCGGACTCGGGCACCGAACAGCGCAGCTTCAAGCCGTCTGAGTCGCACCGCGCCAGCACCTGGCCCAGGGCCTCGCCTTCGACCGTGGCGCAAATCAGGTAGCCGTAGCCGCCGCGGGCGCGTTTCCCGCCGCTCAAGTAACTGAGCGCGCCCCGGGAATCATGGGGATGGTTGACCACGATTTGCCGGCATATCTGCACGTCATTGAGGTGAACATCAAGGGTTGTGGGATACAGGTCGCGGGTGGTTTGGGGCGTGTCGGCCCGGCGCGAGGAGGCTTCAAACAGAACCCGCAGGCGGCGTGCCTGCAACAACTCGTGTTTATCGACGGCAAAGGCGTATTCAAAATGGCCCGAGCCGCTGCCCCAGGCCTGATGCTCGGCCTGGGATTGCTCGCGGGAAATGTGACCGCCGTTCCAAGCCGCGTTGGACCATTCGTCGGGAGCCGCGCGGAGCAGCAGGGAGCGGTCGGTTTTTTCCCGGGCCGGAAGCGCCGCTTCACTGACGAAGAACTGGAGAAAATTGGCCGCAACCCGCGCCCCGTCGGCGTCCACCGCTTCCAGGCAAAGAGCGCAAAGCATGGTCGTGTCGGGCATTTTCAATTCCAGAGTGTGGGCGTGCGAGACACGGCGGTGCGGAAAGGGAATGCGAACCAGCCCCTTGTCCAAATCCTGGTGAATGTGTCCGCGGGCGTCCATGCCGCCCAGCCGCCAGCGGAGCCAGACGCGGTCCTTGAATTCGGTCGCGTAGTGGGATGAGGCGACGTTAATTTTGACGAGGCTTCCGGGCGCCTGCCGAGAGACGGGCGGAAAATCCACCGGCAGCACGTTGCTTTCATTGATCAGGCGCGGGTCGAACCCAAAATCCTTCGGCGTGCGGTCATAGGTGAGAAAGCCGTTGTATTCCCATTCCACGTCGTGCAGCTCGGTGTAGATGTAAGCGGAGATGGGGCCGTGCCGGCGCAGTTCATTTGTCAGAAACTTGAAGCTCCAGCTGCAATCGCGGTTGCCGTCCAGCGCGCCCACACCCCCGTATTCGCTGTTGATCAGCGGCTGGCCTTTGTGCTCGAAGCCCGGAACGAAATTGAAAGTCGAGCCCCGATAGGTGGCATCCACCACGCGCTGAATGTGCTCTTTGGCGCGATAATAATCATCAATGTAAAAATGCCAGGAATTGATGTCCGTGTCCCCGTGGGCGAAGTATTCCAAATGTTCCCAGTGCACCACGCTCATGTCTTCAACCAGGCGGGTCGGGTCCAACTCCTTGGCGAGTTCCCACATGCTTTGCACCCAGGCTTGAGCGTCGGGGTTTGCGAACCGCGCCTTTTCGGCCTTTTCCTCCGCACCGGCGGATGCGTTGGACGGTTCCCCGGCCGGGCCGATGTCCAGCACCTTGCGCTTGATTTCCGGGAATACCTTCACAAATTCCGCTTGGCCGCCGAAGCCCCAGGTCTCGTTGAACACGCACCAGGAAACAATGGAGGGATGATTGAAGTCGCGCCGGATGGCCGCGCGCATCATTTCCTCAAAACGCCGCCGTCCCAGCGGCGTGTTGCCGCCCTCGCCAAAATTGGGCATGTCGCACATGAGCATGATGCCCAGGCTGTCGGCAAAATGAAGCAGCATGGGATCGTCAATCTTGATGTGGATTCGCAGGAAATTAAAACCGAACTTCTTCGCCCAGAGTATGTCGTTCTTGAGCGTCTCCACGTCGCCCGCCGTGTAAACGCCATCGGGATAATAGGACTGATGCAGCGCGCCGCGCAGGTAACGGGGGACATTGTTCAACCGCAGCACCGCGGGCGCAGCAGGATCCTCAGCCGGGCCGGAATCAATTTTCCTCATGCCAAAATAGCTTTGCACCTTGTCCAGCACCCGGTCGCCGCCTACCAGCTTGAGCACAATTTTGTACAGATCGGGCGTGTTGGGAGTCCAAAGGTAAGGATGTTCTATGGAAACGGTCGTCGAGCCGCTGCTATCCTTCACAGGAAACCGGATGACCTGCACCTCGCCTCCCGGAGGCATCACATAGAGTTGAAGTTCCAGATTCGATGTCTCCCCGCTGCAATGGACGGCTAGGCGGGCTTCGGCCCGGTCGATGTCCGGAAACACTTGAAAATTTTCAATCCACGCCGTGTCGCGTGGCTCCAGATACACCGTCTGCCAGATGCCGCTGGCCGGTGTGTACCAGTGCCATTGTTTGCCCACCGGCTGCTCGGCGTTGTTCATCGGGTCCTCCACCCGCAGCACCACCAGCGCCTCCGCGCTGCCGTCTGACCGGCGCTGGACCGCCTCGGTCAAATCAAATTCAAAGGGGGTGTAGCCGCCCTCATGATGTCCCAGATACACGCCGTTGCACCAGCAATCGGTGAAGAAGTCCGCCGCGCCAATCTTCAAGATGATCCGTTTATTTTGCCACAACTCGCCGCCGGGAATCGCGATGAGCCTTCGATACCAACCCACCTCATGGCGTGCCACGTAACTGTGGTTTGCGCGGTTGACCTCCAGCGGGTTGCGGAATGCGCGTGTGGAATAATAATTTTCGTTGCCGGCTGTTTCGGCCTCGCCCCAGGCTGCCAGCGATTCCCAGCAGAAGGGCACGATAATTTGTTCGCGCCAGTCTGGCCCTCCGGGAAGGTGCCAGCCGTTCTCCGAGCCTTTGCGCTCGGGGTCAAAGCGGAATTGCCATGGCCCGTTGAGATTGAGCCAATCCAATCCCTCGATGGTGCCGCGCTGAAAATCCGGGCGCGGATATTCCGGACGCGGGTAAATATCCTTGGACATGATGCATGTGCCTCCTTGGCTATAATTTTGTGCAGAACCGGCCCGATTACAATGGTACCGCCCAAGTTGCTTGATTCACCGGCGCGTTCTGGTTGACTTCGGCAGCCGGTCGCCGAGCGCGCAGCCGGGCGCCAATTCATCAAGCTGGAGTGACGGAAACATTTTCACGACGAATACGCACGGTCCTCAAGGCCGCCACATTTCTTTACCTGGCCGCTCTGGCTGTGGTTTTCATTTTGCTCGCGGTTATGGGTGAGCGTCACTGGTTGCCCGCCTTGTGGCTTTATTTGCCTCAGCAGGGCTGGCTGCTGCCCTTGGCCGTGCTGACGCCGCTGTGCCTTTTATTTTGCCGGAAGTGGTGCTGGTGGCACCTCGCAGCGGTCTTATGGGTGCTGGCGGTTCACATGGACTTTCGGTGGTCATCTCCTGAAACGCCTTCAGGAGACGCGCTCTCGGTTCTCACCAGCAACATCGGCCAGCGCAAAACGCGCACGCTCTGGCCGTTCATGAAAAGCGAGCAATTCGACATCCTTGCGCTTCAGGAAGCCTGGCGTCACGAGCGCGCCATGAGCCGCGAGAATCCCGGATAGTTTGCCTCCGGAATGGGTGAGTTTGTCTTGGTGAGCCGTTACGAAAGTAAAAACTCGGGATTTGTCCCGGAACTCTGGGGCAAGAGCGGCCCTGCGGGGGTGTGGTTTGAAGTGGATTACCACGGGACGCCCATCGTCGTGTACAACATTCACCTGCCGACACCCAGACCGGATTTTGAGCGGTTGCGCGGCGCGGGCTTTCTTGCGGAACTATCCCGTGGGGGCGGCATTTACTCCAAGGAAGTTCGCCAGCGCTTTCAGCAATCCATGGACGAGCGCGCTGAGTTGCTGCGCAAACTGAGGGAGCGTCTGGACAAGGAGGATCGTCCCTTTTTTGTGCTGGGGGACTTCAACATTCCCTCAGGAGGATACCTGCATGGCCTCCTTGCGGATAAATATACCGATGCGTTCGCCGAAAAGGGATGCGGCTACGGCTGGACCTTTCCCGGACAGACGCGCAATCCGCTTTCGCTCTTCGGACCGTGGCTGCGCATTGACTACATTTTTTCCAGCGTGGACTGGCAGACGCTTGACTGCGTGGTGGAACCGCGCCAACCCGCCCAGCACCGGGCCGTGGCCGCGAAATTTGTTTTGAGAAAGCCGTCTGGGTCTCCAGAATAATGCCCAACTGTTTTATTTTTCCGTGAATTCATTAAAAGCGCAGTTCAAGGAGCGTGTCTCCGCAGTTTGCTGGTGGCAGGTGCTGGCGGTTTCCGCCGTGTTTTTCGCGACAGCGGTTTTTTTTCAATGGCGTGGCGATGCCTACCAGAGCGAGTACGGAGGGCATCCCGATGAAGCCGCGCATTACGTCACGGGCCTGATGATGCGCGATTACCTGGCCGCCGGCCTGCCGGGTTCCCCATTGGGGTACGCCAAGAAAGATTACGACCACTATCCCAAAGTGGCCTTGGGCAACTGGCCACCGATGTTCTACGTTTTCCAATCGGGCTGGTCGCTGGTCTTTTCGCCCCAACGCGTCGCCATGCTGGCGTTCATGGCGCTGCTGGCTGGGTTGACGGCCATGTTGGTGTTCTGCGCCTTGAAGCAGGACTTTGGCGCTGTGGCTGGCGTGGCGGGAGCGGCGCTGCTGGTGAGCTTCCCGTTGTTCCAGCAGCACACGGCCATGATCATGACCGAGGTGCCGATTGCCCTGCTGTCGCTGGCGGCAATTTTGTTGTATGGGCGGTTTCTGGAAAAAGGCCAGGGTGCGGATTCGATCCTGTTCGGTGTGGTGGCCTCGGTGGTTATTTTGACCAAAGGCTCGGGATTTTTCCTCGGTTTGGTGCCGCCGGTGGCCATCCTCTTCACGCGCCGATGGGAACTGCTCAAGCGCGCGGCGTTCTGGTATCCGGCGTTCATCGTGGTACTCCTGGCCGGCCCGTGGACGTGGCTGTTCCGCAACCAGGCCCGCGCTGGCTGGCTGGAGGGCGACGCCTCGTGGAAATTCACGCAGAAAGCGATCGTGTATTATCCGCAAAAACTGCTGCTGGCGACGGGCATTGTCGTGCTGGTGTTCGCGGCGGTGGGCGTCGTCTCCAGGCTGGTGCTGAAAAAGCCGACGGGCAAATGGGCCGCTGTGGGCGCGCCGCTGTTTGGATTGATCGCCTTTCATTGCCTGATTCCCTGCGGCTACGAGGCGCGGCATCTGGTGCCCGCGCTGCCTTTGATGGCTCTGTTCGCTATCGCGGGTGTCTTGCAGTTTCGGGAGTGGGCGACAGCCAGAGGTTTAAAATCGCATTGGGCGTTGATACTGCCTATCGGGTTGCTTGCATCGGTTTATTTGCTGCAAACATTTCATGTGACGACGAAGGGCTATCACGGTTTTGGCCCGGTGGCCGAAGCGGTGTTGCGACCCGAAAATGAAAAGGCGGTGTTCCTGATTTCCTCTGACGCGCGCGGTGAGGGCATGTTCATTTCCGAGGTTGCCGTGCGTGAAAAACGTCCGGGCCATGTCATCCAGCGCGCCAGCAAGGCGCTGGCCACCAGCACCTGGAGCGGCAGCGGGTATCAGACGCGTTTTGAATCCGAAGCAGCAGCAGCCGAGTTTTTAAAGCAAAGCACCGTGGACATTCTCGTGGTGGACAAGTCGGTTCCCGATCATTACCGCAAGGAGCACCACGAGTTGCTGTGGCGGACGCTGGATCAATTTCCAAGTCTCTTTCAGCTTCAGGAGGAACACCCCATTCACCGCGATGGTAAGCTCAGCGGCAGCATTTCGACTTATCGCATCGTGAGAGAACAATAAGTTGTTCCAATCCGAAAATAGTTGCAGGTTTTCATTTTCCTAAAACGTGAGCAGCTGCCAGCCTTCGGCCAGAAGCTTGCGAAAGCTCGGATGCCCATTGTAATCGTCCAGCAACGGCATGCCGGCCGCCTTGACACCCTCCTCGACGCCGTAGGCGCTGGCACAATATTTGCAGACGCCTTGCACATTCTCCCGCACGTCCGCCAGCAACTTGTGATATTGATGCTCCGAGTCGGCGATGGCGCACAAACAGCGGCTTCCGGCGCCGTCGAAAATGATGCGAACCTCGTCGCCGGCCTGCTGAAATTCCTTGGCCGCCACCAAGGCATTGACCGCGCGCCCCAATCCCTCCTCGGATTTTCCATCCGTCAGAATTACGATTGCCACGTTCATGCTTGGTCTCCTTTCACACTTTAATTTCCAAAAAGTTTTTTCCACAGGCTGCGCTTGTAGTCCGTGCCCAGGCCACCCTGGTCATTCAGGCCCCAATTGTAATCGAGATACTCAATGTCCACGCGGCGTTGTTGAAAAAGCGCCATCGCCTCGGCCGGCCCATGACGGACCAGAACCCGATCCAGCCCTCCTGCTTCGCGGAAATCCTCGCCAAACCAACGGAAAATGCTGGAGATGCGGGCAACGCGTTCCTCGGGCACAAAGGAATTGAGGTCGTCGCGGGCCAGCCAGATGCGCATGGCGTCGTTCAATTGCGTGTCGAGAGATTCAGGCCGAAACGCCTCGCGCCGCAGGGGCGGGCAGCTTCTTGCCGCGCACACCAACGCGGCGTGAACCCGGTAACCGGCCAAGGGGCGCAAGGTCTGGTGCTCGATGTCATCCAGCGAAACGCGACGGCCTCCCACCTCGTGTCGTCGCTTGCCAAACGGGTCATTCAATTCACGAATGCTCTCGGTGGGATAAAGTTCCAGAATGAACCGCAATGTCAGCGCGTTGTAGGCGTTGATCAGCGACGCCACGCGCTCATCGCCGATGGCCCAGGGACCGGTTGCGGCGAAACTGTCGGTGTAGTCGATGAGCACTCTCAGATCCTCCGGGGAACTCTTCCAGTCGGCGTAATTCACGAGGCCGCGGTCATCCACAAATTTTTTTAACAGCGTTTCGTATCGGGTGTGGTCAATGTCGCGGACAACCTGCACCAGGCCATCCTTCGCGCCGGCGAGTTGCGGAACCAAGGTCCAGCACGCAAGCAGTATTCCCAATACGGCAAGGTTCCGGAATGTTTCGATAAACCGCTTCATGAAGTCTCTCCCTTTGTTGCCAGCGTTTTGCCGTCCTCGGCGGAGTCGGCGTCGCTTTGGTATTTCTTCAGATTCTGTTTGGCCAAGCGCGTCAGGTAAATCGTGACCGCCACCGTGGCCAATAACCCCACCACCAGCAGGGCGAACTCTGCGGGCGTGCGGTCTCCGGTTCCGGCAAGCGTCGCCTTGCCGATGTAGCCCAAATACACGTAAAGCACGGTGCCTGGCATCATGCCGATCCAGCTTGCCAGCACGTAGGGCCAGAACCGCACCTGGGTCAGCCCGAAAAAGTAATTGGCGAGGTTGAAGGGAATGAGCGGGCTCAACCGCAGCAGGCCGACGATTTTCCAACCCTCCTGTCCTACGGCGTTGTCCACCGCCTTGAAGCGAACATTGCTCTGCGCCCTTTTTTCCACCAGGCCGCGAGCGAAATAGCGGCCAATCAGAAACGCCAGCGACGCGCCGGTGGTGGAACTCAAGGAGACGATGAGAACTCCCCATCCCAGGCCGAATGTGACGCCCGCCGCGATGGTGAGGATGGACCCCGGAAAAAATAACACCGTGCCCAGCACGTAAACGGCAATGAACGCGCCCACGCCCGCAACGCCCTGGCCTGTGACCCACTGAACAAACGCTTCGGTCCACTCCGCCACTGGCAGCAAGCGGGAGAGAAGCCGCCGAGTGACGATGGCCGCCAGAAGGAAAAACCCTTTCCAGACTGTTTTATTTTTCCAAAAGGCCATACGAAAACTTTCCCAAAGTTGAAGTAAAATTAAACCTCTGTTTCTAAATATACGAGGGGCGGAATGGGTGCTTTATTCCGGTGAAACCGGTCGGGCCTCAGCCTTTGAGCCACTCATCGCGGTGCGCTTCCACGAAGGCGTCGTCGTGCAAATGGGGATAGGTGCGGTAAACGCGGTCAATCTCCTCCGACTGGCCAGGACTGAGCGTTTCGGCAGGGTCCAGGCACCAGATGCCTTCCAGCAAACCCTGCCGGCGCAGGATTTCATGAAGGCCTGCGATGCACCCGGCAAAGCCGTTGGCCGCGTCAAAGAACGCCGCGTTGCAGTCGGTGACCTCCGTGTTGCGTTGCAACAGTTCCCTGGGAATGGCGCCACCGGACTGCGCCGTGCGGCGGCATTCATCGAGCAACTCCACGGCGGTTTTTGTCCAGACCGACCAGTGCCCCAGCAGGCCGCCGACGATGCGCCTCTCGACCGGCCTGCCATCTACCTGAAACCGGAAGAGCGAAATGAGGTCGCAGACGATGTTGTCGTCGTTGCCGGTGTAGAGCGCGATATCGTCGCGTCCGGCCTCGGCCACCGCGCGAATGACATCCAGCGACTGGTAGCGATTGAACGGGGCGATCTTGATGGCTGCCACGTTTTTAATTTCCGCAAAGCGCCGCCAGAAGGAATACGGCAGGACGCGTCCGCCCACGGCGGGTTGCAGATAAAATCCAATGACCGGAATGACCTCCGCGACGGTTTGGCAGTGCTTGATCAACGCGGCCTCATCGGCGTCCCGCATCGCGGCGAGACTGAGCAGGCCGGCGTGAAAACCCAATTCTCGAAGGAGCGTGGCCTCCTGCACGGCCTGGGCGGTGTGGCCGCAGACACCGCCGACGAGAACCATCGGGATCTTTCGCAAGGCATCGGCGCGGTTCATTTCCTCACAAGCCAAATGAAGGACCGGCTTGAACAGCCCGATTTTGGGGTCACGGATGGCGAACTGCGTGGTGTGAACGCCCACGGCCAAGCCGCCTGCCCCGGCCGCATTGTAGTAACGGAAGAGGGCGCGCTGGCGGCGTTCGTCGAGCTTGCGGTTCGCGTTGAGCGCGAGCGGACAGGCCGGAATGGCCAGTCCTTGCTGCAACAGAGCATGGATTGTGGGATTTGGGGAATTCATCAAAACTTGCCGTCGCGGGATTCAAAGTGCGTCGGCTTGTTCAGTGTGGCGCCGCCGCGCTGAATCCAGTCCGCCACCCAACGCACCAATTGTTCTGAGGTGACCTGCGGTTGTCCGCACAAGGCGAAGGTTTTTTGGGCGTTGCTCAACAGCGCGGTGGACGTTTCAGTTCCCGTGAACATCACCGGTTTGTTCATGAGTTTGCCGAGCAACTCGCAGGTTTCACGGACATTGAGCAACTCGGGCCCGGTAAGATTGAACACCGACGGCGGTGCCGCAACGTGAGCCAGGTATTGAAGCGTCAAGGCATTGGCGTCGCCCTGCCAGAGGGTGTTGAACCAGCTCATGGCGAGATCCACCGGCTTTACCCAGTCACTTTGCTGGGCCAGGTCCACCAGAACGCCGTAGCGCAAATCGCAGGCGTAATTGAGGCGCACTAGTGCCACGGGTTGGTTCAGAGCGCGGCTGAAATGCTCGAACATGCGCTCGCGCCCCAGGCAGCTCATGGCGTATTCGCCGACAGGATTGGGCCGGTCGGTTTCCACCGAGCCGCCGCTGTGGGCGGGCACAAGTCCATACACATTGCCGGTGGAAAAGGCGACGATGCGGCTGCGCTTATATTTTCTGCAAACCATCGCGGGCAGCAGCGTATTCATGGCCCAAGTGAGCGATTCCTGGCCGGTGGAGCCAAACTTCATTCCGGCGAGGTAAATGACGTTCGGCGCGTCGGGCAATTTTTGGATCCTTTCCTCGTCAAGCAGGTCGCACCTGAGGGTTTCGATGCCGTGCCGGTGCAGTTCATTTTCCTGCTGGGGCGATGAAAATCGGGACACGCCCAGAATGCGGCGCCGAGTTCCGGCGAGGACGGAGGCGCGCTTGGCCATGCGCGCGAGGCTGGGTCCCATTTTCCCGGCGATGCCGAGAAACACGATGTCGCCGTCCAGCTTTCGCAGGGTTTCCACCACGGCGTCAGTGGGCCGGCTCAACGCTTCCTCAAGTTCCTCCACGGTTTTAAACGAGTCGGTCATGGAGAGCTAATGATTCTTGGTTTTGCCGAATATATCTCAGGGGAAAATGAAAACAGCGCAACGTGAAAGAAGGTTGCATGCAAAGCGGTCGCAGCGGTTTGGAAC
>ERZ869936.1468-NODE-1468-length-16699-cov-13.912641_pt1 | contig 16699 bp, 7 predicted proteins | sample MGYA00520876_ERZ869936 | MGnify/ENA primary metagenome ERZ869936 (study PRJEB32218, sample SAMN09650985) | biofilter metagenome | isolation source: enrty point of leading RO module | place: Saudi Arabia: Thuwal, RO plant located on Red Sea | collected 2016-02-17 ...
AATATAGAAAAACGATTAAAATAATCAAACTGTAGAGCGGTCGCTCTTCGGGGCGATCGTAATACAAAACAAAAAAATATGATAAGTGTAGATACTGTATATCAAAGAGTTTTAGCAACAGCTAACAAAGAACAAAGAGGTTATATAACACCTCAAGAATTTAACTTATATGCTAATCAAGCACAAATGGAAATTTTTGAGCAATATATGAACGATAAAGAAGATTATAATAGTGAAAAAATATATCCTTTTACAAAAAATTTAGGCATTACAAATTATTTTAATTTAGATGAAATAACAGATGATTTCGGTAATCCTAATTTTTATGCTATAGGTAGTATTACTACTACTCCTTCGCCTCAGTACTCTTCACATTTTCTTAATAGTATAGTTGTTGAAGAAGTTAGCTACATGGAATATACTAGAATATCTAACACTCCTCTTACGAAACCTAGCGAGACTAGACCTATATACTACGTTAGATCAAACGTAATTTATGTTGTACCAGATATAGTAAATATTGATTATCAAATGAGTTATATATCTAAACCTAAAAAAGTAGCTTGGACATATGTTGTTGTTAATTCAAAACCTTTATATAATCCAGGTGCATCAGATCATCAAAACTTTCAACTACACGCTTCAGAAGAAACAACTTTAGTTTTTAAAATATTACAATTAGCTGGTATTGGTATAAAAGATTATAACGTTGTTCAAGTAGCAGCGCAAAAAGAAGTTAATAAAATACAACAAGAAAAACAATAATAGATGGTTTTACAAAGTCAACTTCCAAGAGAATATTATGAAGGCTCTAATAAAGGTAAATATCAGTTCGTTAGTTTAGACGATATAATAAATCAATTTTTAGTTGTTTATGTCGGAGATGAAAAAATAATACGTAAATGTAGTCGTACAGACGTTGCGTTTTATGCGCAAAGAGGTTTAGCTGAATTAAGTTTTGATACTTTTAAATCTATAAAGTCTCAAGAAATATTATTACCTGCAGATTTAAAAATGCCTTTACCTCATGATTATGTTAATTACACTAAAATATCACGTGTAGATAGCGCTGGTATAAAACATAGGTTATATCCTACAAAAGATACTTCAAATCCATTTGCAATACTTCAAGAAAATGATGGTAGTTATGATTTTACTGTTTTGTCTAATAGACTTTTAACTAATTATAATTTTGAAGAAACAGACGTGTTAAAATCTGCTGTTGACTCTTTAGAGCAGTGGGTTAGGATTGGTCCTCGAAACACGCCAAGTGGTGATGATATAAGTATAACAAATAATACTCTTGCGTTTACACATGGCTCTAAACAATACGCGGCTCAAGTAGGAAGACCTTATCAAGGAAGTATTGCTAGTAGAATTTATCTAGTACATCAAAAAGTCGATGTAACAGGTCTTGATGAAATATCTATATCTGCAACAGCAACTTCTGCTGCTGCTTCTACAGGTGTTCATGGTGCAGGATCTGTTAGAATAGGTGTTACTACTGTTGAACCCGCTGGAACAAATGTTGTAGGAACAAGTTTTAATGCTAATGTAACAAATCCAGATTTAACTTATTCTGAAAATGGTTATTATAAAGCTGCTTTATCTGATCCTAATATATTTAATTTATTTGATAACAATGGTAATTTAAGTTATATTGATTTTATAGATGGCACAACATCAACGCAAAGTTTAGAAAATATAGACTTAGAATATATTCCTTTAGATAGTGGTGGTAAAAAATATATATACGTTTTAATAATAAGCAGTATACAAGAATTTACAACTTTGTCTACATCTTCAACGTTAGCAACAAACTCTGTTGACAATGTCACTTTGTCTGCAGATTTACCTACACCTGGTTTGCAAGAAAAAAGTGAATCTACAGCTTGGAGTAATTATAAGTCGCAAACACCAGCTGAAAACAATAACGATGATTATGAAGACGAAATATATTGGCCTAATGAAGGTGAAAGATACGGACTAGAACCTTCACACGCTCAAGTAAACGGTAGTTTTTATATAGATGAATTAAAAGGATTTATACATTTTAGCTCTAATATTTCAGGAAAAACTGTGATATTAGATTATATAAGTGACAGTCTTGGTACATATGCAGAGCAAGTAGTACATAAGTTTGCAGAAGAAGCGATGTATAGATATATTTTACACGGTGTTGCTTCTGGTTTAGCATACACACAACAGATAGTACCTAGACTTAAAAAAGAAAAATTTGCAGCTATTAGACAAGCAAAACTTAGATTATCAAACTTTAAATTAGAAGAATTAACTCAAATACTTAGAGGTAAATCTAAACACATAAAACACTAGTATATGCCAGAAATTAAGAATACTTTTTTAAAAGGTCGAATGAACAAAGACCTTGACGAAAGGCTTATTCCAAACGGAGAATATAGAGATGCCATGAATATACAAATCTCTACTTCAGAAGGATCTGATGTAGGGACAGTGCAAAATATATTAGGTAATATAAAACAATACGCTACTCAAAGTGGAGATACTAGTGTTATACCTGATAATTGTAAGTGTGTTGGTGCTATAGCAAATGAAAGAACTAATAAACTTTATTGGTTTATTAAGAAAGAATTTAATCCGTTAGAAGATAACTTTGAAGCAATAATAGAATATACACCTGCAGACAGTGAAAATAATGCGTATATAACTCCTGTTTTTATAGATACTAAAATAGGTACAGCTGACGCTGTATTAAAGTTTCCTGAAAGAATTATTACTGGTATAAACGTAATAGATGATTTGTTATTTTGGACAGATGGAGTTGGTGAGCCTAAAAAAATAAACATAACTAATTGTAAAGCTGGTACAGTACAAGATAATAATTATAAATGGAGACATACGCAGTTGGTTTTTCCAAGAGGTAGTTTTCATGGTTGTTATGTTTTTGATACTGCAAAGTGGAGCGGTGCTAGTAGCTCAGCTTATACAGGTTTATCTAGTTACGCTAGTGTAGGTGCTGGTAGATTAGGTGATATAAACGGAACGTATAATAGGTACGGTTATATACACAAAGAACATTTAAATTCTTTAACAGATCCTGATAAGTTAGTAGATGGAGATGCTGTTACATTAAGACATTATAGAGATGGTAAATATATAAGAACTGGTAGTTTTAAGTTTTTTGAAAATGTTTTGGATAATTATCTTTTCGTAAGATATGATCCTTATGATCCAAATGATAGTTTTAACGAAAATCATCCAAGAGCAATACGTGTTGGTGATGTTTTTTATGCTGATAGAACTATATATGATTTTACAGGAGAAAATGATGTTAAAGAAGAACATATTACTGTAATTAAAAAAGCGCCTACTACAAAACTTAATTTTAAAATAAATAATTCTTTAAAAAATGTAACTACAAGTATTTCACAAGGGACTCATGCTGGTAGAACAGGTGTAAAAAATCTTACTAACAAAAAACCTTTGTTTGAAGAAGTTTTACCTAGATTTTCTTATAGGTATAAATATGTTGACAACGAATATTCTGCATTTGCTCCTTTTACAGATGTTGTTTTTAATCCAGAGTATAAAGAAGATTATACACAAGAAAATTTTTATAACGAAGAAGATGGCTATAATACAGCTATGGTTAATTCTATTGATTCTATAGAGTTAACAGATTTTATATCATCTGAAACACCTAAGGACGTAGTTCAGATTGATATACTCTATAAAAAAGAAAACTCTCCAATAATATATTCTATAGCTAGTTTGACACATGATGATAATGAGTGGCACGCTATAGGTTCTAATTCTTATTCTGATATAGGTTATAATACTAAAAAAGCTGATGGTAGCAATGGTGCTCATAGTGTTTATGGTAGTGGTTTTAAAGGTAATTATACAGTTACAACAGAAAACATTAGTAATGCTCTTCCAGAAAATCAAATACTAAGAGGTTATGATAATGTCCCTAGAAGTGCTTTAGCTCAAGAAATAACTGGCAATAGAATAGTTTATGGTAACTACGTACAAGGATATACTCCTTCAACAAAAATACCAAAAGTAATAGCTGATTATAATCCTAGGTCTAATTATAATGAATATAACTATAAGCGTTATGCTGGTAGAAACAGGTATAAACAAGCTATAACTTCAAATTCTTTTACTAATAAAGGTTTACCATCTGTAAAATCACAAAGAAATTATCAATTAGGTATTTCCTTTTTAGATAAATATGGTAGAGAAACACCTGTGTTTAGTTCTAGTGAAAGTGCAATAAAAATACCATGGAGAAGTAAATATGGTTCTGTATCTTCATCTCAATCTCATCAGCTAAACGTATCGTTAAATAGTGATGTACCAAGTTTTGCTGAATATATTAAATACTTTGTAAAAGAAACTAGTGCAGAATATTATAATCTTTTAATGGACGATGTTTATGTTCCTGCAGATTATTCTAAAAAACAAGATAGAAGATTTATATATGCTTCTTTTCCTTCTTCTGATAGAAATAAAATAAGTGAAGATAGTTATATTATATTAAAAAAGAAACTAGGTGAGTCTTTAGCTTTTGAAAAACAAACTAGATTTAAAGTTTTAGATATTAAAAACGAAGCTCCAGAGTTTGTAAAATATCAATACATATCATATGGTAAGGTAAGTAAACTAGGTGCGTATAAAATAGGTGGTTACAGTGATTATTTAAACAATCATTTATTTACAAATGATGGTCATAAGCCTAGTAAATTGTATAATGCTGAAAGTAATCAACAAATAGTATTTAGTAGATCAGCTTGGCAAAGTGCTAGAGGCATGCACTTTAGATTTGGTGATAACGAGGATAACCATATTGTAGAAGACAACTTATATTTTTCATTTTTTATAGAACAAAGTGATGGTAGAATACAAAGATCTAAAAGGTACAAAATAGCTAACGTAAGAGGTACAACTAGTATAGTATTTAACTTAGAAGAAAAAATAAATCATGATGATGTTATGTTAGCTAGAGCTGATCGTACTACAGCTGGTGATCATACGTTACATAGTGATTTAGTAATAGAAATAGAACAAAGAGTACTAAGAAGAGAAGAAGATTTTTCTGGTAAATTTTTTGTTAAATTAAAAGCAGATCAACGATTAACAGAGCAAACAGAAGTTTTTGGAAATAAATCTGGAAACGCTCTTGAAAGATATTTCCAAACAGCAAGTGCACCTAGCTTTTTACTTTATAATGATCATAGTTTTAGCGGTCAAACAAGTACTAGTGGTATATGGAATAGTAACACAGCAATTACTGATACTGAAGAAAATGTAACTGGTAATACGTCTTACATGAAATCTCAATGGGACACTATAAAGTCTAACATGGATAGTGCTGCTCAACCAGGTGGGTTTAACATGTCAGATAGAGGATTTTTTATTGATGGTATGTTTATGATAGCTGGTCAAATATCTGATAACAATTACGCTAAAAACGCTGGTCAAACTTGGAACGGTATACATACTAGTTATCCTGAAAATCCAAAATGGGTTGGTAGTAGTTTACAAGAAGGTATTTTCAATATATTACCAAAACCAGGTCAACAAGTTAGTAACAATGAAAAATCTTTAATAATTAAAAAAATTGGTGATACAAATCATTATTTTCATAAAGATAGTGATAAACTACAAACAATAGATGATACTAATGTAATAAAAAATGGTTGGTTACATAAAAAGTCTTTATCCGCAAGATATCCTAGTGGCATTGAAAAAAGTAGAAATGTTAATGGTTTAGAAGGTTATATAAATCAAACGACTAAGAAACATTTTGGCCAAAGTGGTGTAAGAAGATGGAAAAAAGAAGCTAAAAGCGGTCAAGGGTTATACAAGTCTGATTTTAGTTTTGACGATACTTATGGAAATCAAGACGATAGCCAAGTACTTCACGATAATGTTAACAGAAATTTTTTACACTTATCGTTTTTAGCTCCAGGTGCTGATCTTTGTCCAAACGAAATATATGGTAGTAATTTTGTACCTAGTTCTAATAATTTTATAGGTAGATATATTCAAGGTGTTTGGGGTGGTGGTGTTTTTACAAACTATGACGGTACTGCGCTTGGTTATAATAACGATTTATATTCATTTCCTTTAGAAGGTAAAACTAGAGTATCAACATATGATCAAGGTGATGAGCCGCCTGGTCCTGGAGTGCCTTATTCTGTAGGTTATGATTTATCTTATAGAGAACTACACGAAAACCAGTGGAATCCAACATATCCACCAAACAGAGATGAAGATGGTAAAATACAAGATTTTATAGAAAATATAAGACCTGGTGCTAAATTTAGATTTCAAAGTAAACTTAACGATAATGGTGAGTCAGAATCTAACACTACTATTTATACAATACTAAACGTATCAGTAAAAAAATTATATAATCACACTAACTGGAGAGCTACTAGATATATAAAAACTGCAACAGAAAATAACTGGGGTGGTAATTGGGTTGCTTTTGATAATACTCTTGATCCAACTGTTAAACCTGGTGGGAGTGGTGGTAATGGTAGTATAGCCGCTGTAGAAGACGCTGTTATAAACTATGCTCAATATATAGATTCTACTACTAATGAAAGAACTGGATCTGATGAATCTGATAACGCATTACAATTTCTTAAAGATGTTATAAAAAACTTTGGTAGAGCTAACAATAGAAGACTTTGTTATATTATAGAAACAGATAAAGATATAGAAGGTCTTGATGGGGCTATTAATGACGGCTCTATGACTAATCTTATTTCTAGAGGTATAGAATTTATAGCTCCAATAAGTGGTTATATTAAAGCTAAAAACACTAAACCTATTGTTTGGGAAACTGAACCAAAGCAAACAACAGAGTTAGAAATATACCACGAGGCTAGTGATGCAATACCTGTAAAAATAAACAATATAACAAAAAATTCTTTTGCACCTGTTGGTAGTATAGTCGAAATAGTTGATTTTGAAACATCTTCTCACACAACTGCAGATGAACAATATGTTTTTAATTCTAGCCACATATTACAAAGATGGCATGGTGATAACGAAATAGAAATATATCCTGGTATTGTTGCGTTTGATAATACTGGCACAGAAATAAACTATTCAAATCGTCAAATAAGGTTTTATAAAAAAGACGGTAGCTATAATACTGCTTTGTTAACCTTGCAAGAACCTGATCCTACTAATTCTAAAGGCTATACAAAAGGTGGTGTAGATTATAAAACTAGATTTTTTATAAATCAAGAATTACAAAAAGATTTAAAATTTGGTTTAAGTTGGTATAATTGTTTTAGTTTTGGAAACGGTATAGAGTCTAATAGAATTAGAGATGGTTTTAACGAAATGTTTATTGGTAATGGTCCAATTGTTTCTTCTACTATAGACACAGATTATCAAGAAGAAAAAAGAGGTAGTGGTTTAATATTTTCTGGTATATATAATTCTAATACAACTATAAATGAATTAAATCAATTTATAACAGCTGATAAAATAACAAAAGATTTAAATCCATCTTACGGTGATATACAAAAATTATTTTCAAGAAGAGTAGGTTTAGTTGCTTTTTGTGAAGATAGAATAGTAAACATAATAGCTAATAAAGATAATTTATTTAACGCAGATGGTAATCCAGAGCTTATTTCATCAACAAACGTACTTGGTGATGCTACGCCTTTTGTTGGTGATTATGGTATATCTAAAAACCCAGAGTCTTTTGCTAAAGAATCTTATAGAGCTTATTTTACAGATAAACAACGAGGTGCTGTACTTAGATTATCGATGGATGGTTTAACACCTATATCTGATGCTGGTATGAAAGACTGGTTTAGAGATAATTTAATAACTGAAGGTAATATATTAGGTACTTATGATGAGTATAAAAAAGAATATAATATTAGTTTACTAGATCCTAATTTATTTTCAACAAATCTTATAGAAAATCCAAATATAAACGAAGGTACAGAAGTTAGCAATTTAACCCTTCCACCTTTAAATCTTATAGTAAATGGTGGTATTGGTAGTGGTGATAACATAACATATCCATCTATATACACAGATACAGCGCCAATACTAGGTAATAACGCTGGTGCTAATATTTATAGGCATTTACAAAGTGAAGTTGATATAGTTAATTACGCTGGAATACCTGTTGGTCATTTTTATCCTGGGGTTAATTTTGTACCTGGACACAGTGGTTTAGCAACTCAATTTTCAACTACTAACTATAATATTTACAATGAAGACTTTACTAGTTTAAATGCTACTAATTTGAACAGGGGTTATAGTACCTCCTCTACTCTGAGATCATCGAAATATTATACTCCATTTACAGATCAAGAAGTTTTATATGATAATCCAACGCCTGTAGAAAATGAAGGTAATTATGCAAATTCATCTTATCTAAATATTTCTCAAGTGCTTTACGGTTCACACCAGTTATTAAGAAGAATGAATGGTACTATTTATTATGGCGAGTGTGGTTTTGTTAAAGCTCCCTCCGGTCCAGCGCCTTATAATCATGGTTTTAGATATAATATTAATGGAGGTAGAGTAATTAATGCTATAAATGCACCAGGACAATCTGCTGCTACTGCAACAAAGTTATTCATTAATCAACATACAGGAAATAGCTTAAATAGTGGAGCGCATAACTCTCAGCAATCTCAGATTTATATACAAGAACACAACAGTAATGTACCAAAAGGTATTATGGTTGTTACAGATGATACTCAAACTGGTATAATTTTTCCTGGAATAGCTACTAAAATAACGGAAGTAACGCCGCGACAAAGTGCATCTGTTCCAGCTGTTTTTACATATGATTATAGTGAATACGATACTAACGTTGATTCATCTATAACACAGTGGAACGCTTCTCAAGGTAATGATTGGATACATGGCGCGGCGCAACCAAATCAAAATTATACAAATACAAGTGATAGAACTATCTTTGCTGGAGAAGAGATAAGAGTAGAATTTAAATGTGAAACTTTTGCCAATGCAACAAAATTAAATATTGGTGGTTATAAACCAGTTTTTAAAGTAAAAATATTAGACGGTTTAAATAGCGTTGGTAGTGATATAATAGAAGATATAACTGTTGTTCCTGCTATTAACACAGCTAATGTTAGTGATGATGATAATTTACAAGAAGCTGGGTTTATAAATAGTAATGAGTTTACTTTTTCTGCGCATCCTGTAGGTGGTGCAATACCGAGCATTTGGAATGGCCAACCAACAGCCAAAGCGTATGGTACAACAAAAGTGTATGAATTTTGGGTTAAGTTTAAAGTTGGTAATGGTTCTATGGCAGACGGGTCTACCTATGATTCTAGTCAGACAGAAGCTATGGTTATAAAAAATCTTAATATTGAGATAAACGACATGGATCCAACTTCAATACAAACTGGAGGTACTCCTAAGGCAAATAATAGATATACAATACAATCGCTTACTATAGAAAAAAGATATAAAATGACAACGCCTAGTAGATTATCTTGGCCTGGAGTTGCTAGTGTTGACGCGATACCTTCGTCTAATAGTACTGGTTATTTTTCTGGTGCTTTTGGAGGTGCAGGAGGTATACCTGCTTTTTCAACTGTACATAGAAGATTTATAAATGACAATAGTGGTATTAATCAGTGGAGTTATTGGTTGAGTGCTAGCTCTAGTGGTACTAAAACTCATGCAGTTGGTGCTTTAAACCAATTTGGTGCAGATAACAATAGTCCAACCATGGTAACAGAAACAGATCCAGCTGGTAATACTTACACTTGGTATCAGCCAAATCCAAATGGTGTTACTGTACCTACATCTACTTTTAACACCATTGGCTCTGCAACGCAGACAAGTAGTAGTAGTGTTGATAGTATTTCTGGTACTATTAATTTTGGTCCAGATAAAATGGGTTACGATAATCCTAATGACAGCGCTTGGCTTACATATACTTTAGACGATGGTTTTATAGTTGGTGATTATTATTTAGTTGATGTGTTTTGTGATGTAACAAGTGGTAGCGTTATGGTAGAAGGTGTACTTAATCCTGCTGAAACACCTGATAATGGCAATAATACTGGGGCAAGTGGTTCTTATATTTTTTATGGTAATACTGCTGATTCTTATAACAATAGAGATATAAGAAATGATAAAGAAGATCCTTTGTATGGCCATTTTGGTAGTGTAAATTGGCCAAATGGAGGTACTTCTACTGGGGCAAAAAGAAATATTTATACTATGGATATATCTGATACTAGTACTAGTGCTTATAAAGACGATTTAATAGCTGGTGCTAATATAACAGGTAGAAATAATCAGCCTGGCACTCCGGTTAATTTACCTGGACTAGAAGTTCGTAGAGCAGTATTTAGAATACATGAAGACAGTTATATTGCAGATGGTGCTGGTGTTGGTAATCTTTGTGGTAAACAAAAACTTAGAATTTATCTATGGAATTTTATTGGTAACATTCATTTTGTAAACGTTGCAAACGTTACAGATAAAATTTCTATTGGTAGTGTTCCAGACTGGACCACTGATAGATATGATAGTAAATTATCACATCAAGATAATACTATTGTTCACGCTTTTTCACAGCCTACTAGTTATTATGATAATAACAAACTTGTGTTTAATAATGCTAATCACGCTGATGCTTTTGAACAAAAGTTTGATTTATTAACAACGCAAACTCCTTTTGATTTTTTACCTATAGCTGGCTCTGCTTACACATTAAAGTTTAAAATTACAGACTATGTACAAGGTAAAGCTAGAATTCAATTAAGAACTGATCTTGGACCAAGTGGTGGTAATCCAAACGGTCAACTTGATTGGAACGGTTTACATATAACAGCTGAAGCTAACGGTGATTATGAAATAGGTAATATAGAATTTTCAAATGATGGTACATCATATTATTTAAGTTACTCAAATCAAGGCGCTTCTTGTAATATTCAAACTTACGACACACTTGGTGGTTGGACTTGGCCAGATTGGAGTAGAGGTTCTAGTAATTGTAATTTAATGCTTATTAACGGTCTTGATGGTCAAGAGTTTACTGGTAAAGTAAGCGATATATATCTTACTGACGAAGCAAATATAGTTAGTGGAGGTATAATACAAGCTTGGGATGTTGGTGGTTTTGATCCTAACGTAGATCAATTTATAACTTATGCTCTTGGCGAAATATCATTAAACAATGCTGATCCAAACCACTTTATAAGACAAAATATTGGTAACTTACCAAGATTAACTTCTTATAGAGTTAAATTTTATTACGAAATAGAATCAGGTGGCGTAAAAGTTTTGTATTCAAATGACGGGGGTGCACAAGGATTTATGAGTGATTTTGTTACATCAACATCTGGTGAAAACAGTGATGGTATAGGCTATTTTGATGTAACATATACTATAGATAACGATACAGAGGTATACACTTATATAACAAACGAAGGTGCTCCTGTAAATAATATTATATTTACTTTTGATAATAATACAGTTGGTTTTATAGATAATATTTCTATACAAAGAATATATCCTATATATCCAACACAAACATTATCTTATAGTGAAGATACTAAAGGTTGGGTAAGTTTTAAATCTTTTATACCAGAAAACGGTGTTAGTTTATCTAGACAATATTATACGTTTAAAAATGGTGAGTTATATCAACATCATAAAGGCCCTTATAATAGTTTTTATAATGAAAAAGAAGAGTCTTCTATAACTTTTGTGTTTAATCAAAATGCTTCTTTAATAAAAATATTTAACACTATAAATTACGAAGGTAGTCAATCAAGCGTAAACTCTTATAGCGCGGATTATTTAGATCAAACTATAAAACCATATAATATTAATAGTAAAGAAGGTTGGTACGTTAGTTCTATAGCAACTGATAAGCAAGAAGGTAGTATTGATGAGTTTATAGAAAAAGAAGGTAAGTGGTTTAATTATATAAAAGGTAATATTGGCTCTAGTATACAAACAAGTGAGTTTAGCTTTCAAGGTGTTGGTATGATTTCTTTAGTTGAAGAAGTTGAGCCTTCTGTTTTACCTGGGGATGAAGGTGCTCCTGCTTGGCTAAATGAAGCTTTTCCTAGTATAGTTTATAGCCAAAGCGGTGATGGCACAGTTGATATTGATGACGATGGTGCTCCAGATAATATTACAGCTCCACCTCCACCTGCTCCAGCGACAGATAACGGTGCAGAGTCTACTCCACCTGCATCACCACCATCACCACCTGCAGGAGGCGGCGGCGGAGGCGGCGGAAGTTATTAATAAAAAATTAAAAAATGAGTATAATAATAAATACAGTTAGTTTTGACACTGAAAACATTTCTGCTGCCGCGCAGTTTATAACTATAAGCTTTGATGGTGCACAAGAAGAAATAGAAGGCGCGACTGATGAAACTTTAGAAGTACAAGGTAGTGAGTTTATAAATTTACAAATTTTTGACAATAGTAGTCCTAATAAATTTTATAATTTTGAAACAAATACTTTTACTAGTAATATGGATAAAAGTAGTAAAAATAAAATTGTACATTTAGGAGACGTGATAAAAATAAACATACCAGCTTCAACTAGTAAAGTTTATAATGTTTTAGCTTTTTTACCTAGTGATACTAAAATGAAGTTTGATAGATCTGTATCGTCTAGTGATAATATTTTTGCTTCTAGTGTTACTCAAGTTGCTAACACGGTTTTAACATTAACACCAGCTACTTCTAATTCTAGCACGTATAAAAGCTTTACTAGTTTTACAAGAACGGCTGCGCAAACAGCTTCAGAAACAAATTTACCATTTAGTTTTACAATAGAAAATGTAGATACCGATGCCAATGGTTTTGGTTTAGTACCAACTCTTAACGCTGATGGCGCAATAAACTTTATTGATAATAATTTTTATTTTGAAACAACACAAACAGTTAATGGTGCTGTTAGTAGTGGTACTAATGTAGTTCTTGATGGATTAACAGATATTGTGCAAGGTATGGTAATAACAGGTGTTAGTAGCGGTAGTTTAAGCGGTACGCCAACAATATTAAGTATAGGCCAAACAGAAGACGCTAGTGAGATTTTAGACCCTAATACTATAGTTTTGTCTTCAGCGCAAACATTTGCAGATGGAATAACATTAACATTTAGAGCTAAAGGATCAAGATTAATAAATGAAGTGTTAGGTACTAATATTTCTTTTACTAATCTTGTAGCTACACCTACAGTATTAACTAAAACAGTTAGATCTGCTGTTAGTAATAGTACTACTATAACTTTAAACGGTACTTATAGCGTTGCTAAAGGAGCTTTTTTTAAAGGTTTAGATGTTGATAATAGTTCTACTAACGCAATACAAAGTGTTAGTGCTAGCTCTACAGCTGGTAGTATGGTTTGTCAAGTTAATCAAACTCTTGTTGCTGGTGCTATTTTAACTTTTAAAGGTTGTCACGAAATAATAACTTTAACTGGTAATATAAATATAACTACACACCCTAACACTAATAGAACTATTAATATTAACTTAGACGACTTCATAACACCAGGCGTTGGATCTTAAAAAATAAATATGGCATTAAAACTTACTTTACCACACTCAATACAAAACACTTCACTACAAGTTGGTGATCTTGCATATTCTTGTAGTGTTGACGCAATACAAAATATTGATACAAACTTTGTTTTTAATACTGGTATTAATCCTCAACTAATAGGTACTATAGACGCTATAGGTCAAGATTACGTAGTAATATTAGAACAAGAGAGTGTTCCTGATACGGCTGATTTTTTAATGTTTTCAAAAGATAAAGCTGTTAATAATACTAGTTTAATTGGTTATTACGCGCAGCTACAATTTAAAAATAATAGCGATAATCACGCTGAATTATTTTCTGTAAGTGCCGAAGTAGCGCCTAGTAGTAAATAAGTTACAAAAACTGTGACTATATAAGTACACTAAAATTAAATTAAATGCATGATAATATAAAGTTTAGATCTTTTAAAAAAGGAGATTATGAAATGTGTTGTAAGTGGTGGAAGTGGTGGTGGAGAAACGGACAAAATCCTCCACCTAAAGAGCTTTTACCTCATAATAGAAGATCTTTTATTATAGAAAAAAACGACATACCTGTTGCCGCTACTTTTTTGTTTTTAACAGAGGTTCCTGCGGTAGGTTGGACTACTTATTTAGTCTCTAATTATGAATATAAACAAAAAGATAGAAGAGATATAATAAAAATGTTAATACAAAACGTAGAAAAAGAAGCTGAAAAATACGGTGTTATGCAACTTTTTACAGTTTGCGGAGATACGCACATGTCTAATATACATGATAGTTTAGATTGGATCATGATACCCGTAAAACACGAAGGTTTTAAGTTTTTAACAAATAATTTTATAAAAGAATAATTATGGGTAAAAAAGCAAGAAAAAGACAGAGAGCTGCTATGAACGAAATGCAAAGTATGGTTGCTGGGCAGTTACGATATTTTAAAGACGAAAAAGAAGCACAAGAAGAGCTTTTAAATGAACAGAGAAAACAATTTCAAGAGTTTCAATTTGAAAATCCTTTTGCTGATATAAAAAATCCTTATGAAGATTTAAAAACTGAATTTGAAAATATTTATGCTGATTTAGAAAATCCATATGAAGACTTAACAGTAAACATGAGAGCTGCTGAGTTTCAAGCAGAGCAAGGCGCTCAACAAAGAGCTAATATACTAGCAACGTTAAGAGGTGCAGCAGGTGGTGCTGGTATAGGTGGTTTAGCACAAGCTTTAGCTAATCAAGGACAAAGACAAGCACAACAAATATCTGCTAACATAGCACAACAAGAAACAGCAAATAAAAGATTAGCGGCGCAAGGAGCAGCTAGAATACAACAACTAGAATTAGCTGGAGCTGAAAGAGCAAGAGCATTAGGTATATCAAGAGAACAATTAGTTGCACAAGGTGGTTTTAAAGCTGACGTTTTAAGAGGTCAAGGCCAAGCAGCTCTTCAGCAAGCAGAGTTTGGTAGAGAGTCTACGTTGTTAGGCGTTGAATTTGGTTTAGCAGCTGGTGCAAATCAAGCTTTACAACAAGCAATGGCAAATCAAATGTCAGCTAAAGGCATGCAATCGCAAATGTACGGTGCTCAAGCAGCTCAAATTTCAGGTATGATTGGGGCTATAATAGGTGCAGCAGGCACAGCGGTAAGCGGTGGCTTTGCTAAAGGTGGAACGTTTGCACCTTAGTTTTAGGTTAAAAAAAATAAATTAATATGGCAATAAAATTAACACAAGGAGCAGATGCTCAAATAGTAACGGCGGCAACAAGAGCTGGTTTAGCTAACACACCTAAAGACTACAGCGAAACTTTTCAAAATGTTGTTGATAGTTATGAAGCCTCAATGGAAGCTTCGGCAGAAGTTTGGAAAGAAATAGCTAAGCTAGGCACTGGTATTGGCATGCAATTAAAACAAAACGCTGCTGAGTGGAACAGTACAATAGAAAAAATTTACGATGCTGGTGGTACAGATGCTCTTGTAGACGATGTTTATGACTTACGAGATGAACTGAAATCTTTAGGTCCTTTTGGAGGACAATTTGGTGATAAAGAAACTAGGAAAAAACGTATGCAAATACTTAGTAAAAGAAATAAATTGTTTGCAGAAATAGATGGTTGGGGTGAGGTTTTAGATCAAGCTGCTTTAGCTGCTGAAAACGGTGGTCTTGACGAAAGGTTTTTTGGCTCTGATTTGAATAATGTTGAGTTTGTTAATGCTATTATAGCTAGTAATACTAACAACAAAATAACAGACTCTGGTAATTATGCAAGAGTTATTCGTGATCCAAAAACAAACAATTTAATATATACTCTTTACGAGAAAGATGGTACTGAAGTTAAGGATAATGACGGTAATCCTTTAACAATGAGTTTGGCTGGTTTTAAAAAAATAATAGCTGATGCGGCTACAGATACTGATGGTGTGTATAGCAAAGCTTTTAATGATTTGTTTACTGGCGCTGAAAATGCAGGCGCTACTTATGGCGGTGAATATGACGAATATCAGTCTGGTAAAGTTAGAACTGCTTTAAATAATATAACTAGAAACCCTAACGAAATTAGAAGAGGTATGCGTACTACTTTTGGTCATACTAATATAAGTTTTTACGATGCTATAACTAAGGGTGGTAACGAAACAGCTAAATACTGGTCACAGATGATGGAAACTATGACTAAATCTGATAGTAATAAAAGTGAGCTAAAAGCACAAGGTGTTTTAACAGGTATTAAAGACACTGATAATAGTGGTGGTATAAGTCAAGATGAAGTTAATGCACAATGGCTTACTTTTCAAACAAACTTATTAAGCGGTGAAAATGAGTTTTCTAAAAACGCTTTTATAGATTTTGTTGATAATCAAATGAAAGACGCTTATGAGTTTGGTGCTAAACAAAAAAATAAAGGAAGTAAAAATAATAGTTTAAATCCTTTCAAACCTGGATCTGGTAAATATGTTTATCCAACAGATGGTAGTAAAAAAATATATATACCTGCTAGTGTTCTAAATAGAAGAAGAAGAAACGTTATTGATATAGTAACAAAAGATAAAGATGGTAGTGTTTTTGTTGGAGAATTAGCTAATAACTATACTTGGAACTCAAAAGAAGGTGTATGGAAATCAGGTGATCAAACTTTTACTACTTTTGAACTTATGAA
>ERZ869936.1469-NODE-1469-length-16685-cov-17.301744_pt1 | contig 16685 bp, 6 predicted proteins | sample MGYA00520876_ERZ869936 | MGnify/ENA primary metagenome ERZ869936 (study PRJEB32218, sample SAMN09650985) | biofilter metagenome | isolation source: enrty point of leading RO module | place: Saudi Arabia: Thuwal, RO plant located on Red Sea | collected 2016-02-17 ...
GATTGTTTACAATACAGCCCGTGTGAAATCCCACGGAACCCCCCGAACGCTGAATCATGAAGCTCGGCCCACGTCTTCTCGTTGCATCGGTCTTGACGGCACTCTCCACCGCGGTCTGCCCCGCCCAGGACGCCGTCGACTTCAGTCGCGAAGTGCGGCCCATTCTCTCCGACAACTGCTTCAAATGCCACGGCCCCGACGACGACGCCCGTCAAGCCGATCTCCGGCTCGACACCCAGGAGGGATTGTTCGCCGACCGGGACGGTGCGAAAGTCGTCGCGGCCGAGAATCCCGGCGCGAGTGAACTCTTCCTCCGCATCTCCAGCAACGACCCCGACGTGCGGATGCCCCCGCCCGATTCGGGAAAGTCTCTCACCGAAGAGGAGATCGAACTTCTGCGGCGCTGGATCGAACAGGGAGCGGGCTGGGAAGAGCATTGGGCGTTTGTCCCCCCCGTTCGGCCGCCTGTCCCGGACGTCGCTGATCGCGAATGGACCGTCAATCCGATCGACTATTTCGTGCTGCACGTGCTGGAACAGCGCGATTTGACTCCTTCCTCCCAAGCCTCGCCGGAAACGCTCATCCGCCGCGTCACACTCGATCTGACCGGCTTGCCCCCCACTCCCGCGGAAGTTGACGCGTATCTGGCCGATCGATCCCCCGATCGTTACGAGCGCCTCGTCGACCGTTTGCTTGCTTCGCCCCGCTATGGCGAGCACATGGCGACCGGCTGGCTCGACGCCGCCCGTTACGCCGACACCAGCGGCTACCAGAACGACGGCCCCCGCGAAATGTGGCGGTGGCGCGACTGGGTGATCGACGCCTACAACGCCGGCATGAGTTTCGATCAGTTCACGATCGAACAACTCGCCGGCGACCTCCTGCCTGATCCCACTCTGGAACAGCGCATCGCCACCGGGTTCAACCGCAATCACCGCGGCAACGCCGAAGGGGGCATCATCCCGGAAGAGTACGCGGTGGAGTACGTTGTCGACCGCGTCGACACGACTGGCGCCGTCTGGCTCGGCATGACGATCGGCTGTGGTCGCTGCCACGAACACAAGTTCGACCCGGTCTCGCAGCAGGAGTACTACGGACTGTTCGCCTACTTCAACAACGTGCCCGAGCATGGACGGGCGATTAAGGAAGGCAATTCCCCGCCCTTCATCAAGGCGCCCACCCTCGCTCAAAGGGCACAACTCGCCGAACTCGACCAGCGGATCGACGCGGCACAACAGACGTGGGACGAACTCGCCGCAGAGACCGCAGCGGCCCGGCAGGCGTGGGAAGAGTCGCTGACCGCGGGAAACACGATCGACTGGTCGCCGAGCGACGGGTTGGCGGCACACTTCGCTCTCGACGGATCGACCGCCGACATCGTTGAACCGCAGCGGCGCGCGGGACCGGTCGGACGCAGCGTCGAATTTGTCGACGCACCGGCGGGGCGGGGAATCCGGCTCGACGACGAAACGTTCCTTGACGCCGGCGACGTCGGCAACTTCGGCTACTTTGATGCCTTCAGCGTCTCGCTCTGGTTGCGGCCCGACGGACGACTCACGGGCGGAGTCGTTTCGCGGATGTCGGACGACTCAGATTCCGACGGCTGGGCCGTCCACCTCAAGGACGGGCATGTGCAGGTCAACCTCGTCAAACGCTGGCTCGACGACTCGCTGCGCGTCGAAACGGAAACGCAACTCGCAGCAGGCGAATGGCGGCACATCACCGTCGTTTACGACGGCTCGCGTGTGTCCGAAGGCGTTTCGGTCTACTTCGACGGCGAACCGCAACCGCTCCGCGTGAACCTTGACGCCATCAACCAGTCGTTCGCCAACGATCAGCCGCTCCGCATCGGATCGACCGGGACGCTCGAGCGCCTGGGCGGTTCTTTCGCCGACCTGAGAATCTACGACCGCGCCCTCTCAGCGCGCGAGGCGGCGATTCTCTCCGTCCCCCAATCGGTCGACGCTCTCGCCGCCCTCCCTGAGGGCCAGCGGAGCAGTCAGCAGGCGGCCAAAATCCAGGACTACTTCCTGCACTATGCCGCGCCGGCGCACATTCGCACGGCGCATCAGCGGCTGACCGGATTGAAGGCGGAGCGTAAGCAACTCATGGATTCGTTTCCCACCGTGATGGTCATGGAGGAAATCGATCCCCCGCGGACCACCCACGTGTTGTTGCGCGGTGCGTACGATCGCCCCGGTGAGCCGGTGGAACCGGGCGTTCCGGCGGCGGTCTCCGGCGGAGAGCAAATTGGCGGCAACCGGCTCGATCTAGCGCGCTGGCTGGTGGACGGCGACAACCCATTAACGGCCCGAGTGGCGGTCAATCGTTACTGGCAGAGGATTTTCGGTGTCGGCCTGGTCAAGACCTCGGAGGATTTCGGCACGCAGGGTGAACCGCCCAGCCATCCCGAACTGCTCGACTGGCTGGCGATGGAGTTCGTCCGCACCGGATGGGACGTGAAAGGCATGCAGCGGCTGATTGTGACCAGCGCGACGTATCGGCAGTCCTCGCACGTTGCACCCGATCTGAAGGCTCTCGATCCCGAAAACAGATTGCTTGCGCGAGGACCGCGATTCCGTCTCACGGCCGAGATGGTCCGCGACCAGGCGCTGGCGGTTGCCGGACTCTTGACCGAAGAGATCGGCGGACCGTCGATCAAGCCGTACCAGCCGGCCGGACTCTGGGAAGAGATCGCCACCGTCACGCAGTACGACCAGAGCACCGGCGCCGATCTCTACCGCCGTAGCGTCTACTGTTACACGAAACGAACGGTCGCCAATCCCACGCTGGCGCTGTTCGACGCCGATACGCGGGAGGCCTGCGTGCTCAAACGCGGCCGCACGAACACCCCGCTCCAGGCGCTCACGCTCCTTAACGACGTCACTTTTGTTGAAGCAGCCCGCGTGCTGGCGACACAAGTGCTCCGTGAAGGGCATTCGAACGAGGAACAGCAGATCGACGAACTGTTCCGCCGCGCCGTCGGCCGCCCGGCTGAAGACGCCGAGCGAGAACTGCTGGCCGGTTCTCTCGCGGCGCACAGAACCCACTACCGAGACCATCCCGAGAGCGCAACTGAGTTGATTTCCACCGGCGAATACCCGGTCGATACCCGACTCGACCCCGCCGACCTGGCTGCTCTCACAGCCATCGCCGGCGTCGTAATGAACCTTGATGAGGTACTCACCAAAGAGTAGAGCCGGCTGCGCCGTTTAGCCGCGACCCACAGGGGAGCGCGCCCCTTTGCAACAGGAACACACCATGAACATCCAGCGGACTCCACACACCGACGACGCCACCCGCCGGCAGTGGCTCTGCGACATGTCCTCCTTCACCGGGACGGCCGCGCTCGCCACGCTGCTGAGCGCCGGCGGGAAGTCGAGCACATCGGCTGCGGACGGCCCCCCGCCGCGGGCCAAGCGCGTCATCTACCTCTTCCAATCGGGAGCGCCCTCGCAACTCGACCTGTTCGATTACAAGCCCGGCCTGGTCGACCGGCAGGGAACCGACCTCCCCGATTCGATCCGCATGGGCCAGCGCCTCACAGGCATGACGGCGACGCAGGAACGGTTCCCAATCGCCGCCTCGAAGTTCCCTTTCCGCCAGCGCGGCGAAAGCGGCGCCTGGGTCAGCGATCTCCTCCCACACACTGCGAAGATCACCGACGAGCTGTGCTTCATCAAGTCGATGCACACCGAGGCGATCAACCACGACCCGGCCGTCACTTTCTTTCAGACCGGCGCCCAACTGGCCGGCCGGCCCAGCATCGGCGCCTGGCTGACCTACGGCCTGGGCAGCATGAACGAAGACCTGCCCGCCTACGTCGCCATGATCTCCGGCAGCGGGGGACAGCCTCTCTACGACCGGCTCTGGGGCAGCGGATTTCTCCCCTCCCGCTACCAGGGCATTAAACTCCGCTCGCTCGGCGATCCCGTGCCGTTCCTCTCGAATCCCGAGGGCGTCGACGAAACGACCCGGCGGCGCATGCTCGACGATCTGGCCGAGTTGAACCGCCTCCGGCTGGGAACCGTCGGCGACCCGGAGATCGCCACCCGCATCTCACAATACGAGCTCGCATTCCGCATGCAGTCGTCCGTGCCGGAACTGGTCGACATCTCCCAGGAGCCGGAGAGCACGTTTCAACTCTACGGCGAGGACGCCCGCCGGCCGGGAACCTTCGCGTATAACTGCCTGTTGTCGCGCCGCCTCGCCGAGCGCGGCGTCCGGTTCGTGCAACTCTTCCACCGGGGTTGGGACCATCACAGAAAGCTCCCGTCGACGATCACCGAACTCTGCAACGACACCGATCAGGCGTCTGCCGCGCTCGTCACCGACCTCAAGCAACGCGGCATGCTCGACGACACGATCGTCGTCTGGGGAGGCGAATTCGGCCGCACGGTCTACTGTCAGGGAGCCCTCACCGCCACGGACTACGGACGCGACCATCACCCGCGGTGCTTTACCGTCTGGATGGCGGGCGGCGGAGTCCGGCCGGGGATGTCGTACGGCGAAACCGACGACTACGGTTACAACATCGTCGCCGATCCGCTGCACGTCCACGACTTCCACGCCACCATGCTACATCTGCTCGGGATCGATCACGAGCGGCTGACCTACCGCTTCCAGGGCCGCGACTACCGCCTCACCGACGTGCATGGAAACGTCATTGACCGGTTGCTTGCCTGACGGCTGCATCACTCACCCGCCGGCATCATCCGGATGCAGACCGGCGAGGGCACTTCGATCACGTCGCCCGTCGCGTCGAGTTCGCCCGTCTCCTCGTCGATCCGGAACACGACGACCGTGTCCGACGCCTGGTTTTCTGCAAACAGGAAATTCCCGGTCGGATCGAGCGCGAAGTTCCTCGGCGTGTTGCCCTGCGTCGATTCATTTTCGACCCGCTCCAGCATTCCGGATTCTTCATCGACCCGGAAGACGACAATCGTGTCGTGCCCCCGGTTGGACCCATACACGAACTTGCCGGACGGATGCGCCACGATCTCGGCCGTGCTGAAGCCTTCCTCGACGTCGCCGGGAATTGTGGAGATCGTCTGAATCGGGTCGAGGATGCCGTGCTCGTCGTCGTAACGGAAAGCGGTGGCTGTCAGCGTAATCTCGTTGATGACGTAGGCGAACTCTCCCGAAGGATGAAACGTGAAGTGCCTCGGCCCGGAGCCCGGTTCCACCGCAGCGAACGGGGGGTCATTCGGCTTCAACTCTCCGGTCTCGGAGTCGAACTTGTAAACCAGCAGCTTGTCGAGTCCCAGGTCCGCCGCGACGGCGAAGCGATTGTTGTGATCGAGATTGATCGAATGGGCGTGCGGCGCCGCCTGCCGCTGCGGGTTCACACTCGAGCCCTCGTGTTGCACAAAGGAGACCGCCTCCCCGACGCCGCCATCCTCCTTGATCGGAATGGAACAGACGCTGCCGCCCCCGTAGTTGGCGACGAGGACGAACCGCCCTCCGGCGTCAACCACCAGATGGCACGGCCCGCCGCCGATTGTCGACGACTTGCTGAGCGGAGACAGGTTCCCGCTGCTGTCGTCAATCGAGAACGCCGCAACAGCGCCCCCGCCCTCGGGAAGTTCGCTCACCGCGTACAAGAACTTCCGGCTGGGATGGATCGCGAGAAACGACGGATTCTTCGTTTCCGCAACCAGCCGAACCGTCGAAGCTTTGCCCGTCTCAGCGTCAAAGTCGAACGCATAAATGCCTTCACTGTCTCCACCGGTGTAGGTGCCGACAAAAGCCAGGAACTTCGTCGGCTCATCAGCGCTCTGCGCGCTGCTGTTGAATGTGCACGCGGCCAGTAGAACGGCGGCGCACGATTGGATCGGCAGGGAATTCTTTATCGACATTCTCAGTTCTCCAGATGACGACCCGAACTCTGGGTGTGTCCGCATTGAACGTCTGCGGAATCCAGCGTCCGCGGCCTTTCAAGATGAGAAACCATCAGACACGATTGACGACGCACTCGCAAGGAGCCGGACGGCAATCCGACGTTGGCGAGACTCTTTTACTGTGAGTAAACTGCACGCCTGAAGCGGATTCAGGCAGGCCAACGGAGTCGCGTTTCCAGACGAGAGGAACGAGGTTCCATTGCGCGGTCGCGCGGGCAACGCAACCGGAGCTGCCGCAAGGGCGCGCGGAACGGCGGCCGCCGTTCGAGCAATAAGCCCTGTCGAGCGCATCGATTGGAACGGAGTCGATTCGACAGTTCGACCGGAGCAGGGTCACAACGCATGGCAAGCCAGCATAGTTCAGACGAAAACGCCTGGAGAGATTTCCCTCTTCCACTCGCGCAGCTTTGCCGCCGGGCGGTCAACGCCAAGACGGCCATCGACGCCCACCTCACCGCCTTCTCGCTGGCCGAAGCCGGCTTGAAACTGCTCTCGATGACGGCGGTCGTGCATTACGCCGAACTTCCCGAACACGACCCCGCGCTGATCGAGTGCCTTCGCAAACTCGCCAGGCCTTCCCTCGGACACTGGTGGGAATTCGCCCGCCGTCTCACCCCCGTCCTCGCCGAGACGAACGATGAGTACGCGCTCATCAAGAAACTGCTGCTCGACCAGACGCACGAGGATTGCCCCCGCGCCGCAGGTCTCGACGAGGCAATGCGACGGGAACTGGGACGCAAGCGCCGTTCGGGAATCTCTGTCCGCTTCAACCGGCTGTTCGACCATCTCATCGAATACCGCAACAAGGTTCTCTACCACGCCGCCCCGGGAGGGCTTCCCCCCGAACTGCACGGGGAGATGTCCTCCGCACTCCTGCTAGGTATGACCGAAGTCTTCTCGAAGCTGGACGTCCTCGCCGGCAACCGGCTGATGTACGTCTCGGAAGTCCGGCCGCGCAAGGGGAACTGGGTCGTCTCACGGTTCGATCTGTCCGGAGAAAACCCCCGCCGCCAGCCGGTCCTCGAAATCTCCCGAACCGCAGGCGGCGTCGTGTTCGACGAGGAGCGGGTCTATCTGTTCGATGAGGATGACGTCCCCCGGCCCCTGCATCCGTTTACGGTCTTCGATCTGGAGAACGAGGAGTTCCTCATGCTCAACGCCCGCCGAGGCAGCGGGCGGACCGAATACCTCTGCTACACCAGCGGACGGACGGAAGAACTGGCGGAACTGGGCGCGGAACCGCGGGAACTGCTGGCAGACGTGCTCAAGCTCGAGGTCACGCAGCAGCAGGTCGACGATTGGGCGGCCGAAGCCGAGGAGGAAGACGATTCGTTCGACCCCGAAGAGAGCAGCTTCGGCCAGAGAATGCTGGGCGAGTTCGAACTCATCACCGAACTCGGCCGCGGCGGGATGGGCGTCGTCTACCGGGCGCGTCAGCCCTCCCTGGGACGCGAAGTCGCCCTCAAAAAGCTGCTCAAGACCGGCAGCGGCTCCGAGCAACGCTTCCTGCGCGAAATCCGCGCCCTGGGACGGGTCGAGCATCCCCATCTCGTCAAGATTCTTACGTCGGGTTCCGTCGGCGACGACTGGTACTACGCCATGGAACTGGTCGACGGCGTCCCGCTTTCCGCCGTCTGCAACAAGCTCCAGCAGCGCAAATCGGTCGTCGGCGACCTCGACCTGGAAACCTGGGAAAACGCCCTCACCACCGCTTGCAGCGAAGTCCGCAAGTCGGAGAAAAGCGTCGGCGATTCCACGGCGTCCGACACGCACCGTGTCGTCGCCGCCTCCGTTGCCGAGATTCCACAGAAACTGCGGACCGGCAAAGGATACGTCGAGCGCATCGTCGAACTCGTCCGGCAAGCGGCCGGCGCCGCCGATTCGCTGCACGAGGCCGGCATCCTGCACCGGGACGTCAAACCCGGCAACATCATGGTGACGGCCGACGGCCGACGCGCGCTGCTGATGGATCTCGGCCTCGCCCAGTTATCCGACGAGGAAGACGGACGACTGACCAAAACCCGGCAGTTCGTGGGCACCCTCAGGTACGCCAGTCCCGAGCAGGTGCTCGCCGCAGAAAAGGTCGACCGCCGCAGCGACATCTACGGACTCGGGGCGACGCTGTGGGAACTGCTCACCCTGCAGCCGCTCTTCGCCGCGGACGAAACGGTCCCGGAGGCGGAAGTCATGCGTCGCATCCAGCTCGACGAGCCGGAAGCGGTGCGGCGACACAATCCCCGCGTCGACCGCGACCTCGACGCAATCATCGGCAAATGTCTCGAAAAGCGGGCTGATCGCCGCTACGCGACCGCCCGCGAACTCGCTGAAGACCTGCGCCGCTGGCAGCGGAACGAACCGGTGCTGGCGCGGCGGGTGACGAACCTCGAAAAATCGATGCGGTGGTTCGCCCGCCGCCCTGCCCTCGCCGCCGCCTGCCTGCTCACCGTGCTCACTCTCATCTTCGGCGCCAGCGGCGGACTGGCGCTGTGGCAATGGAGGGAGGCCGAGTCTGCGCGTCACTTCGCCGATCAGGCCCGTGTCGCTGCGGAAACGGTCCGCGACGAGCTGAAGATCTCCGTTGAGAACGAACGCGTCGCCCGCGACACAGCCGAAGCCGCTCTGGCCCAGGCCCGCGAGTCGGAAGCAAAGGCCCGCGCGGCACAGACCGAACTGGGCCGCCAGAACGAAGAACTCAGAGCCACGCGCATCGACCTCGCGCAAGTGGGATACGCCGATCACATGATGCTCGCACAGCACGAGTGGGATCGAGGCAACGGATTGAGCGCGCAGGAGTTGCTGAACAATTGCGATCCGGAGTATCGCGGCTTCGAGTGGGCCCTCTTCCACTCGAAATTCTTCGAGTTCGAATCGGGCGTCATCCCCCGCAGCGGGGGCGACAGTTGGGGCGCCATCCGGCCGGACGGTCAACGCGCGGCAACGACCGACTCGGAAAAACGGCTCAGTCTGATTGACGTCGCCGGCGGCGAATCGATCAGGGACGGAGAATTTCAGGTCGACGGAGGACGATTCGTCATCTTCAGCCCCGATGGATCACGCCTCGCCGCAGTGGATGTCGACGGCGTCGCCCATATCTGGAATGCCGATTCGGGCGACGCCGTTCGCGAATTGCCGGCGGTTGAAGCGGCGATCTTCGATCTCAAGTTCGGTCCCGCCGGCCGTCAGTTCGCAGTGGCCACGGATGACGGGCTGATTCGACTCTTCCGACCCGATGCGGGGAGCAACGCGATTTCGCTGACGGGACACGAAGACGCCGTCAATGCAGTGGATTTTTCACCAGAGGGAGATCAGCTTGCCTCAGCCGGCTACGACGGCACGATCCGCATCTGGACCACCAGCACCGGCGTGCTCGAGAAAACCCTGGCCGACCCGAGCGGCGAGTCGATCAGTCACGTTGTCTTCAGTCCCGATGGTCGGTGGGTCGCAACATCGGGATTCAATGGTCCGGTCCGACTCTGGGACGTCCAGTCGGGCGATCAACTCGCTACGTTTTCCTTCTCGGCCCCCGAACAGGAATACTCGTTCCGCTTTATCGATTTGGTCGAATTCAGTCCCGACGGCGCGTTCCTGGCGACCATGGCCTCCAAGGACGTCTCGCTGTGGCGAATCCCGTATTACTTGCGGCGCGGCGGCCCCCGGCAGCGGTCAGGCGTGTCTTCCGACGTCCCCGACTACTCGCAGGACGTCAATCTGGCCGGTCACACCGACTGGGTTTACGCCATGGCGTTCAGCCCGCATGGAGTGCGCATGGCCACCGGAGGCGACGGTCGCATCATCCGTCTGTGGGAGACCTCGACCGGAACGCTCCTCGCCACGCTGACGGGTCATCAGGCGGCCGTGACGAAACTCAGGTTCAGCGCCGACGGCCAACGGCTGACATCGCTCGATTCCGGCGGAGCCGTTCGCACCTGGGACGTTGTGTTCTCCCCGCAGCGGCGGCGATCGCAGGTTGCCTTTCTCGGCCACACCGACCGGATCAACAGTGTTCGCTTCAGTCCCGACGGCAGGCACGCCATCACCGCGGGAAACGACCAGTCGGTCCGAATCTGGGAGGCCGGGTCGGGCGCCGAGGTCGACACGATTCTGGTCACCGCCCCCGGAGCGGACGACTACTCCTACGAGTACGTGCAGCAGGCACTGCTCAGCCCCGACGGCCGCATTCTGGGACTGGCCACCGACGAAGGCCGCGTCGAACTACGCGATCCCGCCGACGCCGCCAAAGTCGTCGCTCTCCAGGAACCGATCAAGAAGAGCAGCGACTTCAATCTCAGCGGAATGCAGAAAACCATTGCCTTCAGTGCGGAGAAAATGCGGCTCGCGATGGCGTCCTCGGACGCGACGATCAAACTCTGGGATGCCGGCGGAAGTCCGGAACCGAGGATCTTCACCGGGCACTCGGGACAGATCAATTCTTTGACCTTCGGTCCGCACGGCACGCGCTTGGCTTCGGCCTCGAGCGACGGCAGCGTCCGATTGTGGGACTGCGAAAGCGGCGGCAGCGCCGGAATACTCCCGCGAGCCCCGGCCGCCGTCAACGCAGTCGCGTTCAGTCCGGATGGAAAGCAGATTGCAACCGGCGGGCAGGACGGCGAAGTGCGAGTCTACAGCGCGGCCGGCAAGGAAGAACTCTGGTCGGGCGATGAACACGGAGAATCGATCGGCGTCGATCAATTGGGAATCATTTCGGTTGTCTTTGATCCCGCAGGGAAGCGGGTCGCCTCGGCGGGCGACGACGGACGAATCCTGATCTGGAACGCCCAGTCCGGGGAACTGCTGGTGAAGCTCGAAAACGGGCACACCGACATGGTTCGGGACATCGCGTTCAGCCCCGATGGAGAACGACTCGCCTCCGCAAGCGGAGACAGGACGGCGGTTCTCTGGAACGTCGCCGACGGTTCGCAGATCGCTGTGCTCCGCGACCATACCGACTGGGTCAACATGGTCGCCTTCAATCCCGAGGGGAACTATCTCGCAACCGCAGGCGACGACAATTCGGTCAACGTCTGGGACGGGCGGACCGGCGAATTACTGCATTCCCTCGACGACCACGCCGATTGGGTCCGAGCGGTCGCCTTCAGTCGGGACGGCCGGTTTCTCGCCTCCGGTTGCGACGACAGGACCGTTCGCGTCTGGGAGACCGGCGCCTGGCAGCAGGTCAGCGCCCTGGTCGGACATACCGGAATCGTCCGCTTCGTCGACTTCGGCTCGGAGGGGGGGCAAGTCCTTTCGGCGACGATGGGATATCAGGCGACGTCGCGCCTGTGGGACCGCGAAAGCGGGGAACAACTGGCGGAGTTCAGCGCCGACTTTCAAGGCACCGACTCATCGACGACAGTCACCGCCCAACTCGCCTTCAGTCCCGACGGCGCCCGCGTCGCTTCACTGGCGCTCGACAAGCGGACGATCTACGTCTGGTCGACGGAGACCAACGAGAGGCTGTTCGAACTCAGAGGTCATCCGAGAGTCGTCCAATGCCTGACCTACAGCCCCGACGGTCGTTACATCGCGAGCGCCGGACTCGACGGCGTCGTCCGCCTGTGGGACATGGAAACCGGAACGGCGGCCGCCGCACTCGAGGGACACGAACCGCTTGAGAAGGAATTTGGAAACGGCGGCGTCGGTCATCTCGCCTTCAGCGCCGACGGCTCCTTGCTGGCCTCGGCCGGTGGGGATGAAGTCGTCCGGGTGTGGGACGTCGGCAAAAAAGCGTTGCGAAACGAGTTCCGCGGGCACGACGGGTCGGTGCAGCAGGTCGCGATCAGCGGCGATCGAAAATGGGTCGCGTCCGCGTCGAACGACGAAACGGTCCGGCTCTGGCCGCTCGGGGCGACCGGAGAACAATCCGTGCTGAAGGGACACAGCGATTGGGTCCGCACCATCGCGTTCAGTCCCGATGACACCCGGCTGGCGAGCAGCGGCGATGACGGCACTGTGAGAATATGGGGCGTCAACTCCGGTCGCGCGATCGCCGTGTTTCAGCAGTTTCCGGAGACCGACTCGATCGCGCCGGTCTTTGCCTTCCATCCGGATGGAAAAAGCCTCGCGATGACCTCCAGCGGTCATGCAGTGCAGTATCTGAGTCCTGACGAAACGGACGAACAGCGCTTGGCGAGGACCATGGAGTGGCATCGCTGGTCAATCGAGGCCGGAGAACGGGCCGGCAATCCCCACGCCATGCTGTTCCACCTCGAGCCTCTCTTCGACGGCGAGCACGTGGAGTCAAAAACGTACTACCAACGCGCCACCGCTCTCGCTCTGCTTCGAAGGTTCGACGAGGCGGTCGTCGACTTACAGGCCGCCCGGTCGCTTGCGGAAACCCCCGCCGACGTGGCGACAGTCTCTCTCAGGCTCGGACTGGCCGAACTCGAACGCGACAACATCGCAGCCTACCGGGAAATCTGCAGCGAGATGCTGGAAACGGAAGTCAGAACTTTCAATACCAGCGAAGCGATCTACAACAATCACATCCTCGTCGCCTGGCTCGCGACCGTTCGGCCGGACGCCGTCCCCCGGCCCGACTATCTGGTGACGCTGGCGAAAAGTGCCGTCGACTTCGCACCCGATGATCTCTTCTACCAGGAGGTCTACGCTGCCACGCTCTACCGGGCGGGCGAATACCTTGAGGCCGCCAGAACCCTTGATGAACTACAGAAGAAATCCGAAACCGGCCTCAACATCGAGAGCCAACTCCTGTTCGCGCTGGCCTGTTCCCGCGCTGGATTCGAGCAGGACGCGATGCGCTTCTACCTGGAGGCCCGGCGGCTGATGGGGGAGGGCGACCCCAAAGGAGATGACGATGAGACCGCCCCGCCGGCTCCCGGCAGCGAACCCGACCCTCCCGAACCGGACGACGCCGAAGCAGACTTCATCCCCAATCCGCTCGTCTCCTGGGAACTTCGCGCCCGCCGCAGGCATCTGCTCGCCGAGGCCGATGCGTTGATCGCCGATGAAATCGCCCCGGGAGCGCCCCCGCGATAGCCCGTTGCGCCCCCCGTCGTAGACAAGAAACAATACGACGCCCCACATTCTCCGTTGCCCCGTCAGGAACAAGATGCACATCACCGCCGTCAAGACCTATCCCGTTCAGATTCCGCTCAAGCCGATCCGGCGAATGATCTCCTCCCTCGGCCAGCACGTCGTCTCCACCTATGTGCTGGTGCGCGTTGAGACCGACGCCGGCATCGACGGCGTTGGCGAGGCGACCGTCATGCCCCGCTGGAGCGGTGAGACGGTCTGGAGCGCGCTGGCCGCCATCGACAACCTGTTCGCGCCCGCCGTGGAGGGCGTCGACCCCTCCGATCTCCAGGAGCTAAACGCCCGGATGGATGCGGCCGCACAGGACAACTGGTTCGCCAAAGCGGCCATCGAAATGGCCTGTTGGGACATCCAGGGCAAAGCGGCCGGGAAACCGGTCTACGACCTACTCGACGGACCGGTCCGAGATCGAAAGATCAAATGCCGCTTCTCCATGGGCGCCTACCCGCCCGAACGCGTACGCAACACGGTCCCCGACCTGATCGAACGTGGATTCTCAACCATCAAAGTCAAGGTCGGAACCGACATCGCGGCCGACGTCGAGCGCGTCCGCATCGTCCGCGAGATCATCGGCCCCGACCGGGAGATCGTGATCGACGCCAATTGCGGATACAACGTCCGCAGCGCGATTGAAGCGGCCGGCCGCATGGAACTATACAGGGTGTCGCTGTTTGAGCAGCCCACCCCGCGCCACGACTATGAAGGCCTCGCCGAGGTCCGCAAGAACGTCTCCATGCCGGTCATGGCCGACGACATCGTCTTCGACGTCGGACAGGCGGTGGAGTGCCTCCGGCACGAAGCATGCGACGTCATCAGCATCTATCCCGGCAAGTGCGCCGGTATTGCGCACTGCCGGGAGATCAGCCGGCTTGCGGAAGAGTATGGGGTCGCGTGCAGCATCGGCTCGAACCTCGAACTCGATCCCGCCAGCGCCGCCATGTGCCACCTGGTCGTCGGCACACGAAACATGCAGGTCGAAACCTATCCGGGCGACATCCTCGGACCGGACTACCACGAAACCTCGATCGCCTCCGAGCCGCTCAAGATCGAAGGCCCCGTCATCGAAACCCCCGACCGCCCGGGACTCGGCATCGACGTCGACTGGACCGCTGTAGAAAAAGTCCGCTTCACCCCCTGACCAACGCCCGCGGGCGTGCGTCCCCTGGGCCGCCCGAGTTCTCATCACCCCTCCGGCGTCTCCGCAACCGGCTCCCCTGCCAACCGCGCCGCGCGTCGCGCCTGCCACCAGTTCTTCCCAGTCCCGATTCCCAGCGGCAGCACGCTCAGGATCACAATGCCGACCACCACCCGTTCAAAGTTCGCTTCCACCCACGGAATCCGCCCCAGCCAGTAGCCCGCCAGCGACATCGAAACCACCCACGTGATCCCGCCGATCACGTTGTAGGCCGCGAACTTCTTGTATTCCATCCGCGCCACGCCGGCCACGAACGGCACGAACGTGCGCACGAACGGCGCGAATCGTGCCAGGATGATCGCCAGCGCGCCGTGCCGCTCGTAGAACTCTTTCGCGGCCAGCAGGTGTTCCCGCTTCACGAACCGGAACCGTCCCTGCTCAAACACATGCTCCGACGCCTGCCGGCCGATGTAGTAATTCACCGCATCGCCGACGATGGCCGCCGTGCACAGGCAACCGATCAACAGCCAGATGTCGAACACGTCCTGGCTGGCGAGAAATCCCGCAGCGAACAGCAACGAGTCGCCCGGCAGGAAGAACCCGACCAGCAGACCCGTCTCGCTGAAGATGATCGCCGTCAATACTGCGTAGCTGACCCACCACGCGCCTCCGAGATTCACGAGTTCTCGCAGATTCTCCGGCTCGGCCAGGCCGATCAGCCACAGAATCTGTTCGATAAACCACTCCAGAACGGCCACAGGCGATTCTCCCCTTTCGATCAGCCGCACGGAATGACGACCAAACGCGGGGCGCGGCGACCCCGCAGTCGCCGATTCTAGACCCCCCGCCGGACCCGCCGAAAGGCCTGGCCGATAATTCACCCGCCAAAGCCGACACCCCGTTCCGATCGAACCGATCCCATTGCTCCCGCCGACCGGTTGCAGAACCCCGCCGGCCCCTTCCAACCGGAGCAACCCCCATCACCGCCCCCCTCGGAGTTCGGCGACCAGTCGCCGCTTTCGGACTGCCGGACTTCCCGACAACCGGAAGCAATCAGCGAAAATCTGTCCGATCCGCGTTCCATTCGAGTCTCCAAACAATGAACTGAACGGAGACCGGGCGAACAGGAGTTGACAAGATACTGCGCACGGTCGGGCCTCCACGTTGGACGTTCCGCGCCGGTTCGCGCACAATGACCCCACCCAACTGCGTCCAACCAACCCCACGCATTCGTCAACACCCGGTAAGTCCCGGAACCTCGAGGAGACCACGATGACTCGCTGCCTCGCCTCCGCCGTCCTCACAATCTCACTGCTGGGAACCGCCTCGCCGGCGCCGGCCGAGGACGTCATCGACGTCGGCGCTCGCAGAGAACTCTTCGCCGACCGGTTCCTGGTCGACTCCCTCTCCGGCGACGCAACTCTCCGCCTGCATCAACCCCAGCCGCAGGAAGTCGTCCTCGTCACCGACGAGCCCTGGGAAGGCAACACCTGCGCGTATTACACCATCTTCCAGGACGGCGACCTCTACCGCATGTACTATCGCGGCTCCCACTGGGACGAAGTGGCAAAGAAGGCGACCCACAAAGAGGTTGTCTGCTATGCCGAAAGCACTGACGGCGTCAATTGGAAAAAGCCGAAGCTCGGCCTCATCGAGTTCGAAGGATCGAAGGAGAACAATATCGTCTGGAACGCGCAGGGTTCGCACAACTTCACCGCCTTCAAGGACGAAAACCCGAACTGCCCCGACGAATCTCGCTACAAGGCGCTCGCCGGCGGCCGCAGTGGGCTGTTCGCCATCCACTCTCCCGACGGCATCCACTGGTCCCTGATGACCGATGAACCGGTGATTACCAAGGGCGCGTTCGATTCGCAGAATCTCGCCTTCTGGGACCCGCATGCGGAGATCTACCGCGAATACCACCGCGAATTCCGCGGCGTCCGCGACATCATGACCGGCACCTCCAGCGACTTCCTGCACTGGACCGAACCGGAATTCCTCGACTACGGGGACCAGCCGCTCGAGCATCTCTACACGAATGCCATCCGCAACTACCCCCGCGCCCCCCACCTGCTGATCGGCTTCCCGACGCGCTACCTTCCCAAAGAACAGTCCGTGGAACCGACCTTCATGGTCAGCCGCGACGGACAGAACTTCCACCGCTGGACCGAACCGGTCATTCCCCAATCCGCCCCCGAAGACCGCGCCGGCAACCGCAGCAACTACATGACCTGGGGTCTGCTCTCGCTGCCGGGCGCTGACGACGAATACTCCGTCTACGCCACCGAAGCCTACTACACCGGCCCCGACAGCCGCGTCCGCAGGTTTACGTTTCGCGTCGACGGATTCACCTCCCTCTTCGCTCCCGAATCGGGCGGCGCGCTGGTGACAAAACCGCTCAGCTTCGACGGCAACAGCCTCGAAGTGAACTACCGCGCAACCGACGGCGGCAGCTTGAAGATCGAAATCCAGGACACAGACGGAAACCCGCTCGACGGTTACGCAGCCGACGACTGCACCCCCCTCACCGGTGATGAAACCGCCGCCATCGTGAAGTGGTCCGGCGGTTCGGACGTCACCGACCTCGCCGGCGAACC
>ERZ869936.1470-NODE-1470-length-16672-cov-6.797075_pt1 | contig 16672 bp, 8 predicted proteins | sample MGYA00520876_ERZ869936 | MGnify/ENA primary metagenome ERZ869936 (study PRJEB32218, sample SAMN09650985) | biofilter metagenome | isolation source: enrty point of leading RO module | place: Saudi Arabia: Thuwal, RO plant located on Red Sea | collected 2016-02-17 ...
CACAAAAATTAGGACGTATGCCAGACATCAAAGTAGACGCATACGCTGATAGTGAACGTGCTAAAAACAAAGCAGAAAAACTAGAACGTATAGTTAGCAACTTAGACGGCTACTCAAAAATGGATTTACAACTTCCACAAGCTGCTAGGTGGCTACCAGGTTATGGTTTTTGTGTTTGGATCATAAGACAGAAAATGTCTCCAGAAGGCATTATGTACCCTCACGCAGAACTCCGCGATCCTTATGATTGTTATCCAGGTTACTACGGACCAGATCAAGATCCTAAAGAACTAGCACTAATCAGACTTGTGCCTAACGCTGTTATTAAACAGATGTACCCACAAGCTAAGGTTATGGTTGACGAGTCAAGTCAATTCCCTTCTGGTTATAGCAAGTTTAAATATCATGACGGATTCCAAAGAAGTTGGGACAATCATTTAGCTGACGGTACAGAACTTGTAGAGTTTTATGATGAAGAAGGAACCTATGTATTTTTACCAGAACAAAAACAAATTCTGGACTTTACACCTAATCCATTAAATTCTGGACCACGTTTTGTTATATCTAAAAGATTTAGTTTTGACAGATTGTCAGGACAGTACGATCATGTATTAGGTTTAATGGCAGCTATGGCAAAGATCAATGTCTTATCTATAATTGCTATGGAAGATAGTGTATTCACAGAAACTAATATTATTGGTGAATTAGAGAGTGGGAACTACAAGCGCGGTAGATTTGCAGTCAATTATTTAACACCAGGTTCACAAGTAGCTAAACCACCAAATAATATTCCATACCAGTTATTTCAACAGATAGACAGGATAGAAAGGCAATTACGTGTTGGTTCAAGTTATCCAGTTAGTGATGACGCTATATCTCCTAACTCTTTTGTAACTGGTAGGGGATTACAAGAGCTATTATCGTCTGTTGATCTAAACGTTAAGGAATATCAACTATCACTCAAAAACGCAATAGAAGAGTTAGATTACAAACGTTTAGAAATGGACGAAGCACTTAATGGTAAAAGTAAAAAACCATTAGCAGGTTATCTAAAAGGTACAGCGTATGCTGAACAATACACGCCTTCTACAGACATACAAGGTATGTACAAGACGAGACGTGTGTATGGAGTCATGGCAGGTTTTGATGAGCCAACAAAGATTGTCTCTGGTTTACAGTTATTGCAAGCAGGAATAATTGACAAAGAGACACTACAAGAAAACATGGACGGTTTAGATAACATACAAAAGATTAACGATAGGATTCTAAAAGACGAAGCAGAACGTACATTGTTTGAGACACTAAAAGTACAAGCAAGTCAAGGAGATCCTAAAGCTACTATGGCGTTAGTACAGATCTATAAGAATCCTAACTCTATGCAACAAGTGTTAGATAAATTTTATACAGCAGCAGAACCAGAAGTACCAGAAGGTGAAGCAGCATTACTTGATCAATTAGGTGGCGCACCACAAGTACCACAAGGTCCTGCACCAGATATTAGATCATTATTACTCGGAGGTGTACAAGGTGCCTAAACCATTAGATTATGAATTTAGTGACATTGTCAACAACTGCTTAGTTGATGTATGGCAAAGAACTTCAGAAGCTATTGCTGATTATGAAGACGAAGTGTATGACGAAGAACCAAGAATATCCGACATGCCACAAGGAATGATTGTACAATATATACCACAAGGTCTAATTATATTTTTTGGTAAAGAAGGGGATTTCAATGGCGAATGGTAGTAGTAGAAAACGTGGCAGAAGAGGTGGAGTAAAGAGACCTGCTGCTGTCAGTGGACCAGGTAAATTGTCAAGAAGAACAGACGGTGCTGCACCTACAATAGAAGATGTAAGAGGTATGGTGTCTGAATCAGCAGGAGAAGAAGCTGCACTTGTAGATCAAGTTAGACAAGGTAATGTAGAACAACCACAAACTACATTTGCTGCACCTCCACAACAAGCACCACAACCATTAGGTGGAGTAGCGCCTGACATTGCAGATGTATTTGCACCAGGACAAGATGACTTAAATGCGTATACTCGACCACCTACGGAAGATCAGTTTTTAGAACCTGATGACGTAATGTTAATAAGGGCAATGGCAGAAGTTAATCCTACTCCAGAACTTTTAGGTTTACTAAAATATGCTTCTGATAGGCAGGTAGGTAGAACGCAGCGTAATCTCTAATGGCAGAATTTCACCGCGATAATCCTGCACAGGAACAAGAGTTTTATAAAGAGCTGCAAAAACGTCAAGCTAGTTATAAACGTGCAAAACAATCTATATCTAAAGAAGACGCTATGCGTGCAAGTTCTATTGCACAAGCATATCCAAACTTTTCACCAGATGTTATTACTGCGTTAACAACATTACAAGTTAAACCAGAAGCAACAGTATTACAAGATATATCTAAGATGATTGCACAATCTAATAGTAAAACTGTATTAGATAAAGTATTTGATCCATTGCAAGCAGGTGTACGTTTAGGATTTTTAGGTTTAGAAGATTTATATAGAACAACAATAGATAGACCTATTAACTCTTTTATAGCTTCTACTTTTGGTGACAAAGCAGAAGACCTAACATTTAGTGAAGCATATAGACAGTCTGGTAAGTCAACAGTTAAACAAACAATACAAGAATTAAATAAAGGCAGAAAATTAAATTTAGGTGAAGGTTTTTTACCACGATCAGAAGTATTTGATCCTGCTAATCCACAGTCAAAGTTTTATGACGAATACCAGTACATGATTAGATCTGGTTTTGACGAAGGTAGAGCGCAATCAATAATACAAAACTATCTCGGTACACCTATCACAGATATAGATAGAAGTATGCAAGAAGGTAATGAAAACTTTACTATTACAAGTCAATACGGTACTGCACCTATATCACTAGGTAGGTCTATAGCATTACAAGTAGCAGAGCCAAACACTAGAACATTTAATGTTGTATCTGGTGTGTTAGACGCAGGTAAAGCATTATTCCTAGATCCTGCAAACTATTTGTCATTAGGACTCGGTGCTTTTGCTAAAAGTAGAAAGTCACTTAAAGTACCAGATTATCTTGTTAAAGAATTACAAAAAATAGAACCTGATAAATTAACTAAAGCACAAAAAGAATACATTGGTGCTGTTAATAAAGGTTGGGGACTTCCATTTATATCTGGTAGATCAGTATCTAATTACTTAACAAAAGATCCTGGTGGTAAAAAACTTATAGATTACTTTGCGCAATTAGATAGTCCAAATAAATTTATAGAACTTACTGGTATAACAGATAGAGAAGCTATTGCAGCTTTTATGGATATATCACAAGACTTTACAAAGACTGCTGCAGAAAAACAAACTGCTATGAGTAATTTGCTTACAGAGTTTTTAGAAGATCCATTTGGACCATTCGGTACTGGTCAAGCACCAACAGTAGGTGCTATAGGTAGATTTTTAGGTGGTGCTACAGAAGAGTTGTTAGGTGGCGTACCAGAAGGTACAGGTAAATTATTTGGTGCTAAAAAAGTTATAAAAACAAAACTTATGGATAGTCCTAATAGATCTGCAAGAATACTATCTACATACGCAGGAGAGTTTCCATATCGATATGTTGACAGTAATCAGCTAGATGACGCTGTACAGAATATAAAAGGTTGGTTAGACCAAACATCTGTTGATTCAGTAGCCAAAGATCAAATTATAAACAGAGCTGTAAGATTAGAAGACGGAGATCAAACAGGTTTGTTTAATGTTGTAAAAGACATGGTTACATTTGCAACAGATGATTTAGTAGAAAATTTTGGTGTAAACAAAGAAGACGCATATACATTTGGTAGATTGTTTGAAGATTATCTACCAGAGCTACGCGCATATTTTATTGATTCTGTTACAGGTAACAATGTTGCTAATCCAGGTGCAAAGATAAGTGAAACTATTGTTGACGGTAAAGCATTTGTTAATCCTGATCCACATACACTTACAGAGTTTATAAACAGAACAATACCATTACCTGATCCTGGACAATTAGCAAAAGCTATGAACTCTATGTCAATAATTAGAGCAAAAGCGTCAGAAGCAGGTATAGATATGTTTAGTAAGTTACCTGCAAACATACGTCAAGGTACATTATCTAAGATTGTAGATAGTTATTATTCAGACTTTTGGAAACCATTTGTATTGTTACGTGGTGCATGGTTACTACGTGTTGTAGGTGAAGAGCAGCTACGTATGTATACACGTGGTTATGACAATATATTCTCACGACCATTATCTGTATTATCATTAGGACTTCTTAAAAAACCTAGCACTACAGAAGCTGCTAGGTGGACAAGTAAGAATGTACAATTTAATGATTTGTTAGGTAATCCGTTAGATGACGCATTGGAATGGCAACAAGCTAGTTCACGTAGATATGGTTCTAATAACTTTGATCATTTATTTGGTGGTGCATACAAAGCAGGAAGAAGACGTAAAAAACCTGGTGTACACCCTATGGACGTTGTAAGTAAAGAAGACGCATTACGTAACCAAGAGACACAACCTAGACTTATACAAAAGTATTTTGATGACGGTATTGTACGTGAAATTGCACATTTACATTATGACAGATTGTTTAACTTCTTATACAGAGGTGCAAACACTAAAAAACAAAGAGACGCAAGATTAAAAGAGTTTGTTGAAGGATCAAGTACACGTGCGCAAGAAATCATAGAAGCATATAGTAAAGGTGGACCAACATATAGAGCAAGAATGAATACTGCAGGTGGTAGATATGCTTATGCTGAATCTATTACTGCACGTGTTAATCAGTTAGCAGGTGGTGCTTTTGATCAAAACTTAGATACATTAGATGACTTGTCAAGAAAAATAAACTTAGATGATATAGATTTTAGTAAAACACCATTCCCATTATCAATAGAGAAAGTAGCTAACAATAATATTTTAGAAATGTTATTACGTAATAGATTAAACAGACTTGACGGTAAACAATTTATAGACGAAACCTTAGACGACTTCTTTGACAGTATTAAAAGTGGTGACGATACATTGTATAAAAAAGTTAAAAAGACATTGATGTCTGATGACTTTATAGAAGATCTACCTAACATAGTTGCTGTTGGTAAAACAGATTACATAGATGATGTAGGTAAATTAGAGTTTTACACAAACAAAGCATTTGACGCACTCATGGGACAAAGAACAGATAACGCGTCAAGATCTCCTGTATTTAGACAAGCATACTGGAGAACAATATACGATATGCTTCCATACATGTCAGGCAAGATGAGACAAGTTATGCTTGAAGGTGGTACATACACAGTTGGCGGTAAAGAGTTTACAGTAGCAGGTGCATTAAATGCTAACTTACCTGGTGAGAATATGCTTGCTACATTCAGAGCAGACATAGGATTACCTGCAGGTAAATTACGTAAAGCTGATACAGAGATAAATGTTGATATGTTTCGACGAAAAATTAAAGAGCTAAACGAAAAAGACGCTAAGTTAGGTATTGATTATAAAGATCTTGATGAAGAGTTTGAGAATTTATCACGTGCATTAACAAGTAAAAAAGGTAAGTTACAAGATAAGCTAACTGCTAAACAAGATGACTTAGAAAAACTAGAACTAGATATTACAGGTACTTATGGATCAGGTGTTACACCAGATGATGACATTGTTCCTGCAAATATAAAGCAAAGAGTTAGCGACTTAGAAGAAGAAATATTTGATCTTGAATCAGAGATAGATGATGTACAAGATATATTTAATGCCAACATGGACGAGAAGGCAGAGTTATTAGGATTTACAGATAAATCAGGAGACGTAGATTTAATTGATAGAATAGCAAAAGCACGTGCTTTAACAGAAGTGCAAGAGTTATTGTATGACTTAACTAAACGTAAAAAACTTGCATATAACTTACGTGGTATATTTCCATTCGGTGAAGCATATATAGAAATTATGACTACATGGGCTAAGTTATTAAAAGAGAATCCAGAGATATTACGTAGAGGACAAGTTACTGTAAATGCTTTACGTAGAGATAATCCATTTAGTCCAGTAGAAGGTGAAGGATTCTTAGGTGAAGATGAAGTTACAGGAGAAGAAGTATTTTACTATCCACTTATAGACGATCTTGTATCAGACGGATTGTTTGGTGAAGATAGACAAGTTGGTGTTAGATTACCTGGTTATGCAAGTTCTCTTAACCTAGCATTAGAAGTAGTACCAGGTATTGGTCCTGCAGTTGCTATACCTGCAAGTTTCTTTGTAAACGCAAGTCCTAACTTTGACGAAGCTAAGAAAATATTATTTCCTTATGGTTTACCAGATGTTAGATCTGCAGGAGATCTTATAGCTGCAGCAGGTGTACCTGCATGGTTACGTAATACATACCAGGCATTATACGCATATAACGAAGATGTTGGACAAAACGAAATAACACGTATTGCTTCTAACACAACTATTGATGTGTATCGTATATTAAAAGCTAATGGTAGAGATGACAGAACTTCTGCACAGCAAGAAGAGTTAATGAAGGAAGCTAGATCTATAGCTAAAAATCTAACATTAATAAAAGCTGTATCACAGTTTGTTGGTCCAGTAGGACTTAATCCACGTTTTGATATAGGTAATGATAAGAATGCAGGACATGTTTACTCTATGCAGATACTTGCAGATAGATACAGAGAGTTGTTAGAGACACCACCAAAAGATGATGTGACAGGTCAATTTCTATATCCACCTGGAGATAACTATTCTGCGACTAAATACTTTATAGATGAATTTGGTTTTAGTCCATTAGATATTGCTACACCTAAAACAGTTGTTGTAGAACCTAGACCAGTAGATGAACGTGGCGTTAAGTTTCAATTAGAAAATCCAGAGATATTCGAGAAGTATACATTTACAGCACAGTATGCAATACCACAAGGTGGTGGTGGACCATTCGATTATGAAGCATACGTAAGAACTATTGCTAATGAACAGAGAGAACCGTTAACACCAGAAGAATGGTTAGCAAAACGTAACCAAAGATTAGGTGAGTTCTTTATGGAAGAAAAGCGTGTATCTACATTACAGACATACGATATTACAGATCCATATCAAAACTTAGTACGTAACAGAGAGTTACAGTTTTTTAGAGATTCTGCAAGAAAAAAATATCCTGGTTTTGATACCTCAATACCTGGATTGCCACAAACTGCAACATTAGAAATGCAGTATGAAGAACTACAAAACTGGAGTCAAAGCAGTAAATTATCTGCTACACCAGTAGGTAAAGATCTACGATCAGTATTTAGTTTAATTAACACATTAGAAAAGAGATCATTAAACGCAGGATTGTCAAGAAATGGTTGGAGAACATCAAGAACTATGCTTAAAGAACGTCAACAATTGCGTGATATGATTGGTATGTTAATAAATAAGAATCCAGATTTCCAATTAGTAGCTGAACGTGTACTGCTGCCATTATTCCAAGAACGTACAGATTTCTTAGAAGATTTGCAGTATGACTATGATACACTTAAAGAATACGGTGTATACTTACCACAGTTACCTGATACAGAGGATATTTAATGACAGAAGAGTTTAAACAATCTTTAGTAGATAGCATAATTCAACAAAGAGGATTTGCGCCAGATGAACAAATTACTAAGGATTTATTAGCATTAGTATCAGAACCTAACGATCAATTGTTTATTGCAAAAGTATACAATGAACTATCAATGTATGACAAAGTGCAAGCACAAATGTCTACAGATAAGATTAACTTTGAAAATCTAGGTATGGCAGCTATGGGACAACGTGCTGCTAATCCTACACTTGCTACATTTAACACAGCATTAGATAATAGTGTAGAGACACCTACATGGCGTACAGGCACTACACCTGTAGAACAAAAGTTAGCAAAAGATATATACAGAGGTTTAGATGTTGCAGCAGGTGTTAAAGGTCCAGAAGGATCAGAAGCTGCTAGTAATTATTATGATTATCTCAATACTAAATTAGATCAAATAGTAGAAGATACAGGATTATTAGGAGTTGTTATACGACCACCACGTGGTGAAGGTGGAACAATTTATGTATCAGAAGACTTAAATGAATGGTTTATTAACAATCCACCTAGAGCAATGTTGGAAGGTTTTTATCCTACAGAAGGTAAGTCATATCGTAAATATCCTGGATTTGCTAAACCTACAATACTTACTAAACCTGCAATGACACTTAATGAAGAGTCAGGTTACTACGAACACACAGGAGATTATCTTTATGCTGCACAGTCATTTAATGCTGACGGTAAATTTAATACAGAGATAGACATTGGAGATACATTCCAGGTAGCAGTTGGTACTGTTACACCAGACGGTTCGTCTATTGGTGAAGTACAAACACTTAGTTATGATGAACTACAATTGTTAGAAGCAGAAGTTGCACAAGATCCTACAAAGCAAATCGTGCATACATCTGGTAACAAAGATGAAGCAGATCAAGTATTAAAGAATTGGTTAGACATAAACCAAAACGTTGCTTCTGCACCAGAGTATGACATCTTTGGTGGTATTACACCAGACTATGCAATATACAAACAACCTGATTTAGCAGACGCATTTAAAGACGGTGATCCTTCTGCTGCACAGATGAAGGACGCAATGCTACCAGAACAAGTATATGCAGGTAGTATTCCAGAAGAACAATTTTATGGTGGTACAGATCACATATCAGGACAAGGTCCAGGACTTAACAATACACAAAAAATATCCTGGATCTCATTAGCACCACAAGAAATAAAAGCAATACAAACAGATTTATTACAAGCGGGATATTTAGATACTGAATCATATTTTTTAGAGCAAGGTGCCTGGCAAGAAAAAACATCAGGTGCTATGTATAGTGCAATGGTTGACGCTAACTTAAACATGACAGATGTTTACTCACAGTTAAATGCAGAAAAAGAACGTTATTTTAAAAAGCCACCATTGACACCAACAGTGTATCAAACACCGTCACCAGGTTTTATAAAAGATCAAATAGACGCAGCGTTAAGGTCTGCAGGCGTGACACGTAAATTAACAGACGCAGAACTTGTGGCATTTTCTGATTTTTATATACAAGCAGATAAAGATTATGAGACAGCTAATGCAGAGTATCAAAAGAATTTAGATTTAGCTGAAAGATTATTTCCTGGTAAAACAGAAATACAAATACCGTCAACTGCTAGAGAAGAATTAGAAGCATACGTTGAGCGTGCATTTGAACCACAGTTGCAAGCACAACAGAGAGGTATACAAGAACGTAACGATCTAAGTTATTTGTTCAGTTCTATAGATCAATTTGACCGTATGATCGGAGGATAATGGATCCTGACGATATTTTAGAAGAGTCTTTAGAAAATATAAAAACATCAAATGATGAATTTGTTTCAGAACAAATTGATAATATTATGTCAAAAAAAATTAATGACATTATTGACACAGACGGTAGTGCAGAAGATTTAGTTACTTACTTTGAAGAGTTATTAGGATTTAATTTAACTCAATACGATAAAAAACAAGTTATAAAGTATGTAGATAATTATGGCAAAACAGATCAAGGTGATCTTTTATTAAATAATTCTAAAAGTTTTAGTCCAAATACAAGAGGTAATTATCCGCCAGTAATGTTTGATAATTCAAGATCTGATGATATTGGATATTTAGTTTGGAAAACTATACAAGAGTTTATTCCTAGTTTACGACCTACTCCTAATGCACCTACTTTTGTACAGAACTTAGTTGAGTCAGGAGAAGATATAAACTTTACTGCTATCTCTGACGCTGATGTAGATATACCAGATACAGTAGAGACATCACTATCAGATGATGTAAAAGAAGTAAACAATGACTTTGTATATAACAAGTTTAATGAAAAACAACGTACTGCAGACAATGTTATATTAAAAGAATTAGATGACGGAACCTTAGAGTTACTTGTTATTAAACGTAAACGTGGACCACACAGATCTTTATTTGCTTTACCTGGTGGAATTGTAGAGACAGATGTCAATTTAGATCAAATAATTCAAGGTATTGTAGATCCTGGTCAACCTACATTTAGGGAACCAGAAGTGCACGATTTTTTACTGCCATTCCAAAAACAAAGCACTGTATTAGAAATATCAGATAAATACAGAGCAAACGAAATATTTGGCGCTGAAGCATTAAGAGAAGCAATAGAAGAAGTAAGTTTAAGAAAAAGATTTATAGACAAAAGTTTTTATCTACCAATAAAATTTGATAGATATGATTGGGACGCACGTGCAGCAAAAGGTGTTGACGTTGGTGGTATAGGAATAATAATAAAAGATGTTACTGAAAGAAATATAGTTGACGGACAAAGTGTCGAATCTGTTGTAGAGACCTGGACACCTAAAGCACAAGATGACGCTGTATCGTATGAGTGGATAAAATTAGATGATGTTATTAGTGGTGAAAAACAATTAGCTTTTGGACACGTAGAATTTGTAGAAGACACATTACGATTTGCTTTAAAAAAGAATTTATTAGAAAAATCAAATCAAGAAACTATATATACAAACGAATCTAAATATGATTATGACGATTTAGCACAATTAAAAGAACGTGTAGCTGAAACTAAAAAAAGAAATGCAGAAATTATATTTGAGAGTAATAAAGTAAGAATTGCTAATGGTCAACCAGAAATACCTATTACTGGTAACAATATTGTTGATAGACAGAACAAAGCACTTATTGACAGCATAAGAGGATTAACAGCATATAGTCCATATTTAGGTGACGGTAAAACTATAAAGCCTTTTACAGCACAAATACAAATGTCTCCTGATTTTATTTTTCACGATATAATTCAGTACACCACACAGAAAGCAGGTGCAGGATTAATTTTTTCTGATAAAGAAATAGCGAGTGTAGTAGAAGAGGCACCAATGTGGGCAGACGATCCAGAGATGATATACGAAAAAATAACAATAAAACCAGAAGCTAAAAATAAAGCCAAGATAACAATACGCGACAAAGTATTAAAAAAATATGCTTCAGAATTAAAATCGAAAATAAATGACGGTATGCAAATTGCACCATTTATTGCAGCAATGTATGACAATGCAGAACAAATAGTAAACAGTCAAGAGTTTAATATATTGTTAGATGAGTTAATTGACGAAGGTTTTAAATCACACAAAGAAGATGAGGTAGGAACTACAGAGGTAATTGAAACTTATTACACAGATGAATTTGTAGATAGTGAAGTAAAAGAGTATGCAGGTTTACATGAAGGCAATACAGTAATACAAAGAAGCGGAATAGACAAAGCAGTAGATGACAATATAGATTATTTAATTAATAATAAATACAAATCAGGAAAAGCATTATTTAAAATACGTGCAAGAAATAATAAATTTTTTAAAAATACTTTTCCAGATGAAATTTACTTACCTTCATGGGAATATTGGAAAGATAAAAATACAGACGTACCACAAGCATTACTTGATTCTAAACAAGCAACATTAGGTGCAGACGGTAGGTTAAAAGGTTTTGTATATCATGGATCTCCTGGACTAAATGCACGTGGTAGAGCTGTATTAGACATTTTAGAAAAACACTATCCTGAAGCAGGATCTGATATGCGTAAATCCTTTTCAGATTTAAACAATAAAGCAAATTTTGAAACTGATCTTAATTGGTTAGATCCTAGAGTATATCGCGGTCAAATGCTAGAACTTAATTATATGTATACAACTTCTAGTCCATTTGTAGCTTCTTCGTATTCTATTGGTGGATTAAATCCAGGCACAATAACTGCAAGGAACATAGACGCACATAATAAATTTATGTCTATATTAAATAGTGAAGATGTAAAAAATAATTCTGAACTTATAGCTAAAATTGACAAAGATCTTAAAAAAATAGGACTTTATATAAGACAATCAGATAACATAGAAAAAACATTAAGTATTGATGTTATTAAAGGATCTGAAAACAAAACATTATTGGTAAATCCTGCAATTACTCAAATAGAATTTGACGCACCTGGTGATAGTATTTTACATACAAACATGCCATTAGTACGTCAATTAGACAATCCAAAAGTTAAGAACCTTGTTACTAACGTGATTAAAAATTCTAATATTGAAAGTATGTTTAGTAAGGAAATGACTGATCAACTTTTATACGATATTTTAGATAAATTAAAACAAAGTGGTACAGGATTGATAGACAATATGTCTTACGAAGAACAAAGCAAAATTTATAACATTATAAATGCTGCTTTAAAAAGTAATGATCCAGATAATCCATTTATAGAAACAATTAAAAATTTTTATATAGATAATATGCAAGACGTTCCAGATCGTGTATCTAGAGAAATACAAAAAGGATTAGAAGAAGGTACAATTAGTTTTTCTAATTTTAAACATATTATGAGAGATAATTTAAATGGTAATGAATCAATTACAAATGAAGCATTAAATACAGCATGGCAATATGCAAAAGATTCTTCAGGTTATGAAGGTTCTATACAAAATTATTTTTATGAAAAAAGAATGACTGCAGGAGAAATTTTATTTAATAAATTATTAAATGATGAATATTCTACTTTAAAATCTGGACAAAAAATTGATTTTGAACAAATGTTGCAATTTGCAAATAATTTAGATCCTGAAAAATTAGGTGGTTCTTATCAAGCAACAAAAGACGTATTGTACATAAAATACCTTTTTGAAAATATGGATATAGGCAGTCCAATGTATAATGACGCAATTAATTATTTAACAAAAAAAATGTATAGTGACGCAATTAATATAAATAATTTAAATTTCATAGGTGAAGATGACGCGTATTTAAGTACTGCTGTAGTACATTTAAAACAATATTTTAAAGAACAAGAAATAAGAATATAATCGAAATATGGTGAAGATGTGAGTGATCTTATAAATGCAAATTTGGAAGATGAAATAATAGCTATACAAAATAAATTACTTCCAAAAATAGAAGGCGATCAAACTTTAGTTAATTTTTTACGTAAACTTAATGGAATAAACAACAGATACATATCACCTGTAGGTAATAGTCTTGCAGCAGGAGATATTTTATTATTAAAGTCATTATCACAAAGTGGTATCGAAATTGTTGCAGGTACAGGTGGTGGTAGAAGAGGAAATGATTTTCATGATGTATTTGGTATAGTAGATCCAGGTGATAAATTTGGTACAGGTGTACCTAGAGAAGTCAAATATGTAGTAAAACCTATAGAAGCTAATGCTGAAAAAATAGCATTATTAAATGATCTTACAAGTGGTATGAAGGGCTTTGCAGATCTAGATGATGAGTCTATAAAAGCAATAGCAGAATTAATACCATTACAAGTTTTACTTGATAATGATACATTGACAGATGAGACTAAACAAAGATATTCGAAGTTATATAACGATTTAGGTATTTATGATACTAGATTTTTTGATGTTAAATATATAGAACCTTCAGCAGTTGACGGTGCTATGTTACAACAATTTGACGGCTTTAGACAACTTATTGCACAACAAGCAATGTTTGGAAATGTTGAAGATGAAGTAATACAACAACATGTTGCACAACTATTTAACACAATGGACAAACAAATTGCACCAGAAGATCGTATTAATTTTATGAAGAGTTCTGGATTGTTGAGAACTTTAGCTGACGGACTTGATGTATTTGACGTAGCTGTATTAGGACCAGTATTGGTTGATGTAATTATGTCAAAGACATCTGGAGTAGGAAGTGCTACAGAAACAATAGGTGGTTCAGTAGTAGATGTTGCAGAGAATATATATGATCCAAATAAAGTAGATACTACTTTTGAATCACTGTATGGATCACCAAAAGATCCTTCTACATTAGCAGGTGCTATGTCAGAATCTTTTCAAGTAGGTAGAGAAGAAATTGTTAATCCATTATTTGAAGCTGCACAATCTAATAGAATATTAAAAGAAATATTTGGTAATTTAAAAGAAGGTGCTATATCTGCACTTGAAACTGTACGTGACGGTTTTGGTATGAACGATTGGTTATACAATGTAAAAAGAGATATGTATGTTTCATCTGTATTAAAAGAACAAGGTTATACTGACGGTAAGAGAATACCACCAGATCTAGTTAAGAAAATAGAAAATGAGTATGAATCATACGTACCAAAAGAAGTTGATAAATATGGACAACCATTAGATGTTAGTGACACTTCTCGTTACAACAATTCTATTTACGCCACAGGTGGTGGAGGATCAGGAGTTAGGCAGCAATAATATGTTTGATATAAGAAGTTTTCCAGTTATAGAAGGTGGCGGCAAATATCCAGAAATTAAATACAGAGAGAATGGTATTGGTGTAGTAAATCCAGATAGGTTACTTGAAGCAATGCAAAACTTTAGAGATGACGATATATCAGATTTAAATGGTAGAGATAAAGCTGCATTTTATAACGGTACTGTAGATGAAATGGACAAACTGCTTACAATATTTGGTGTTGAGAGTGCAAGTAATCGCACTAAAGACGGTGAGATTTTAAACATAAACAACGTACCTTACAATGCACATGCAGAATATAACGTTCCTGGAAGAGGTGAGAGTTATGGTTTATTGCAAATAGATGTATCAGGTGTAAATAAAACATACGTTATGCTAGCTATGGACGATAAGTACAAAGAAATTATTAATAAAGAAAAAACTATTGAAGGTAGAAATGCTAAAGGTGCAGAACTATTTGAAGAAAATCGTGATGAAGCTATTAAGTTTTTAAAAGATATAAACAATTTAGACAAGCATTTACTTATTGCTTCTACTATATACAACGATAATGGTTTAAATGGTTGGCGTGCGTACAGTAATTATAATGATCCTAATGGTGACGCAGGTTTCAAAGAGCTGTATGAAATGGTAGAAAAGCAGAATCGTACAAGAGTTTTTAAATCCTGGTCAGATGAATTAATGCAACGCAACGAAAAGAACACAGCAGACATGTTGCATATATTAGAATTAAGAGACAAAATGCCTGTTAATATTAAAGATAGAGCAATGACTTTAATTGACGCATACAAAAAACTAAAAGAAGATAATCCTGATATGACAAATTTTGCTGACAAAAAAATAGAAAAACTTAAACCATTTGCAGGTATTTATGGCAGCTAATCTTATACCACAACTACCTAGCGATACAGAACTATGGCAAGAAATAAACGAAGCAGGTCAAAGTGTATATTATCTTGTATTTCAATTACCACCTGAAGCTGCACAATTATCTCCTGGACTAGAAAATTTTACATTTAGATACAAAGTAGACGATCTAAAAGAAATAGCACAAATAGGTACAACAGTAACTCCAGATGTAATAGTTAACAAAGACGGAGATGTATACAGTACAGAAGGTGATACAACTATAGATGTTGATGATTATGTAAATAGTTTTTACTTTGGTAATCACAGGCAATTAGCTGCTATCAGTGGGCAAGTTGAAGACGGTGCTGCAGGATATGAATACTTTATAGAATCATTAGAGACTGAAGCAAAGTATAAACCTTATCTGTTTAGTAAGAATGCACAAGGTCAATATGATTATCTTGCTGTTGTATTAGAAGCAGCTAAAGAAGGTAGAACTGCAAGAGAAGCAGAGCTAGCACAAACAACCTGGTGGAAGACACATACAGCTAGTGAGAGACAAGAGATGTTATTTGCACATAAAGATCCTGCAACCTTTAGTGCTAATGGTATAAAGACTAGAGAAGATATTATTAGCAAGATGTTAGCTGCAGGTATTACAGAATTAGATCCTAAAGTTATAGACGCTATTACTCAGAAATCACAGTATGGAGTATTTGACGATACAGATATACAAAACACAATTAATAAATTAGCTAATCCACTTATAAGATTTGAATTAGATCCAGAAGTAAAAGCTGCATTAGAAGGTAAAACGTTAGAGACTATAGAGCTTACAAGACAAATAGAAAATACTATTAACTCTATATTAGGTCCTGGTGTTGCAGATAATTACAATGTAGAACAATTACTTGCAGACTATCAAGATAATCCTACAGCATTTACACAAGAGTTTTTACCTAAACTACAAGATCAATTCCAAGCTAGGTTTACACAGTATCAAGGTACTAACGTAAAAGGTTATGAAGAGATTGCACCAGGTTTAAGACAAGAGTGGCAAAGTATTACAGGACAAAGAGCTGATGAGACATCAGCAGAATGGAATCAGTTTATTGCAACTAATGATGTAGCAGAACGTAAAGATATAGCTTTTGCTGCAGCAGCAGAATTAGGATCGCAAGTATATAGAGATCAATTTAAATCAGACATGGAGTCAGCATTTGGTAAAGCAGGTGCTAGATCCACAGGTGGAGGTAGGTTCGGATTATGAGCATATTAGGTAGAATATTAAGATTAAATCCTATGATAGACGGTGTCATTGCGCCACCTACAAGAACTCCAACTCCAGAACCAGAAACAACTGGACCAGACATTATCAATATACGAGATGAAAATAGAATGATCGAAGAATTTCTTGCAAATAGAGACGAAGATGAAGGTGAAGACTTAATAATTAACGCAGGTCCACCAGATCCAGGTAATAATCAAGGAAATCAAGGTAATCAAAGTAATCAAGGGAATCAAGGTAATCA
>ERZ869936.1471-NODE-1471-length-16658-cov-18.450943_pt1 | contig 16658 bp, 12 predicted proteins | sample MGYA00520876_ERZ869936 | MGnify/ENA primary metagenome ERZ869936 (study PRJEB32218, sample SAMN09650985) | biofilter metagenome | isolation source: enrty point of leading RO module | place: Saudi Arabia: Thuwal, RO plant located on Red Sea | collected 2016-02-17...
CGCGGGGACCGTCCCGTCAGACCGGCAGCACGGGTTGCCGAAAGCTCAACAGGATCCACCATTCATAGTTCTCGGTTCCCATCACCTGGAGGCCCTCGGCCACCACGTCGCGCAGTTCGTCTGCCGATTCCGTCTCTTCGGCGCGCTCAATGAGGAGGTCCAGAACCCGCGCCATCCGCTTGGACCGCTCGCCGATCCTCTCCAGCTCAAGTTGATTCGTAATGGCGTGCATCGCGGCGCCCCACACCGGCAACACGATCGCAAAGAACGTAATCCAGGCGTCCGGGCGCATCACGCCTGCGGCATGATGATCGCCTTCGGCGTGGCCCACTCCGGCGAAGTGAAGGACCGCCATGATCAACGTCAGCACAAAGAGCAGCACGCCGAGGCGATGGCCCCGGTGCGTCGCGGCGAGCTTCCGTCTCGAATTGTGCAAGTGATATTCGCGCTGCGGCTTGAGCCAGCCATCGATGAGAAACCGCTTCGAAGAGGAGAATGGAGCGGAGAGCCGGCCTGATGCGGAGATGCGGGTTGCCATGTCGTTGACGGCGGAGAGCAGCCAGTGCTGCGGTCCGCCGTAAAAGGCCAGCGTCCGCTGGGGCGCGTGCTCTGGAGACGTTGCGGACAGCCCGAGCGGCAGCGTGAACAAGACCATCCGGATCCGCTCGGAGAGATATCGGTCGTGAATCCATTTCTCATGCCAGGCCGCCTGCCTGCTCCACAGCCAGAGCCCGACGGCCGTCCCCATCGCCAGAATCTCGAAGAGAATGAGCCAGACCGCGTTCGGAAACAGCAGCACCTGACCGACGACCACCGTCACCGCTGCGGCGGAGAGGTAATACAGCGCGGTTGTGGCGCGGAAATAGCGGTTGCGATAAAGGACCGCCAGTCGGTCCGCACGGGCATAGTGCGGCGCTGCAACATCGAGAATGGCGTTGATCGTCGATTCCTCGATGCCGGCTGCAACCGCATGATCGCGCAGCGACTTGCATGTGTCGCGGACTGCGGGCGTCAGTTCTTCGGAACGGACGGCATCATCGCGATTGTACGCGTCGAGTTGATGATACCCGGGTGCGAGTTCCTTGGCGGTGCGCGGAAATTCGCGCGTCTGCGGCGGACTGCCGGGCCGCCAGCCGACGACCAGGCGAGGCGGTTGGGAGGGATCCGCCGCGTTGATCCAGACGACGGTCCGCTGCTGCTTGAGGGCATAGGTCACGACGTCCGCCGTGCCGCCGAGTCCGCGGCTCGCCCCGCCGTCCCAGACAACGATCAGAATCTCACAGGCGTCAACGACGGCCCGGCCGCAGCGAAGATATCCCCGGTTCCGCCAGTTGGTCTGCGCCTCCGCATCCGCGTCCGGGGATGGGGGCGGGGGCGGGTCTTCGGCGACCACGCACCGCGTGAATTCGGCCTGCGCGAAGAGTTTCTCGAACTCCTCGCGGTCTTCGTCCTCTGTGAAGTCTCGACGATACTCGTCGACGGCAAAGGGCGAGTAGAACTCAAGCGTCGAAGGCCGTCGTTTCAGCACGGCGGCCGCGACGATCCGGTCGGCTCCCTTGGCAAGCGGAGACACGATGGTCCAACTCAGCGGAGTCCGCGCCTGCGGCTGCAGGATCGAGTTGATTTCGTCGAGCATCCGCTCAACAGCCTGCTTCACCGCTTCAGGATCGCGCAGGTTCCGATGTCCGGCGACACCGATTCGCAAGTGGTAGGGAATGGGACGCTGGTTGCCTGTCTCACCGGCTGCATGGATCACAATCGGCTTCCTTTCCCGGACGCCATTCACAATCTCCTTGGGCTTGCAACAATCTGAACAAGCGTCCCACCTGATTTCATCGACCGCCGACGCCTCCCACCGATTGATTGCTCGTGGTTGCACGGACGGCTGTGTGCGGACCGTGAACCAGAGAGAGGAATTCCTGTCCGTCAACGTGTAAGTCAAGCTGCGACTGCGACGGCAGGCTGGATCGCTGAAAGCTCCGCCGCCCCGCCAGTTCGCTCATCGAGACGATCGACTTCATCGAGCGGATGCCGTGCTTGTAGCGGCTGACCTGGAGCAGTGCGCGGAGGACACCCGTGTCAATCTGCAGCCGGCTCCCGCCGTCTCGATGCTTCAGCAACTGGCCCGCTTGTCGTTCGAGCAGCGACCGCAGCAGGATCGCACGGCGAATGATGAAGTACGGATCGGGCCCGTCGTCGGCCGCCGATTGGGGGTTCGGTCCCAGGACGTTCAGGTAACCCTTGAGCCGGCTGACGAAGTCCGGCAGTTTGGCCGCGCGGCGTTCTAGGTCGGAATCGAGACTCGTCATGAATTCTTCCATCGTGGCGGATGTTCCGCCGGCGAAGACGAAGATCGACCGTCCAATGGGATGCGTAATCTGGCCTTCCTGAAATTTCCCGTCCTGCATGGGGGCCAGGAAGTACTTCAACCAGCCCAGCGGCCGTCCGGGCAGCGGAGTGTCGAACTCGTCCCAGAACACCAGCGGGAGCTGTCCGGAAAGTCCCACGTCCCGCACCTGATGCAGTGCCTGCAGGAGTTCCGACGGCTGGTCGAACTGCGAAAGGTTGAATGTCAAGGGACGGATCGATTTCGGATCGATCGACCGGGCGACCTGCTCCACGCCGAACGACTTCCCGGAACCGGGCGGACCGAAGACCGCGATCGACAGCGGATCCTGTTGCTTGTGTCTTGAATACTCGCGGATCAGGCTCTGGATGCTCCGCAATGATTCAATCTCCGAACGGTCGACCGTGGTGAGAAACCCGATGCGGCCGACCGGTACGTCCGTCAGGCTTCGGTCGAGACCATCCAGGACAATCCGCTCAGCCAACGGCAGTAACCCGTCGTGACAGCGGTCCTCCAGGATAGTCCAGAAGCGGGGGCGCTCGTCGCCTTCGTCCTGGCCGGCGGCGGGCGCGATGCTGCGATACGCGTTCGGGATGTCCGCGACCGCCAGGGGCGCCGGCGGCTCTCGAATCGCGCGGACGATCTCATCCAGGGGAAACCCGATCTCGAGTCCGTCGCGACGTCCTCCGTCACTGCGGTATCCCCTGTTGAACAGAGTGCGGGTGGCGTGCACGCCCGACTGCAATCCTGCGATGAGGTCGGGACTTTCGGGAGAGAGCGCGATCTGCCGTGCCAGAGCCGCCGTGAGAGTGGCCGTATTTCCGACCATTCGTCCCCCCTCACAGGCCTCCCACTCCCCTTCCATCACCTGCGGATCGAACACGAGTTTTGCCGCGGAATCTCCTGCTGAATGCAGAATGGCCCCTGCCGTGCCGAACGAAACAACGAGGGACGCGCAATTCGCGAGACCTTCGGCCGTCGGATTGTTCGTGATTTCCCAGACGATGTCCTGCGCTGTCCGTTCCCACGACAGGCCGCGACTGATCTGGACCTCCGTGCGACGCAGGTCGCCCACGGTCAGCACGACGATCAGCCGCTGCGGACAACTTTGCAGCAGGTGCTGCCACAGCTCGCCGGTCGCGACGGGACTCGCCGTCTTCAGCAGAATCCAGGACTGCCCGTCCGGCTCCCGGAGAGCCGGCGGCCAGACGAGCGGCGCATCACGGTATCCGAGAGCGGCGTCGTCGATGACAATCAGACGCGGCGGCGAATGATCGGGGGCGTCCGCGTCAAGTTCCACTCGGGTGTCGCCGCGGTCGACGCCCAGAAACTGGTGCACTCTCCAGACTCCGCCCCCGTCGCGGCGCCACATCGTGTACGCGTGGTGATACCGGCGATCGTCGTTGCGAACGGTTGCGTCGGGCAGATCGGGCGCCTGGAAGCAGAGGCCCGCCACGTCACTCAAGACCCCGGTCACCAGATCGAAGACGAGCGCCGCCCCTCCTCGCTGCCGGCACATTCTGGTGCGCAACTCACCCAGCCAATCGGTTGTTTCGCCGTCTTGTGGGCCAAGATCCGCAAGCAGCCAGTCGACCGTCACGTCGCCATCGACGATGACTTGCGAATTGTGGGAGTTCTCCGGCATTCCACAAGGCCCTCTTCGGAACATCCCGGTTGCCGCATTCAACGAGCGACGACGCGCTGGATCAAACAGTATGCCGCCCTTGAAATCCGATCACAACCGAGATTCACGCACCTGACTCTTCACGGTTCGGACGAGAACGATTCACCGTACCGGAATTCAGCGCCATCAACACGGTTCTGCGAGAGCTTACGAACAGGCAATCATCAGTTCCTGGTGAACGCCGCCACTTCGGGTGAATTGACACGTCGTCACAACTGTCTATAAAGCAACGGGTTGCCAAAGCACGGGTCTGGCAGCAGACGAGCGGTCAGAGAATCCCGCCCTCTCCGCTTGATGGGGGCGGTCGCAGGTCAAAGTGGATTCGTGACACCGTGCTCCAGCTCGCATGGTCCGAGGCCCTGCCTCGTCGGACGACATCCTCAATCCAGTCGGACGTGACGCAGAGCGATCAAGAGGAGTCTGATGCACGTCGCGTTTACGCCCGACCACCCTCTGCTGCACCTGGCGATCGTGCTGACGGCCGGTGTGATCGGCGGGGAACTCGTGGGGCGCATCAGGCTGCCCAAGGTGACGGGATGGATCTTCACCGGCATCGTGCTCCGCGCGCTGGAGCCGCACCATAGCGTCCTGACCGGTCTCACGTCGGACGCCGTGGCTCAATTCGACCACTTTGTGAGTTTCGTGCTCGGCTACATCGCCTTCACGGTCGGCGCGGCGCTGCATTTCGCCAGCCTCCGTAATTCCGGCACCCGTCTCGGGCTGCTCATGCTGGGTGAGGCGACGATCACACCCTCCGTGATTGCGTTGACGCTGCTCTTTCTCGGCGGGTGGATCGCTCCCGATCAAATGACCTTCAAAGCGGCGCTCCTGCTGGCGGCGGTCGGGATTGCGGGCGCGCCGGGAACGACCGTGCTCGTCGTTCAGGAAGCCCGCGCCCGAGGCATTCTGACGCGCACGCTCGTGGCCGCCGTCGCGTTGATCGACATGGTCGCAGTCGGCGTTTTCATCTTTGCCGCGGCGTATCTCGGCTCCGCGTCGGACGAGACGGCGTCCTGGTCCAGCCACTGGTCTGCAGCGATTGTCTCCGTGGCCCGCGAGTTCGGGCTGGCGCTTCTGGCCGCAGCGTTCACGGCCCTGACCGCGCTGCTCCTCATCCGCACGATCGTTGGTCCGGCGTTCCTGGGCCCCATCATGGTTGCCGTGATCCTCGGGGCCTGGGGCGGCGCCTCGGGACTTGAGGCGTCAGGCATCCTGGCATGCACGTTCGCCGGGATCATTCTCTCGAATCTCCGGCACGACACCGTCCGATCGGCAGAGGCGTACCTGCACTCCATCGGCGGCGTCTTGTTCGCAGGCTTCTACACGTTCGCGGGGACGAAACTCGATTTCACGCTCGTCCTGCAAGCTTCCGGCCTCGTCGCGCTGTTTTTCCTGGCGCGGCTCGCCGGCAAATACACCGGGGCGTTCGCTGCCATGTCCCTGGCCGACGTGCCGGTTCGAGTCCGCAACTATTTCGGCCTGGCGCTGCTGCCCCACGGAGGCGTCGCCGTGGGACTCATCCTGCTGGTCGAATCAACACCGGCGCTGCAGGATGTGGCCGGAACGGTGACCACCGTCGGGATGGCGGCTCTGGCGGTCAACCAACTGCTCGGACCGAGTGTGACTCGCTTCTCACTCGATCGCGCGGGGGAGGCCGGCAAAGATCGCCGGCGCCTGCTCGACTTCCTCGACGAAAATCATATTTCCGTCGACGTGACCGGCACGAACAAGGAGGACGTCATTCGTCTCCTGGCCGCTCAGCTCTACACAACTCAGGACCGCCCGGAGATTCCGCTGGAGGAGTTTGTCGAGAAGGTGCTTGAACGCGAGGAACTCGAAACAACCTGCCTCTCCCGGGGCCTGATGATCCCCCACGCCGAACTCGACGAGGGACAGGAAATCACCGGCATCCTCGGCATCAGTTCCAAGGGACTAAAGCTCGGAGCGCCCGACGGCCATCGCGTGCACGCCATCCTGTTGCTCGCCACGCCGAAGGCGGATCACAAGCGGCATCTTGAAGTGCTCGCCGCCTTCGCGGCCGCCATCACGCGCGACGTCAACCTGCGTGAGCAACTCTACCACGCACGCACCGCCGCCCACGCTTACAACGTGCTGCACGCCGATGAGGCCGAGGACATCAATTACTTCCTCGACGACGCCATCGCTCGCGTCGGCGCCTCGGGGGGCCCCGGCGAAAGTCGTTGACGAAGCAGCGGCCCGTCTGCGATGACGAACGCCCTACCTTTGCATCGCTCACGGAGACTCTCCCGCGACGCCCGCCGGGCAGGCGGGCGGCAGATGCCATTCCCGCAAGAGGACGTGGTAGAGCGGCTGTTCAGGGGAGTGCCGCGCCAGCCGCCACAGCACGTAGACCGAAATTGCGATGTTCCCCAGCAGCATGACGAGCACAAACCAGACGATTCGAAGCGGCGTCGAGCTTTCCCGGTAGGCGATCCATACGTAAATCGCCAGAAATCCGAAGTAGGCGTCGCACAGGGTTGCCTGGAACCACCTGTCTTGCAGCAGATGTCCGTTCGCGAGAACCGATCTCTCCAGCGAGGCGCGAATCGTAACAGCCGTCATCGCGCCGAGGATGACGGCAAACAGCGCCATCAAGACGATGCGCAGCCCCTGTTGTCTGCTGAAACTCACGTCCTGCTCCTCGCGCGTTCGGCCGGCAATTCCATTGCGATCGGAATCAGTATTTCAAGAACCGACGACCGCTGGTGACCGACGCGTTCCCTGTGTTCAAACGACGACCGCCGGCTCAGATTCGCTCGTCGCTCGCACCAGCCGGAGATAATCGGGGCGGTCGCCGGCCGACTCATGCTGAAAGCCTCGCAGACAACGTCCCTGATGCACCACGAAGGCGCCCGGCATCTGGAGCGGATTGCCGCGGATCGCCCCGAACCCGTGGCCGTCGACCAGGCTCGAACGAAATCCGCGGAGCCAGACCTTTGCCCCGAACAACTGCGAAAACCGCCCGAGCTCGAGTCCGAACTGACGATACAGCCGGCCGCCGGGATCGCTGATTCGAGGCAGGTCGCCCAACCCATAGCCGGAGATCAACTCGGCAATGTCGCCTTCTTCGCCGACGTGCACCAGCACGATTCCCATTCCCGCCGATTCGATCGATGCGCGATCGCGGCGCAGGTCGCCGAGCGATTCGCGGCAGAAGGTGCATCCCGCGTGTCGCAGGAGAACGACCAATTGCGGTCGCTCGCACGACAACTCCGCCAGACTGCGACCGGTCGTGCCGGGCAGTTCACGAAACGGGTCGTCGAGGGGCGTCTGCCCCGCATAGGCGGACTGCATGGCAGCATGATGCCGCACGGCGCCCCACAGGATCATGCCGAAGGGAATCCACCAGACGAGATCATTGGTCAGAATCGTCCATCCCATCGATGCGGGGAGATCCCCCGCGAGGATGTTCAGCAGGAATCCGATCGGTCCAAGAATCTTCCCGAGCAGCCCCACAAGAACGATGGGCCAATGTCTGTACGGATCCCAGGCCGAAACCCAGTAACCGACGCCGTACACGCCGACCATCATGCCGATACATTGCCACAACTGTGGAAATGCAAGCGGAGCCGAGTATCCCAGCAGTCGCAGCGTCGCGGCAGGAAACAGAACGACGCACACGCCCCACACGAGGTTGTAAACACCGGCCGCCTTCAGGACAGACGACATCCACGGCCGCGGTTGGAATTCGTCAGTCATCTGCGGATTAGTCATTCGCGGCCGGATTGGGGTCTGCACGCGAGATATAGTCGATTACGGCAGTTTGGCCAGGTTCGAGGCGGAAGACCTTCCGTGCCGAGTTTACCCACCATGCCCAATGCCTCGCCATCCTCGCCGCGCCGCTCCCCCGTCCCGCCCCACGCAACGCAACCACAACCGGTCACGCATGTTGCGCTCCGCTATTTCCTGTCTATCCTGGTCGGAAGAGATCGAATAGACTCCCCTCCCCCTTTTCGGGCGGTCTGCCCCATCAATCGGCCTTCCCCGTCACCACGAATATCGAGCCGGGTGTTCCCCCCTCATGACCGGCAACGAACCGAATCCGAAGCGGCTCCCCCAATCGACGCCCGGACTGTGCCTGCTCCTGACTCTCTTCGCGAGCGGCTGTCTCACGCAATACAATACGAAGTTTCCGACTCTCGCCCCCCATTCCACCGAGTACGAACGGCGCGAATCGGAAATCCAGGATCCGTTCCCGGAGAACGATCTCGGCCCCGAAACCGGATTTCGACCGCCCGACTACGACCAGCAGCGGTCGGAAGTTCAGCGCGCGAAGGAACGTTTTGACGCATCGATCCTTCGTCAGCAGCACGGATCACCGCAACCGGGACCGGTCCCAGGACCGACCGGATCGCATTACCCCGAAGCGGTTCGACAATAGGCGGCCTGCGGCCGTATCATGAAAGAGACCCGTGCCCCGTCAAGGATTGGCTTCGGGTTGGCTCGACTGCGAATCAGCACGAAACCCGCGGGAGGTGTGCTCGTCGGGGAACCGCTGACTCCCAAGAGTCTGAGCCAACGGCACATTCGGAGTCTCTTTCATGACTCGATCACAGACCCTGGTGCTTGTGACGATCTCCCTGTGCATTCCGGCTCGCGCCGCGGAGGCGCAGGTCGATGATCGCGCCGCGTCCCGCGACAGCCGGCATTTGATGACTCCGGAAACGCGGTCGTCCATCGACGAGGGACTGATCTGGTTGGCGGGCCGTCAGCAGGAAGACGGCTCTTTCGGAACGACGACGCGGTATCGAAACAACCCCGGAGTGGCCGGACTGTGTGGGCTGGCGTTCCTCGCCTCCGGCAGCACCCCCGACCGCGGACCCTACGGTCAGCACGTCTCTCGCGCCATCGACTTCGTGCTGTCGTGCGCGCGCCCCAGCGGGTACATCGTGGAAGAGGATTGGAACTATTATCACGGCCCGATGTACGGGCACGGCTTCGCCACGCTGTTCCTGGCGGAAGTGTATGGCATGTCGCCGCGCGACGAGGTCCGCGAAACGCTCAGGCGCGCGGTGACTTTGATCGTCAATACGCAGAATGAACAGGGAGGCTGGCGTTACGTTCCTGAAAGCGAAGAGGCCGACATTTCCGTCACGGTCTGCCAGGTCATGGCGCTCCGCGCCGCCCGCAACGCGGGAATCGCCGTTCCGAAGGAAACGATCGACGCCTGCATCGACTATCTGCAAAAGAGCCAGAATGGAGACGGCGGATTTCGATATCGCCTGCTGGAGGCGGCGGAAAGCAAGTTCCCCCGCTCGGCGGCGGCTTTGGTGGCGCTCTATACGTCGGGCGTCTACGAGGGCCCGATCATCGAACGCGGCCTGGGCTACATGATGCAGTTCGCACCCGGAACCATCGGTTCACGCTCACAGGAGTACTACTTTTACGGGCAGTATTACGCGGTGCAGGCCGCGTGGCACGCCGGCGGAGACTACTGGGAAATCTGGTATCCGGCGGCGCGCGACGAACTGCTCGACCTGCAACTCGGGGACGGGAGCTGGTCGGACCCCTGGATCGGGAATGAATACGCAGCCGCCATGTCGCTCATCGCGCTGCAGTTACCGAACAACTACCTGCCGATATTCGAACGCTAGAGCAGATTGCTCGCCCACGTCTCCCGGTCATGCGGTTCTCGGACTCTCGAGCCCTAAATTCCGCGAGACGGATCGCCAACACTGTTCGACAGAGCGCTATCGCCTTGCTATTGAGAAACAACCTGTGACTTCCAGCCATCCACGCACCAAGCGGCTCGTTTGGGCCGCCGCCGTGCTCGTTGTCATTGGAACAGAAACGCCCCTTTCGGCGCAGCAGCCTCAAGTCTCACTGGAAACAGTCGACGATAAGAGTCAGACCGGCCGCCTGATCCGGCTCGCGCAGAACGAAGCGGTCGTCGAGATCGAAACCGGCGATGTCCTGCGTGTCCCGGTCGAAGACCTCGTCTCGATGCGACTGCGACCAGACGTTTCGAGCCCTCCCCGCGCGTGGCTGCTCCTGGCCAACGGCGATCGAGTCGACAGCGCGCTCGACCGGATGACCGACGAGGCCCTGCTGCTGGAATGGGCGGTTCACCCGGACCGCATCGAACTCGCCCCGCCGCTTGAAACGGTGGCCGCCAAGGTCGTCGGTCAACCGGCCGATCGCGGGATCATGCGGCCGCTGCTGCGGGAGATGACAGACTCACAGTTCGATGAAGACACATTGCTGCTGCTTGACGGCAGCCGGCTCAGCGGAGAATTGACCTCCGCAACTCGCGAGGCGTTCAACCTGCTCACCTCCGTGGGCCCCGCGGCGGTCGACTTCGAACGCGTCCAGGCGCTGGCCTTGAACTCATCCTTGACCAGTTTCCCCGTTCCCGATGAATCGACTGCAATCGTTCAGTTCACCGATGGTTCGTGGATCACGTTTCAGGACTTCACGATCGACGAGCATTTCGCCGCAAGCGGGGAGGCGCAGTACGGTCAACGGTTGGCATGTCCCGCAGCGACGATCAGCCGAGTTGACTTTTACGGTCCGCGCGTGACGGCCCTGTCAGACATCTCCCCGGACCGGGTGTCCCTGACGCCGTATCTGTCGCGGCGTCATGAACCGGTCGCGGATCGAAATGTCCGCGGTGGGTTTCTTCGACTGCGGGGCCGCGACTATCCTCGTGGATTGGGAATGACCAGCGGAACGACGGCGAACTACGCGCTCAACGGAGAGTATTCCTTTTTCCAGACAACAGTCGGCGTCGATGACGATGCGGCTGGACTCGGCAGCGTTGTCTTCAGCATCGAAGTCGATGGCGACCCTGTCTACGAAAGCCCTCCCCTGACCGGCCGTTTGCCCGCTGTCGAAACACCGCGAATCCCCCTGGTCGGCGCCCAACAATTGACGCTGCGGGTCGAGTTCGCGGAATTCGGCAACATCCAGGACGTGGCGGACTGGTGCCGGCCGATTCTGGTCAAGTGATCCGCCAGACTGGCGGCCCTCGCCGCAGACAAGACAACCGGGAGCGAATTGATGCAATTCTGTGCACGCCGCTACGACACCGCGGAGCCCGTCCGCATCCTCATCGAAGGAGAACAGATCCTGGCAGTCGAACCGGTCCGGCCGACCAAGGACGTCCACGACTGGCCCTATGTGGCGCCGGGACTGTTTGACCTGCAGATCAACGGCTACGGCGGAATCTGGTTCAGCGACGAAACACTGACGCCGCAAAAGGTGCTCACGGCGCTGGCAGCGCACTATCAGCACGGGATCACCCGGATGTGTCCGACGCTCATCACCAACTCCTTCGAAGCGCTCCATGCCGGGTTCACCGCAATCCGCACAGCGTGCGAGAGCGAGCCCTGGGCGGATCGCATGGTTCCCGGATGTCATCTGGAAGGGCCCTATATCTCCTCGGAAGACGGGCCGCGGGGCGCCCATCCCCTGGAGCATGTCCGCGGTTGCGACTGGGAGGAATTTCGCAAGTTGCAGGCTGCCTCCGGCGACCGCATTTGCCTCGTGACGTTGGCCGCCGAGGCGGACGGAGCGTGCCCGTTCATTCGCACAGCCGTTGAACACGGCGTGACGATTGCGATCGGGCACACGGCGGCCGACAGCGAGCAGATTCGAAACGCCGTCGACGCCGGCGCCCGCTTGAGCACTCACCTTGGGAACGGGGCCCACGGAACGATTCGCAGGCATCCGAACTACATCTGGGACCAACTGGGGGATTCCCGCCTGACGGCGAGCATCATCACCGACGGCCACCACCTCCCGCCGAGCGTGGTCCGCTCGTTCGTGCGCGCGAAAGGCCTGCAACGGATCGTCATCACCTGCGACGCGTCCGGGCTGGCCGGCTGCAAGCCGGGCGTGTACGACTACGACGGAGGAAAATTCGAAGTCCTCGAAGACGGTCCGATCGTCATCGCGGGGCAGCGGCAGTTTCTGGCGGGATCGGGCCAGCAGACCGACGTGTGCGTCGCCAACGCGATCGCGATGGCCGGGCTCTCTCTGGGCGAAGCTTGCGACCTCGCCGCACGGGCGCCGGCACGGCTGCTGGGACAGGAAGTGGTGCGGCTCAGCCGGGGGTCTCGGGCCGACTTGATGGTGTTTGACTATCGGGGCGCCGGATCGCCGCTGCAAGTCCTGGCCACGATCGCCTCCGGAGACGTCCACTACGGGTCGCTCGAGGACGTCACGCCGCAAGCGGGCGTTTCTCCATCACTCGCTCAGTCCGCCTGATTATCAGGAATTAGGACAGATTGCTCTACCATGTATCCGCGTCGAGCGGTGTTTGGACTGTCGAGGACGAGAATCCGCGAGACAGATCGCCAACAGTGACTTGCAAAGCGCTATAACCGCTTTTACAGGGATGGCGGGGCTGGTACGATGGCTGATCTGTTGGTACGAGGCGACGCCGATCCCGGCGGAGTCTTGACCGGTCTCTGCGTCCGGGGAACCGTTCTGTGCATGGGTTCCGGATGATCCTGCGGCCTGATTGCGGGTAGTGCCCTGTCAGGGCTTAATTGAGGGATGCTCAAAATGTGTGACACCGCACGAAACCCTGCGGGATTCGTGCTCCCACTCGCTTCCCTTTCCATCACTTCCCGGTTGACGCTGCTGTCGTTCTCCGTGTGATTGACCTGCCTTCGGTTTCATTCTGATGCCGTATCGGACGCCCGACCAACTTGTCTCGTTTCTCCTGGAGCGGCAGCTTGTCGACGACGACGACAAGTTGCTGGCCCTGCGGGACCAACTCGATTCGGGCGCCTCGACGAGCGAACTACTCGACGAACTCGAGCGCAGCAACCTCCTGACCGGTTATCAGTTGGAGCGGATCCGCAAGGGCGAGACCGACGTCCTCGTCCTCGGCGGTTGTCGGTTGCTCTATCGAAACGCCTCCGGAAGCTTCGCGAGGGTCTTCCGCGCCAGCAAGGTCGACACCGGCGAGATGATCGGCGTCAAGGTGTTGCGGGATCGCTGGGCGAAAGACCCCGACATGGTCCGCCTGTTTCACCGCGAAGGGGAGATCGGGCAACGACTCAAACACCGGCACATCGTTCCCGTCTACGGGGCCCACGTGGACGGCCCCACTCACTACATCACGATGGAGTTCGTCGAAGGGGGCAACCTCCGGGACTTCCTGAGAATTCGCGGCCGTCTTCAACCGCTGGAAGCGTTGCGGTATCTGCTCGACATGGCCCAGGCTCTCGAGTATGCGCTCGGCCTGGGCGTCACGCATCGCGACCTCAAGATGACCAACGTATTGATGGGCAGCGACGGGGCGGCGCGGCTCATCGATTTCGGACTGGCGGCCGACGACCACTTGTTGACCCGCCTGGGAACGTCGGACCTCCAGCAGGCCGTCGAGTACACGACGCTCGAACGAGGATGCGGAAGCCCTCCCAATGATCCGCGGAGCGATCTGTTCTTTCTGGGCGTCATCCTGTACGAACTCCTCACCGGAGTCTCTCCCTACCCCCGCACCCGGGATCGCGAAGAGAGAAAACGCTTCAGCCGGTATCGCGACGTGCGCCCCGTGACGAGCGTCGAACCGACTCTCCCCACACCGGCGGCCGAAATCGTCGAGCGCTTGCTGCGCATCACGCCCTCCGAGCGATTTCAGTCTCCCACCGAACTCATCACTCAGATCAGGTCCGCCCTGGCCGTTCTCGGCGAGCCCGACGCGCCGGACGCCGGCCACAACGACGCCACAACTGTGCTCTGCGTCGAAGAACGCAGAAGGCAACAGGATCTGTTGCGGGAATATCTGACGAAACACGGTTACCGCGTCCTGCTGGTGAGCGACGTCGAGCGCGCGCTCAACCGATTGAAGCTCCAGTCCCCCGACTGCGTGCTCCTGATGGCCGAATCGATCGGCGACCGCGCCGTCGACGATTTCCGTCGGGCGCTCTCGCTGGGACGGGACCGGTTCCAGGTCGTGGTCATGATTCTCGGTGAAGAGCAATCCCACTTGCGCGACAAGGTCCAGAACGACAATCCGCTGGGCCGCGTCCTCGTCCAACCGGTCAAGCTCCGCGACCTGCGGACTGCCATCGCGGACGCGATCGAAGTCCGCGCGCGCTACACCGAACCACCGGCGTGAGTTCCCGGCGGAGTACGGGACGCATCCGTCGTGCAGCAACCGATCGATTCTTCCCCCGCATGGCTGATTCGATTCGCCACTCCCACCGACCGACGGTCGCGCTGACCACGCTCAAGCAGCGGGCGGCGCTGCTTGAGACGGTCCGGCAGTTCTTCCAACAGCGCGGGTATCTCGAAGTCGAGACGCCGCTGCTCTCAGGCGACGTCTGCATCGACGCCTGGCTCGACCCGTTCATCCTTCGCGAAAAACCGAGCGCCGGCGCTCCCGAGGAGCCGATGTTTCTGCAAACCTCTCCGGAGTTTGCCATGAAACGCCTGCTCGCGGCCGGATGCAACGCGATCTATCAGGTCACGCGTTCCTTCCGAAAGGGAGAAATCGGCCCGCTGCACAATCCGGAATTCACCATCGTCGAGTGGTATCGCGTCGGCGACGAAATCACGCAGCAGATGTCACTGGTCGAGGAGTTGGTTCGCGCAACGCTCGAAACTGCGGCCGGACTGGAACGGCGGGAGCGAGCCGGATTGCTCCCTGAAAGAATTCCCAGACTGACATACGACGAAGCGTTCTCGCGCTTCGCCGGAGAGCCGGTCCTCCGCGCAAGCTGCCGCCAACTGAGAAACCTGGCCCGGCGAAAGGGCGTCGCGGCGCCGGCCGGACTGGCAACCGATGACCGGGACGGCTGGCTGAACCTGCTGCTGACGGCCCTGGTCGAACCGAAATTGAGCGAGTTGCCGGCCGTCTTTCTGACCGATTATCCCGCAACGCAGGCGGCGCTGGCGAGAGTCCGCGAAGGCGACCCGCCGGTCGCCGAACGGTTCGAACTCTATCTGCGGGGCATCGAGATCTGCAACGGGTATCAGGAATTGACCGATCCCGTCGAACTCAAGAATCGTATGCTGCGGCAGGCCGATCTCCGCAGGGCCGCAGGCGCCTCGAAACTTCCGGTCGACAGCCGACTGCTGGCGGCCATGCAGGAGGGACTTCCCGAATGCGCCGGCGTCGCGCTCGGTTTCGACCGGCTCGTCATGTGGTGCCTGAACGCACACCACATTCGCGACGTCATCGCGTTTCCATTCGAGCGGGCATGAGAGGCCGCTCTCGCAGCGCTCAGAACTCCTGGGCGATCGGTTCCCGACCGTTCCGCGTGCAAAGCGCGCGAAACAGGCCCGTGTCGATGTTCTTGCTCACCGTCTGCGCGTGCCCGTCGGCAAAGGAGAAGATGCACAGGTCTTCGTGATGGCTCCCGAACCCGAAGAAGTGGATGTTGCCGCTGCTGGGGCATCCCTGTTGTCCGGGGGTCGACCAGTAGGCGTCGAAATTGGGCTGGTCGTCTCGCGCTCGCGCACAGCAGGCGTAGGCGTCTCCCCAGAAGCCACCGAAGAGCGTCTCGCCGAACATGATCGTCTCGGTGGTGCCGTCGCTGATGTCGCGGAACCTGAGCGAACTGTTGGCGTAAAACATTCCGTTGTTCAAAGGAGCGTTGGGATCGTTCGTCGCCCACCAGCCCATGCAACCGCGATACGTTGTGTAACCAAGATTCGATGGTCGATTGGAAGGGAGGTCCGCGCTGGGACACACGTAAGGCTTGACCGGCACCTGGATCAGATTCCAGTTGTACGGATCGTTCTTGGCATAGTTGTAATTGATGTCGATCGTCTGCTGATCCATCTGCGGCAACAGCAGCGAATGCCAGCCCCAATACGGCGAAAGCGACCAGTCGTTCAGAATCACCTGCGGCGGAGGCGTTCCGGCGGGACGGGGCGAGGCGCCGATCGGATCCGCGATGCTGAGAATGACCGGGTCCGTAAACGTGAGGGCGTAATCGCACAGCGGCTGTCCCTGCACATATCCCGACGGAAACACCTTGAAGGCGTCCACGTAGTTGTGCGCCGCCAGTTCGATCTGCTTGATGTTGTTGATGCATTCCGTCCGCCGCGCCGCTTCCCGCGCACGCTGGACGGCCGGCAGGAGCATGGCCGCCAGAATCCCGATGATGGCGATCACCACCAGCAGTTCGATCAGCGTGAACCCCCGGCGATCCGCACAGCGGGAACGGTTTGAACGGGAACAGGTTGCCTGCATCTGCACGTTCCTCAGTCGGCCAACGTTGAACTTCTTCGTTCTCAATCGTACCACCCGCGCGGCGCGAAATCAAATTCCGTCCAAAAGCGGCGACTCAGGGCCACTTTGGAGTGCGGCGACCTGTCGCCGCCTTTCGATGCCGCGCTCCACTCCGTCCCCCGCCGACGCCCGGTCCGCATCCCTGTTGTTCCCGCCTGCACCAATCGACGCGTTGCACCGCGATCGCTTTCAGGAACTGGGGGAAAGCGAGTTGCGAATTCGGGTGGCCGAGGTTGGGACAACCGCCAGCGCCGTGAAACCACGGTTCGTCCGACGTCTGACGACTTCGGCGACAGCACCGGGGCTTCCCTCACTTTGTGCAGTCCAGCCCCGGCCACCCAGCCAATCGACGCGTTGGACTGCGTTCGTCCCAGAGCGGCGACAGGTCGCCGCACTCCGAAGATTTGCGTCAG
>ERZ869936.1472-NODE-1472-length-16658-cov-7.780341_pt1 | contig 16658 bp, 7 predicted proteins | sample MGYA00520876_ERZ869936 | MGnify/ENA primary metagenome ERZ869936 (study PRJEB32218, sample SAMN09650985) | biofilter metagenome | isolation source: enrty point of leading RO module | place: Saudi Arabia: Thuwal, RO plant located on Red Sea | collected 2016-02-17 ...
TAACTTAGGATTTGACAAGGAGTATCAAGTTCCGCCTTTAGGTGAAAGCGTATACGTTCTTTATGATGACAGAATCCCAGTTAGGGTTTTTGGCGGAGACACATTCATTGGAGACACAACTTGTGCGTGGCTGGATAATGAATATGATGATAGTGGAAATCCTATAGATGCCGCTAACGAATGGAGATTAAATGTTTCTTTTCCATACAGAAGATACCATTTGAATCCTAGAATATTTATTGTTAAGAGAGCGCAGGATGGTATACTTGGTAACATCCAGCAACAGGATAAGTTTAAGTTTTCTAATGCTCTTGGTGACGAGAAGTCTGAAATAAGACAGCTTGTTTCAAACTTTATTGTTGAGAGTAGAATATGCTTAAACTATTCATTTAACAATGAGCAACCACTTCATAGTAGTGAGCAGATATTCCCTTTGAAGAACTACGTTATGAGACCTACTAGATGGTCTGACAGCGAGTTTGCTTCTGGTGATACATTTGCAATCTATGATGATAACAACATGGTTGAAACTTATGAGACAGATTACGGTGATGAATATTTACTATGGCAATATGGTGGATTCAGATTCCTTAACCTTACATCATCAGTTCCATTAATTAATTTAGACTACTCGCAATCTGACTCTACGAGACAGTATACTTCTACTCCAAAATTAGGATTTGAAGAGGAGACTTATTACTGTACAAGAGTTCATTGGAGCGTAAGAAGACCTACAAATGTACAAGATTCAGCAACAGTTAGAACGTTCCCTAGCAGTAACATATACGATATTTCTGACGACACTGGGGAAATTAAGTTCGCATGGTCAGCCATATCAGGCAAGGGAAATAACCTTTATGCCTTTACAGATGGTGGTATATGTTTACTTCTTGTAGACAAGAGAATTATTAACGAGATTAATGGTGATGAGCTAGCTACTGTTGGTTCAGACCAAGGTGGAGTTCTAAACGAACTCTGGATTACCAGAGATGTTGGAATGTCTGGAGAGACATGGCGTTCAGCAGCAGAGCATAGTAATAAACTATGGTTTGTTAATCACAAATCTGCATACATGTTTACTGATAACCAGTATGCTGATATTGCTAGAACTGGATACCACTCTAAGATATACCCATACTTCCTTATGGATATGCCTTCTGATTACACTAGAAAGCTTACTGCTGTGTTTGATGAGCTTCATAACGAATACTGGGTTAACTTTGGAGGTTACACAATTCCAGCTGGATTAGTTCAGTCTCCAACTCTTGTTTTTGGAAATACTCAAGAGATGTTTACTGGAGCATTCGATTACGATTTCGACCAGTATGTTACTATTGAGAATAATACATACGGAATCAAGAATGCTGGTACTTACTTACTAGACGAAGGTAACGAAATTAACGGTCAACCAATTGAGTCTGAGCTTATTATGGCTAGTGTTGGAGATGTTGCTTACGAGAACAATGCTCCTACAGACAATAGGCAAATGGATAAGGAATTCTTGAGAATCAGAGTAAACAGTAACTTTGAACCAACGAGTATAGAATTTTTCAATGATTTTGACCAATATTCGGCAGATTTAGTTCAAGCCATTATAGATAATGTAGCGAACCCATTAGCTATGAAAGACTACTATGGATACGAAGGATACATACCTAGAAAGACTAATCCGCCTAAAAATAGAATGCAAGGACGCTTGCTAATTTACAATATTATTAATATCTTAGACGCAGGGTTTAAAATCACAACCACAGACGTCCAGTATAAAAAATTGAAATAATATGGCTTACATAGGCGAAGGTTTATTAGGAACAGATTTGAGTGGCATTGGTGCTGCTGCTGGTGGTGGTGGTGGAGGAGGTGGTGCTCTAGGAAAAATATTGGGTGCTGCTGGTGGTGTTGCTGCTGCTTCAAACCCAGTGGGTGCTGCTGCTATGGCAGCTTTAGCTGTTGGTAAGGGTGTTGCTGGATTAGTAAAAAGAAAGCAGGCTGACAAGATGATTCCTCAAATGGAAGACCCTGAAGAAAGAGCATTAGCTTCTTATGCTGCTCGAAGAAAGAGAGCTTTCATGACTGGAACTGCTACTGCTTCTGCTAGAAACGCACTCAGAGAGTCCATGAAAACTGGTATAGAAAAATCTATAAAAGTTGGTGGTGGAGCAAAAGGTCTAAATATGATGACCAGAATGTTCAACCAAGGGCAACTTGGACTTCAAGAAAAAGAATTAGCTGGTGAAAAAGCATTCTTCGATTCTGAAAGAGAGCAAAAAACAAGAATATCTCAGAGAAAGGTTGAGCTTGGATTACTGAAAAGAGCAATCAAATCTGGTCAAGGTGAGCAAACACTAAAAGAAGGAAAGTCTGGTTTAGGTTTAGGTCTGGCTAAGATGATTCCTCTAGGTGGTGCTAATCCTTACGGAGAAGGAGGTATGATGTCTGATACTACTGGAACTAGCGGTGGTGTATCAGTTGGAAACGAAGAAGGTTAATAATATTTACAAATATGCCTAACGGAGAAAAAGAACAAAGGTTTACTGAAGAGGGTTTTCCGATTCGTACTACAAAAACGAAGTCTCAGAAAAAGCAAGAGAAGAAGCAGAAGAAGGTTCGTAAAGGTATGGAAAAAGACCGAAAGAAGCTTGAGAAAATCAACAGAAAGAAAGGGATTCCTACTGTTGACCCAAACATAAAGTCTCTTCAGGACAACATCAATGTTGAGGGAGAAGACTTTGTAGACCTTAACTATAAAAACTCTTTTACTCCAGATGTTTCAGGAGGTAGTGTTGATGCTGATGGTCACGGCATGACCCCTAAAAACGAGTTAATCAAAACCATAACAAAGGTTGACGACCCTAATGATGGAAGAACTCTTGAGCAGATAGATGCTGAGTTGGAGGCTACAAAAGAATTCGATACTGTTTTAAATGAGGAGCAGGAGAAGGTTAAAAACCTTCAATTCTATCTTGATGGTGATGTCGAGAAACTTCAGTCTCCAGATGTTGAAATGATACCAACAAATGCTGGTGGAGTTCCTTCTTTGACTACTACAGATATTGAAAACGAGACCGCTAATTTTATAGAAGGTCTTGAATTAGGAGATATGGATTCTTTGCGTAGGTTCGATAACTTCATGAACAACGTAAATAGAATGCCTATTGATTATGGAGAGCCAGCGCTAGAAAGATTGGGTCTTCAAGATTATTACCCAGACATAAATACTCCGCTTCAAGTCGGAACTTATTCTGGTAGTATTGTAGGGAATAACCCTATTTTCGTTGCTGGTGGTGGATATATACCAGTTGGCATTATTGACGCTAGACGTAGAGCACTTGAAAGAGCTGCTGCAAACAAGGTTAAGAAAGGCGAGAAGCTTAAAGAGCTTATGCTTGTAGACAGCGCTGAACAATACCAAGATAAAATCCATGAGATTGGTCTTGGAATTTTTAATAAATATGGTGAGGCTGCTGGATGGGATTACTACCAGTTAATGGACATGAACAATCCCTTGGCTAGAGAATTTCAATCAGAGTACCAGAACTATAGAGCGAACGCTAAAAGAACTATTGCTATTCAGAAGCAATATGAGACAGTTTTAAAGGATTTGACAGACGGAGACAAGTATGTTCCGCCTTCTGTTCTTAAAGCTATGGAAGATTGGCAGTCTGGTATGTGGAGCATGGATGCTTTGTCAGACCCAGAGTTGTTGCAAAGAATTGAAAGAGAGATGCAGTCTTACGACCACATGACTAAGGATGCTGAAGCTCTATCCAAAGACATTCAAAAAGACCAAACATTCTTTGGTGCTATTCCTGAGACAGAGGACGAGTGGGCTGAATACAATAAAGAATTAGAGACAATTAAGAGTTCAAGAAATTATGATATTCTAAGAAGCGGAACTTTCAAATACGTTCCAGTTGATAGAATAGCTAGATTGGTAGACTTAAAAGTTGACTACGGTCATTACTTTAATCCTGACCAAACTAAGATGGACATGTTCCAATACTTGAATGATTTAATTTCTCAAGAGTTATTCCCGAAATACATTGAGGCTAACAAGAAAGGTGTTAATGTTACTGTTAACAATAGACCTAATGCTGTTACTCAATCTAACGAATCGAGAATACTTGGAAACCAAGACAAGTTTAAAACTGACTTGACATACGCTGTTAGAAACGGAGACGCTGCTGTATATGATGTTATCCAATCAGACTTAGGATTGACTCCTAATGTTGATAGTGAGAGCAATTTCATCAACGGTGAGATTAGGGCTAACTACAGTTTGACTAAAGACCAGAATAACGGTGAATTTAACTACACTGTTGGAGATATGACGTTTATTCCTTCTGGAACTAACGAGAAACTTACTCTTAGACAGTATCAAGATAGAATTATACAAAAGAATGGTATCCCTTACGATACCGATACTCTATTGCAATTAAAACTTGATAGAGGTATGGATGACATCCAATTCTATGACGCTCTTGTGGACGGAAGTCTAGGAGTTCAGTTCAATGAAGAGGAAGCATACGTATTATCTCTTAACGACCAATCTTACGTTGACGCTAAGTGGACTAAAAAGCAATATGTTCAGAAATATAGAGACCAAAATAACCAATGGCAAGTTGTTACAATGAACGACAACCCAGAAGTCATCAGTGGTTCTACTCCTTGGAATGAGGTTTCTGGAGGTGTGCTTAACCCTAACACTGGTGGAGTTTTCGCTGGTTTCTCATTCTATACTGAGTACAACCTGAACGAATTCACTGGAGGTCTTGTGGGTGCTGACACTTACAACGAAGATGGAACTGCTGTAATGAACAAGCAGAACAAGCAAGGAAATCAATCCGCTACAAAAAGTGACGGTGGAACTGGAACTGAAGTAGCTCCAACTACTGGACAAAGCGGAGAGCAAAAAGTAACTTTTAATTAATAGCCAATGCCCTTAAGAGAAGACGTAACTGAAACGCAACAAGGGGGTGCTGCTTTCAAAGCGCAGAATCCTGATGTAAACCTTTCTGGTAGAAAGACAACTGGAAACGCAACTGGCGTTGGTACTAGAAAAAAGACCAGAAAAACTGCAATAAATACTGGTGAAAAAGCTACCAAAGACCCTGTTACGCAGACGGATACGGTTGAACCTACTCAATGGAGAGGCATATATGATTATATTCAAGGTTCTGATAAATTCAATACAGATTTAAGCTTTGATGACTTTGTAGGTAAATACTCTAGTGATGACAACAGAATGAAGAACCTGTTTAGTCACATTTCAATGGATTCACAGAAAAGAGGCGTTGAAAGTCCTTTTGGTTCATCTGATATGAACACATTCCTTAGAGAAGAATCTGGTGTACTAAAAACTACTGGAACTGCTTACGCTAACTCTCTTGGTCAGACGACTGATGCAACAGAGACAGCTAAAGATGTAGATTCGGTTGGAACTAGAGAGGAGCTTCAGAATCCTTTTGACATAAGAAAAGAGATTGAAACTGGAGAGTCTGGTAATGCTGTAGGGTCTACAAATAACATTGAGGATGAGATTGGAGCTGATATTACCAGAGGTGATGCCATTGGTAACTCTGAGGCTACAAATGCTATAGCAACTAGAAAATCTAAGATTGAAGACGGATTTCAAAGAAAAGGTAATCCTCTTCAGGATGGTGATGCACACCTTGATTATCAAGAAGGGATGTTTGACTTCTTCTTCACTCCTCCAGACCCTAGCGGGATAGACAAGTATGACGCTTGGGGGGATATGCGTGTTGACATCAACACTGGTATGCCTATGGATTTAGAAGACAGGCAAAAAGAGGAAAAAGAGAGACTTAAGAAATGGTGGGATATAAAGGTTGAGGATGATGTAGCCAAGGAATACATTGATGCATTCTTTAATACCACTAGAGACTTATTATCTAAAGGTCAGCTTACATACGACATACTTAACACTCCATTCTTTGATATTAACAACTTTGATAAGATTTCTCCAGCTTTAGGAGACCCAGAAATGAATGAAAAGCTTTTGGCTTCATTCTACTTCAATCCAAAGCTTGCTGAATACTACGAGAACAGTTTGTTGAATATGAAGAGTACTTCTGACAATGTTGTTAGAACCAGAGAGAAAGTTGCTACTTACGACAAGATTTCTACAGACTATAATGAAAGATATTTTGGAGATAAAAAGAATCAAGAGAAGTTTACTAACAAATTCGGGAGCAAACTTAATGTTCTTGATGTAATGCTACTTGACAATAGACACTTCAATTCTTTCGTAAATACTTATTCTGCAATGGGTTACGACCCAGTTACAGTTAAAGAATCTTTAGATTTTGCAATAAAGAATCAGATATATTCTGGAGCTAGAGAGAACATGATGGGATGGAGAAGTCAAGTTTACTCTCAGGTTGCTGACAAATTTGAAGACCCAGATGAAAGAAGTAAGGAGTTCTATCTTCGATATACCAACATGATGGACAGAGAGGGTCTTAAGTACATGAATGAAGACCAGAAAGAAGCTGCTATGGTAATGGCTGACATCAATCTCATGATGAGAGATAGAGAAGAAAAGATTCAAGATGGAACTTGGACTCTTAAGGAGGAAAAGGAACTTCAAGACCTTATTAAGCAAAGAGATGAGCTTTTTGATGAAGACGCTCTTTACGACCCTGAAACTGGAACGCTTATCGAAGAGGGTGAAGCCAACGAAGTTCAGATTAACTGGAATGAAGGAGTTAAGAAGTTTGAGTCAATATATAAAGACACAGACTTAGACAGATTATATAAAAGAAGAGAGCAACTATACTTCCAATTAAAATGGTTGGAAGACAATGTTGTCTCTAATCATACGTACTCTACTAAGACTTCAAATACAAATACTAAGTGGACTAAGGACGAGATATTAGAGATTAGATTCAGTGATGGAAAGACTGATAGGTTTATCATGGCTGACACTGGATTTCCTAATAACAAGATGAAAGCCCTAGAGGTTTCTCAGCCTTATACATACGGCATGATTAAGGAGATTAGACAGGAGGTTACAGCCCTAAATAATCTAATCCTTTATAATCAAGACCCATCTAGTATTTCTAGGGGTTCTGGTGTTTATCAATTCTTTGACAGTGCTTACCATTCTTTTGACCAATATATGGGTGGTGAGGATGAGGATTATAGCCAAAACCAAGTTAGGTATCAGATAAATGCATTGCAGAATTCTGGATTCAAGCTTACTCAAGCTCAGGAGGATAGATTAGAGGAAACAACATACCAAACTGTTGGTAACGCTGTTGGTAGCAGTATTCCAGCAATGGGAGAGATTTTATTCTGGACTGTTGTTGCTAAAAACATTGGTGGGGCTATAGGAGCTTTAGCTAATGCTGAGAAAATGATTGCTGGTATCTCTGGAGGTAACAAAATGCTCCAAGGCACTCTTAACGCCACTAATGCATTTATGAAGAGACATGGCATTTATCAGGCTGTAAATACTGGATTTATATACGAGTTATCTGGTCAGGGATTCTCAACTGGTGTTGGTGAATCTGTTGGTCAGGGATTTGCAGATAAATTGTTTAATGCCAAGTTGAAAAAGAACTTCTTCTCTCAATTTGCTTTAAGACTTTTTGGTGGTGCTACTGGTGAGACCATAGAGGAGTATAGTGGTGAATTCCTAAACCACCTTGATGAGAGTGGATTTGATGTTGAGGAGTCATTCTCAAAAACTGTTGGAGACAATCCGATAGAAAAGCTATTGATTACATACGCTGTCAGTCTAGTGATGTCAACACCAACTTCTGGATTCAGAACTGTTGACAACATGATGATGAGAAAATACATAGAACAAAACAAGTCAAAATTCCCTAATCAGGAGGCTGTTGACGAAGTTTTGGCTATGGGTAATGAAGATGGTAGATTTGATGAGAGAGCTAATAAGTTGTTAGCCAAAGAAATAACACTTGATTCTGTAAATAAATACAAGACTTTAAAGAAAAAAGAGGGTAGAGGTGAAAAGCTAACAGATGACGAAAAGTTAGAGATAGCTAGATTTGAGAATGGAGTTAAGATGGCTAAGGAATATCTTAGCGACCCTGTTGCTGGGGAAATAGACAGGTCTTTCCCAGACCTATTGACTGAGGAGCTTGATGTTAATTCTGTTGTTGAAGGAACTGCTTTCCAAGAGACTGAAGGTGAAGTAACTGAAGAAGCTACAGCAGACCCTACAGTTTCTACAGAAGAAGGAGCTGCTTTTGATTTAACTAAGGATGTTGAAGAAGAAGTTGTTGAAGAGACTACCGATAAGAAAGGAAAGAAAACTGTTGAAAAGGTTGTTGAGGAAGCTCAAGAAGCTGGAGACGTTGAAGAAAAAATAGATGTAGATGAGCAAAAAGGAGATAAAGTCGATAGAGTGGGAGAACAAGCAGGAAAGGAACGAGTTTCTGACGAGGGTGTCGAAGCAGAACCCATCATTGAAGAGACTGGTGAAGATATTCAGGCAGGGGATACCACCAAAAGACCTACCAAAAGAAACTTAACCAAAAAGGAAAATAAGAAGGTTCAGAGCATTAATACTGAGGATGAGTTACAAATCCTTAAAGAAGAGCTTGGAATGCCTAAGAGTAGACATGAATCTGCTGAACAGGTTAAAAGAGCTTACAACAGACGTAAAGATGCCGACACTGAAACTTTCCTGAAAGCTGTAGATAGAGCTAAAGGCGATATTGATGCTGGAACTACTGAAGTTACTGCTGAGACAAAAGCTGATACAGAAGTTTACGCTGGAATACAGGAAGAGATTAAAAAAGGTGAGCAATTAATCAAAGAAGGTAAGACCAAGGAAGGTGTTGCTGTTCTTGAAGCTGCCAAAGAGACTTCAAAGACTCTTATTGATAAGGCAGACCAAAAGAGAATATCTGATAAGGTTGACACTACTGTTTCAATTGCTAAAGCTGGAACAACTAAGCTAGAAACAACAGAGGAGAAAGCCGCTAAGAAAGCTGAGGAAGTTGCTGTAGCTGCTGCTGAGAGCGAAGCAAAGCTTGAAGAAGTTAGAAAGGAGCAAGTTGGTCAAGAGGTTGTTGCATTAACTACTAATGCTACTGGAAAAAAGACTGATGTCTCTGGTGAGGTGATTAAAGCCGATAGAACTGCCGAAGACGGTAAGTATGAGGTTCTAATTAAGAGAAATGATAAGAGAGCTGTGAAGGCTACTTATGATTCAAATACTGGAGAGTACACTTTCGCTCCACAAGATAAAGCCACTGAGATTTCTCAGATGAACAACTTTAAAGCAAGCGAGAAAAAATCTAAAGCTGGGGAAACTGCTGAAACCGCTGCAAATAGAGTTGAGAAACTTTCTGATGAAGTTCAGTCTTTGTCTGAGGAAGCTGGAATGAATTCAAAGAGAGGTAAGTATGCTGGTAAGCCAAAAGCTGCAATCAGAAGCTTACTCCAGAAGATTGCTTTCACTGAGGTAGAAGGTGCTAACCAATCCTTGATTGATAAATTCAATTCTGAGCTAAACGGATTGATTAAAGATGATGCTCCTACTGAGCAACTTAAGCTGAAGAGAAAACTTCAGAACATGATGAAGAAAGCTCAGGAAGGAACTACTACAGAGCCTACTACTGAGACTAAAATAAAAAAGGAAACTAAAGATAAAGCCCCTAAGAAAAAAACCACTAAAAAGAAAACAGTTAAGTCTTCTGGAAATCCAGATTTAGACCAGTCGAGACAGACCGTTCAAGACGCTAAAACAAGACTTGACAATAAAGAGCCTTTTGCACAGCTAGGAAAGGCTACTAAAGTTAATGGTAAATTCTTCGCATTACACATCAAAGACCTTTATGACCAAGGCAAAATAAGCAAAGAGGAATACCTTGAGCTTGTTGATGCGTATAAGGATTTACAGCACTATAATAAAACTATTCTCCAAGAGAAAGAGCAGCAGATTGTTGATGATGCTGGAAGCGTTGAGAATACTTTTGATGAAATGGATGACCAATACCAGACTCCAAATAGAGGTGTTGGCTCAAACAACAGTTCTGAAACTGCAAGTGTTCAACCTAGAAAGACAACAAAGAAAGACCGAAAGAATCTTGAAAAGACTGGAATCTTTGGAGGAAAAAAGAACGTGACTCAGAAGGACTTGATTCAGAAGTTGTCTGACATACTAAATGTTAAGCTTTTCCAGAAGTCAATGGACGCTACAAAGAAACCTAAGTGGCTAGGTAAGTTCACTAGGTCAATGAATGCTATTACTCTTAGAAATAGAAAGGATTTAGATACATTCATACATGAGGTTGGTCATAAGCTTTCCTATAAGTATGAGATGAATGAGGAGTTCAATACTGGAGTTTATGATAGTGAACTATCGAAGCTTTGGGATAGAGGTTCTAAGCCACCTAAGAGTATCAAATCTGAACCTAAGAAGAAGGAATATAGAAGAGAGGAAGGTTTTGCTGAGTTTGTCAGAGTTTACTCAATGAACCCTGAGAGAACTAGGCAGCTATACCCTAATCTTTCTAATCTATTGGAGTCAAAATTGACTAAGAGCGAGATTAAGGCTATTGACGATTTTGGAATGGGTTATTCTATAATCACTTCAATGCCTGCTAGAGATTTACTTGCTACAATGGTTAAGTCTCAAGGTCAGGTACTTGCTGAAGCAGAAATGAACCACTGGAAAGAATTTTTCAATGGATTCGGACACATATTTAAGCAAGCTTTTGCTGGAAACAAAAAAGGAGACTTTAGTATTGGTTTCTGGGGAAGCTTAAACATGGCTGTTTTTGAAAAGTCAGCAGGACTTAGGAAGGCAGTTAAGTTTGCTCAAAAGAAAATTAAAGAAGCTGGCGGAGATGTTCTTAAGTGGAGCGACCCTTATAAGTTAATCAGATTGATGTCTAACTACCAAAGAAACAGACTTAAGTCTTTGGTTGTGGACGGGCTGGTTGATAAGTTCGGAAACAGAGTTATCACAAAGTCTGGAGATTTGATGAACTACCAGTGGTTGTACGGAAGATTGGACACTTCTTCTACAAAAGCTTTAACTGAGGATATAGAACTCGTTGAGTCTCTGTTGATTGCAGAACAAATCAAATGGAGAAAACAGCAAGCTGCTCAAGAACTTATTGAGAAAGCTGAAGCTCAAGGAGCTACATTATCTATGGAAGAAGCTATGGAGCAAGTTCCTGATGTTATCGGTACTGGAATTGAATCTCGAACTGAGAATCAGTTAATGGAGGAGATTCTTGCTGAAATTGAACAGCTTAAGACTACCAACCCTCAGAAGTATGATGACATTAAAGAATCTGCTGCTAGATATAGAGAGTTCTCTTTGCAGACAGTTAGATACCTAAGAGATACTGGTAGAATTACTGATGAGCAATTCAAAGAAATTGAGAAAAACCAAGATAACTACGCTTCTCTTAGAGCTGCCCTTGAGGACATTGGGGAAGGTAGATTTACTCACCTCGGTACAAACTCTATCAGAAGCGTTAAAGACCTTAAGAGAAGAGGTAAGGGTAGTGATGTATTAAGAGACAACCCATACTCAAACTTAATGGGTGTTCTTATGGAATCTTACTATGAAGGAGACAGAAACAACGCTGTTAGAACATACGTTAATATGTTGGAGCAAGCTGGTGGAGAAGTCAGAACTTCTGCTAATAAGGTTGATGGTGATAAAGAGATTAAATATTACGTTGATGGTGAGCTGAAATCTGCATGGATTTCTGGTGACTTAGCATACGCTCTTGAGAGTGCTACGCAAAGTAACTCTCCTTCTGCTGTATTTGATGTTCTAGGTAGAGTTTCAAAAGACCTACCACAAGCAATGATTACAAGTACTCCTGCGTTCGTAAACAAGAACGTTATGAGGGATTTCTTCAATAGGATATTTGTTTCAAGGCGAAAATTCAATCCAGTCAAGGACTTTAATCCACAAGGCATAGTAGATGCAATGTCTGTGGTGAAGGAAGACATGGAGATTAAGCGACTTGAGATACTTAAGCGTCAGAAGAAACTCAGTAAAGAGGGGGAAGAAAGACTTAAAGAACTTCGTAGAGAAAAGTCAGATAGAGCATCTAGCAGACTTTCTTTATTCGGAGGTTCAATGTCTGGATGGTACTTTAAAGATAGAAGCAACTGGTATGGACTCCAAAGAGAGGTCACTAAGAGCTTGGTTAAGGAGGGTAGAACTGTGTTCTGGAAACCTTTGAGATTCCTTAATCCATCTAAGATGTGGAAGAAGTGGAACAAGTTTGTGTCTGGTTCTGAGGAAATCAACAGAATTGCTGAATTTAAAGCTGTCTTCAAAGAAAGAAGAAAGGTTTATTTGGATAAATACCTAAGTGAAGGAATGAGCTTAGAAGATGCTGAAATAATGGCTGATTATAGAGCTAATATTGATGCCGCCTTTGAATCTAAGGATTTGATGGACTTTACCGTAGCTGGAACAATGATGGCAGACTTGAACAGAATATTCATGTTCTTGAATCCTGCTCTTCAAGGTTTAAATAGAATGGTAAAAACCTTTAGGCCTAACGACCCTAAAGCTTGGAAGTCAATTGCACTTAGATTAGTTTTCTATAGCGTAGTTCCTACCGTAATGGAGAGAATGTATGCTGCATATAATGATGATGAGGAAGAATTGGCTCAAAAGCCAGAGTACGAAAAAGATATGTTCTGGAACTTCAAGCTAGCCCCAAATACTTGGTTTAGAGCACCTAAGCCATTTGAGCTTGGGATGATTTCTTCTGGAATGTCAAGATACTACGATTATCTTAATGGTGATGAGAATGCTTGGGATGGATTTGACACAAGTCTAAAAAATGCATTCATTCCTGTTGATGGAACTACATTATTGGATAATCCATTTGTTCAGCTTTACACAGGTAGAGATGAATTCTTAGGAAAAGATATTGTTCCTAAATGGGAGCAAGGTAGAGATTTGGAGTTGAGAGACCCTAAATACGCATCTGAGCTGGGTAAAATGGTTCATGATGTCGGATTGATGGATGCTAGAGAGTTTGACCACTTCACAACTAAAACATTCTCAAGATGGGGTAATGCATTCCTAAATGCTGGTGACTGGCTTCTTGGAGATGATGTTGATGACAAACCTATATTCTCTCATAAGGATTTGGGTGTTCTTTCAGAGTCTCCATTATACAATTCCCGTGATTATCAGGCAGTATTAGAAATTTCTGAAGAGAAAGGTGTTCATTACACCAATGATGATTTAGACAAACTTAACGAGTTGAAGGATGAGTACCACTCTGCTAGCGCTGATGAATCTAAGGACAGCATTGCTAAGGAATTCCAAAACGAAGCTAAGAGGGTTCGTGATAAATGGGAGTCTATAATCGAAAAAGAAGGCAATCTTCATTCCATAGGAGGTGCTGGAACTCAGGAACAGGAGGCTGTGGAGGACGCACACCAAGAAAGTAAGAAGGACAGAAAGACTAGAAAGACAAGAAAAAAGAAGAGTCGAAAGACAAGATGATTTGAAGAAAGTATACCATAAATTTTACATTGCGAAATAATATTACTATATTTGTCTAACTTAAGTACAAAAAATGCCGATTTTTCAAGCTGCAATAACATCTAGTTATGACTCGAACCAAGAAGCTATATTGATAGCTGATTCGTCTGATTATGTAACAAATACTCAGCCTACACACGCTCAGGCTAAGTTTGATGGTAACTCTTTTTATAGAGTTGACATAACAAAACCAGATAATTCTACATTTGTTTGGTCTAATCAGGTTGGAGCTGATGTAACGATTGCATCTCCTTCATTGAATATATTTGATGGTTCGCTTGTATTACTTCCATCTGACGGAAGCGGTGATTATGTTAATAGGGTAATTTCAGTACCTTCTTGGTCTGACGAAGACCCTTATAATCATTCTGGATATTTCTGGCAAGTAATTGGTGACGGCATCACCTCAGAACCAGCTGTTGGAAATCCTGAATGGACTATAGTGTCAATGAGTGCGTTGAACGCAAAATATGTTGCTGAAGAAACTCTTCAAATTACTAAATCGGCAGTAGGAAGCGGAAGCTTCAATGGTACATTTGTTGATAGTGATGGCAACACAACAATCTCAGTTACATCTAATTGCGGAAGTATTGAGATTACTGACTCTTCAAACTACCTAAACGGTGAAGCTGGTCATGCTCAGTCTGATTTCTCTGACTACAGATTTATTAGAATGAGAACACCATCTGGAAGATTATACTACTTTTCATCAGTTGAATTTGATGACTTAGTTATTGACCAGATTATACTACCAGCAAGTTCTGGTGGTAATACGTTCTTTTACCAGTTTGACGAGGACATAGATACGGACGGTGTTTACGAGTTTACAATGTGCAATTATCCAACTTGGAACAACACAGCAGATTACTCGAATACTGAAGAAACAATCGTGTTTTACAACGGTGAGCTTTACAGAGCATTGCTACCATCTCAAGGAATTGTTCCTGAGAATGATGCAACTGGCTCTTGGGAGTTATACGAGCTTACTGACCCAGAAGATGAATACACGACTAGGTATTGCACTTGCGCCAAAATAGCTGTTTTGTGTATTAGTACATACGACTGCCTTGAGAAGATGGTGCGAGATGCTTATTGCAAGATTGATACAGATTACTGTAATGATGACTTACTATGTGAAAACAAGAGACTACTTGACTTAATTAAGTTATTCGTCGCAATCAGGTCTGTAGAGTACGGAGTTAATAATAACCAATGGGAAGAGGTTGCAAACCATTTCCAAATTATATCATGAATTAGGGTAGTTTGTTAGGAGCTGAACAAGAAATCGCTAAAGCGAAAATGTCGAAGGATGTTAGCGAATTAGCTAGAGAAAGACTGTTTGGCTATAAAACAAAGGCAAATTGGAACGATACTCTTGCTAGGTATTTGATAATTGAAATGTTTAATTGTTCTGGAGGTAAAACTCTGAATCAGTGTGATATTGATTGCTTAAACAGCAAACTGACTTCAGGACTTACAAATAATTGCTGCTAATGTCTGATAATTGCGAAAATTTTAAGAGTCCAAGTGCTTTAGGGTTAAGGATTTGTACTTCAGATGTTCCATGCTATGATGGCTTGGCATTTGAATGTATTCCACTTCCATCAAACCCTTCACTTAATGATGTTCTAAAGTCTATTGATGAAGCTCACTGCGAACTTATCAACTTGATTAACTCTGGTGGCGGTAATGTTCCAAATGATGATTGGGTGGAGTTCACGAATGTTGACATGATTGCAATAAACTACACTGGAACTGCTGGGGGTACACCTATTGATAGAAATATGAACATTCTATTTCAATATAAGGTTACTTCTCCTGATTCTGCTGTGGTCAAGTGTAACGTCACTTTTGAAGCACCAATAACTGGTATTCTCGATTTTACTCAGTTCAATTTTACCATTCCAGATATTACTGGTAGTAACTGGTTTTCTGGTAACAAGCAGATGGTTGCAACAGATATTGCTTTCACTAGAGCATTGCATGTTCCTGTATCACTTATTGCAACAGATGGAACAGGACAACAATATGTTAGCAAAGGACGGGCTGGAGCATCAAATAATTTATTCTCGGTTGGATTTTGTCAGCCGAACATAGCTAATGGAAGCTATAACTTTGAGATTGATTTTGAAATGACTTGTCGATTAGTAGACGCATAAAAATAAAAAAATGGCACAACAATATTATATAACTGACGGAGTTAACGTAAATGCTGGGTGGGTTGCCCACATTGCCGTTAGTACAGATGGAAATAGATGGGAAGCTATAGCTAAAGACCAACTTAGTATCCATCCAACTATTAGAAAAGCGAACACTTCTTCTCCTACTGCTAATAAGGAGGAGGTTTGTCGTATTCAATTAAAGAGAGCTGGAATTAAGTAAGCTGTGATAGATTTTGACGTTGATAACGTTGCTAACCAACCAGCTTGGACTTCAGGGGCTACAATCCTTGATAGATGTATGGCTGCGGTTATGGATATTGGGGTTTGGCTTGGAACTTGCTGCGCTGGGGGTTCTACTGCTGGTTTAGCTACTGAATCTACACTTCAACAGGTGTTGATGGCTATTCAAAATGGTCAGGACTTTGAAGCTAAATTGGTTGTTGATGACAATGGAGATGGTGACACTTACTTAGAAATTAGAATCTGGAATCCAGATACACAAACTTGGGAGACACCACTTTATTACACTGCTGGTTCAAATGTTGGAGTTCCTGCTGGTTCTCTAACTGCTCCAATTATTTACCTCAACCCAACGGCAGTATTAAATACTATCGCTGGTAACACTGCTGGAGCAACAAACACTTTTAACGTTCTAAACGTATCTGGTGCTGGAAACATTCCTGCTGGAATCAAGGTTGGTTCTGTCTTGAATGTTGGTGGAGCTGCTGGAACATTAGATGGGGTTTCAATCCCTGCTGGTGCAAGCGTTCCAATTCCACACACAGGAAAGAATGACACTTATGGTGCTGTCATTCCTTATGATGCATCTGGAACTGTATTTATAATCCAATACACTACGTAATATGTCTCAGTTATTAAGATTTCTACCAAGCCCACAGTTTGAAGCTGCTTTGGCTGCCAATGCGCCTACTGGATTAAATTCGTTTGCGACAATAGCTGAC
>ERZ869936.1473-NODE-1473-length-16654-cov-5.521357_pt1 | contig 16654 bp, 14 predicted proteins | sample MGYA00520876_ERZ869936 | MGnify/ENA primary metagenome ERZ869936 (study PRJEB32218, sample SAMN09650985) | biofilter metagenome | isolation source: enrty point of leading RO module | place: Saudi Arabia: Thuwal, RO plant located on Red Sea | collected 2016-02-17 ...
CGACCACCGAGATCTACACTCTTTCCCTACACGACGCTCTTCCGATCTCCTTCCCACCGATCTCGCCGAACGGCGAGCGCAGTTTCCCGACCAAGGAACTGACCCGCGACACCGGCGAGTGGAACCACTACTACGTCCGCTGCATCAACGGCGAGGTGCGGCTGTGGGTGAACGGCGAGGAGGTCTCCGGCGGGACCGGCTGCGAACCGGCCAGCGGCTACCTTTGCCTCGAGTCCGAGGGCTCGCCGATCGAATTCCGCAACCTGCGGATCCGCACGCTGCCGTGACGGTACGGATGCGATCCCGGGGCGGCGCTTGACCGCTCCGCGGCGGCCCCCTTTTCTTCCGCCGCCCGTGGAACGGTTCGACATCCCCAAGAAGGCGATCTACCGCCTGTCCATCTACCATCGCTGCCTGCAGCGACTGGTCGAGAACGGCCAGGAAACGGTGAGCTCCTCGTTGCTGGCGAAGGCGGCAGGGGTGAAGCCGGCGCAGCTCCGCAAGGACCTGGCCTACTTCGGCCAGTTCGGCACCCGCGGGCTCGGATACCCGGTGGAAACCCTCGCTTCGATGATCCGCGACCTGCTCGGCCGCGAGCGGCTGCAGCCGGTCGTGCTGGTCGGAGCCGGCAACCTCGGCTCGGCGTTGTTGCGCTATCAGGGCTTCCAGAAGGAGGGCTTCGAGGTGATCGCCGCCTTCGATGCGGATCCGGAGGCGGCACAGGCCCGCGGCCTCGAGGTGCCCCTCCATCACGATTCGGAACTCGAGGCCTTCATCCAGCGGGAGGGCGTCCGCCTGGTGATCGTCTGCGTGCCGGCCGGCGTGGCGCAGACTCTTGCAAACCGTCTGGTGAAGGCGGGCGTGACCGGCATCCTGAATTTTTCCCCGGTGGTCCTGGACGTGCCGTCCACGGTGCAGGTGAACAACGTGGACCTGGCGCTGGAGCTGGAACATCTGAGCTTCTTCGTCCGCTGAGCCATGGCCGGGGACGAAAATTTCCCCAAGGATCCGCAGCCGTCGGGCGTTCCCGATCCGGAGACGGCGCCGTCGCGCCCGGAATCCGAGATGGTCGAAACCCGTGAGCAGTTCATCGAGCGCGCCCTCGCCGAGTACGAGTCGCCGCTGGTGGGATACGCCTACGGTTTCGTCCGCGATCTCGACCGGGCCCGCGACGTCGTCCAGGACACCTTCATCCGGCTCTGCCGCCAGGATGTCGACAAGGTCCGCGACGGGCTGAAGAGCTGGCTCTTCACCGTCTGCCGGAACCGCGCGCTCGACATCCTGCGCAAGGAGTCGCGGATGCAGGAACTCGACGAGGACTACCGCGGCGGCATGCCGTCCGACGCCGCGGGGCCCGACGAACAGGCCGATCTCGAAGAGCGGGTGACGGAGGTCATGCGCTACCTCGACCGGCTTTCCGACAACCAGAAGACGGTGATCCTGATGAAGTTCCGCGACGGCCTCAGCTACAACGAAATCTGCGACAAGACGGGACTCACCAGCGGCAACGTCGGCTTCCTCATCCACACCGGCCTCAAGCGGCTCCGCTCGCTGCTGCCACCCGAGCTTTACGACCCCAGACGATCATGAAGATCCGCCCCGACGATCCCCGAATCACCGCCTATCACCTCGGCGAGCTGTCGAGTGACGAGAGCCGGGCGGTCGAGCGCGCCGCCGCGGTCGATCCGGCCGTGCGCATCGCGCTGCGCGACATGGGCGGCTTCACCGGCTTTCTCGAGGACACGCTCGGCACCGCGGAGCGTCGGACCCTGCGTCCGGCTCAGCGCGAGGCCGTCCGGCGGGCCGGCCGGGAGGCTGACCAGACCGGCAAGGTGGTGGAGCTGAAGTCATCGAAACGCTCGGCCCGCCCGTGGCTCACCGGTCTCGGCGCGGCGGCGGCGGTCGCCTTCGCAGCGGTCCTGATGAGCCGGCTGGGCGACGATGCAAAAGGTCCCACCGCCCGGGAGGTGGCGCTTCTTCCGCAGCCCGGACCCTCCATCGGAGATGGTGCGACCGGGGCAGCCAGCGGAGGCGGGGGAGCCGGTGGTTCGGTGCCGTCGATCCCGGCTCCGGCGGGTGCCTATCTGGAATCCGTCGCGAACGAACTGTCCCAGGGAGCCCTGCCGCGTCCGGACGAACTTCCCATGACGGCCGACCAGTCCTCCTTCAGCCGTTCCAAGGAGTTGCGGCTGCCGGTTTCCATCGGCACGGCCAGCGCGATCTGGGTGCGTCGATGGATCGAGGAGAAGGACCAACTGCCCCCGACGGGCGCGGTCCGCGTCGAGGAAATGGTCAACGGAGTGACCCTGCCGACGGATCGGGAGAGCCACGGCCTGAAGATCGGGCTGCACCGGCTCGACTGGGGCGGTTCGCGTTGGCTCGGGGTCCAGCTCACCGCCGGCGGGGAAGATGTTGCCGATCTCGAATTGCGGTCGATCTCCAGCTCCGCCCGGCGCGTGGTGGGTTCGTTCGGAGCACGTGAGGACGAGGCGCTTCCAGCGCGGCTCGACGCCGGACGTTCGAGTCTCGTGCTGATCGAGTTCGAGGAGGACGACGCCTCGCTCGGGCGCCTGGAGCTTCGCTTCGGCGACGAGCGCGAGGTCTTCGACCTCGATGCCGAATGCCGGACCGGGCAACCCGCGATGACCCATGCGGTGGCCACGGCGACTTTCGGGCGTTGGCTGAGGGGGGAAGCCGGGGCGGACCGCTTGCAGCAGGCGATCGAGATGGCTGCGTCGGAAACCGGCGATCCGGTTCATCGTGAGAACCGCCGCCTGATGATGCACGCCCTCGCGCTGGCCGGTGCCGCCGAATGAATCCGCTTGGCAGCGGTCGGCGACACTGCGATCTCCGGAGGCATGTCCGACTCGATCCGTGAACTGACCCGGCGCATCCGCTCCTTCTCCGCCGCCCGGGACTGGGACGCCTATCACAACGCCAAGGACATGGCCGTCGCCATCGCCGCCGAGGCCGGCGAGTTGATGCAGCACTTCGTGTGGCAGCAGCCGGACCAGATTGATGCCAAGGTCGAAGCGAAGCGCGCCGAGATCGCCTCGGAGATCGCCGACGTCGGCATTCTCCTGTTCGAGATGGCCGACCGGCTCGGCTTCGACCTCGGCGCGGAAATGACCGCCAAGATCGACCGCAACGAGGAGCGCTATCCGGTGGAGAAGTCGAAGGGGAACAACCGGAAGTACAACGAGCTGTAGCCGCCGGGCGGGGCAGGGGGGTCGGTTGGAGGCAAAAAGAAAGACGCGAGCTGGATTCCCCCCGGATTCGCAACTCGCGTCTTATCTGAGCCCGATCTGAGCCGCCTCCGCACCGCCCAGCGACCTCCCCCCGGAGTCCGATTGAGCGGCTTGTTGCGATGGCGATCCAGTGGACCGGTGCCGAAGCACGCAGCAAAAATGCCAAATATTTTAGAAAACAAAAGCATAAAATTCCTCAAACTTTCTGTTTTTGCAGAGAATCAAGGTTTCACTGGCATTAATCCCTCATTTTCAGGGCTTTGACGGGTCGGGAGTCGGTCGACCGCGAGTTTTCGGATGACTGCCCGCGATGTCGGCGGATGGCGGGATTTTCCAGAGACAAGGTTGCAGGCGGGGAGGTTTTACGGGACAAGACGCGCAGCCGAATGACGGAACTTCTGATCGAACCCGCCCGCCGAAGCGGATGCCAGGACCTTGGGAAGCTGGAGGAGGTGCTGGAATCCGCCGCGCAGCGCCAGCGTTCGCCGATTGATGACCTGCTGGACGCCGGCGTGGTCGACGAGGAACCCTACATGCGGGAGCTGGCCGAGGCGATCGGCATGGAGTGGCTCGAAAGCATTCCCCAGCCCGAGGCGCCGCTGCCGCTGCGCGAAGCCTGCGGCCCCCGGATTTCCCTCAAGTACCGCCTGCTGCCGGTCGAGATCCTCGGCGACGAGGAGAACCCGCGGCTCAAGCTCGCGACCTTCGATCCCTTCAACCTCGTCGCCCGCCAGGCCGTGGCGCAGGAAATCGAGATCCCCGTCGAGTGGTGCATGGCCTCCCGCCGCCGCATCCACGAGGCGGTCCGGCGCCTCTACGGGGTCGGGGCCGACACCTTCGAACAGATCCTCGAAGGCCGGGAGATGGACTTCGCCAACCTCGACAGCTCGGACGAGGCCAACGTCATCGACGAGGACGAGGACGAGGAGGCCAGCGTGGTCAAGTTCGTCAACCAGATCATCCGCGAGGCGCTCGACCAGCAGGCGACCGACATCCACGTCGAGCCGCTTTCCGACAACCTGCGGATCCGCTACCGGATCGACGGCCGCTTGATCGAGGTCGCGGTGCCGGAGAACATCAAGGCGCTGCAGAGCTCGGTGATCGCCCGCCTCAAGATCATGTCGCGGCTCGACATCGCCGAGCGGCGGCTGCCGCAGGACGGCCGGATCAACCTTTCCTTCGAGGGCACGACCATCGACGTCCGGGTGGCGACGGTCCCCACCGTCGAGGGCGAGAGCGTCTCGCTGCGTCTTCTCAACCAGCAGCGCTTCAATGTCGACCGCCTCGGCATGGAGCCGTTCGTCCGCAAGAAGATCGAGGATCTGCTCGACCTGCCGAACGGCATCATCCTGATCACCGGTCCGACCGGTTCCGGCAAGTCGACGAGCCTCTATTCCTTCCTCAGCGAGATCAACCGGCCCGACCAGCGGATCGTCACCATCGAGGACCCGGTGGAAAACAAGTTGCCGGGCGTGATGCAGATCGCGGTGAAGTCGGACATCGGCCTGACCTTCGCCGCCGGGCTGCGATCGATCCTGCGGGCCGACCCGAACATCGTGATGATCGGGGAAATCCGCGACCTGGAGACCGCGGAGATCGCCATCCGGGCGTCGCTCACCGGCCACCTCGTCTTTTCCACGCTCCACACCAACGACGCGCTCGGCGGCATCAGCCGCCTGACCGACATGGGCGTCGAGCCCTTCCTCGTCTCGGCGGCGGTCCGGGCCTTCCTAGCCCAGCGGCTGGTGCGGCGTCTGTGCGACCACTGCAAGACGCCGCGCGACCTGACCGAGCAGGACCGCCTCGACCTCGGCATCCCGCTCAATCTCGAAGGGCAGGCCTACGCCGCCAAGGGGTGCGACCGCTGCCGCGACACCGGCTTTTCCGGTCGGCTCGCGATCTACGAGGTGGTGGTCCTCGGCCATGCCATGCAGGAGCTGGTGGCGCACAGCGCGCCCGCCCCGGAGATCCGCGCGCGGGCGGTGAAGGACGGCTACGTGCCGATGCGCGGCTACGGTTGGTACAAGGTCATGCAGGGAGTGACCACCATCGAGGAGGTGATTTCCGTGACCTCGACCGACGCCGGAGGAGAGTAAGACGATGCCCGCCTTCACCTACAAAGCGCTCGGCCCCGGCGGAGCGGTGCAGACCGGCAAGCTCGACGCCGGCGACCGCAACGAGGCGCTGCGGCTGCTCGACCGCAAGGGGCTCCAGCCGGTCTCGATCAAGCAGGCGGCGACCGACGTCCCCGACCGCTCGAGCCAGCGCAAGGCGAAAGCCAAGGCCGCCAGCCCGACCAAGGTTGAGACCGACTCCGAGGGCCTGATCCGGCTCAAGCAGCCGGAGGTGGTGCTCTTCACCGAGGAACTCGCCGACATGCTGGGTGCCGGACTCCAGCTCGAGCCGGCCCTGCGGGCGATGGAGAACCGCCAGGAACTCGGCTCGCTCAAGGAGGTCGCCCAGCGCATCCGGCACATGGTCCGCGACGGCAACAACTTCTCGGTGGCCCTCAAGCGCACCAGCCCGAGCTTCGGCCCGCTCTACTGCTCGCTCGCCGCGGCGGGCGAGGCGTCCGGCGCGCTGCACACCATCCTCAACCGCCAGGCGCACTACCTCAAGACGCTCTCCGAACTCCGCTCGCGGCTCATCCTGGCGATGATCTATCCGGCCTTCCTGATCCTCGCGGTCGTCGGCGTGATCGTCATCTTCGTCACCATCCTCATCCCGCAGCTCACCCAGCTCATCGAGACCACCTCCGGCGGCAAGCTGCCGGGGCCGATCGTCGCGCTGGTCGCCGTGACCGACCACTTCGGCGAGTTCTGGTACGTCTACCTCATCCTCATCGTCGCCTCGGCCCTCTTCTTCAAGGCGTGGAAGGACAACGAGGCGAACCGGCCGACCTGGGACCGGATGAAGCTCAAGATCCCGCTCGTGGGCCGCGTCATCTCCAGCCGCTTCTATGTGCAGTTCCTGGAAACCATGGCCAACCTGGTCGGCAACGGACTCACGCTGCTGCGGGCCCTCGAGCTCTCGCGCGACGCGACCCAGAACCACTCGCTGCGCGCCTCGCTCGACGAGGTGATCGAACAGGTCGGCGACGGCCGCGCCCTTTCCAAGGCGATGATCCGCACCGGCAACTTCCCGGCGCTGCTCATCGACATGGTCGCCGTCGGCGAGCAGACCGGCAAGATCGACCAGTCGCTCCGCCGCGCCGCCGAGCGCTACGACAAGGAGCTGAACAACGACCTCAGCCGCATCATGGCGCTCATCATGCCGGTCATCCTGGTCGTGATGGCGCTCGTCATCGGCTCGGTGGTCTACCTGATGATCAGCGCGATCTTCCAGACGATCTCGAACCTGAATTCCAGGTCCTAACGATTTCCCGAGAATAAATCGCCGGGTCGCGCGTCTCATCGTCAGGATGAAAGCGATGTGGCTGATGCTGGTGCTCGTGCTGCTGTGGATTTCCCGGGCGCGTGCGGCGGAACTGACCGAGGACACGGCCCGTGGCCTGATCGCCGAGGCCGTCGAGATCCGCGAGAGCGGGATCAACATCGCCAGCATCCTCGAAGGCTCGAAGCGCGGCGACGATGGCTTCGAGGCGCGGACCGTCATGCGGGTGACCGCCGTGCATCCTGTCGTCGGCGACAAGGGCCTGCGCCGCAGCGTGCGCTGCTACGACTTCCACCATAGTCCGCGCTACGGGTGGTTCCACCAGGAGACCCGCGAGTCCCGCGGCGGCGAGGAGGTCTGGATCTGGAGCGAGCACCAAGGCCGGGTGATCGTGAAGTAGTGGCGCGATCCGATGGATCACGAAAGATCGCCCCTGACGGACCGCGAACTTCAGTTCGCACGAACGGCGGGGCGGGCTGAAGCCCGTGGTCCGGAGGGAAGACCGCCTTAAGGCGAGACCACATACTTCGGTGGCGGAGACGCTGCTGGGGTCCCTTCGTTGACAGGGAAATGCTCTCGATTGATAGGCTGAGAATATCCCCGAAATGACGCTATTCTGCGGCTTCGCGGAGAGCTTTCCGCAGGCCATCGAAGACGGGCGCCGTCCAGTCGGGCGTCAGATGCGCGAGAGCCGCTTCCAAAGACAGCCTATCCTGGGCACCGGGTCCCTGCGCGACGATGCTCCAAATGTGGAATCGGGCCTTCTCGTGAAGACCGGTTCCACTGGCTTCTTTGATACAGCGCATGAAGTCATCAATGCAGGGGAAGATATCCGGCTCGGCACCCCGGGCGGCTTCCAGGCAAAGCGTCTCGATCATTCCAGGCTGGCCCGGCCCGGGATTCACCCATGCCGCGACCCGGGGAACCGCAGGCGTCTCCGCCCAACGACCGGGATCGGTCAGATCAACTCCGAAGGCCCGCGAGACTGCGTCCCGAACCGAAATCCACCGGCTTTCGGGATTGTCGTCGGCGTCGCGAGTGACGAGCAGGGATCGAACCTGGCCCCTCCTGAATTCCGCCCGATTGCTCAAGGCCAGCAGGTGGGCGGCGAGGGTCCCGCTTTCGGCGTAATGCTCGAATTGGAGACGGTTCGCAATGCCTTCATGTTCGGCGAGAGCCGCCATGACGCGCTGGTCGTCCCGGCCCTCGCAAAGGACAAGGTTGATGGGTTCGAGCTCCTTCATCGCATTTCCATCTTCGAGTCGATCGCCGTCTGCATCACCTCCTGCCCAAAGGTGGTGGCGACGATCTTTTCGGGATTGTCGATGCGGCGGTCGAGACGGAGGTAGCGGAGCGGGTATTCCTTGCGGGCGGCGGCAGCCTTGTGGGCGGCCTCCATGCACTCGCGGCTGTGGGTGGTGGCGAAGAGCTGGACGTCCTGATCCTCCAGTACCTCGTAGAGGCCGTTCCAGAAATCGGACAAGCCTTCGTAGTAGAGGCCGTTCTCGATCTCGTCGATGAGGATCACCTTGGGCTGGTTGGCGAAGATCTCGCAGTAGATCTCCAGCACCCGGCAGAAGGCCTGGCCGAGCTGGGTGAAGGGGAGCATCGGACCGTTGCCGAGGTCGGCATAGACGAGGTGGGTCTTGGTTCCCTTCGGTTTGGCGTAGCGGAGGCGCTTGAGGCGGGGCTCGACAGACTGACGCAAGAGTCGCTCAAGCCGGTCTTCGTTGTCGGGGTTGAGCGGAGCGATTTGGTTGAAGAGCTCGGAAATCGACGCCGGTGTGGAGGCTTTGGTTGGGATAACCGAGGCAGGGTCTTTGGACTCAAGCGCTGAAACATTGAATGCATCGGGCTTGATCTTCCCAATAACGCGGCAGTTACCATCCTTGTCTTCCAGAAGCCGACTGACATCGTTCTGATTTTGGTCCTGATAAACCCATGAATCATTGGCTTTGATTGCGAAGCCTTGCCAGTTCGAATGATGTGGAATCATGTTCCAGTAGCTGGCGAACTCATCCCCTTGAATCTGCTCGCGGAAAGTGGATGGCAGCTTCTGAATCTGTTGCCCGGACCCCAGTTTCAGCACCAGCGCCTCCAGCACGGAGGTCTTGCCGGTGTTGTTGCCGCCGATGATGAGGTTGGCGCGGGCGAGATCCTCGAACCGGATATGCTCGAAGGCCCGGAAGTTCTTGAGTTCGAGGAACTGGATCATGGCGTGAGGCTAACGGGATCGAGGGGAGGCGTCAAAGCTTGGGAACGGGCACCGTTTCAGACCCGGATGCAATCTTCCGTGATGAAGGCGGGGTGCTCCTCGGGTGGGAGGGGGAGGCCGGGTGGGGTGATGGGGTCGGCGGCGGCTTCCTTTGCGGCGCATTGCTGGTTGAGGTCGAGGAGGAAGGCGAGGATGTCGGCGTCCTTGGGCATGCCGTAGGCGGCGCGGACGGAGGCATCGAGCTTGGCGTGGGCGTCGCGCAGGGGGCTGGTGCCGGGGTCGTCGAGGGTGCGGTAGAGGTCGCGCAGGGACCAGTCCATCTTGGCCATGACCTCGCGCCGCAGCGCCCGCAAGGCCACCGACGCTTCCGCCACCGACTCGATCGCCTTGCGGGTCGGCGATTGTGGCCACGGGAAGGTGTCGAAGACGGTGTTGCTGGTGTAGCGGTAGGTGCCGCCAAGCGTGGAGCAACGCGCTTTGAACCAATCGAAATGGATGAAGCTCTGGATGATGCCGAATGAATAGTCGTCGGGCAGAGGGAAGGCGATGACGGTGTTGTCTGGGTTGATCCCCGGTTCAATGAAATCAAAGATCGGGCGTTTGGTGACCCGCGAACATCCGATGTAGCGGGACACCGATCTAACGGCCGCAATGGTGCCCGGCTGATAGTCGCGGAACTGCCACCAACGCTCAGCGACGCGGGTCCAGCGAGTCGTCTCCTTGCCTGTCTTCGATTTTTCTTCCTCCGCATGAGCGAGAACATCGGGCATCACGGTTGCCTTCACGCGCTCGAAGGCACGCGGATAGGACATTGCGAAGAACATGTCATTCTGGCCGAAGTCGATGATCCAGCGTGAGGGTTCCCCAAGTTCTACCAGATCCCGTCCAATCATGTAGGGGCGGAGGACATCTGCGAGCTTGGGGTCTTCCTCAATCCACGCCCGGGCGGTTTCGGGTTCCAGCAGGAATCCCTCGTGGAACGGATATTGCCCGACGAAGACCGCCTTTGGCTTCTTGTTTCCTTTGAGAGGCGTTGCCTGACTGACAGCCACCCCCGTCCGCAGGCTCGGGAAAATGCATTCAAGCCGCTCGATCTTCCACGGATCGCTCACCCGGTCGCCGATTTGCGTCGTTAGAATTCGCTCTCCCTCGGCGCTGCCCTTGATCCAGTTCACGATCGAGACATGGACGGCGGCGTCGCCCGACCACACCTGAGTGGATACCGCGTCGGTGATGGTGCCGCCGTTTGCGACGATGTGATCGAGGCTGGCCTCGCGGCCTTCGTTCTGGCGGATGGTGTTGGTGCCGACCAGGCCCGCGCGGCCACCGTCGGGCAGGGCGTCGTGGGCGAGGCGGAACCAGTGGGTGCAGAAGTCGGCCATCTTCGGGACGCCCGCGAAACGTTCCTGAACGCGACGCGAGTATTCGTAGCCGAGTTCTTGCGCGATGTAGCGCGAGCCAAGATAGGGAGGATTGCCGATGATGGCATCGGCCTTCGGCCACTCGGTGAAGAGCGCGTCGGCGCAGCGGATGTTGTCGTCGAGGTTGTCGAGGGGCAGGGGTTTCTCGAAGACGAGCAGGCCGTGGGTTTCCTGCATCTTCTTCGCCTCGCGGACCTCCTGCTCCTTGGCGAGCATCAGGGTCACCTTGGCCAGCTCGACGGCGAAGGGCTGGATGTCGATGCCGTGGAACTGATGGATGGAGACGGCGGTTTCGAGTGGCTCGCCTTTGGAGATTTCCGAGGGCCGGACGGGGAGCTCGCGCTCGAGGCGCTTGAGTTCGCGGTAGGCGACGTAGAGGAAGTTGCCGGAGCCGCAGGCGGGATCGAGCACGCGGTAGCGACGCAGGTCGCGAAGGACCTCCTTGAGACCTTCCTTCTTGGCCCGCTTGCGCTTTCCCGGTGTGAGGTCCGGGTCGCCCACCGTATCCCATGCGGCCTTCATCCTTTCCCGCCACGGGCGGACGATGGTGGGGCCGACGACCTTCTGGATGTCGAACTCTGAGGTGAAGTGGGCGCCGAAGGCGTGGCGCTCTTCGGCATCCATGCTCGACTGAAAAAGGGTGCCGAAGATTTCCGGCTTCACCATCGCCCAGTTCTGGCCGGCTGCGGTGGCGAGGGTGTTGAGTTCGTCGGGCGTGAGGTCGATGGGCTCGATGGTCTCGAAGAGCCCGCCGTTGAAGTAATCGACCCCCTGGTAGCGCCCGCCGCGGGCCTTATCCTCGCGGTTCATCTGGCGGAAGAGGCCGCCGATGAGGTCGTAGGCGCTCTCGCCCTTCTCGCGGCACTCGTTGATGAGGCGGGTGAGGATGTTGTCAGGCAGCAGGCCGATGTCCTCGGAGACGAGGCCGACGAGGATCTGGAGAATGAAGCGCTGGGCACGTTCGCGGTCCTCGCCACGTCCGACCATGGAGCGGAACAGCTCGGCGAGTTCGTCGGCGGCGGCGCGGGTGACTTCGACCCGGTTGTTGTTGAAGAGCGGTTTACGCTGTTTCGGCAGCAGGAAGGCGAAGGCCTCGGCGCGGTCGGGCAGCTCCTCCAGCCGGATCTTGTCAACGGGATCGAAGAGCTGGGTGTGGAGGTCGTAGATCCAGAACTCGTCGAAATTGCAGAGGACGGCGTAGGGCGGGCGGTGGGGGACGATGTGGGTCCAGTAGTCGAAGAGCTGCTGGTAGTGGCGTTCGAGCTTCACACCGCGGGACTTCATCTCGAAGAGCACGCGGTCGGGCAGGAGCAGGTCGCCGAACTGCTTGCCCTTGGCCTTTCCCTTCTTCGGGATGCGGGCTTCGCGGGAAGCGCCGGCTTCCTTGAGCCCGTCGTGGCCGAAGGCGCGGAAGAGGTGGTCGAGGAACTCGGCGGCCTCGCCCTTTTCGTCGCCGGTGAGGTGGTCGCGGACGTAGGCGACGAAGTCGGCGGGCGAGTAGTCGGGCATGGTGTTAGGATGGATGGGGGAGCCCTGCGGGGTCAATGCGGCGGTGCTGCGGGAATCGGTCTTTCCGCGACGGAGCCTCCCTGGCCCCGGATTCCCAGGGACGGACCGCGAACTTCAGTTCGCACGAATGCCGAGGCGGGCTGAAGCCCGCGGTCCGGTAGGAAGATCGCCCGAAGGCGGGACTACATACTTCAGTCGCGGGCGGAAAGAACCGTGCGAGCCCGGCCGGAATGCAAGCATTCATCGGTCTAACAGACTTGGACATGCCCGCCGGCATTGGCTAGCTTCCGGCGTCGAAAGGCTGACAGGCGCTCCCATGGCGGCGTCGGCCTTTTCAGAGGAGTCAGGAGATTTCCTCCGACCCATGACCGGGCAGACGTCCGGTGCAGTTCGGGCGGCATCCGAAATCCATGATCCACAGGCTGCACCGCAGCAGAATCCACCTTTCCCGGGCGACAAGCCCGAATCACCCACACCATGCCCCTCAAGATTCCTTCCGCCCGTGTTGACTGGGTCAACACCGCCTTCCTGCTCATCCTTTCGCTGCTGGCCGTGGTCGCCGCGCCCATCCATCTGGTGCGGCACGGCATCGACGCCTTCACGGCGGGCCTGTTCGTCTTCTACGTGATCGCGACGGGCATGAGCATCACGCTCGGCTATCACCGCCTGTTCTCGCACCTTTCGTTCCAGGCGAAGTGGCCGGTGCGGCTCTTCACGCTGGTTTTCGGTGCCTGCGCCTTCGAGAACTCGGTGCTGAACTGGGCCTCGGACCACCGCCGACACCACAAGCACACCGACCACGACGACGACCCCTACAACATCAAGGAGGGGTTTCTCTGGGCGCACATCGGATGGATCCTGTTCAAGGTGACTCCCGAGCCCCCGCTCGACAACGTCGCCGACCTGCGCAAGGACCGGCTGGTGATGCTTCAGCACCGCACCGACAAGCTGATCGCGCTGGTCGTCGGGCTGCTGCTGCCGACGGCGCTGGGCTGGTGGCATGGCGGCGCCGAGGGCGCGATGGCCGGTTTCCTGGTCGTCGGAGCGTTGCGGGTCTTCGTCGTCCAGCAGTGCACCTTCTTCATCAACAGCCTCTGCCACACCATCGGCCGGCAGCCGTATTCCACCGACTGCAGCGCGCGCGACTCGGCGCTGATGGCCTTCCTGACCTTCGGCGAGGGCTACCACAACTATCATCACCGCTTCCAGCACGACTACCGCAACGGGGTGAAGCCGTGGTCCTTCGACCCGACCAAGTGGGCGATCTGGTGCCTCGAGCGGCTGGGTCTGGTCTCGCGCCTGCGGCGGGTGCCGGATCACCAGATCGTGCTCGCGGAAATGCAGGAGGCGAGACGGCGGGTCGAGCAGCGGATGTCCGAGATCAATCAGGCGGGCCCGGGAGTCTGCGAGAAGGCGCTCCGGGCGATCCACTCGATCGAGGAGGCGCTGGCCGATGCCTATCACGAGCTCGAAGCGGCCGTGGCCCGGAAGGCGGAGATCCCGCGCCAGACCCTCGACCGCTGGCAGCGGCAGACGCGAGAGTTGATGGACCGGCTGGTCGCCTTGGAGATCGTGCCGGCGGGATGACCGGCACGCCTCCGTCGCAGGAGGCCGAAGAATCTCCTTGTTTGGCACGCCGATCCGGGCGACAGGGACTTCACGGACCGCGCCCTGTGAACTCAAGGCAGGGAGTATTGCCAGGTGAGTTTCGCGATTCGGTGGTGATCTGAGACCCGACGACCGGGAACCACTGACAAAAGACGAAGCGACTCGCGCCGTCCGTTTTGATACCAGGAAAATGTATGTGGGGAATCTTCCCTTCAGTGCCACCGATGAGGACCTTCGCGGTCTCTTCGGGGCTTTCGGCGACGTCACCGACGTCCACATCCCTACCGACCGTGATTCGGGTCGTCCCCGAGGATTCGCCTTCGTGACGATGGGCTCGAAGGACGCGATGGTCTCGGCCATCAAGGCCCTCGACGGCGAAGACTTCCAGGGCCGCGCCCTCAAGGTCAACGAAGCCCAGGCTCGCGAGCCCCGTGGAAACGGAGGCGGCGGAGGCGGCCGTGGCGGTCAACACCGTGGCGGCGGCGGAGGCGGTCGACGCTGGTGAACTGATCCACCCTTTCCCAGGCGGTGCCCTCCTCGCGAGGCACCGCCTTTTTCTTGGGTCCTGCCACCGCGATCGATCCCGGGCAGGAGAGGGCTCGGAGGCCGGAAGCCTCCCCATACGAATTTCTCGAAATGATCTGACGATTTTGGATTCACCGCCAAGACGCCAAGAACGCCAAGCTCGACCCATGGAGTCTTTGGAATCCCTACCTTTGCGACCTTGGCGTCTTGGCGGTTCGATCTGTTGCCGTTTCGAATCGTAAGGTGAATTCTCAGAGGTCGTATCAGCCCTCGGCAAGTTGCTGGCAGCCCTTCAGGTCGAGCTTGCCCGAGGCCAGGACCGGGATCTCGGAAACGGGGACGATTTCCTTCGGGCACCACAGGCTGGGCAGCCCGGCGTCCATCAGCTTGTAGCGGAGGTCGATGCACTCCTGTTCGAGCGCGCGTCCGGCGACGGTGGAGAGGAGGATGATGGCCTCGCCCTTCTTCTCGTCCGGCACGCCGACGATGGCGATCTTGCGCTCGGCCTCGGAGTCGAGGCCGAGGGCCTTGTTGACCGCCGCCTCGACGGTCTCGTGCGGCACCATTTCGCCGCCGATCTTGGAGAAGCGCGAGATGCGGCCCTCGATGTAGAGGAAGCCGTCGGCATCGACGCGGCCGACATCGCCGGTGCGGAACCAGCCGTCGCCGTCGAGCACCTCGGCCGACTTCTTCGGGTTGTCTAGGTAGCCGGGGAAGACGTTGGGGCCCTTGAGCCAGATGATGCCCTGCTGGTCGAGCGGGCAGGGTTCGTCGGTCGCAGGGTTGGTCAGGCGCACGGCGATTCCGGGAAGCAGGTGTCCCACCGATCCCGGCCGCGACGCGGGGATCACGGTATCGCCCTCGCCGGCGGGCGGGTCGGGAAGGTTGACGTTGGTCGCCGGGGAGGTCTCGGTGAGGCCGTAGCCCTCGTGGGTCGCGACGCCGAAGCGCTCCTCGAAGGCCTCGGCGAGGTTGCGCGGAAGCTTCTCCGCACCGGTCACCACGAGCCGCAGTGACTTGAGCTGCTCGGGTTTCACCCGGCGCATGTAGCCCCGCAGGAAGGTCGGCGTGGCGAGCAGGAAGGTGATGCCGTGCTCCTCGATGAGTTCGCCGAGCCTCTTGGTGTCGAGCGGGTTCGGGTAGGTCACCATTTCAAGCCCCTCGATGACCGGCCACCAGAGCGTGACGGTGCAGCCGAAGGAGTGGAAGAGCGGCAGGCAGCCGAGGATCTTCGAGTCGGACGCGGCCTGGAGACGGGTCGAGAACTGGCAGACGTTGCCCAGCACGTTGCGATGGGTGAGGGGCACGCCCTTGGGCTCGCCCGACGAACCGGAGGTGAAGAGCAGCACCGCCTCGTCGTCGCCCTTGCGCTTGCCGATGCCGAACAGCACCCGGATCAGGCCGGCCGGGAGCAGGCGCGAGAGGATCGCCCAGGTGATGATCTTCTTCTTCAGCTTGGGCAGCACCCGCTCGATGAAGATCAGGTCGCGATTCGGCGGCCAGGGGAAGGAGGCGACCTTGCGCACGAACGGATCGGCGGTGATGAAGCGGTCGAGCTTGGCCTGGCGCATCGCCGAGCGGATCGCCTCGTGACCGGCGGTGAAGTTCAGGTTCACCGGCGTCTTGCCGGCGAAGATGACCGCCAGGTTCGCCACCATGCCGGCCTTTCCCGGCGGCAGGATCACGCCGATCCGCGGATTGTCGGTTTCCTCGCGGAGATACTTCGAAAAGACCAGCGCCGCCGCCAGCAGGCGGTCGAAGCCGAGCGAGGAGTCATCGGCACCATCGTGAATCCGGGTCCGGGTGTGGCGCTTGAGGCCCTCGAGGAGGGCGGTGGCGAGGGACGAGCCGAGAATCGGCCGCTGCGAAAACGCCGCTTCGGCCGCGGCAAAGAGCTCCTCCTGAATCGCGGCGGCTGAGAGCTTCGCGGCATCGATCGGCCGCCCGACGCTGATGACGGCCCCGGGAAGCTGTGCGGCGCGCTCGATGCTGAGGGTGGACTCGCGCGGGTAGTCGATGGCGATCGGCAGGGTGGGCAGGCCGAATCTGCCGATCGTGGTCAGGGTCCGGCCCGGCACGTGGCAGGGCGTGAGGGCGCGCGCGGCGCTGCGTCCGTGAATGAAGATCAGGACACCGTTGTCCTTGAGGAACTCGCCGAGCTGGGCGCCGGCGGCGGCCGGGTCGGCATCGTCGTCCGAAAAGACCGCGCCCGACCCCGATTTTTCGAGGAACGCCGCCAACGGTGGATCGAGGGTCGAATCCTCCTCGATGAGCCAGGTGATCGTGCGCCCGGAAAAGAGCTGCTCGAGGTGCAGCAACTCGTGGAACTCGACGCGGCCGGGGACGACCAGGCATCCGGTGGACGGGATGCGGTCCTGATTGAGGATCTTGACGGCTTGGCTCATCGGGTGGGGAGGGGACGGGCGGATTCTGGCGGTCCTTGCGCGGGATTCACGGGAAAAGCGCCGCGGAGGGGGAGAAAATCGAGTGGATTCGTCAGCGCCGCGCGCGCCAGGGATCGACCAGCCTGAGGCCGCAGCCCTCGAAGTCACCGAGGTTCCGGGTGGCGAGGGAGGCACCCACCCGACGGGCGACCGCGGCGATCATCATGTCCACAGGTTCGGCGTGGAGGCCCTTGGACTCCCGGAGTCGGCAGGTGTCGCCATAGCACTCCGCGGCGGCCAGGTCGAAGGACAGGATCCTGCCATCGTCGAAGCCGCGGGAGAGAAAGTCGC
>ERZ869936.1474-NODE-1474-length-16646-cov-13.258936_pt1 | contig 16646 bp, 25 predicted proteins | sample MGYA00520876_ERZ869936 | MGnify/ENA primary metagenome ERZ869936 (study PRJEB32218, sample SAMN09650985) | biofilter metagenome | isolation source: enrty point of leading RO module | place: Saudi Arabia: Thuwal, RO plant located on Red Sea | collected 2016-02-17...
CGCTGCTTTTAAGTGCAACCTATTGTGCCTCGACAAATATGGCCCAGCCGCTCCTGGGGCCATTGACTTGCCAACGTTGATGAAATGCAGCTTGCCGCACGCTGACGCGATAACCAGAAAGCGCCGGATTATGGGTGCCCCTTTCAATGTCCGGCAGGCCCAGCGGATCGCTCATTAACCAACTCGCGTCGTTGCTGTATCGGCCGCTGTAGCCGTGGATGACAGACCAGTGCCCGCAAGCCTCACTGCCGCACATCGGCGGCTCCCCGCGCAGCATGTCACCTCGGTGATACCACCCAGCCATCACGATGACCCCCGCGTCGATGGCCTCCATCACGTCTTCTGCATCAGCATTGTCAACAAAGCGAACCTGCAGGCCCAGGCTCGTCAGTGCTTTTACGTGAGCGTAAACAGAGGTGGTGTCTCCGTATCGCTCCCTAATCCGTTCGTACTCCTCTTGCGTGGCGATCTTTTTGAAATAAGCCGCCGCCATCGCCCCAGACGAGGTGAAGCACTTACGTTCACCGCCGGGCAGATCGAGTTGTCGGAAATAGCGAGGCAAGTACACCTCCTGGTCAATGCCGCTGGCCTTCCACGACTGAAACCATTCACTATCTTCTGACAACAACTCAGGGGGCATAGCCTCCTCCAGCTGCTTGATGGCAGCCATGCGATGCGGCACGTCTGGCTTGTACCACTCAAAAAATGGAAGTAGCGACAGCACGGATGTGACCGCTAAAGCTGGCCTGATCTTGCTTGATCGCAACTGGCTACGCCAGAGCTGTATCCAGCGATGAAAACGATCGTTGAAGTGCAGAGCAGCAGCGTGACCGCGCCGCCTGCAATGAACCAACCAGTTGCTGAGAACGCGGATAGCTTCACTTCTCAATGCGCGGTCCCAGCAAGTTCTTGCTGATGTAATCGCACATTTGGTCGTCGATGGTGTTGTCCGTCGTCTTGCTATAGGCGCGGAGAAGATCTAAGACCAGACGTTTCACAGCGGTTGATTTCAGAAAAGCCATCAAGATCGGCTTGATGATCAAAACCATGGAACTGCTTTGAACTTCACCAATACCTTAGTTCCGATTGCTGTGGCCTTCCAATCGCGCCACTGACTGCTCAAGATTTGCCAGTCGCGCAAAAATTTCTTGGTCGCGGGTTCTGATGTCTGCATGGAGAACATCAAGCCGACTGGCTAAGTTGTCGACGGCGGTGGTTAGTCGTATTAACGAGTCTCTCCCTTGCTGGCTTTGACGGCTCATGCCGGTCAGCCCAGCAGACGCGACGCCGACAGACGCCCCAGCGACAGCAGCCCAGACTTCAACCACCATCTGACCCTTAGCGTCAAACCATCATGGCAGAAACCAAGGAAGCGCAAGGCCAAGAACAAGAGGACCAGGGCCATGGCTGGCTTGGCGATCTTGTCCGCATCACAATCATGCTCTGGGCCATGGCGATCATCACTGCAAACTACGTCGGTTATTTCAAGGGGCAAATTGATGTGACTTTTTCGGCAAGCCTGTTGAGTTCTACGGCTGCGAGCTACGGCCTGACAATGAATAGAACAGGGAAGAAGAAAGAAGAGAAGAGCGTTATCGTTGACAACAAGGACACCAAAGCTGGCATCAAATGACCCGCGCACTTTTTGTATTGGGAATTACATTGGTGGCTGCATTGCCTGCCCGTGCTGATCTCACCCATCGAATCAGTAGCAGTGTTCAACTCGATGTAGGCGGGGCCTCAAGTCGCGCTGTTCGCCTTGGCAACAGCTACAGCATCAGCGGCAGCGGAGTTGATACCACTGACGGCACCACTGCAGGGGTTGTTGGAGGACTCGGCGCTCACACCAATGGTGTCAACGCATTGACCACGGTGACCGCATCACAGAGCACTGACGGCAATGCGTTCTCCTTCGCAAACTCTTACACAGTCGGAGATACGGTGCCCACATCAGCACCCACTGTTGGCGAGGTTGCCGCTTTCGGTGACATTACAAGTGAAGCTGCAGGCACTAACACTGGGTTGGCGGGCACGATTACCACGAATGGGGCAATCACGATCAGCCCAGGGGCAGGAAACACCAGCGCCATCGGGCAGGTGATCAGTGAACTGCAAAGCCGCTAGTGCGCTTTTGCTGCTCTTGGCATCACCAGCCGCAGCGGTGCCGGTAGTCCCGAACTTCAGCCAAGGCGTGGTCTCATCCTCGACGCAGACAAAAACAATCGTGAAAGAGAACATTGTCTCGGAGTCATACCGCACTGGCTTTGAGTACACAGTCAGCGGCACTGGGGTTGAGCCAAGCAGTGGCACTGTGAGCCCTGCTGTTAGCGGCACAGGCTTAGACCTTGCCAATCGCAGCAACTGGGTTCAATCAATCCCAGGCGCTGCCTTTCAATTTGCTGAGACGTATCAAGGCCCTGGGCTGATCGAGAAAGTGATCATTGACAGAGAAACCATTATTGAAAGCGTGACCGACTCCACCAGCACGTTCAGCCAATGAGAGCGACAGCAACTGCACTGCTGCTCGGTTTGATCTACGGCACACCTGCCGCTGCACAGGTAAGCGCAACTGCATCCCCAGTGAGTAATAGCAGTGGCTCAGTGGTCAATCAGGCGGTGCAGGTCACTCCAGGTCAATATCAAAAGTTCAGCTTCGGGTCTGGGATTCAGTGCGACGGAGCAACGCTAAACATATCCCCATTCCTGTCCGGCGTTCACTCTTTCGGCAGACCTAACAATGAGTATTACGACGAACCGGTTTACGACAACAGCGACAACTACGGCCTCAAAGATCCAGAAACAGGCTTAGACGGACCAGACGGCATTCCTGATAATCCTGGGAAGGTCCTGTTCATGAAGCCAATGAGGACGGGCTATCGCAGCAATTACAGCAACAATTTTGGCATTACTGCCACAATCTCAGTGCCGTTAGATCGTCGGGCCATAAATATGTGCTTGAAGGCTGCAGAGAAACAGGTTGCGCTGTATGAGCAGAGCCTCGCTGACAAAAGGTTGAATTACGAAATGGGCCGATTGAAAGCCTGCTCGACTGCCATCCGGGAAGGGTACGGCTTCTCTGATAACAGCCCTTTCAAAGCAATCTGTGCAGATGTAGTTCTCAAGCCGATTCCTGTGGAAGGCCACACCCACGCCATCACTTACCCACAGCCCGACGTAAAGCCATTAGTGCGCGATTCCGATCTCGTTGCGCCAGGATCCGCTCCCGTAAAGATACCGGTTTCTCCTTTTTCAAAAGAAGCTTCTTAACAACCTTCTTCGTGATTGGCTTGGCCAGCTTCTGCAGCACTGATGCAATCGGCTTGCTCAGGATTGCTGCAGTCGTTGCAAATGCGGCAGTGACCGCAACTGACACTGTCGGGCCAACATCAGGCACATAGTTGTTGACGACTTGCGCAACAGGCACAGGGTCCCAGATCTTCACGCACATGCCGTCTTGCAGCTCATAACCCGCTAAGACCTCTGTCCCTAATTTGTTAAACGATCCGATTTCTTTAGCGCCAAACGGTGGACACGGTGAACTTGGTGGCAAGTTTGAAGGGCCGGGGTTGGGACCTGGCAACTCTGGGGAAGGGACAACAGCCGGGGCTTTTGGTTCCGGCTTTTTTGTTTCCGCTTGTGGCGGCTGCACCCATGTGAAGTCGCGGGGCCTGTAATCAGGCGCTTCATAGACAGGAACCGCCCCATCGCACAGCGTGACGTTCCCGCGCGGGTCATCCTCAAAGGTTTGAACACCGCTGCCTTTGCCAACACGCGCACGCACGCATCCAGGCATTTCAATCACTGGATACTTTGCAGACGTAACCGGTGGAGCCGTTGGTAAAACAGGAGGTGGGATTGGTTGACCTACCGAAATCGGAGGGACGCCAATCGTTCGCACTCCGATCTCACGGATCACCGGCATGACAGCAGAACGTTTTACAGCAGGTCAGCTTTTCATTGAAAGGACAAAGCATCGCGAAGGCCCGCCTGTTGTTTACAGCGTAATGTGCGGAAATCGCTCAAGGCTGTTTACCGATCACAAGGCACTGCTGCGATGGGTTAAGTGGCCCTCAAAGACTCCTACTGGAGACGCGCTGCGCGAATGGCTTGCTTCCTTTGATGAAAAACCAAAAGCACCCCCGACTGAACCTGACTGGGCAAAAATCAAGAGTGTAATTCCTCCTGTTGTTGTTGACCCAATCACTGGAGAGGAGATACAAGGCGATGCAATGGCTAACACCAAGATGTGTTTTGAGCGTTTTGTTTGCAAATAGCCTTAGCTCAGGGCAAAGGTATTGCAGGACCCGTTGAGGTCGGAAGTTTAGGCAGAGCACCCTCAATCTCATCAGGCACCATCTGGGTCAGCGTATCTGTCAATTCCAGCTTGATGTCGCTGATGTACTTTCTGACCATTGACGGGCCGCGAGCAAAGGCCACAACAATCACGGCTGTGTTTGCCAGAGCCAGCACAAAGGTGCAGGCTGCCAGCGTGTTGATCACTTTTTGCATGGGTGCTTAGGTAAACAAAAGGCCCCCTTGCGGGAGCCCCTTGCTGACTGTGTGAGGAGTCGTCTGAGTTATAGCTCAGAGGTCAAACTTGCCGCCAACTTTGAGATTGAAGCTGGTGTCGGAGTCGATAGTGGCGAACGACAGCTCGGTGTAGCCAGGGCCAAAGCCGTAGCCAGCCTTGCCGCTAATGCCCACCTCAGTGTCGGTGCCGGTGTCAGGAACGCGGATCATGGGGCCGATTTGAGCGTAGGCACCATTGCCTTCGATCCCGACGTGCAGATCTACATCGGCACCGCCAACGCCATTGGCACCAGTCGCGCCGACGTTAGCCTCAGGATTGAAATAGGGGCCTGCGATTGCAGGAGATCCCAGCGCAGCTGCCGAAACGACGGCAGAACTCACAAGAAGAGCTTTGAGCATTTGAAGTTAAATCAACGGCCTTGGCCACGGTATCTCTTTTTGCCTTTTTTAGGGCGACTGTGCTTGCCAGCTCCCTGCGTGGTCCGTTTGGGTTTACCGACAACAAAGACATTCCCGTTAAGTGACTTGGCCATCAGTAGCCGTCAGTTGACTGCAGGCTTTGGTATTTAAGAGCCAAGCCAGTGAACAGACCATGCTGAGGGTGGCTGATCATGTCGCGGCCATCTAAGTAAAAGAGTTCCTCAAGCCACAGTGTTCTTGCTGCCATGGCTTGCACATCAGACGCCCCCGGTTTGGAGGCGATCATCGGGTCAGGGCGTTGCATTACTCAGAATCAGCGGGAAGAGGCGTGTTGCCTTCAGCGACCCACTCAAGGTACTCCTGATAATCCGTGTTGTCGGGGGCAAGAGGGATGCTGATGTTGGTTCCGACGATGTTGATAGATTCGATCCCGTGTTCGCCTTCAACCAGTTTGTAGTTTTTCATTTGACTCAAAGCTCCGCAGAAAATTCCATAAACGCATCGTCATCATTGTTAGCGTAAACAGCGATGGCATTTCCACTTGTTCCAGAAATACTTGAGTTGTCAATTAACGTAGCACTTTCGCCGCCAGCACTGCTAGAGGTTTCTATTGATAAACCTGGAGTGCCAACGCTTGGTTGTGTGGCAAAAGTGCCTGATTGGTTAAAACTAGGCTGGGCTCTCATTGTTGGGTTCAAAGGCACCACAACTCTCAAAACGCTGCTACTTGCCATTTGACCTAAAGGAATACACCTTGCGTAAGCAGAGCCTGAACTAGCGGATGCTCTTTGATAATACCTTTGACATCTCGCCAGCTCATCGCCAAAGCTTCTGTGCTCAAACGGTGTTGCCACTTCGCCAAGTTCTAACTGGACGCCACAAAGATCAAAGGTCGCCCCTGAAGTAGAAGCAAACGTTTCAATTTGGTTAGATGTCCAACGTGCATTTGCTGTATTCCAACCCGCAGATCCGCCATAAATAGTGCTATCGCTATCCGCTGCGACAGTCCAATAAATGTCAAATCCTTTACTTGTATCGGTCTGCCATGTTCCAGTAGTTCTCGCAGGGATTGTTATTTGAAAGCGCGTCCAGCTTGTAGTCAAGGAATACTCTGCAACGTAAGATTGATCAGTATCATCATTTTGTAAAGCAACGCAATACGTTCCCGCCACGCTTCCTTTTGCGTAGAAAGAAAGAGTGATATCTTTAGCTGCGCTCGTGCCAAATCCAGCTTGTGCGGTGTCAAACCCCTCAAGGGCAATGCTGAGCTTACAGGCAGTATCTGCTGGAGGTGCTGCTGCTGTCCCAGACTGAGCAAGCCGTAAAAAATGAGTGAATCCACCCGGTGCGCCAGATGACTGCTGACTCATTGTGAACGAGTTAGTGCCCCAAGATCCAACACGCCGATATGAGAATCGATCCACAACAAATGCAGGTGAATTTGTTAAACCGGACTCGCTAGTGCCTCGCTGCGCTATAACCATCGCTCCATTATCCACTAAATTCCTGTTGCTCAGTGCGCCAGCAGTTGCCAGTTGCTGCCCATCGATTTGAACGTGACCGCTGTTGTCAATCGCGATGCCACCATCATCCGTGGAGGTGTTCTTGATTGAGTTGACCTTGATGGTGCTCATCGGTTAAACCTCAGCAAGCCATGAGGACGCATGGCACGCAGTAACTGCCATCACTGTAAGTCGTCGAAACCGTGGTGCTAGTCACCTTGGCAATGGTCTTGGAACGCACGATGTCATCATCCTGCGGTTTTGCCGTTCCATCACCAGCAGACATCAGCAGATCACCGCGTGCAACGGTTGTGCCCTGTGCAATGCGGATCACAAAGTCACCCGTCATCGCGCAGTAGAAGTCGTTGGTGTAGGTGTCGTCATCATCGTCCCAAGCCTGGAAGACGCCAGCCACGTTGACATCACCTTCAACATCGCTGACCTTCATGCGGTTCAGCTGTTCGTTATCTTCCGTGCCTGCATCTCGTGCAGGTGTTTTTACATCGCCAACGCTGGCACCTTCAGGAAGCTCATCCTCCTCGGTGTAGAGCACTGCAGCACGGGCTTCATAAGCCCATTCGCACATCTCATCAAGGTTGCTCAGCACAGAACCACGCAAAATCTCTGTTCGCTCCGCGCCTCCTGCTAGTTGTGACCAACGTGAAAGGTGAGCACCGTTGTAAGAAACCGTGCTGCCAGAAACAGAAATACTGCCCTCATTGCTGGTGGCCTGGTAAAAATCAATCAGATTTCCATCATTAGTGGTTCTATTTATTGAAATAACGGTTCCGCCTGAACGTGTATGGTTGGTCGTACCGTTAGCATCAAAAACGTGTCCTGCATTTGCTAAAACACTGTCAGTTTTGCCGATGCGCAAAGATCCCCCGCTACTAATCTGCATCCGCTCGGATCCAGCAGTTGCGAACTGTAGTGGAATAGACGCATCCGTGCCCAGCTCAAAGAATGTTGATCGAGACTGAATGAAAGAATAGTTTGTTGCGGCGTCGTTAGATGTAAAGCGCAGCGTTCCAACATTTCCAGATGCACCCCTAAACCGAACTGTTTCAGACGACGAATTTGAAACAACGTCTAGCGGCAACCCTGGGCTCGTAGTATTAATCCCAACACCCGTGCTGGTTTCGACCATATTGGAAAACTCCAACTCTCCAGCCGTCCCAGAGTTCTTCAGAAACTGCTCTGCACTGCCATTGCTGGTTGGCAGCGTAATGGTGTTGTCGCCTGCTGCCGCAGGTGCCTTGATCTCAGTGTGACCTGAGGTGCTGCCGTTAAGTCTGAGTGTCATGATTAGGCAGGTTCAGACTCAGCAATAGAAGCATTGTAGGCAGCGATAACATCAGCGGTCCAGAGTGCTGCTGCGATGTCTTGCACTTCCTGCGCTTCGCCTGTTACATCTTGACCAGGAACAACGACGTGGCGGTGATGGCTGCGTGCCAGCTCAACACCATCCTCTTCAACCACCGTGGTGGTGCGGATTTGGATGACCTGATTGGGCAGGATCTCTTCTTTGAGTTCAGTGCGCTTGGTGATGGCCATTAGGGACGTTCTCCGAACGAAACAGGTTTAGGCGTAGTTTTAAGCCGTTGCGGGCTTTGATTATGTGGTGTAGTAAGTGACGTTTACAACTATGCCAAAAGAACCAGTTCCAACATCGCTTAATCTAATAAAACTATCGGCCGCATTGGTTGCATTTTTTTGGATCCTGCATCGGGTGTTATTTTTATCCATGCACGCGCTTAGGGTTCCAGTCGTTATGCTTTCACTCATGCTAGTTAATCTACATGCGCCAGTTGCAGAAGTTGGCGTATTATTTGATCCTCCAGAAGCAGTGGTAAAAGGAAAACCAAATATCCAGAAAGGATTGCTTGTAGCAGCATTGTAACTTGTGACACCAGTCAAACTGCAGTGAGCAGTTACCATTCTGCCTATTTTCACATAAGTTGCGCTATCAAATGTCAAATTGTCTGAATAGGTTGTTGGCGTCCAAGTTCCCTCTTCATAATCGTTGAGAGCGTTTGCAGCAGCCGTGTCGCCGTTAAAAGTTAAGCCGCCACTTGAAAGGATTCGCAGACGTTCGGTGTTGTTTGTGCCAAAAATTAGGTCAGCATTATCTCTGTTGTAGAGATAACCTTTACCATCGGTCGCAGCAGCAAAATCAATACCTGTATTTGCATTTACAGAAGCACGAAAAGACGTAAATGCATTTTCTCCTTTATTGTGAACGCCGCCACCAGTCGTAAAAGTTGGCGAGGTAGTACCTATCCCCAAATTGCCGCTGCTATCAACCGTTGCCTTGGTGCTGCCGCCAGTTGCAATCGAAACCTCATCCGTTCCAAACACAATGCCAGTGTTTGAGTCAGTGCCCTGTAGAGCAGGAGTTGTGGCGCTGCCGTTTACGCCGCTAATGCCGTTGTCGCCGTCGATAGTGATTGCCATGGTCAGCTGATAACGAGGACAGATGTGGCGGGCACCGTAACCGTAGCCCCAGATTCGATTTCTAGCGGGCCGACCGCATGGGCTCCATGACTGGCAGTGATTGAGTAGCTCGTTGTTACTGTTAGTGAGTTTTCAAAAAAGCATTTATCAGAACCGCCGCCCACAGCGCCGGCAGCATCAGCCCAGCTAATCGCACCCGATGCGCCACCGCTGGTCAGTACCTGACCTGATGTCCCGTAGTTTGCGCCCGCAATACCTATCTGGCCGGCAGGCCCAACACGGACACGCTCAGTCCCTTCTGTGGTGACTTTGAAGTGCCCATCACTGCCTGTATCAACAACCTCAGCCTCTGTGTTGCCCTCAGTGATCTTGTCAGGATCAGCTGCTGTGCCGCTAGAAGCTGCAGTTAATCGACCTTGGGCATCAACAGTGATGCTGGCGAGCGTATAGCTACCAGCGCTAACGCTTGTGTCCGCAATCTTGGCGGCTGTTACTGCGTCATCTGCAATCTCAGCGGTGCTGATAGTTCCGGATGCTGCAGCAGTAATTCGCCCCTGAGCATCAACTGTAATGTCCGCCGCTGTATAACTGCCTGCCGTGACAGCTGTATCAGCAAGTTTTGCAGCTGTTATCGCGTCGTCCGCAATGTAGGCGGTCGCAATCGCAGTGCCGTTCCAAACGCCTGTAGTGATCGTTCCAACGCTTGTCAGGCTGGAGCTGACAACGGCACTGCCAAGGCCCGTCGCGTCTAGAACCTTGGTGCCAGCGATTTGAAACTCTTTGCCGCTGGCGATGTTGACGTGTTCAGAAAAATCCCAGCTGTCTGTGCTGTCTGTCCAAAGAATCGTGTGATCGGTAGTCCCTTTCAGTGTTATCCCGCCGCCGTCGGCCGTGGCGTCTGACGGGGTGGCAACAGTGCCTAGCTCAATGTTTTTGTCATCGATCTGCAGCGTCGTGCTGTTGACCGTTGTGGTCGTGCCGTTAACCGTCAAATCGCCTGTGACAATCAGATCATTGGCGATCGTGATGTCATTTGCCAACTTGTCGCCAGTGATTGCGTCATCGGCAATGTCTGATGTCGCCAGCGGATAAGCAGACAGCGAGAAGCCCGGCTCATAGGCCAGGCTGCTCCATGCCGTTGAACCATCTCCAACCTTCAGCTTCCCGGTGTCTGATTCATAGCCAAACTCACCAGCCAGCAGAGTCGGATCTGCGCTAGTCCAATTCGCCGCAGTATCGCGGCGTTGCTGCATCTGAACTCTGACGTTTGTTGCAGTCATGAGGCAGCGCCACCCGCTTGGAGTATAGATGTCGCAGCGGTTTCAGGGTCCGCGTCATCTGCATCCATGATAAAAGGAGCTGTACCAATAAAGGCAAAGGTGTTGACTGACTCTTCCGCTCCTAGCTCTGCAGGCTCACCGGCCAGCACATAAACCAAACGGACGCCAACAAGGTTTAGCAACTCAACTGAAATGTCTGTGTAAACACCGCGTTGCGTCTCAATTGGTTTTTCTCTGTAGCGAAACAACGACTCAGCAGGCAAAACGTCTGCATCACCCCAGATCTCGGTTGGCAGCTTGAAATTCTGATGAAAGCCGTTGCTGTCTAAAAAATGGTCCCTTATTTGGGTTGCTTCACTCTCTAAAAGATTGGTGTAAATCAATGTGATCTGATGCTGGCTCTGCCTTAACGAGTGCCTGAAACGTATAGGGCCACCAGTCGTCGTGGCTTCATCACTAACGTTCAGGCCGCCAAGATCATAATTGATCTGAGTTGGCAGGATTGTTGGAAAGTCAGCCATCAGATCACATAAGGCGGCAACAGCTCAAGGCTAACGGTAGCTGAAGTTTCACTATTGGTCTGCTCAAGCTGCGGCGGCTCTGCATAGCGCCATAAATAATCAGCCGGAAACTCTAAATTGGTTGCAATGTAAATAGAGTCAGGCAGATCAAAAGTCTCAAAGATCCCGTGCATTGCATAGTGCGCGATCAAATTAAACCTTTCATCTGACGTCAGCCGGTCGAATGACATTCGCAGAATATGCCCAACTGCAGCGTTGGAATGGCGCACGCTTGAGTTTTCACTATTCAAAACAGCAAACTGCGTGCTGGCATTAGTGCCAGGCGTGTAAGTCCGTGTTGCTGGTTCTAGCTCTGGGAAGGTTGCCATGATCAGCAGCTATCAGTTCTGTAAAGCTCATAGGACACCAGCGTGGGGATGTCGATCGCCGTAGCTTTCCAATTGTCCGAAACATTGCAGCTCTCTGCCGCCACTTTGTCTGTAAACGCAAAACCGCTGTGCGAGCTGACTTGGCAGGTGTTTTGCGTGCGGTAGTAGTTTGTAATCTGATACGTTGGCCTTGCGTTAGATTCGCTGCAATTTTTAGTGCTGCCGGTGCATGATATGCACTTCGTGGGGCTGATTCGGATCTCTGCCGGGCCTTGGTAGGAAAGGTGAGTTGACGTGTCGTCTGGGTCTGAACTGGTTTGAACCGTGTTGCTGTAAACCCTCGTGTTAGTCGGGACAACACTGGTTTCACCTAAAAGCCGAGGCGCTCCAAACCCTGACGCCGTAGAAGGATCTTTGCAGCGTCCCTCTGCTCTAATGTAATGATCAATATCAGCAGTAGTAATTGAAAGACTATAGTTGCCATCAATCGGCTCAGTTACTGTCTTAATGACTGTCTTCTCGCCAGTGTCTTTGTCAATCCTAAACCACTGAACCTGACCATCACAAGAGAAATCATTAGTCGATATATCTAATTCGTCGCCAGGGTCATAAGTTCCAGAAATCAAATCAAGATCTTGCGTTTCCTCTAAATCATCATCTGGGTTGTCTTCTGGCTCAATAGGTTGAATGTCCTCAATATCAAGGACATCTAGCTCTGCTGTAGTTGAAGCAAGTGACGGCGAATCAAAAGATGGAGCGTCTACACCTTGATTAGCTAAAGCAGTGTCATCGTCGGAATCATTTTCATCACAAGTGAAATCAGATCGACCAACGTTAAGACTCTCCCCAGCTCCTGCCGCAGCATCAACTATCCGAGCAACTACGCTGCGCTGTTGATTATCAATCGGAAAATGGGTGAGAGTAAAAACACAAGCGCCGCCGGTAGTCTTTTCAATACGTTCAATTTCGTACATGAAGTCGTGAAATTCAGGGTTACCTACAGCAGTCTCTCTGCGCAAGCGAACACGGCAGATGTCGCCAATCTCTAAGGTGTTGCTATACGTTCCAGGCCTAACAGTAATTCTGAGAGTATGAGTGACATGTCTACGCCTTGCCAACTTGTAAGCCGCAACCTTAACGGCGTGATCCTCATAGGTGCAGAAGCTGCTTAAATCGTGTTGCTCGTAAGGACCGCTATCAGCTAAGCCGTCAAAGAAAACTTGTGTTGAGCGCGCAAAACCAATATCTGCGTCAGGCTGCTGCCTAAACATCATGTCATAGGCAATGTTTTGTCTATCAGGCAAGGGGATATATTCGATTTCAAATCCATCAGGCAAAAGATGCTCCTCTGTAAAAGTAAAAGCAAAATCAATCTTGTCAGTTTTAATCGTGTGATCTGTATTGACGGGAAGCCTGGGTTTAAAGCTGTATTTGCCTTTTGACTGAATCAAGCGAAGCAAGAAATAATCGCCTGTTGTGGTGAGCCAGTCTTGCAGGTTTGTGCTTTCAGTAAATTCTCCGTTGTAAAAAAAGCTGTTGGTGTTCGTGAAATTAGCCGCAGCCGTCATGCTTGTTGTGTCAATCAAAGTCTCAGCAATTTGACTTGACTGCCTGATTAAATACAAAGCAAGATCGATGAAGTTATTGCTAGGGCCTAACGTATCGTCAAGAATGCGGGTGACTTGCATCCCGTTGCGGACAAAGGCGTGCACCTGCTGATTCCAACGCGTGTCAGCATCATCAAAAGTGTTCACATAGCTAAGCGTCGTCATGTTGTCATAACGACCAGAAGTGCCGCAATAGAAAGGGCAATCCCAAACCGTTGCGCCTGATAGCGTTGTCGTGCCGATATGGTTGCCAGGTGTCCAGGTGCCAGCGCGGCGATCATATGTCTGCGCCCAAGTTCCTTGGCGACAAGCGCCTTTAAAAACGTCTTTGATCGGCAAAGTTGGCAAGCTGCCCTCACTAAGAACAAGCATCAAGCTGACTGTCAGCTCGTTTGTGTCTTCATCGTTTTCATATCTGGCTTCAGTTGCCCTAGGACTTACAAAAACTCCGCCGTTGCCACTCACTTGACGACAAAAAACAATAGGCACAGGCTCGCCAATGCTTGCCGCTTGTTGCGGTGAGGTCAAGCTTTTGGCAGCAGCTGCAGCAGCCTCAACAGCAGGCGCGTCAGAAACACCGTTCTGCGCAACAAGCAAGCCAAGAGGATCAGCAATTTTGATTGTCATATCCGCAAAGGTGCTCCAATCAAATACGAGTTGTATTTACGAGGTGGCACCTGCGCCCCAACTGGAGCCAAGGCGCTGCCTAGACGCAATTCTAGGCGAGTGAAAGTGCCCGAAATGCTTTGAATTTGCCCGGTAAATTCTGCTATCAAGGTTTGCGATGACTGCGGAGCATCTTGCGCGCCAATGCTGTTAAACTCATAAATTTGAACCTCAACAAAACGACTCAGGTTAATCGCAGAGTTGACATATGAAACCACGCTGTTAGTCGCTGGAATTTGAATTTCTAAATCTTGGCCTCCTGCTGCAGCACTTTCCGTAATGCCGTTGACAGAGAACGGCATGAATGACCATGAATTGCTGTTAAGAGTCACCGTTTGGTTGACGTAATAACTCTGCCAACGTACATACGTTGTCGAGGTGTCAAAGATCCTTAGAAATTGGCTTTGTGATCTATTGCTCATCAGTAGATGCCCTGATAACGACGACCGCCAACAGTCCGAGAATTCCTGAAGACTTGATCACCGAAAGACTTGAGAGCACGTTCAAGATCTAAAACAGTTACATAGTTTTGATTGTTTTGCTGAAGCACAGGGCCGGTTGTGATTTGAACTGTGGTGTTTGCAGCGCCGCCGCCTTGGCCTGTTGCTGCTCCAGGGCCAACAACACCGCCATCCGCAAAAGCTGGGATGACTGACTTGCCACGCATACCGCCCAAATAGTTTGCGGAAGCGCGCGCCATTTTAGATTCCGGCACGATGTACTCACGCTCGCCACCTTCGCCCACCACTGCCATAGTCGGACCATTGACGACGCCACCTTCTGCGAATTGACGCGCTCTTGCTGGTGGAACAGTGCTTAGCTGGCCTAAGCCAACAGACCTAAGAGCCCTGTTGGCACCGCGAATCATGTTATTGACGACTCCGATAACTCTGTTGATAGCGCCGACAACGGCTCTAATCATAGAGTTAACTATGTTAATTACAACGTTTCTAGCAGCTTCAAAGGGTGCCCTAATAAATCTGCCAAGGGACTGAAATGCTGATTTAAGTTTTTCAATCATTGCAGAACCAGCGTTGACGACTGGATCGACAAACATCCTTTTGAATTGCTTGAATCCGTCGGCAAAAAGACCGCCTATTGCAGTAAAAGCGGTGCCAATTTCATCCCTGAACGCAAAGATTGCAGCACCGCCTGCGACCAGAAGTGCTGCCCAACCGACAGGACCTGAGAACACACTTAAAACAATCGCGCCAAATGTCTTAAGGCCGCCAATCAATCCTGTTATTACTGGCAAATAACCTGCGATAGTTGCTCCTATTTTTAGCCCTGCAAGCGCACCAAAGGCTGCGGTTACTGCTGAAATGATAGGGCTAAGAATAAGCATTGCCCCGCCTAATGCCGTCACCGAGGCGACAATGGATTGCAACGGGCCTGGCAGCATGCTGAAAGCAGTAACAACGTTTTCAGTCAAACTAACCAATGCTTCCAGCGCAGGCAAAAGCGCCTCGGTTAATCGCAAGGTGAGATCGCCTAGCTTCTCCTGCATTTCTTCCACTCGATCATTAAATGCAGCCGCCTTGTCCGCAAATTCTTGCGTCAACGCTGTGCCCATATTGCGGACAGCATCACCACCATTGTTGAGCAGTGGAATCAGCTCGGAGCCAATGCGAGTGCCAAATATTGTGGAAGCCAACGCGGCTTTGTTTGAACCGTCCGCCATGCCGTTAAAACGATCGGCCAAATCAAGCATCACCGCGTCAGTGGCTCGCAACTTGCCTTGCGCATCTGTAATTGAAACCCCAAGCTCTCGGAACGCTTCAAACATCGGACCCTTTCCAGTGTCCGCAGCCGTTTTCATATTTTTAGTCAGCGCCGGGAACGCGCGCTCAAGACTCTGAATGCTGGTGTCACTCAGCTCAGCAACCTTGCGGAATTTATCAAGTGTCGGAGCTGCAATACCAGTTCGCTGCGACAGCTTCGACATTGAATCAGCAGCCTCCAAATTACGTTTGGCAAACGCTGCAATTCCTGCAACACCCAGAACAGGCAAAAAACTGCGCATGGCACCAAGCGCCCCAGCGGCAGCGCCGCGCAGACGCCCCATTGCTGTTGTTGCTCTCTTTGTTTCGCCAGTAACTCTGCCTAAACCTTTTTGCAACCCACTGATCTGACCTTGCCCGACGACATTTGCCTTAATAGTCAAGGCGGTGGTCATATCCATTGCCATGGCTATTGCTTGCGATCGTTCAGCATCTCTATCACTTTACCCTCAATCACTTGCAAGTCATCTAGCAGCTCTCTGGCATTCTCGACCTCGCACAGCTCAAAACACCAACGAACAGCGGTGTAATCAAGGCCGATCACTGTCCCGCCACTAGCTCGCCATTGAGTCTGCACACGCATGAACATCGTGACAGCAGGCCAAGCCGCAGGGATAACCTCAAAATCTTTGACACGCTTTTTCTCTGGAATTTGAAGGCCAAAGAGCTTTGCATCTTCGGAGGTGTCGTCAATTTCTACGCCGCCGCACCAATACTCGGCGGCGCTTATTAGTTTTTTCGCTTCTCCTCCACAAGCGAATTGAAGTAAGCCTCAATAAGGCAACCCGCCATCATGGGCAGCTCTAACAGCTGTGCCTTTGAGCCTTTGCTGTATGGGATAACTTCACCATCGCTGTCAACGATGCCCTCCCATCCGACAAGCACCTCATCAGCAATGCTCAGATCACTGATGTCACCAGCACTCGAATCGTTGTCGATCCGCTTTTGTGCCAGCTCCTGAATTTCATTGATGCGAGATTGAGGCAGGCGCTTGAACTCTGCCTCAAACTCTTGCTTTTCCCGGCGACCTCCAGAAACAGGCTGCCGATAAGTGATCGGCCAGCTGTAGGAGTCAGAGTCCTTGAGGACAAGTGCCATTAACTAAAAGCAAGACTGAATTCATTATTGCCTGCCGATGTAGGCGTGGCAATGTATGGCAGTGTAAGCATCTGGATGCCATCAGCGTCGCTGTAAGCAGGTCCGCCTAGGTCAATCTGAGCAGCAGTGAAGGTGACAATATTGCCGCCAGTGCTGCCATGCTGGAAGGTCAAGTTTCCAGTGCTTGTGCCAGTTGCATCCGTGAAAAAGTTATGAGTTGCAAGAGTGGTGGCCTCTACAACACACTCACCAGATGGCTCACGATTCACAATGTCGATGCTCTTAGTGCCACCAACTAGTTCGCGGTAAACCACCTCATTGGCAAGCTCGAAGCTAAGAGATTGCACAGCGCCGGCATAGCTGAACACCTCAAAGCTAGAGGTGTTGCCATTCTTGAAAACCAGAGGAGCCGCTTGGTT
>ERZ869936.1475-NODE-1475-length-16625-cov-7.373506_pt1 | contig 16625 bp, 16 predicted proteins | sample MGYA00520876_ERZ869936 | MGnify/ENA primary metagenome ERZ869936 (study PRJEB32218, sample SAMN09650985) | biofilter metagenome | isolation source: enrty point of leading RO module | place: Saudi Arabia: Thuwal, RO plant located on Red Sea | collected 2016-02-17 ...
GCCTGCGCCGCCACGCTCCCCGGGCGCGGCGCGGGCCGGCGCGCTGCTGGTCGGCCTCAACACGCGCAACCTGCGCACGCTCGAGGTCGGCCCGGCGCGGCTCGCGGCGCTCGCGGCCGAGCTGCCCGGCGGTGCCCGCGCAGTCGCCGAGAGCGGCCTCGCGACCGCGGCCGACGCCGCCGAAGCCGCCGGGCTCGGCTACTCGCTGGCGTTGGTCGGCACGGCGCTGATGCAGGCGGACGACCCGGCGAGCCTGCTGCGCGACATGCGCGCGGCCGGCCGCGAGCGGCGCGCCGCATGATCGGGCTCGTGAAAATCTGCGGGCTGACCGACCGCGCCGCGGTCGAGGCCGCGGTCGAGGCGGGCGCCGACGCGCTCGGCTTCGTGTTCGCCGAGTCCTTGCGCCGGGTCACGCCGCGGCAGGCGCGCGCGCTGAGCGGAGACCTGCCGGACGGCCTGCGCCGCGTCGCGGTCATGCAGCACCCGTCGGCGGAGGAGTGGCGCGCCGTGCTCGAGGAGTTCACGCCGCAGGTACTGCAGACGGACGCGGCCGATCTCGAGACGCTCGCGGTGCCGGAGGCGATCGAGTGCTGGCCCGTGCTGCGCGAGGGCGGCGCCCTGCCCGCGACGCTGCCGGCCACCTTCGTCTACGAGGGCAGGCGGAGCGGCAGGGGCGAGGCCGTCGACTGGGGCCGCGCCGCCGGACTGGGCGAACGCGGCCGCATGATCCTCGCCGGCGGGCTGGACGCCGGCAACGTCGCGCGCGCGATCCGCGTCGCCCGGCCCTGGGGCGTCGACGTGTCGAGCGCCGTGGAATCGGCGCCCGGGGTCAAGGACCCGGCGCTGATCGCAGAATTCATTCGCGCGGCCCGGTCCGCGGGACAGGTAGAAGACGCAACGGAAAGGTACAGATCATGAGTTCCCTGTTGAAAGCCGGCGAGGCCGAGACGCTGCTCGCGGCCGCGATCGACGGCCGGCTGCCGGACAAGCGCGGCCGCTTCGGCCCGTTCGGTGGTCGCTACATCCCCGAGACGCTGGTGCCGGCGTTCGAACGCCTGGAGGCCGGCGTGCGCCGCTACCTGCCGGACGAGAGCTTCCAGCGCGAATTCCGCGCAGAGCTCGCCGACTGGGTCGGCCGGCCGACCGCGCTGACCTTCGCGCCGACGCTCTCGGAACGCTGGGGTGCCGAGATCTGGCTGAAGCGCGAGGACCTCGCGCACACCGGCGCGCACAAGATCAACAACGCGATCGGCCAGGCGCTGCTCGCGAAGCGGCTCGGCGCCGAGCGCGTCATCGCAGAGACCGGCGCCGGCCAGCACGGCGTCGCCTCGGCCGCGGCCTGCGCGCGGGTCGGCCTGCCGTGCACCGTGTACATGGGCGAGGTCGACATGGAGCGGCAGGCGCCGAACGTCGACCGGATGCGTCGGCTCGGCGCCGAGGTCGTCGCCGTGACCAGCGGCGACGCGACGCTGCGCGCGGCGATCGACGAGGCGATGCGCACCTGGGTCACGGACCCGGACGGCATCTACTACCTGCTCGGCTCGGCCGTCGGGCCGCATCCCTACCCGTGGCTCGTGCGCGAGCTGCAGTCGGTCATCGGCCGCGAGTCGCGCGAGCAGATGCTGGGCCGCGCGGGCGGCCTGCCGGACGCCGTGTTCGCCTGCGTCGGTGGCGGCTCTAACGCGATCGGACTGTTCTACCCGCTGCTCGGCGACGCCGGGACCCGGCTCATCGGCGTCGAGGCGGGGGGCCGCGGGACGGGTCTCGGCGACAACTCGGCGACGCTCGCGACCGGCCGGCCCGGCGTGCTGCAGGGCAGCTACACGATGATCCTGCAGGACGACGACGGCCAGGTGCAGGAAACGCACTCGATCTCGGCCGGCCTGGACTACTCCGGCGTCGGGCCCGAGCACGCGCTGCTGCAGGCGATCGGCCGCGTCGAGTACCTGATGGCCGGCGACGACGAGGCGCTCGAGGCGCTCGGCGAGCTGTGCGAGACCGAGGGCATCCTGACCGCGCTCGAGACCGCGCACGCCTTCGCGGCCGCGAAGCGCTGGGCGCGCGAGCACCCGGGCACGCGGCTGCTGGTCGGCAACTCCGGCCGCGGCGACAAGGACATGCCGACGCTTTCGAAGTACCCGGCAAAGGTGAGACAGCATGCAGCCGCATGAACGCATCAGCGATGCACTGGCGCGCGCGGCCGACGAGGGCCGCACGGGGCTCGTTCCCTTCATAACCGCCGGCTACCCGCGCACCGACGACTTCGTCGACGTGCTGGCCGCCGTCGCGTCGGCCGGCGACGTCGTCGAGATCGGCGTGCCGTTCTCGGACCCGCTGGCCGACGGCGTGACGATCCAGCGCTCGAGTTTCGAGGCGATCAGGAACGGCGTCAGCCTGCGCTGGATCCTCGAGCGGCTCGAGGAAGCGAAGGGCAGGGTCGACGCGCCGCTGGTGCTGATGAGTTACCTGAACCCGCTGCTCGCCTACGGCTACGAGGCGCTCGCCGGGCGCGCGGCAGACTGCGGCGTCTGCGCGTTCATCGTGCCCGACCTGCCGTACGAGGAATCGGCCGAGCTGCGCGCCGCGCTCGAGGCCCGGGGGCTCGGGCTCGTGCAGCTGGTCACGCCGGCGACGCCGCCCGGGCGCCTGCAGACGCTGGCCGGGGCCTCGCGCGGCTTCCTGTACGCGGTCACGATCACGGGTATCACCGGCGGCGACGCCGGCCTGCCACCGACGCTCGCGGATTACCTCGACCGGGTCAGCGCCGCTTCGCCGCTGCCGGTCTGCGCGGGCTTCGGTATCCGCGCCGCCGCCGACGTCGCGAACGTCGGTCGGCATGCCGCGGGGGCGATCGTCGGCTCCGCGCTGGTCGAGGTGCTGGAGCAGGGCGGCGACCCGGCCGCGTTCCTGAACGGCCTGCGGGCTGGCGCCTGATGGCGACTCCGGTTTAATTTCCCGGCATCGAGGCAGCCCGGCACACGCATGAAAAAGGTCACGTCGTCCGCGTCGCTGGTGACGATCAACCACTACAAGAACCTGCTCGAGAGCGAGGGCATTCCGGCCTTCCTGCGCAACGAGCACTTAGGCTCGATCGTCGGCGAGATGCCGTTCCAGGAGGTCTGGCCGGAGCTGTGGGTGAAGAACGACCTCGACCTCGACCGCGCGCGCCAGCTGATCGACACCGACAACCTGATCCACGAAAGCCCGGCCGAGGCCTGGCGCTGCCGCGGCTGCGGCGAGGACAACGAGGGGCAGTTCGCGGCCTGCTGGAACTGCGGCCGCGCGCAGTAGGGGACTAGTTCGGGCGGCGGTCGCCGGCGGGCTCGCCGGCCCGGGTGCCGAGGCCGGACAGCAGCCGCGAGCCGCCGAGCTCCGCGCGCAGGATGCTCGAGACCTTCTCGGCCTGCATCGGCTTCGCGATCAGGAAGCCCTGCGCGAGGTCGCAGTCGCAGCTCTTCAGGAACTCGAGCTGCGGCATCGTCTCGACGCCCTCGGCGGCGACCTCGATGTTCAGGCCCCGCGCCATCGCGATCGCGGCACGCACGATGCGCTGGTGACTGTCGTTGTGCTCGACGTCGTGGATCAGCTCCGGGTCCAGCACCATGCTGTCGATGACGCCCGTGTCGAGCGACGTGAACGAGATGTCGCGCGTGCCGAAGTTGTGCAGCGACAGCCTAACGCCGAGGCGGCGCAGCGCGGCCAGCGCCTCGCGCTCGGCCGAGCGCTGGCCGATGAGGTCACCGTCGGTCAGCTCGAACTCGATGCAGCCGGGGTCGAGCGCGTTGTCGGCGAGGGCGCGGTCGACGGTGTCGACGAGCCGGCCCTGCAGCAGTTGCTGCGGCGACAGGTTGATCGCGACCGACAGGTCCGGCATCGAGAACTGCTGCTGCCAGCCGGCGAGCTGGCGGCAGGCCGTGTCGATGATCCATTCGCCGGCCGAGTGAATGAGCCCGCTCGACTCGAGCAGGCCCACGAAGCGCGCCGGCGGCAGCAGGCCGAAGCGCGGGTGCTGCCAGCGCAGCAGCGCCTCGAGGCCGGTCAGCCGGCCGCTGATGACGTCGATGCGCGGCTGGTAGTGCAGCACGAACTCGTTGCGCACGAGTGCGTGGCGCAGGCCGAGCTCCAGCTCCTCGCGCTGCTCCAGTTTCGCGTTCAGCGCTTCCGAGTAGTACTGGAAGCGTCCGCCGCCGCGCTTCTTCGCCTGGTACATCGCGAGGTCGGCGGCCCTGACCAGGCGCTCCGCCGTCTCGCCGGAGTCGGGGAAGGTCGCAATGCCGATGCTCGGCGTCGCGTAGACCTCGCTGCCGTTGATCTCGTAGCGCTCGCTCAGGACCAGCACGAGCTTCTGCGCCGCCGCCGCGGCGTCGCGGGCCGCGCCGAAGTCCTCGAGGCAGACGACGAACTCGTCGCCGCCCCAGCGCCCGGAGAAGTCGCCGATGCGCAGCTTGCGCTGCATGCGCTCGGCGACCTGGCGCAGCAGTTCGTCGCCGCAGTCGTGGCCGAGCGTGTCGTTGACCGATTTGAATCGGTCGAGGTCGACGAACAGCACGGCGAGCGGCCGCCCGCTGCGGCGCGCGCGGCCCATGGCCTTCTCGAGGTGAGTCACGAACAGCCGCCGGTTCGGCAGCAGCGTCAGCTCGTCGTATTCGGCGCGCTTCTCCAGTTCGACCGCGCGGCGCATCACCTCGGTGACGTCGCGGAACGTGATGACGCCGCCAACCAGGAAGTGGTCCGCGTCGTACAGTCCCTGGCCGTTCACGCTGAGCAGCAGGTCCGCCTGCTGCGGCGCGCGGTACAGCGCGACCTGGTTGGAGAACTTCTCGCCGCGCCGCGCGCGCTCGAGCGGCAGCAGCGAGGCCGCGAGCGTGGTCGCGCCGTCGGCGGCGAGCCGGCAGAAGTCCGCCGCCCAGTCCGCGTCGGGCATGCCGCGGCGCGGCAGTCCGAGCATCGAGCGGGCGGCCGGGTTGATGTCGAGCACGTGGCCGTCGCGGTCGACCACGATGGCGCCGTCGTTGATGCTTTTCAGGATCGACAGCACCGTGTCGTCGGCCTCGGACAGGCGGGCGAGCAGGCGATGCCGCTGCGCCGCGTGGTCGAACAGCGTGCGGCTTCCGGCGGGGGTCGTCGCGTCGACGCACAGGTAGGCGCAGGCGCCGGCGCGCACGGCGGCGAGGCCGCGGTGCTCGAACTCGCGGGTCGTCAGCGCGACCAGCGGGTAGCCCGCCAGCCCGCGCACCAGTTCGCGCAGCGCCTCGCCGGTGGCGCGGGCCTCGAACAGCACGAGGTCCACGTCCTGCGGGATGACCGTGGGCAGTTCGAGGCCCTCGCAGCGGTACAGGCGGCGGCAGGCCGGGTCCTGCTCGAGTTCACGCAGGAAGCCCGGAGCGAAGGAGGCGTGCCCGAGGCAGAGGATCGTGTAACTCGCCATTCTCTGGTCGTCGCCGCGGGCGGCCGGAGTCCCCTCGTCGTCAGCGGTTGGCAGCGGCTCGGCCGCTGGGTCGTAATGCGCCATCTAGTTATTGTTCAGTCGGCGGAGCGACCGGAAAAAGCCTGCCGCATGATACCAGAATCGCCGCCGCCGTCCGGGCGTTGCGGCGCCTTCTGCGGCACAATGAAATGGTCGCCGGACCGGCGCCGGGCTTAAACCCTTCGGCCGCGGCGGACGTCCAAGGGACAAGAAACACGGAGTCGAACGCATTGGGAGCGCTATTGGCCGCCGACGGGGAAGAGTCCGGCAGCGAGACGGCGACGGCCGTCGACGAGGCGGCCGCGATCGCGCGCGCCAAAGCCGGTGACACGGCGGCCTTCGAGGCGCTTTACCGCGCGCACGTCGGCAGGGTCTACGGCCTCTGCCTGCGCATGACGGCCAATGCGAGCGAGGCCGAGGACTGCGCCCAGGAGGCTTTCATCCAGGCCTGGACGCAGCTCGCGCGCTTCCGCGGCGACGCCGCCTTCGGCACCTGGCTGCACCGCATCGCGGTCAACGCCGTGCTCGGGCGGATGCGCAAGTCGCGCCGTGAGTACGACCGACTGCAGGTCGTGCGCGAGGTACACGACGAGCCGCCGCCGATGGGCGACGGAGGCGGCCTGGCGGATCTCGAGCAGGCGCTCGGGGAACTGCCGACCGGGGCCCGCCAGGTCTTCGTGCTGCACGCCGTGTACGGCTTCAGCCACGAGGAAACCGGCGACATGCTCGGCATCGCCAGCGGCACGAGCAAGGCGCAGCTGCACCGTGCGCGGCGGCTGCTGGCACAGCAACTTGACGGTACGACAGCATGAACGACAAGCGCGAACGGGTAACGGAAGAGGACGTCATGGCCATGGCCGGCGAGCTGCCGCTTGAGGTCGTGCCGAAACGCGACCTGTGGCCGGGCATTGCCGCGGCGATCGAGACGCCCGCGGCCGGCGAGCCGGTACGGCGCGGCTACGCGGACGGCTGGTTCGCGCGTGCGGCGGCCGTGCTGCTGCTTGTCGGCGCCTCGTCGGGCCTGACGTGGTTCGTCATGCAGGACGGCGGTGACGGCGGCGCGCTCGCGCCGCCGGCGGACGGTTACGTGTTCGAGCCGGTGTCGGGCTCGTTCGGCGACCGCTACACCCTCGGCCCGGACTTCCAGGACGCGCGGGCGAGCCTCGTCGCGCGGCTCGATGCGGAGCTCGAAAAGCTGTCGCCGGAGACCCGTGCCGAGGTCGAGGAGAACCTCGCCGACATCCGCCGCGCGATCGCGCAGATCAACGTCGCGCTGGCCGAGGAGCCGGACAACGCGCTGCTGCAGGAATTGCTGATCAACAGCTACGCAGAAGAGCTGGCGATCATGCGCCGGGTCGACGGGATCACGACGTCGGTCATGCGGCGCACGGACATCTAGGATCATGACAGGGCGGGCTCGAAGGGATGCCGTTACGACGTGCACGAGCCTCATCACCAGGCGAACGGAATTGAAGCGAGACCACCGATGAAGACTTTTGCAGTACTGGGCCTGTCGCTGCTGGCCGCCGTGGCCGCCGCCGACGAGGAGCACCGCACGGTCGATGCGAGCCCGGACGGGATCGTGACGATTTCGAACGTGGCCGGTTCGATCAGCGTGCAGGGCTGGGCGCGCGAGCAGGTCGACGTCACCGCCGACCTCGGCCGCAACGTCGAGGAGCTGATCGTCGAGCGCGACGGCAACGAGGTGCTGGTCAAGGTCAAGCTGCCGCGCGGCAATCACCGGCATTCGAGCGGCGGCAGCGACCTGGTCGTGCGCGTTCCCGAGCGGAGCTCGATCAAGGCGAACGGCGTCAGCGCCGACATCACGGTGAACGACGTCTACGGCGCACTGCGCCTGCAGACCGTCAGCGGCGACGTCGAGGCGGACGCGTTCGCGGCGGACGTCGACGTCGAGACGGTCAGCGGCGACGTCGAGATCGCGGGCGACGGCAAGGACATGCGGGCCCGGCTGAGCTCGGTCAGCGGCGACATCGACGCGAGCGGGCTCGCGGGCGAGATCGAGGCCGGCTCGGTGAGCGGCGACCTGACGCTGGTGCGCGGCTCGTTTTCGCGCGCGACGCTGAACACGACCAACGGCGACATGATCCTGCAGGCCGAGCTGCGTGACGACGGCCGCCTCGACGTCGAGACGATCAACGGCGAGGTCGACATCGACTTCGCGGGACAGGTCTCGGCGCGCTTCGACATCGAGACCTTCAACGGCCGGATCGACAACTGCTTCGGCCCGCAGCCCGAGCGCACCAGCCAGTACGCGCCGGGCCGGGAGCTGATCTTCAACGAGGGCAGCGGCAGCGGCCGGGTCACGATCCGCACGCTGAACGGCGACCTGCGCCTCTGCCGCGACTGACGGCGGCGCGGCGGCCGGCCGCACCCGGCGGCTCCTGTCGCCAGATGCCGACAGCGGGGAACGGCAGGCGCGGCAGGCGGTCCATGGAGTTTGTTATCCTTGACTGCTCGCCCGACCGTTCCCCCGACCCGCCCGGAGACCTATGAGCCGCCTCCTGAAGACACTGGCGCTGGCGCTGGCCGGCATCGTGTTGCTGATCGTCCTGAGCGCCGTCGCGCTCAAGCTGTTCTTCGATCCCAACGATTTCCGCGACGACATCGCCGCGCGCGTCGAGGCGGCCACCGGCCGCGAGCTCGTCATCGAGGGTGACCTGTCGGTCAGCCTGTTCCCGTGGCTCGCGGTCGAGGTCGGCCGTACCCGGCTCGGCAACGCCGCGGGCTTCGGTGACGAGCCGTTCGCCGAGTTCGAGTCGGCGCGCCTGTCCGTGCGCCTGCTGCCGCTGCTGCTGCGCCGCGAGATCGCCGTCGGCACGGCCGCGCTGGATTCGCTGCAGCTGAACCTCGTCACGAACGCAGAAGGCACGAACAACTGGGACGACCTCGCGCAAGGCGAGACGGCGCCGGCCGACGAGCCGGCCGACGAAGCGGGCGAGGCGCCAGGCGCGCTCGACGTTGCCGGGGTCGAGGTGAGCAACGCGAGCGTGCGGCTGCGCGACCTCGGCGCGGGCAGCGACTACCGCGTCGACGCGCTGTCGCTGACGACCGGCCGCATCGCCCTCGGCGAGCCCTTCGAGGTCGACGCCGAGTTCGATTTCGCGCTGCAGCCGGAAGACCTGTCCGGCGAGCTCGCCTTCGCCGCGCGGGTCACGATCGACGATGCCTTCGAGACCATAGGGCTCGGGGACCTAGCGCTCGACGGTGAGGTCGCCGGCATCGCGAGCCGGCCGGCCGCGGTCCGGCTGGCCGCGCCGCGGCTGACCGTCGATCTCGCCGGCAGCCGGCTCGAACCGGCCGAACTCGAACTGGCCGCGCTCGGCGTCGAGGTCGACGCCGATGTCGCGGCATTCTCGTGGGCGGACGCGCCGACCGGCGAGGCGCGCATCGAGGTTGCCGAATTCTCCCCGCGCGACATCGCCGGCCTGCTCGACATCGAGCTGCCGCCGACCGCGGATCCGCAGGCGCTGACGCGCGTCGGCCTGGCCGCCGTCGCCGAGCTCGACACGCAGAGCTTGAGCCTCGAGGACCTGCGCCTCGTGCTCGACGACACGACGATGCAGGGCGAAATCGTTCTGCCGCTCGGCACCGATGCGCCGCTGCGTTTCCAGCTGAGCGCGGACACCCTGGATCTCGACCGCTACATGGCGCCGGCGAGCGCCGCGCCGGCCGCGGAAGAGGCAGGCGCCGGCGACGACTTCGAGATTCCCGTCGAGCTCATCCGGTCGGTCAACGCGCGCGGCACGCTTGAGCTGGCGCAGGCGACGCTGTCCGGCATGCAGTTCACGAACGTCGAGCTCGGGCTCACGGGCGGCGGCGGCACGCTGCGGCTCAACCCGCTGTCGGCCGAGCTGTTCGACGGCAGCTATTCCGGCGACATCCGCATCGACGCCGCCGGCGCGACGCCGGCGCTGTCGGCCAACGAGCGCGTCAGCGGCGTGAGCCTGCAGCCGCTCGCGCAGGCGATGTTCGAGCGCGACAACATCACCGGCACGATCGACGGCAGCTTCGTGCTGACGACGCGCGGCGAGACGCTCGCGACGATGCGCCGCCAGCTGAACGGCAACATGACCTTCGAGCTGGCCGACGGCGCCTGGCAGGGCGTCGACCTGTGGTACCAGCTGCGTGCGGCGCGCGCGCTGTACCGCCGCGAGCCGCCGCCCGAGGCACGTACACCGGCGCGCACCGAGTTCAGCTCGGTGCTGGCGACCGGCACCGTGACCGACGGCGTGTTCAGGAACGAGGACCTGGTCGCGGAGATGCCGTTCCTGCGGCTGACCGGCAGCGGCACCGTGGACCTCGCCGCGGGCGGCATCGACTTCGCGCTGCGCGCGCGGGTCCTCGAGCGGCCGGAGTTCCTGCGCGGGGCGAGCGACGAGGAACTCGCAGAGTTCACGGAGGCCCTGATCCCGGTACGCATCAGCGGCCAGCTCACCGACCCGAAGGTGCGGCCGGACATCGAGGCGATGTTCAAGGACGAGGTCGACAACGCGCTGAAGAAGAAAGGCGACGAGTTGAAACAGCGCCTGCTCGACCGGCTGGTGCCGTCTGCACCGGCGGACGAGGGCGAGGAAGCGGCCGACGGCGAACAGGACGGGGACGCGGGGGACCCCGAGGACCAGATCAAGGACCAGTTGAAGAAGCTCTTTGAACAGTAAGACCCCGAAATTCCGCCGCGCGCTCGGCGTGCTCGCCGCTTTCCTGCTGCTGCCGGCCGCCGTGCCGGGCGCCGACCTGCGCGACGTCACCGTCAAGTTCGTCGACGACCGCTACTACCTGGTGTCGAAGGCCTGGTTCGATGCGAGCCGGGAGGACCTGTTCCGCGTGTTGTCGGACTATGACCTCTTCGTCGACTTCACGAGCGCGTTCGTCGAGACCCGCAACGTCGAGCCCGACGAGCAAGGCAGGCCGCGCTTCTTCACGCGCATGGAAGGCTGCGTGCTGATGTTCTGCAAGTCGATGCGCCGCCACGGGCACCTGGTGCTGAAGCCGCCGAACGAGATCATTGCCGTTGCACATCCCGAGCACAGCGACTTCGCCTACAGCCGCGAGCGCTGGCACCTGCAGCCGGAAGGCCGCGGCACGCTGATGACCTACGACTTCGAGATGGAACCGAAATTCTGGGTGCCGCCGGTCATCGGCCCGTTCTTCATCAAGCGCACGCTGCGCGAGGGCGGCATCGACGCCGTCGACCGTATCGAGGCGATCGCGCAGGGCCGGCAACCCGCGCGCTGAGGCCGTGGACGCGTTCGCCGCCCGCCTGCTCGACTGGTACGACGCGCACGGCCGCAAGACGCTGCCCTGGCAGGCGCAGCCCACGCCCTACCGCGTCTGGGTCTCCGAGATCATGCTGCAGCAGACCCAGGTCGCGACGGTCATTCCCTATTACGAGCGCTTCATGGCGCGTTTTCCGGACGTCGTCGCGCTGGCCGACGCGGCCGTCGACGACGTGCTGCACCACTGGTCCGGCCTCGGCTACTACGCTCGCGCGCGCAACCTGCACCGCGCCGCGGGCATCGTTCGCGACGAGCACGGCGGGGAGTTTCCCGAAGACATCGACAGCGTGATGTCCCTGCCCGGGATCGGCCGCTCGACCGCCGGCGCGATCCTCGCGCTGTCACGCGGCGAACGCCACCCGATCCTCGACGGCAACGCGAAGCGCGTACTCGCGCGTTACCACGCGATCGGCGGCTGGCCGGGACGCAGCGCGGTCGCGAAAGCGCTGTGGGCAGCCGCCGACGAACACACGCCGGCCGAGCGCGTGCGCGAGTACACGCAGGCGATCATGGATCTCGGCGCGACGCTCTGCACGCGCGCGAGCCCGGCCTGCGAGCGCTGCCCGCAGGAGAGCGGGTGCCGCGCCCGCCGGGCCGGGCGCGAGACGGATTACCCCGGCGCGAAGCCGAAGCAGCGGGCGCGGCCGCAGCGCGCGACCGTCATGCTGATTGCCGTCGCCGCGGGCCGGCTGTGGCTTGAGCGGCGCCCGCCGGCCGGCATCTGGGGCGGGCTCTGGAGTTTCCCGGAACTCGACGACGAGGCGGACGCCGCCGACTGGCTCGACCGGCACTTCGGCTGCCGCGATTTCGACGCCGAGCGCTGGGAGCCGCTGCGCCACAGCTTCAGCCATTACGATCTCGACATCCGGCCGCTCGCGGTGCGCATCGGCGGCGTATCGCGTACAGTGGCCGACGGCGACGGCGCCTGGTACCCGCTCGGCGAGACACCCGGCGTCGGACTCGCGGCGCCGGTCGCGAAACTGATGGCAAGACTCGAGCGGCGCTGACCGCCGCCTGGCGTCCGCGCCGGGAACGAAGCAGCGACTTCCCGCATTAGCGAAAGGCAACGACACATGTCCCGCACCGTCAACTGCGTACTGTTGAAGAAGGAACTCGAGGGCCTCGACTACGCGCCGTATCCCGGCGAGCTCGGCCAGCGCATTTACGACAACGTCAGCAAGCAGGCCTGGCAACAGTGGCTGGGCCACCAGACGATGCTGATCAACGAGTACCGGCTGACGCCTATCGAGCCCGAGGCGCGCAAGTTCCTCGAGACCGAGATGGAGAAGTTCTTCTTCGGCGAGGGTTCGGCGAAGCCGAAGGAATTCGTGCCGAAGGGCTGACGGGGCGTCAGTCGCGCACGCAGTACTGGATCGAGAACCAGTCGTTTTCGTCCGTCCACACCTGTTCGACGGCGAAGCCCGCGCGGCCCGCGAGATCGCGGAAGCCCGCGAGCGTGAACTTGTGCGAATTCTCGGTGTGAATCGTCTCGCCCTGGCGGAAGCGGAAGACGTGCTTGGCGATCCTGACCTGCTGCGCCGAGCGCGCGCGCAGGTGCATCTCGATGCGGCCGGCGGACTCGTTGTAGAACGCGACGTGCTCGAAGGCGTCGATTTCGAAGTCCGCGCCGAACTCGCGGTTCAGGCGCACGAGCAGGTTCAGGTTGAAGGCCGCGGTGATCCCCGCGGTGTCGTTGTAGGCAGCCTCGAGCACTGCCTTGTCCTTCTGCAGGTCGACGCCGATCAGCAGCGCGCCGTCGGCGCCCGCCTCGCCGTGCATGACTTTCAATAATTCAAGCGCGCCGTCCGGCGGGAAGTTGCCGATCGTCGAACCCGGGAAGTAGACGACATTGCGCGCGGGCGGGATCTTCGGGTCCGGCAGTTCGAAAGGGTGCGTGAAATCCGCGACGACCGGCAGCACCTCGAGCCCGGGGAACTCCTGGTCCAGCGATTCGGCCGAGGCGACCAGCAGCTCGCGCGAGATGTCGACCGGCACGTAGACGGCAGGGTCGTGCAGGTGCTTCAGGAGCAGGCGGGTTTTCAGGCTCGAGCCGGAACCGAACTCGATCAGGCTGGCCTGCGGGCCGACGAGATCCGCCATCTCGTCGGCGTGCTCGCGCATGATCGCGAGCTCGGTCTGGGTCGGGTAGTACTCCGGCTGTTCCGTGATGCGCTCGAACAGCTGCGAGCCTTCCTCGTCGTAAAAGAACTTTGGCGACAGCGCTTTCTGCGGCCGCGACAGGCCTTCGAGTATCTCGGCCAGGTCGTCGGTCAGCGCGGCGTCCTGCTCGGTGACGCCGAGCGTCGCGGACTCTTCAGCCATGCGCGCCGTCCTTCGCCAGCCTCAGCCCCAGGAACTGCCAGCGCGCGTCGGCGTAGAAGAAGCTGCGGTAGGTGGCGCGCAGGTGCTCGCGCGGCGAAACGCAGGAACCGCCGCGCACGACCTGCTGGTTGCACATGAACTTGCCGTTGTACTCGCCGAGCGATCCGGCGAGCGGCCTGAAGCCGGGGTAGGCGACATAGGGCGAGGCCGTCCACTCCCAGCAGTCACCGAAGAAGTTCGCCCGCGCGGCGACCGGCTGCCAGTAGCCGTCCTCGACGAAGTTGCCCTCGACCGGCCGGGCCGCGGCCGCGCTTTCCCACTCGGCCTCGGTCGGCAGGCGCGCGCCGGCCCAGCGCGCGAAGGCGTCGGCTTCGTAGAAGCTGACGTGCGTGACCGGGGCCTCGAGGTCGAGCGCACGGCGGCCGCCCAGCGTGAACTCGGAATCGAGGCCCTCACCCCAGTACAGCGGCCGTTGCCAGCCGCGCTCGTTGATCGTCGCCCAGCCGTCGGACAACCAGAGCTCCGGTTTCGCGTAGCCGCCGTCGCGGATGAACTCGCGGTACTCGGCGTTGGTGACCGCACGGTTCGCGATCGCGTGCGGCGCGAGTAGCGCCGGGTGCCGCGGCGTCTCGTTGTCGAAGCAGAAACCGTCGCTGCCGTCGTTGCCGATCTCGACCGTGCCTTCTGCACCATCGAGCCAGCGGAACGCCACGGCTTCGGCAGCCGGCGGCCTGCGCAGCCCGGGATGCATCGCCGGCTCCAGCGGGCTCACCGAGAACACGTGCTTGATGTCGGTCAGCAGCAGCTCCTGGTGCTGCTGTTCGTGGTGCAGTCCCAGTACGACCCGCGTCGCGATCTCGTCGTCGTCGGCGCGCGCGGACAGCAGCGCGTCCATCGCCGCATCGACGTGCGCGCGGTAGTCGCTGACCTCGGCCAGCGTCGGCCGCGACAGGAGTCCGCGCCGCGGCCGCGCGTGCATCTGTCCCGCCGTGTAGTAATAGGAGTTGAACAGGTAGTCGTAGCGCTCGTCCAGGCGCCGGTAGCCGTCGGCGTACGGCTCGAGCACGAAGCGCTCGAAGAACCAGGTGACGTGCGCGAGGTGCCACTTCGTCGGGCTGACGTCCGGCATGCTCTGCACGACCGTGTCCTCTGACGCGATCGTCGCGGGCAGCGCGAGCGTCGACTCGCGCACACGGCGGTAGCGTTCGGCGAGCGTCGGCGCGGCCCCGTCCCTGGGCATGGCGGCCTCGGGAGACACCATGGTTCGGTCCTTGTGCGAGGGGGTGGACCAGAGTACGGACCGGTCCGGCGCAAGTCAAAAAGCCCGGGCCGTGGCTTTTCAAGGACTTGCAAGGACGCTTGTGCGCTGCCCGGAAGCCTGCCGACGCCGCGGCCGCGGCGTCGCCCGGGCAGTGCCCCTGTCGTCCCTGGCGCGACGGGACGCGCGACGCCGCTGTGCACCCGGCGGGCGTGTCGGGCCTCATTACGCAGTTGCGCGACCTCGCGGTTGCGCGACCTCGCAGTTTCGCGGACGACGACGCGCCGACGGTTTCAGTCCACCGGCAGCTCGGTCGTCTTGCGCACGGTGCGGATCGCGACGCTCGAGTTGACCCGCGCGACGCCGGGCAGGCGCGTCAGCGCCTCGTTGTGCACGCGCTCGAAGTCGGCCATGTCCGAGACGACGACGCGCAGCAGGTAGTCGAACTCGCCGGTCATCAGGTAGCACTCCATGACCTCGGGCAGCGCCTGTACGGCAGCCTCGAACGCGGCCAGCTCGCTCTGCTCCTCGCGGTTCAGCGCGATGTGCACGAACACGTTGCCGGACAGCCCGGCCTGCTTCTGGTTCAGGAGCGCGACGTAGCGCTCGATGATGCCCTTCGCCTCGAGCGCGCGGACCCGGCGCAGGCAGGCGGACTCCGACAGGTTCACGAGCCGGGCGAGCTCGACATTCGAGATCCTGCCGTCGCGCTGCAGGGCTTTCAGGATCGCGCGGTCGTAGCGGTCGAGTTTCATGGCGGAAAATTGCGTCCATTGCCTGTTCCACGGCAGAAGATGCCACGATCAGGGCCTTATGTCACTGATTCGGCAATGCAATTTCGGCTGCGCCTTAGTATATTGCGCCAGCTGCACAACAAAGGGTGGGGAAAAGAACATGAAGATCGGCGTACCCAAGGAAATCAAGACGCTCGAGTTCCGCGTCGGCATGCTGCCGTCCGGCGTGCGCGAGCTCGTGCACGACGGCCACGAGGTCGTCGTCGAGACCAACGCCGGTGCCGGCATCGGCATGACCGACGACGACTACAAGGCGGCCGGCGCGAAGATTCTCGCGAAGCCGGAGCAGGTCTTCGAGCAGGCCGACATGATCGTCAAGGTCAAGGAACCGCAGCTGCACGAGTGCAAGATGCTGCGCGAGGGACAGGTGCTGTTCACCTACCTGCATCTCGCCGCGGACCCGAAGCAGGCCGAGGCGCTGGTCAAGTCCGGCACTACAGCGATCGCCTACGAGACGGTAACGGCGAAGGACGGCTCGCTGCCGCTCCTGACGCCGATGTCGGAAGTCGCCGGCCGCCTGTCGATCCAGTGCGGCGCCTACGCGCTGCAGAAGGCAAACGGTGGCCGCGGCCTGCTGCTCGGCGGCGTGCCGGGCGTGGCGCCCGGCAAGGTTGTCGTGATCGGCGGCGGCGTGTCGGGCACGAACGCGGCCGAGATGGCGATCGGCCTCGGCGCCGACGTCACGATCCTCGACCGCTCGGTGCCGCGCCTGCGCCAGCTCGACGCGATCTACGGCGGCCGCATCCGTACGGTCTATTCGACCAAGGACGCGATCGACCGGCTGATCCCGGACGCCGACCTCGTCATCGGCGCCGTGCTGATCGCCGGCGCCGCCGCGCCGAAGCTCGTATCGCGCGAGCACGTGAAGCAAATGCGTGCAGGCTCGGTGCTGGTCGACATCTCGATCGACCAGGGCGGCTGCTTCGAGACCAGCAAGCCGACCACGCACGCGGATCCCACCTACGTCGTCGACGAGGTCGTGCACTACTGCGTCGCGAACATGCCGGGCGCGGTGCCGCGCACCTCGACCTTCGCGCTGACCAACGTCACGCTGCCGTTCGTGAGCGCGCTGGCGCGGCACGGCTGGCGAGAGGCGCTCTCGCGCGACCCGCACCTCGCCAACGGCCTGAACGTACATGCCGGCTGCGTAAACCACGAAGCCGTCGCCCACGACCTGGGTTACGAGTACGTGTCGGCGAAGGACGCGCTGAAGGCGGCCTGATCGTCCAATCGTTTCCCCTGCGATCGGGGCCAGCAAAAAAGCCGGGCGCGATGCCCGGCTTTTTTCGTTGCGGAGGGCTCGCTTTCGCGACCGCGACCGCAGCGGCCGGCCGGCGTGTTCCGCCGCAAGCGGCGCCAGCGGTCCCTCGAGGTGAAGATGGTAGAGCGAGACGTCCTCGACGTCGCCGCGCGCCGCCAGGGCGTCGAGGAGCGGCGTGGGTGTGGCGGCCGCGCCGTGCACGAAGCACCGCGCACCGGAGCGGAGA
>ERZ869936.1476-NODE-1476-length-16618-cov-7.673791_pt1 | contig 16618 bp, 10 predicted proteins | sample MGYA00520876_ERZ869936 | MGnify/ENA primary metagenome ERZ869936 (study PRJEB32218, sample SAMN09650985) | biofilter metagenome | isolation source: enrty point of leading RO module | place: Saudi Arabia: Thuwal, RO plant located on Red Sea | collected 2016-02-17 ...
ACCGACTTGACAACCCAGCGTTCATAGATGCCATGCTCACGCTCGCGTGAGCATGAGGGAATGCAGGGCCGACTCGAACGCCGAACTAGAGCTTCGGCGGATCGCGGCGCTTCGGCCGCTTGATCATCTGCGCCTTGTCGTCTTGCGGCCGGCGCGGGGTGTTGTTGTTGCTGGCCACTTGCCGCGGCTGGTTGACGCCGGTGAAGGCCTCTTGCCACTTCCAGCCGAACGGCACGTCCAGTTCCTGCTTGGCCAGCAGGGCCCACGGCGTGCCGGGATGTTGCTCGATAACCCGCTCCAAATACTCGCGGGCCTGCTCGGCCTGCTTCTCCAGCACGCTGCCCACGCTGATCTCGCCGGCACGCACCAGCCGCCAGGTATCGTTCTTGGGATCCGAAAACGCCATGCCGCTCTTGGCCTTGGCCAGCATCGCGTTGTAGCCCTCGGTCCGTACTTTGAGGGCCAAGACTCTGCCCATCGAGAGATCGAAGCCGGCCTGCCAGCGCGGCGTGGTCAGTTCGGGCCGGTCCTGCTCGCCGCGGCGCAGCGTTTCGTACAACTGGGCGATCTTCGGCTCGAGCACCGCCGCGTCGCGCGCGGCGCGCGACATTCGCCGCGCCAGGTCCGCTTCGTCCACCTTGGGGAACACCAGCGTCGGCTCCTCCATCGGCGTGATCCACGAGAACTGCGCAGCCTGCACCAGCGCCTGCCGGGCCGCGTTCTCGCGCAGCCTGCGCTCATACTCCTTGATCGGCAGGTAGTCCGGCTGATAGTTACTCATCAGGTCCGGATCGAAGAAGTGATTGAGCTGCGCCGAGAGCACGGCCGTTTCGCGGCGGCTGATGCGCCGCCGCTCGTCGCGGTTGGGGTGCACGGCAAAGAAGATGCCGCCGGTCTCGTAGCACAGCCGCGTCAGGCAATACGGCCCAAAGCCGGAATCGATCGCCTCGGCCGTCTCGTCGCCGATCTTCACTAGCTCCGGCCGAAACGACTCGGGACCCTGACGCACCTTGACCCATTGCGGCCGCTGGTCGTACCTCGGGTCGGGGTCGACGTACTTGATGGCCGCCTCGCGCAGGCCGAACGGCGCCGGCACGCCCACGCAAAACACGGGGATCTCCAGCCGCCGGGCCATCGTCACGGTGCGATCGAGTTGCTCTTCGTCGTCGCCCACCTCGTCGGTAAACACGATCAGCATCACGTTGCGCCGCGGCTGCTGCGTGCGCAGCGGGCGATAGCGATCGATCGTCTGGGCCACGGCCTGAAACGTGCGCTCGATGCCGCTGGGATCGGTCTCGATATCGCGCACCGCGTCCTTGATTTCCTCGACGTCGTCGGTCGGCTTCGGCGTCAGAAACGTGATGTTCTCGCCGAAGCTCACGACCGAGCTCAACAGCGGCTTGTCTTCGTGCTTCTCGAACGCCGGATTGCCGCTGGCTTCGATGACGCCCAGCTCTTCGTAGATGCGATCGAACCGCTTGAGGATCTCCTGGCGCTGCCGCTCGAGGCTGCCGGACTGATCGAACAGCCACACGACCAACGTGCGCCGCTGCTCCAGCCGCAGCAAAATCTCCTGCGTGAGCCGATCGATCGCGCCGCCGGTGCCCACGGCGCCGGCGCCCGCCGAACCCTTGATCACCAGGTTTTCGGCGAAGTTGGGCCCGGTGGCCAGTTCCATCTCCTCGTGCATCGGCAGCGGCTCGACGACCGGCACGTCTTCGATCACTTCCAGGGCCGCCGGCGTCGGCTCGATCGATAGCGCCGGGGCCAGCGCGAAGTCGGCATTGGCCTGGCCCTGGGCCGAGGCGCCGATCTCGTCCTGCGGAATCTCCGAGTAGTCAAACTCCTGGGTCGTCGTCAGCGGGTCTTCGGGCTCGACCGTCGTGGCCAGCACCGTGACGAACCGCTGCGGGTTCGGCCGGGCAATCATCACCAGCGTGAGCGCCACCAGGATGCCCAGATGCGCAAGCAGACTGACCACCCAGGCTGAGGTGTCCGCGTCCCAGGGCGAGTCATCCACCGCCCTGCGCGACCGCCACCAGTGACGGAGTCTGGAGAGGAGTTTCACAGCGCACTTCTACCTGAATTTGCCAGATTCCCTGCATCCACAGCGTCGCCGCCCAACTTTCATCTTCCCCGACACCCCACCCTCGTGCAACCGAATGAGGCCGGCGGGCGTCCCCCATTTCGCCCAGGACAGTTCGCAATTTGTCCCGCAAATTATTGCGTTCGGCACCCGCGAGCCCGGCGGGACCGGGCGCCGCCGCATTGGACGCCGAACCTCGTTTTTTCTGCCATTTTGCTGGACACCCCCACCCCTCCGGGTAGACTGGGTGACACGCCCCCACTCAAGGCTCGCGCCCGGCACCGCGACCGCTTCCTGGAGGATCGGAAATGCTCGGTTTCGGTTCGTCGCGACACGCAGCAAACCGAGCCGCGCCGGGCTCAGCGACCCCGACCCCCGCTTTGAGTCGCCCGCTTCGCCTCGAGCCGCTGGAAGATCGCCGCCTGCTGGCGGCCGTGCCGGAGTTGCTGAAGGCATTGGGGGACGTGGCGGTTACTTCGGGCGTTCCAGGCATCGTTGCCTTCGACGAGACGGCCTACTTCCTTAGCTATTACGGACCCGATGGACGCTCGCTTTGGAAGAGCAATGGCACAACCGGCGGTACCGAGATCGTTCGAACGTTCACGGGGACACTCAACGATCCGACTCCCCGCAGCTTGACGATCGTCGGTGACGAGATCCTTTTCGTCTCCGACGTGTCGAACCACGTCTGCGAGCTGTGGAAGAGCGACGGCACAACCGAGGGCACGGTGTTAGTCAAGAAGTTCGATGTCGGGCAACCAGACAATAGTCTCTTTAATCTGACGAATGTGGGCGGGACTCTCTTTTTTAGCACTCTCGACTCGGGCGGCGATCGCGTGCTGTGGAAGAGCGATGGCACCGCCGAGGGCACGGTGTTGGTCAAAGACGCGATTAATGTCCTATCTGAGCCGGATGAGCAATATGCCTGGGAGGCAAACGACCTGCTCTATTTCCTGGGCGATGACGGTACGACCGGGTACGAGCTCTGGCAGAGCGATGGCACCGAAGCCGGGACCGTGCTGATACGGGATGTTTATCCCGGAATCGAAAGCTCTGAAATCACATCCATTACAAATGTGGACGGAACGCTCTTTTTCGCGGCGAACGATGGCACTCACGGCACGGAGTTGTGGAAGAGCAACGGTACCGAAGCAGGCACAATGCTCGTCGAAGACATTCGGCTCGGAGCGTCTTCCAGCTTCTTCCTGGACAACACGATCGTTGGTGTTGGAGGCGTGGCATACTTCCGCGGTTGGTCCGACGATTTCGGTAGAGAGCTTTGGAAAAGCGATGGCACCGAGCAAGGTACAACCATCGTGAAAGACATTTCTCCCGGGCCGGCGCACTCTGTCGGTGAGATGGTCGCACTGGACAACCATCTCTTGTTCAGCGCGATAGACCAAAGCGTGGGTTCGGAGCTTTGGAAGACCGACGGCACCGAGCAAGGCACCATACTGCTAAAGGACATCTCGCCTGAGGGCAGTTCCTCTCCTGGGGCCTTTGCCAACGTCGGAGGTACCGTGTTCTTTCTCGCCAACGACGGGACGCACGGCCACGAGCTCTGGAAGAGCGACGGAACTCCAAGCGGGACCGTGCTCGTCAAAGACATCAATCCCTGGGGCAACATTGGGATTTCGTCTGGCGTGGACGTTGGCGGGCAGCTGTTTTTCGTGGCAGACACGCCCGAGTACGGCCGGGAACCCTGGACGAGCGATGGCACACCCGAGGGAACGATCCTCCTCAGAGACATCAACCCGAGCGTGTTTGGGCTCGCCGAGCCACGCGAGTTTACGGGGTTTGATGGCTCAGTCTTCTTCGTCGCCAATGGCCCTGTGCTGGGACGCGAGCTGTGGATGACCAACGGCACCGAGCCCACGACGACGGTGTTCAAGGACATTCGCCTTGGGCCCGGCGACTCGAATCCGACGCTGCTCACCAACCTGGGCGATCTGATGGTATTCACTGCCGACGACGGTATCAACGGGCGCCAGCTTTGGAAGAGCGACGGCACGGCACTCGGCACGTCACTGGTCACGATCATTGAGCCCGGCGGAACGACATTCGACGCCATGACGCGCGTCGGCGACATCGCATACTTTGTAGTTCAAACAGACGGTCGCGAACTGTGGAAAACCGACGGCAGCGAGGCCGGCACCATGTTGGTGAAGGACTTGGGTTTCGCGACTACGCCACCGGGCAGCCTCACTGACGCCGGCGGAAGCCTTTTCTTCACGCTCGGCGACGCCACCGGCGGCCTCGAGCTTTGGATCAGCGACGGGACGGAAGTTGGCACCCACCGCACAAGAGACATCAACCCCGACGCCGCGAGCAGTTCTCCTTCGTCGCTCACGGAAATGAACGGGCTATTGTTCTTCGCCGCTGACGACGGGACCCACGGCCGAGAACTGTGGATGAGCGACGGCACCGAGTTGGGCACCGTGATGGTGCGCGATCTCCGACCCGACGGCAGCTCGTCGCCAGACTGGCTAACCAACGTCAACGGCGCACTCATGTTCAGCGCCAACGGCGGCACCTACGGCTTCGAGCTCTACAAGAGCGATGGGACCAGCGAGGGGACACTGCTGGTCAAGGATATCTACGCCGGTCCTAACAATTCGTCGCCTATTCAGTTGGTCAACGGAAACGGCACTTTGTACTTCTCCGCAGGCGCTCCCGGTGTGGGACGAGAACTATGGCGTAGCGATGGCACGTCCGAGGGAACGTGGCTCGTAAAGGACGCAGCGCCCGGCGTGAATGGATCGTCGCCGCTGGAAATTACCCCGGTTGGGGACCTGGTCTATTTCGCTGGCATCGACCTCGTTCATGGCCAGGAATTGTGGCAGAGTGATGGGACCGAAGAGGGCACCTTCGTCTGGGACATTCAACCCGGCTCGAATCACAGCAGTCTCGAAAGGCTGACCAACGTCAACGGCTACCTGTACTTCGTAGCGCGCACGGACCCCTGGGTCGTCCGACCCGAGGCGGCCGCCACCATCGTCGATCGCCACCTGTTCTACAACGCGTCGAGCTTCGACGGCAGCACGCCGGGTATTGATGCCAGCGACGACGGAGCGATTGCGATCGACAAGAGTGCCTATCTGCTCGGTAGCGGGCCGGCGACGTTCGACAACATCAGCAGCTATTCGCGCGGCATCAACGGCATCATGGTCGACATCAGCGGGATGCCGGGCTCGCTCTCGGCCGATGACTTCACGTTCCGGATGAGCACGCAGGTCGGCGCAAACAATACTCCCAGCACCTGGGAGGCCGCGCCGGTGCCGCTCGCCATCTCGGTGCGCGCAGGCGCCGGCACCAGCGGCTCAGATCGGGTCGAAATCATCTGGGCCGACGGCGCCATCGCGAATCGTTGGCTACAAGTCATCGTCGAGGGCAACGACGCCGCCGGTGGCTTCAACACCGGCACGGGCCTGCCGGAAAGCGACGTGTTCTTCTTCGGCAACCGCATCGGCGACACCGGCACAGGCTCGCCCACCTTGGCCGTCACCAGTGCCATCGACGAGATCACCGCCCGCAACAACCCTGGCGTGGGCGCCACGATCACCAACCCATTGGACTTCGATCGCAGCGGCCTGGTCAACGCCGTCGACAGCCTGATCGCCCGTAACAACGCCGGACTACTCACCAAGATCAACATCAGCGATCCCCTGGCCGCCCCGGCAGCACTCGCAACCGACGATCGCGCGATCGCCACGGCGCTCGCCCAGCCCGACCGAACCACGTCCACAGCCTCGCCGCAGGCAACGACGCATCGCCTGTCGCAGGTGGCGACCGAGCCGGCGCGTCAGCCAGCAGCACGCGCGACGGTCTTCCGCAACTGGTCCCGGCTCGACGCAGCACTTTCGACTCTCGATGACGATGTCGATGTCGAGTCCTTACTTGAGGATCTCGCGTTCGACTGACGGTACGCATCCCGTCGACAGTGTAGGCCCTCCGCCCAAACGCTGTTTCCAGCGGGATTCCCCTTGCCCTTTACGTGGTCCCCGCCGCCGCGTTGACGCAGCCTGCGAATCGGACCTAGGATGGAAGGAGGGCGGCACCGGGCCACATTTCCTTTCGACAGGGAGCCGTCGCAATGCACTTCTCCGAAAAGCGTTTCGCGCGGGGCGGGTTCCTCGTCCGCCTGGCTCTGCTGGCGGCGGCCACCCTCTGGCCCGTCGCGACCTACGGCCAGGACCAGCAGGACGAGTTGCCCCAGCCGGAAACCGTAGTCATTCCCACCGGCGACGGCGCCAGGCTGCAGGCCACGTACTACGCCGCGCCGGAGAAGTTTGGCAAGAAGGCCGCCGCGGTCATCCTGCTGCACGCCTCGGGCGGCAACCGCCGCGACTTCGAGAAGCTGGCCGGGCAGTTGCAGCGAGTCGGCTGCGCGGTCATCGCGCCTGATCTGCGCGGCCACGGCGACAGCACGCCGATCGACCGAGCTCTTTCGCTCGACGACTACGCCGCCATGGTCCGCTTCGACCTCGAGGCGGTCAAAGGTTTCCTGCTGGCCCGGCACAACGCCGGCGAGCTGAACATCGATCGTCTGGGCGTGGCCGGACTCGAAATGGGCGCGGCCCTGGCCGTCAACTGGGCAGCCCTCGACTGGAACTGGCCCGTGCTGGCCACGGGCAAGCAGGGACAGGACGTCAAAGCCCTGGCGCTGGTGTCACCCGAGTGGAGCTACGAGGGCCTGAAGATCGCCGAAGCGATGGCCCGGCCCGACATTCGCAGCCGCGTCGCCTTTCTGATCGTCACGGGCCGCCGCAACTCGAAACTGATGCGCGAGGCCAAGCGGCTGCACAACGCGCTGGCCAAGTACCAGGCCGCCTCGGCCGACAACGTCGAGGACCAGACGCTCTTTTTGCAGACTCCCGCCACGAGCCTGCAAGGCACGCAACTCTTGCACGAAAAGAGCCTGAAGGTCGAGCCGATGATCGCCGAGTTCTTCGAGATGCGGCTCGTCAAGCCGGCCTATCCCTGGCGCGTGCGCAAAAATCCACTGCAACAATAAGGCCCGCCGCGCTAGGGGCGCGGCGGCACCGGCACCAGGGCGGCACTCGTGTTGGACGGCACGTGCGTCAGCCCGCCGCCGGCCGGAGGGATCTTCAACACGGCACCGATCGGCAACAGGTCGGGTGTGGAGAGCACGTCGCGGTTGTAGTTATAGATTTCCAGATACGCATCGGCGCGGCCCAGATACTGCTGGGCCAGGCTGGTGAGCGTGTCACCGTCGGTCACGACGTGACGCGTCGCGCCGGACGAGCGATGCTCGACGCGGGCATCCCACGAGGCAAAGTCGGACGGTGCCGGGCTGTCGTCCGCCACACCTTCGATGGGCGGCAACAGGGCCGCCACGGGGCTCAAGTTGCTGCGATACCGCTGCTGCGGCGCGGCCGTCTGCCGCTGGGCCGGGGCGATCGAAGCGGTCGTCGCCGCCGGCACGCGCTCGACCGCCTCGGGCGGTGTCCAGGCCGTGCCGCCTCCGACGCGCCGCTCGACTTGCTTGGCGAACGGATCGTCCGAGCCGTCGTTCCAGAATACGAAGGATCCGTCCTTGCGAAAGAAGAACGCTACGCTGACGCCGATAACCACGATCGACAGCACGACCCCAAGTTTCTTACCAACGGGCATCCTCGTTCCTCGCGCGTCTGTTGTGTGTCTTGCCCCTTGCGTACCGTGCACGGGCACGGCAACCTTTAAAACTATTGGGACACAACCCGCGACGGTGAAGTCGTGCCGCGCGATTTTCCGTCGAAATTGTTCCACTGCCGGTACGCATCTACCGACAGACGGTTAGGCAACGCGCAGCGAAATCTTGCGCGTTAGGCAAGCCTGGTAACCGCTAGCGAGCAAACGCATGCGGCGGTCCCTCCGCTCACGGTGCGTGAAATTGGCGCAGAGCGCCCGATCGATGCAAGCGTCGGCTCGGCACAGCTTGCCGAATCGCACTTATCCAACCGGGAACATCGCGGCGGCTAGTTGCGTGCCGCGGCGGCGGTCTGTTGGTGCGGCGAGCCGACGGCCGGCGGCGTGCCCATCGGCCGGCGAAGCCACAACAGCACCGGGGCGGCGATGTACACCGAACTGTACGTACCGGCGATCACGCCCACGACCATCGCATAGGCAAAGGCATGAATGCCCGGTCCACCCACGACGTACAGGATGATGCTGGCGATGAACACGGTGCCCGAGGTGAGCAACGTACGACTCAACGTCTGGTTGACGCTGCGGTTGATCATCTCGGGCGTCAGGTCGGGGCTCTTGCCGCGCACCTCGCGGATGCGGTCGAAGACCACGATCGTGTCGTTGATCGAGAAACCGACGATCGTCAACAGCGCCGCCACCACGGCCAGGCTGATCTTGAACGGATCGACCAGCAGCGCCCCCAGGTAGGGCGATATGAACGCGCTGATGGCCAGGAAAGCGATCGTGATCATCACGTCGTGCACCAAGGCCACGACGGCCGCCAGCCCGAAGACCGCGTTCTGGAAGCGGATCCAGACGTAAATCACGATGATCACCATGCTGGCCAACATGGCGTACATGGCCTTGAGCTGGGTGTCGCCGGCCACCTTTCCGCCGATCTCGCTCGACGAGGGAAACACCGGCGTGGCGGCCAGCTTCTGCTGGATGTTGTCGAGCAGCTCCCGCGTTTGCGACTCGTCGAGCGTCGTGGCCAGCCGCCATTTTTCGTAGCGGGCCTCGCTGCCGGGCGAGTAATCCGGGTTCGTGAGCTGGAAAGCCGTCTCGCGGAGATCCATGGCATCCAGCTCGCTTTGAATCATCTCCCGCAGCGGATCGTGCGCGATCTCGTCGGGGAACGTCAACTCGACCTGCGTGCCCGAGGTCAGGCCGCCGGTATCGGCGATCGTCTCTTCGGCCGAGGCGTCGTCCGCCGTGGGTGCTTCATCCGTCGCCGGCTCGCCGGCCGGCTGGGTCTCGTCGGCCGGCTCGGTCTCGTCGCCGGCCGGCGGTGTGTCGTCGGCCGCGTCCTCCGGCGGCGTATCCGATGCGTCCCCGGGAGCCGCCTCAATGCTTTCATCCTGCGGAGCAGGTTCCGCATCGTCGGCCGACTCGTCCTGCAACAATGCCAACAGCGCCACCGAATCGCTCGCCGAGGCCACTTCGATGCCCGTAGGCGGCCGCCGCCGCGCCGAATCTTCCTCCGGCGCGCTCTGTTCGCTGGGCTGCTCCTCGGCCGGCTTCGACCCCTCGGCTGCCGGCTCTTCGGCTGGCTCTGAATCGCCGCTTTCCGGCTCGCTCGGCTCCGAAGTACCCTCGGGCTCAGGCGACGCTTCCGGCTCGGCGGGCTTTTCCGCCTCGGGCTCGGCTTCCGGCTCTGTTTTCTCTGCTTCAGCCGGGGACTGCTTCTCGGCGGCATCGTCCGCCGGCGGCGCTTGCTTGGTTTCGTCCGGCGGCGGCGTCTCGCTGGCTTCAGCCGGGGCGGCCGCTTCTCCGGCGCTCTCGTCCGCGGCCTCCTCCGCCTGCGGTTCGATGGCCGCCAACTCGCCGAACGACATGGCGTACGTCTCCAGCTTGCCGGCGAACGTTTCTCTTAGCATCTTCTGCACCGCGTCGATGTCACGATCGGACGTATCGATCTTGAAGCTCAACCCTTCTTCGCCGACGCTGCTGACCGCCACGTCGGGCAACGCGGCCACGGCGGCGCGCACCTCGGCGATGCTCTCTTGCTTGCCTTCGGCGAACTGAATCTGCACGCTCGAACCGCCCGTAAAGTCGATGTCCAGCAGCTCCTTGCCGCGAGCCACAACCGCTACGAGCCCAACCACCACGACGATCAACGAGGCCGCCAGCGCCGGAGCCCGCCAGCGGATGAAGTTGTAGTCCGTATGGCCGATGATCCGCATCATCGTCAGCTTCGCGATCCACTTCTGCCGCTCGGCGATGTCGAAGATCACTCGCGAGACAAAGATGGCGGTGAACATACTGACCAGCAGACCCAGGATCAGCGTCACGGCGAATCCCTTGATCTGGTCGGTACCGATCAAGTAGAGCACGGCGGCCGTGATCAGGGTCGTGATATTCGCGTCGATGATCGTGCCCGTCGCCCGAGAGAAGCCGTTGCGGATGGCCATTCGCAGCGACGACCCGCGCTCGGATTCCTCGCGGATGCGCTCGTAGATCAGCACGTTGGCATCGACGGCCATGCCCACGGTGAGCACCAGACCGGCCAAACCCGGCAGGGTGAAGGCGGCCTTGATCAGGATCATCAGGGCCACGGTGATGATCACGTTGAGCGTCACGGCCAGGTCGGCCACGATGCCGGCAAAGCGATAGTAGACGAGCATGAACACCAGGATCGCCAGCGTGGAGATGATCATCGCGTTGGCGCCGGCGCGAATCGTATCGGCGCCCAAGGTGGCGCTGATCGCCTGCTGGCTGATCGGCTCGGGGCGCAGCGTGGCCGGCAGGCGTCCGGCGTTGAGGATGCCGACCAGCACCTCGATTTCCTCTTCCGTAAAGTCGCCTTCGATCTGACCGCTGTCCCTGATTCTGCTTCTCAGCGTCGGAGCCGAAAGCATCACGTTATCCAGCACGATCCCCAGGTTGCGGCGAAACCCGGTGGCGTCTGGCAGGTTGCGGCCCGTGAGCTGGCCAAACTTTTCGGCCCCCTCGCTGTTGAACGAGAACTCCACGACCCGGCCACGCTCGCCGTAGCCTCCGGCGGCCCGCACCAGGTAGCGGCCGTCGACGTTGAACGGGTCGATGCGGGCCAGGATCTGCGGAGTGCCATTGGGCGATTCGCGGTAGGCGGCCAAGGGAATATTCATCAACTCGGGCGTGATGTCGACCCAGCGGCCTTCCAGCTTGCCGCCGATGTAGACGTTGTTGCCGGGAGTGCGTTCCGCCACGCGTATCAGATCGCGATCGTCGGTGCGGTTGGCCACGATGCGGAACTCGAGCAGACCGCTCTTGCTGATCTTCTGCTTGATCTGTTCGATCTCGCGCTCTTCGACTTCGGGGACGATGACCTCGATCTGGTCCGGCCCGTACTGGCGGATGGTCAATTCCTTGACACCGCCGGGGTTGATGCGCCGCTGCACGGCCGCGATCAGCTCGTCCATGTCGACGTCCTGGTCCTCGCCGGGATCGGCGCGGTAGACCAGCGTGGTCTTGCCGTCTTCGGCCTGCTTGCTCTTCAGGTGCAGCACGACGTCGGCCGTGTCGCGCAGGCCGTCGACCGTGTTCTGCACTTTGTCGACGTCGACGCCGGCGGGCACGTCGATCTGAATCTCATCGTCGCTGATCGGCTGGGCTTGGAGCTTTTCGCCGCCTTCCTTGTTGAGCTGTTCGTTGATGCGGGCGACCGCCGACTTCATCCAGTCGGAGGTGGTAAGGTCGGTGTCGACCTCGTAGACCAGCACCACGCCGCCGCTCAGGTCGATGCCGAGCTTCGGCGGCCAGCCGAAGTAGTTGATGGTCACGCCGGCGGCCAGCGCAAACAGCACCAGGCCGATCTTGAAGCCGTAGTCCTTCATCCGCAGTCCGCGAGCGATCAGACCCCCGGCGACAAACGAGCCGATGATGATCGCGGCGGCGATGATCAGGGTCACCGTGCCGTTGAGCTGGTCGGCGGCGGCCCCTTGCGCCGCTTCGGCTGCTTCGGCCGCGTTGGGCGCGGCAGCCTGAGCGAGGAGGGTGAACAGGTTCGATGCCATGAAAGGAACTTCCTCAGGAGACGATGATTATTCGGATTTGTCGCCCTGCGGCTCGCCGCTGACGACGCGATTGATAGCACTAAACGAGACGCGAATCTTGGTGTTGTTCGCCTCGTCCACTTTCAGCGTGACTTCGTCGGCGTCGCGCTGCACGTTGGTCACGATGCCGTAGATGCCGCCGATCGTTACCACGCGGTCGTTCTTCTTGAGCCCTTCGATCTTCGATCGATGCCCCGCCTGCTTCTGCCGCTCGGGCCGCAGGATCATGAAGTAGTAAAGCGCAATGGCGGCCACGACCGCGGGCAGAATCGAGAGCATCCCGGGGCCCGACGGTTCGTCGGCCGGCGCGTCTTGGGCCAAGAGCAGAAGCCAGGGGGTCAATGAATCCAATGTTGCGTCGTCCGTCGCGGTGTTGCCGAACTCGACCTATTCGGGCCGAGGGCCCACGGCCTTCGGCATGCTCAACGGGTCGTGCCCGCGGTAGCTAAGAGAAAACCCGCCCAGGCGTCGGTAGGAATGCCCGCTCCCCCAGAATGCCCGACTCACCCGCGCCGTTTTTTCCACCGCGAGCGACGGGCTGGGCGCGCCGTCTGGCCGTATCTTAAAGCTGGGTACACAAAGGAACAAGGGCACCCCGCGCCCCTGCATGCGGTCATGCCCCCAGCCTGCCAAGGCAACGCAGCTTCTCGTCGGCGAACGCCTCGTAGCCACCTCGCTCGATCGCCGCGCGCGCCTCGCGTACCAGCCGCTGATAGAACGTCACGTTGTGCAGCGAGACTAGGATCGGTCCCAGCATCTCGCCGACCAGGAACAGGTGCCGCAGATAAGCTCGCGGGTGCCGACACGCCGCGCAGGGGCAGCCCGCTTCCAGCGGCCCGGTCTCGCGGGCATGCTTCGCGTTCTTCAGCCGCAACGGCCCCTCGCCGGTAAACGCCACGGCGTTGCGGCCGTTGCGCGTGGGCAGCACGCAGTCGAACAAGTCGATGCCGCGGCGGATCCCTTCCAACAGGTCCTCGGGCCGGCCGACGCCCATCAGGTACCTCGGACGGTCTTCCGGCAGCTCGGGCACCGTGTAGTCTAGCACAGCGTACATCTCCGGCGGCGGCTCGCCGACGCTGAGCCCGCCCACGGCGTATCCGGCAAAGTCCATCGCGGCCAGCCGCCGGGCGCAGTCGACGCGCAGCTCGCGGTCGAGCCCACCCTGGACGATGGCAAACAGCACCTGGTCGCGGCGCGTGTGGGCCCGCTGGCAGCGCTCGGCCCATCGCAATGAGCGCTCCATCGCGTCGCGCACGACGGCCGGCTCGTTGGGCAGCGCCACCACGTGGTCGAGCACCATCGCCACGTCCGCACCGAGGGCTTCCTGAATGGCAACGGCCCGCTCGGGCGACAGCTCGAGCAAGTCGCCGTCGACGTGGGAGCGAAAGACGGCCTTCTCTTCGGTGATGGTCGTGTTGCGCGCCAGGCTGAAGAGTTGAAAACCGCCACTATCGGTCAGCATCGGTCCCTGCCAACCCGAGAAGGCGTGCAGTCCGCCCAGCTCGCGCACCAGCGCCTCGCCGGGGCGCAGCGCCAGGTGATAGGTATTGGCCAGCACGATCTGCGTGCCGCTGTCGCGCAGCATGTCGACGGTCAGCCCCTTGACCGTGGCCTGGGTTCCCACGGGCATAAAGGCGGGCGTGGCCACCGGGCCGTGGGGCGTTTCGAACGTGCCGGCGCGCGCGGCGCTCTTGCGATCGTCGGCATCGACTCGAAAAGAAAAACCGTTGCGCTGCATGACCGTGCCGCGGCGGCGCTCGCCTGGATCGACGCCGCCCCGTGCGTTGTTCGTCGAAGCGGTCCGTAAACCAAGCGCAGGAGGCGAGGCCGCACTGCGGGTGCGATCAGTCGCCCCGCAGCTTGAGCCCCTGGGCCGTGAGTTTCTCGCGCACCTCGTTGAGGCTCGTCACGCCGAAGTTCTTGCACTCCAGCAGGTCGTCGCCCGTGCGGCGCAGCAGGTCGCCGATCGTGTTGAGGCCCAGGCGGATCATGCACTTGCGGGCCCGTACCGAGAGGTTCAAATCCGAAATCGGTCGATCGAGCATGGCCTGCTCGTCGGGCGACATGGTCTCGGGCTCGAACGTCGGCTCCGGCTCGGCCTTCGGCGTGGCGAACTGTCCCAGCGAGAGCCCCTTCGAGGCGAGCATGTCGCGGATTTCCACCAGCGACGTCTCGCCGAAGTTCTTGCTGGCCAGCAACTCCTGCTCGGTGCAGCGGGCCAGGTCGCCCAGGGTGTGGATGCCCATCTTCTGCAGGCAGTTGCGGCTGCGAACCGAGAGTTCGAAGTCGCTGACCGGCACGTTGAGCACCTGGTTGGCCAGATCGCGGCGGCGACGATCGCCCTCGTCGTAGTACATGTCGCTCGAGGCCCGCGCGTCCCTCAGGAACAGCTTGGCCCGGGCGTGCGTGGGAAACTCGTCGAGGATCCGCTGGTAGCAGGTTTGCGCCTTTTCGAACTGTTGGCGATCTTCGAACAGCACGCCGAGGTTCAACAGCGTGCCGACAAAGGTGGGAAACTGAGCGGCCGAGCGTTCGTACAGATCGAGGGCCACGTCGTCGTTGCCGTGGCGGTCGTTTTCCTTGGCCAGCCCGAACAAAGCGCCGCAGTGATTGGGATCGACCTCGACGGCCCGCTCGTACAGGGCGATGACTTCCGCCGGGTTGCCCCCCAGGGCCGTGATCGTGGCCCCGCGCTGGTAGAGGTACTCGGCCGTTTGCTCGACCGCGCCGGAAAGGTTGTCCAGCGCCTTGAGCGCTCCCTCGGCGTCGCCCGAGTTGCGCTGCGCTTCGGCTTTGCCCAAGTGGCAATCGTCGGCGTTGTAGCCGGCGCCGGCCGCGGCCTCGTAAGCCTTCATGGCCTCGGCGTACTTGCCTTGCGAAAAGTAGGTCCGGGCCTGGTAAAACAGCGCCAGCGCGCCGCCGTCGCCGGCCTTGAGCGATTCGAGCGCCTTGTCGTACTTGCCCAGCAAGAACTGGCACACGCCCAACCGCACGCTGGCCGCGGGACTGCGGTCTTCGCGGGTTTCGAGTTCGGCCACGGCTTCGCGCAGCGTGCGATACTGGCCGAAGTCTTCGGCGATGGCCGCGACGACCTGCTTGATCTCTCCCGGCCCGAAGGGTCCGCCCCCCAGCACGATCTGCTTGACGTCCGACTCGACCATTTGCGACATCAGAATGTCTCCTGTGCTTCCCCTGCGAAACGCGCTGCGTTGCCTTGCCTCTTCAGGCGTTTGGGCCCCCGGCGGCGCGTGGCCCTGTCGGGCCGAAAAGAGCCAGCGGTGGGAGTCGAACCCACAACCCCCGCATTACGAATGGCTCTTACACACCCACACAAAACACTGAAAATACAGCACCACCAGCGTTTGGAGCAATTGTAAATCGTGCCTCCTGTGCCTGCAATGCCCTCGTTTGCCGGCCATGCGTGCATCAGGCGTGCACGATAGACTCAACCCTATGAGCAACGACGACGACGTTGACTGGATCGCGTTCGCCGCCCTGTCGGCCGACGATTCCATTGAGGCAGCCGAAGCGATGGCTGGCTCCATGCGAGACACGGAACCGGACAGCCGAAGGTCCCTTCCCGCGTGGATCGTGGCGGCCTGCGTCGTGATAGGAATCATCGTGGGAATCGCGACCTACCTCTCGTGGTAGATACGACCCCCCGGCACGAGATAGTCCTCCCTGCCGCGTCAATCACCCGTGAGGCTAAAAGGGCGCAACTGCCAGCCGGCGCGGCTGTGCAGGGGGGGGGGCTACGAGGCACGCCGCACGCGTCGTTCGATCGTGCCGAGTATCTCGACCATAGTGCTGTGGCAGCTTGGGCAGCGAAGCGGATGAGTCGGCAAATCCCGCTCGCGGGGCTCATCCTTGTCGACGACTTCGGCATCGAAACGGTGATTGCACCGTTGGCACTTGAACAACTGAAGAAGCATCTCGTTGGTCCCTTCTTCGGTTCCTGCAGAGGCGGTTGATCATCGAATGGCGACGTCGCCATTCCCGATTCATTGTTGAAGGGGCCCGATCAACATGGCCCACAGATTTTCTGCCGCGCCCTGCGGAGTAAGCAACTGGGCAGGGTTTTGAGACATCGACGCAAAACCCATGGACTTCAAAGAAAGCGCATGCCCATCAACGGCGACAGACAGGGATTCATTGAAACTGTTTGTCGATTTCGCATCGGAGGAATAGGTGATGCTGGCCCCGAAAGATCCACCCAAGCGAACCATGCACTCGCCCGCGTTCTTACCATCTCGGTAAATTAAGGCTGCGAAAAGATTTGCATCGATCCGCTTGAAGCGGGTGGTGATCTCCGGATTGCGTGCTTCGAGTTCGCCAAGCGATCCTTCGAAGAAATTCGCGATGTACTCGAAGGCGTCTTCCAAAAAGCTGTCGCGGTCGTGATCGGTGAACGACTTTTTGACGCGGAGATTGCTCGACCTTACGTCAGATTGAACTGACGCCTCCGGCCGTCGGGCTTTGCCAGGTCTCGGCGACGATCGCGGACTCGCTGTAGTCGGCTTCGCCGCCTGGCGAACGGCCTGGGCTACTTCCAATAGAGCGTCGTGGCGGTTGGGGAATTTGCTGACCGGTTTGCCGTCCTTTGGCACTGCGAGGAGTTGGCCGAACGGCGCAGAATGCCATTCGCACGGCTCTAGGATAACTGGGATAACCCGGGCTTCGCCGGCGCTGTGACGCTCCATCGCGCGTGTCATTTCGACGTCATAGCAGTAGTCCGAATTCAAGAAATAGGGACTGACCGGCTCTGTAGAAAACCTCGACGCGTAGCAGAATCATGACGTTGTGGGTCAGC
>ERZ869936.1477-NODE-1477-length-16603-cov-5.198695_pt1 | contig 16603 bp, 21 predicted proteins | sample MGYA00520876_ERZ869936 | MGnify/ENA primary metagenome ERZ869936 (study PRJEB32218, sample SAMN09650985) | biofilter metagenome | isolation source: enrty point of leading RO module | place: Saudi Arabia: Thuwal, RO plant located on Red Sea | collected 2016-02-17 ...
TAGAGCTTGATGATGTCCATCGTCGCCATGGCGAGGCCTGCGCCATTGACCAGGCAGCCGATCTCGCCGTCGAGCGCGATGTAGTTCAGGTCGTATTTCGAGGCTTCCAGTTCCTTCGGATCCTCTTCGGTCGTGTCGCGCAACTCCATGATGTCGGGATGGCGGTAGATGGCGTTGCCGTCGAAGCCCATCTTGGCGTCCAGGCATTTCAGGTCGCCCTTGTCGGTGACGATCAGCGGGTTGATCTCCAGCATCTCCATGTCCTTCTCGACAAAGAGGCGATAGAGGATGCCCATCAGGTTGACGCATTGCTTGACCTGGGGGCCGCTCAGCCCCAGGGCGAAGGCGATGCGGCGGCCGTGGAACGGCTGATACCCGGTGGCGGGGTCGACGCTGAACGACAGGATCTTCTCGGGCGTCTTCTCGGCTACTTCCTCGATGTCCATGCCGCCCTCGGTCGAGGCGACGAAGCTGATGCGGCTGGTCTGGCGGTCGACCAGAAGGGCCAGGTACATCTCGGTCTCGATGCCAGAGCCGTCTTCGATGTAGATGCGGTTCACCTGCTTGCCCGCGGGGCCGGTCTGTTTCGTCACCAGCGTGCGGCCCAGCATCCTTTTGGCCTCGTCCGCGGCCTCCTCGACCGAGCGGGCCAGCCGGACGCCGCCCTTGTCGCCCGCATCGGCCTCCTTGAAGCTGCCCTTGCCGCGGCCGCCGGCGTGGATCTGCGCCTTGACCACCCAGAGCGGACCGTCAAGCGCGCCCGCGGCCGTCTTGGCCTCTTCCGCGCGGAGGACCGCGCGACCGTCCGAGACCGGCGCGCCGTAGGACCGCAACAGCGCCTTGGCCTGATATTCGTGGATGTTCATGCGCGGCCTCCTCGGTGTCCGTTCCGCCCGTGATTGGCAGACCAAAGGCGGCGAATAAACGGAAATCATTGTGATACGGCTAAATCCGCACAAAAAGTTGCGTTATGTGATCACACTAAAAAATTAAGAGATCACAATGACCACAGGCCGACACCCCGGAATCGGAAACCAGCGAAAAACAAAGGGCCGCCGGAAACCGGCGGCCCTGAATCCGGTGCCGCGTGGACCTCAGCCCAGTTTGTCGTCGATGGCCTTGCACGCCTGGACCAGGCCCTTCACCGCCTCGACGGACTTGTCGAACATCGCCTGCTCGTCCTTCGACAGCTTGATCTCGACGATCCGCTCGATCCCGCCTGCGCCGATCACCGTGGGCACGCCCACGTACATATCCTTCAGGCCGAAGACGCCGTCGCAATGGGCGGCGCAGGGCAGGACGCGCTTCTGATCCTTCAGAAAGGCCTCGGCCATCTCGATCGCGCTGGTCGCGGGCGCGTAATAGGCGCTGCCGTTGCCCAGAAGGCCGACGATCTCGGCGCCGCCGTCGCGGGTGCGCTGCACGATGGCGTCCAGCTTCTCCTGCGTCGTCCAGCCCATCTCGATCAGGTCCGGCAGGGGAATGCCGGCGACGGTCGAATAGCGGACCGACGGCACCATCGTATCGCCGTGCCCGCCCAGGACGAAGGCGGTCACGTCCTTCATCGAGACGTCGAATTCCAGGCTGAGGAAGTGGCGGAAGCGGGCCGAATCCAGCACGCCCGCCATGCCGACGACCATGTTGTGGGGCAGGCCGGAATATTCCCGCAGCGCCCAGACCATCGCATCCAGCGGGTTGGTGATGCAGATGACGAATGCGCCGGGTGCGTTCTTCTTGATGCCTTCGCCCACCGCCTTCATGACCTTCAGGTTGATGCCCAGAAGATCGTCGCGGCTCATCCCCGGCTTGCGGGGCACGCCGGCGGTCACGATGCAGACGTCCGCGCCGGCAATGTCGGCGTAATCGTTGGTGCCCTTCAGATTGGCGTCGGACCCTTCCGACGGTCCGGCTTCGGCGATGTCCAGCGCCTTGCCCTGGGGCGTGCCTTCGGCGATGTCGAACAGGACGACGTCGCCCAATTCCTTGAGCGCGGCAAGATGCGCAAGCGTGCCGCCGATCTGGCCTGCGCCGATCAACGCGATTTTGGGTCTGGCCATGGAAAGGATCTCCGTTTCCGTTTCAGAAAGTCGAGTCGCGGGGATGCCTAGACAGAGTTTGTCCAAGGCGCAAGGGTGGCGACGCCGCAGGACAAGGGGGCCGAGGTATCGAAACCGACCTGGCATTTTTCATGATCGGGATCCCGGCCGTGATGCTGGCGGGCATCTCGAAGGGGGGCTTCGGTTCCGGCGCGTCATTCGTGGCGGCGCCCCTGATGGCGCTGATCCTGCCGCCCGAATTGGCGCTGGGCGTGCTGATGCCGCTGCTTCTGTTGATCGACGCCGCGACGCTGCCGCCCTATTGGCGGCAATGGGATGGCCGCCATGCGCGGCTCTTGCTGATCGGCGCCGTGCCCGGTGTTCTGGCGGGCATTCTGTTCTGGCGCGTCGCCGACGCCGACATGCTGCGTCTTCTGATCGGGGCGATCGCCGTCGGTTACGTGGTCTGGCACGTGGGACAGCGGGTCAGGCCGCCGCGCGCACGCCGGCCCGCGCCCGGCTGGGTCGGCGCTCTTGCCGGCGCCGGTTCGGCGTTCACCAGTTTCGTCAGCCACGCGGGCGGGCCCGTCGCGGCCGTCTACCTGTTGTCGCAGGGTCTGTCCAAGACACGCTACCAGGCGACCACGGTCTTGGTCTTCGGTCTGGTCAATGTCGCCAAGGCCGTGTCCTACGCCGCGCTGGGCGCGATCACGCTGCCGTCGCTGATGGCGGGGTTGTGGCTGGTCCCGGCGGCGATCCTGGGCGCCTGGCTGGGTGTCGTCGCGCACCGGGCGATCCCGGAACGCGCGTTCTTTCTGGTCACCTATACGCTGTTGCTGGCGGCGGGCGCCAAGCTGATCTTCGACGCGGTGACCTGAGCCGTCACATCCGTGTGCCGGTCGGTTGCAGCGCTTCGTCCAGATTCTCGTAGGACTGGCCCGAGGCCACCAGGCAGGTCAGCCCGTTCGGCGTCGTGACGGTGATCGTCCAGGTCCCGGTCTCCAGCGAGGCGAACACCTCGACCACGCGACCCTGCGGGGCCATGCCGATGGACTGGCGGCTTTCGCCATATCCGTCGGCCAGACGCTGGATAACCGCCTGACGCTGGCCGCAATTCTGTCCCTGCGCTGCGGCGGAGGCGGCCAGGCCAAGCGCCAGAACGGTCGTCAGGACGGCAGTTTTTGCCTTCATGTCTGTCCTTTCCGGAAGGTTTCGCCTTCCTTACGCAATCTCCCCGGCAACGGGGCGGAATGAGGCATACTGGGCACGGGGCCGCCAAGATAAGGTTAATGGTCCGTCCGCAGGGCAGGATGCCGCGCAACAGCCTGATATTCCGGAATGCCGCGGTGCGGCGAAAAGCCTTGCGGATTGATGCGCCGGCGTGCAGGTTCCGCGCAACAAAATTGCTCAGAAGGCGAATCATGGCGCATGAAGCAAAGCTGTTCCGCTCGGTTCTCTATATTCCCGGCTCCAAGGAACGGGCGCTGGACAAGGCGCGCGGGCTGGCCGCCGATGCCATCATCTTCGACCTGGAGGACGCGGTCGCACCCGACGAAAAGGCCGCCGCGCGCCAGACGCTGGCCCGGGAACTGAGGGCCGGAGGCTATGGGCACCGCTACCGCATGGTGCGGATCAACGCTCTGGACACCGACTGGGGCGCGGATGACGCAAGAGCCGTGGCCGAGATGGACTGCGATGCCGTGCTGCTGCCGAAGGTCAGCGGCCGCGAGGACATCGAAGGCCTGACCGCCATCCTGCCGGAGCTGCCGGTCTGGTGCATGATGGAAACGCCGCGCGGCGTTCTGGACGCGCTGGCCATCGCGGATCACCCGTCGGTCGAGGGGTTTGTCCTGGGCACCAATGACCTCGCCAAGGAGATCGGCTGTGCCACGGGCGGCGACCGCTCGGCGATGATGACCGCGCTTCAGACCTGTCTGATGGCCGCGCGGGCAGCCGGGATCGTCTGTGTCGACGGGGTCTATAACGCTTTCAGGGATGACGACGGTCTGGAGGTCGAGTGCGAGCAGGGCCGTGCGCTGGGCATGGATGGCAAAACGCTGATCCATCCGGCGCAACTGGACATCGCCAATCGCATCTTTGCCCCGACCGAGGCGCAGATCGACCTGGCCCGCCGCCAGATCGAAGCGTTTGACGCCGCCCTGGCGCGCGGCGAAGCTGTGGCCGTGGTGGACGGCAAGATCGTCGAGAACCTGCATATCGAAACCGCGCGTGCGACCCTGGCCAAGGCCCAGGCGATCCGCGCAAGAGAGGCCGCATGACACTGATGATCCTCGGGCTGATCCTCTGGACGGCCGCCCATATGTTCAAACGCGTGGCCCCCGGCCCGCGTCAGGCACTTCAGGACCGAATGGGCGACGCCTCGAAGGGCATCTTCGCGGTCGTGCTGCTGCTCTCGGTCGTTCTGATGGTGATCGGCTATCGCGGTGCGGACAGCACCTTCTACTGGGGCCGCTCGGCGGCCACGACGGGGATCAACAACCTTCTGATGCTGGTCGCCGTCGCGCTTTACGGCGTCGGAAACTCGAAATCGCGCCTTCGGGCCAGGATGCGGCACCCCATGCTGTGGGGCACGGTGATCTGGGCCGTCGCGCATATCCTGGTGAACGGCGACAGTGTTTCGCTGATCCTGTTCGGCTGGCTGGCGGTCTGGGCGCTGGCCGAGATGACGCTGATCAACCGGGCCGTCCATTCTTATGTGCCCTATGACGGCGGCAGTGTCGCGGGCGACGTGCGTCTGGGGATCATCACCATCGTGGCCTACGCGGTCATCGCGGGCATACACGCCTGGCTGGGGTACAATCCTTTCGGAGGCTGACGCGATGAAGACCAATCCGGGCCGCTTCTTCGAGGATTACCGCGTGGGCGAGACCATCCGCCACGCCGTGCCGCGCACGCTGTCGGGGGGCGAGAAGGCGCTGTATCACGCGCTTTATCCAGCGCGCCACGCGCTTCACTCCTCGACCGAATTCGCGGCCCGCTGCGGCCTGAAGGACGCCTTCGACGACCTGATCACCTTCCATACCGTCTTCGGCAAGACGGTTCCCGACATCTCGCTGAACGCGGTGGCGAACCTGGGCTACGCCGAAGGGCGGTGGCTGGTGCCGGTCCATCCCGGCGACACGCTGACGGCGGCGTCCGAGGTGATCGGGCTGAAACAGAATTCGAACCGCAAGTCGGGCGTGGTCTGGGTGCGCACCACCGGGCGCAATCAGAACGGCGAGGCGGTTCTGGAATACGTCCGTTGGGTGATGGTGCGAAAGCGCGACGAAGACGCGCCCGCGCCCGAAACGGTGATCCCCGATCTGGCGCCCGCCGTCGCGGCCGAGGACCTGGTGGTGCCGCAGGGCCTGACCTTCGCGAAGTACGACTTTACGCTTGCGGGCGAGCCGCACCGCTGGGGCGACTACGACATCGGCGAGAAGATTGCCCATGTCGACTGCGTCACCATCGAGGAGGCCGAGCACATGATGGCCACGCGCCTTTGGCAGAATACGGCCAAGGTGCATTTCGACGCCACGCACCGCGACGACGGCCAGCGCCTGATCTATGGCGGCCACGTGATCAGCCTGGCGCGCGCTCTGTCCTTCAACGGGCTGGCGAACGTGCAACTTCTGGCGGCGCTGAATGCCGGCTCGCACGCCGCGCCCTGTTTCGCGGGCGACACGATCTGCGCCTGGTCCCAAGTACTGGACAAGGCCGAGACGAACGTGCCGGGTGTCGGCGCGCTTCGCCTGCGCCTGGTGGCGCACAAGGACGGCACCGAACCCTTCGCTCTGCACGGACGGGACGACCGCTACAAGCCGGGCGTGCTTCTGGATCTGGACTACTGGGGCCTCATTCCGGTGTGACCGGGTTGCGCCCCGAAGGTCCGGCTGGTTCATTGGAGCCAACGCCAACAGGGACGGCCGCGTGAACAACAATCTGGCGATCAAACTTCAGGACTGGGTGCTGGATCCGCCGCTCGATTTCTCCACGCCCTATGCGCTTGGAGGCTACGAGGCGGATCGAGTGGGCCAGATCATGTTCAAGTATCTGGAACGCGACAAGAACCTGGCCCGCGCCTGGACGCGCATCTGCCACCATTTCCCCGAAACGCTGGATGCGGGCAGATCGCTGAGCTGTCTGGAATTCGGCACGGCGCACGGCGCGATGCTGGAGATCTGGCGCGCACTGGGGCACCGGACGGTCGGAACGGACTGGCCGTGGCGCGAGGGGCGCGAGGCGGTTCTGACACCGTCGCGCCCCTGGCAGCATCAGGCCCGCGCCGCGGTGACCGAGGTCAGCCACGACAACCCGCGGGCCGCGCCCGTGCCGGGCTGGGCCTATCAGCCGATCGTCGAGTCGCTTGGGCTGGACGTTCGTCTGATCGACGGACGCGACTGGCCCTATCCGTTCGAGGACAAGTCGTTCGACATCGTCTGCGCCTATCAGGCCATCGACGCCTTCGCGGGGCCCGAGAAGTGGACCGAGATCGTCGCGGAGTTCTGCCGGATCGCAAGGAAGGCCGTCGTGGTGGGGTATAACCCGCTGCCGTTGCGGCACGCCGAAGATCCGGACAAGACGGCGGCCGCGCGCGCCGCATGGCTGGCCCTCTCGGCCTTCGAAGCCTCTGGGATGCGGACGGTCTTCACTGAATTCGGCACCACCCGGCGCGGCCTTCACCCGGTGGCGATGAAGTTTCTACCGGTGTGAGCGTGCGGCTTATGTGCGAAAAGTAACATACTCTGCGCTTTGACGGCGACTTCTGTGCAAAGTAGTTGGGTGGCCATCTTGATCCGATCTGCAAACAGGACACCTGATATGGCCACCATGACAACCAACACCGATACCTCTTTCAGCCTGCCTGCGATTGGCGGGGCCGACTGGCTCATCCGTTTCCCGGTCGCCGCGACATTTCTCTATCACGGCGTAACGAAATTCCCTGCCATCGCGGCGGGCGCCGAGATAATGGGCCTTCCCTACATCGTCTGGCTTTCCGTCGCCCTTGGCGAGATCGCCGCCGGTACAGCGATCCTCGCCGGCGGCGCGCTTCGCACCAATGTCGGCGACATTCTGACCCGATTGGGCGGCATCGGCGCCGCCGTCATCATGATCGGCGCCATCTATCTGGTGCATTGGGGACAGTGGACTAACGTGCCGTCGTCGACCCATCCCTTCGGAGGCATGGAATTCCAGACACTCCTTCTGGCGGTCGGTCTCTTCGTCGCCCTGCGCGGCAACAGGGCCTGACCCGCCGCCGCGTCTGCATGAAACACCGCCAGGGCCCCGCGCGCCGCAGGGCCCTGGCGTATCCGCCTTGACGTGATCACTAAAAACTTACGTGTGATCACAAGATGGGAATTCCGCACAATGTGAGCGATAAACCCTGCGGTGCGGCGCCGCAGAGGCGTGACTCTCGGGTCGAATTTGCTATTGAAAGGCAAAGACCCAGAAAAGGGAACCAGACATGGCAGATGTGAACCGGGGCAACCGCCCCCTGTCGCCGCACCTTTCCGTATATCGCCCGCAGATGACGTCGATCACGTCCATCCTTGTGCGCATCACGGGAACCGGCCTGCTGTTGGGCGCGCTTCTGGTGGTCTGGTGGTTTCTTGCCGCCGCCACCTCGGCCGAGTATTTCGCGACCGCCGACGCCGTGATCACGTCCTGGTTTGGCGACCTGGTGATGGCGCTGTCGGTCTGGGCGCTCTGGTATCACGCGCTGGGCGGGCTCCGCCACCTGTACTGGGACACGGGCCGCGGGCTCGAGGTCGAGTTTGCCGAGAAGCTCGGCCTTGTCATCATCGTCCTTTCGGTCGTGCTGGCCGTCCTGACCCTGCTGATCGTCTGAGGAGGCGCAGATGTCCTACTTGACCGACCTCAAGCGCGCCACCGGAACAGGTTCGGCACGCGACGGCACCCAGCGGCACTGGTGGATGACGAAATCCTCGGTCGGCCTGCTGATCCTGACGCCGCTTTTCGTCTTCACCTTCGGCCCGATGCTGGGTCAGCCGTATGACGCGGTGGTCGCCTATTTCGCACGGCCCTTCCCGTCGATCGTGGCGGCGCTGATGATCGTCGTCGGCTTCATGCACTTCAAGAACGGCATCAAGATGGTGATCGAGGACTACAGCCACGGTTTCACCCGCGAGGCGCTGATCGTTCTGACCACCTGCCTTTCCTATGGCGCGGCCGCCACCGGCCTGTTCGCCATCGCCAAGATCGCTCTCTGAGGACTACGTATGGCCGCTTACGATTACGAGACACACGAATACGACTGCATCGTCGTCGGCGCCGGAGGCTCTGGCCTGCGCGCGACGCTCGGCATGGCCGAGCAGGGGCTTCGGACCGCCTGCATCACCAAGGTCTTTCCGACGCGGTCCCACACCGTCGCGGCGCAGGGCGGCATCGCCGCCAGCCTGTCGAACATGGGGCCGGATCACTGGCAGTGGCACATGTACGACACGGTCAAGGGCTCGGACTGGCTGGGCGACACCGACGCGATGGAATACCTGGCGCGCGAGGCGCCCAAGGCGGTCTACGAGCTTGAGCACTACGGCGTGCCGTTCAGCCGCACCGAAGAGGGCAGGATCTACCAGCGCCCGTTCGGCGGCCACACCACCGAATTCGGCGAGGGCCCGCCGGTCCAGCGCACCTGTGCGGCCGCCGACCGGACGGGGCACGCGATCCTGCACACGCTCTACGGGCAAAGCCTCAAGAATAACGCCGAATTCTACATCGAGTATTTCGCCATCGACCTGATCATGGCCGAGGACGGCACCTGTCAGGGCGTCGTCGCGTGGAGCCTGGAAGACGGCTCGATCCACGTCTTCAACGCCAAGATGACCGTGCTGGCGACCGGTGGCTATGGCCGCGCATATTTCTCGGCGACCAGCGCCCACACCTGCACCGGCGACGGCGGCGGCATGGTGGCCCGCGCGGGGCTGCCGCTTCAGGACATGGAATTCGTGCAGTTCCACCCGACCGGCATCTACGGCTCGGGCTGCCTGATCACCGAGGGCGCGCGGGGCGAGGGTGGGTATCTGACCAACTCCGAGGGCGAGCGCTTCATGGAGCGCTATGCGCCCACCTACAAGGACCTGGCCAGCCGCGACGTCGTCAGCCGCTGCATGACGATGGAGATCCGCGAGGGCCGGGGCGTGGGCGCCGACGCCGACCACATCCACCTGCACCTGAACCACCTGCCGCCCGAGACGCTGGCCGAGCGTCTGCCGGGCATCAGCGAGTCGGCGCGTATCTTCGCGGGCGTCGATCTGACCAAGGAGCCGATCCCGGTCCTGCCGACCGTGCATTACAACATGGGCGGCATTCCGACGAACTATTGGGGCGAGGTGCTGAACCCGACCCAGGACGATCCCGACCGCATCGCGCCAGGCCTGATGGCCGTGGGCGAGGCAGGGTGCGCCAGTGTGCATGGCGCGAACCGGCTCGGGTCGAATTCGCTGATCGACCTTGTGGTGTTCGGTCGCGCGGCGGCGATCCGCGCCGCCCAGGTCGTCGATCCGAATGCCTCGAACCCGTCGCTGAACAAGGCAAGCGTGGATGCCGCGCTCGACCGCTTCGACAGGCTGCGCCACGCCGACGGCAGCGTTCCGACCGCCGAATTGCGGCTGGAGATGCAGAAAGCCATGCAGGCCGACGCCGCCGTCTTCCGTACCGACAAGACTCTGGCCGAGGGCGTGGACAAGATGTACGCCGTCGCGGGCAAGATGGCCGACATCAAGGTCACCGACCGCTCGCTGATCTGGAACAGCGACCTGATGGAAACGCTGGAGCTGGCCAACCTGATGCCCAACGCGCTGGCCACCATCGTGTCTGCCGAGGCGCGGAAGGAAAGCCGCGGCGCCCATGCGCACGAGGATTATCCCGACCGCAACGACGACGAATGGCGCAAGCACACGCTCGCCCACGTCGACGACGGCAAGGTCTCGCTCAGCTACCGTCCGGTGCATCTCGACCCGCTGACGACCGAGGGCGAGGGTGGTATCGATCTGAAGAAGATCGCCCCCAAGGCACGGGTCTATTGATGGCAGACGATCTGATCGACGCGTTCCGCGCTCTGGGTGTACCGGACCCCGAGGGCTGGGCGCATTCGCAGCGTGCCGAGGGGATCGACCAGTTGGCACGCGCCACCGTCCTGCGTCAGTTCGCGGCGATCGCGAACGGCGCGCCGGGCCACTGGGATGACCAGAAGCTTGAATTCGCCACTCCGGAGGTGCGCGCGGCCGCCGAGCGCATCGACCAGGCGGGGATCGCAAGCGACGACATCGCGCTGGTCCTGAAGGCGACCGCCTGGAATATGCTGCATGACGTGCTCGCCTATCTGGATGGAGCGACCGAAGCGGACATCAACCCGGGCGAGGTCGACGTGGGCCTGTTCCGTATGGCCAGCGATATGACGCCGGCCGGGTCCGTTGACGGGTTGCACGAGAGCTGGCGAAGTGTGGCCTCGTCCATTCTCGGAAGCGAGGTCGTGAGATCATGAAGCCGATCGCAACATCGTCGATTCTGTTCCTTCTGGCCGCTTGCGGCAGCGATACCGTCAGTGACCGCACAGCCCTCTCGGCCCAGCAGAATGCCGCGCAGCGCGATGCGGCTTTGGAGGGCCGGATCGACAATCCCGCCGCGCTGGCCTGCATCCGCGAGAACGCGAATGACGAGGAATGGGCGGTCATCCGGACCGAGACGGGGGATGCGCCCATCGTCCTGCGCAACGTTCTGAACCGCGAGGGCACCCAGCGCTGCTTCCGCGCCAACAACGTGGTGATCTACATATGAGACCTCTCGCCGCCCTGATCTTCGCAGCGATGGCATTGACCGCCTGCGGCCCCGTCTCGCCCGAACTGGCCGCCCGCCAGTGCGAGGAGCGCGCCCGCGCCGCGACCGGCCCGACAGGCGAAATCGGCGTGGGCATCTCGACGACGGGAGAGACCGCGGCGGGCTTCGAGATCGGCGTGACCTCGGACTACCTGCGCGGCCGAGACCCTTACGATGTCTACGACTCCTGCGTGCGGCAAAAGACCGGGCAGGGCCCGATCCGTCCTCTGGTGCTTGAATGACGGCGGCCTTCATCATCGCCTATGACGACCATCGGTTCCGGTTCCCCGAACCGACCGACAGCGATCACGTGCATCGAAAGATCCACAAAGGCGGCACCTTCTACGAGGACGCGCTGTTGCGCCATCTCGCCGGTCAGGTCGAAGGCCCGGGCATCGCGCTCGATTGCGGCGCGAACATCGGCAATCACACGCTGTTCTTCGCAGGCGTCATGGGGCTGAAGACCATCGCGGTCGAACCGGTCGAGCGGAACTTCACCATTCTGCGCGAGGTTCTGGCGATGAACGATCTGGCCGACAAGGTCGACGTCGTGACCATGGCCCTCGACGACCACGAGGGTCAGGTGACCATGACCCTCGATGCGCCCGGCAACTTCGGCATGTACAAGGTCGGCGATGGCGACGGGCCGCAGGTGCCGACGACCACGCTGAACGCGCTGTGCCGCGATCTGGACCAGCCGGTCAAGCTGATCAAGATCGACGTCGAGGGCTACCAGGATCAGGTCGTTCGCGGCGCGGGCGAGATGCTGGCCCGCGACAAGCCGCTGATCGCCGCCGAACTGGCCTCGGTCGCCGAGTACACGTCATTCATGGACCTGCTCAAGCCTCACGGCTACGTCCCGGTCGAGGTCTTCAACCGCACGCCCACGATCATCTTCTCGGGCGACGGCACACGGCCCGACAACTCGGACGCCGTTCTGACAAAGCTTCGCGCCTATGAACGTCGCATGTTCATCGCCGGGCCGGTCCAGCGCCTGCTGAACAGGCTGAAGGGAGCATGAGAATGCTGCGGAAATCCGCCCTCCTGGCCGGCCTCGCCGTGATGCTCGCCGCCTGCACACCCCAGATGCAGGACGAAATCACGCGCGATGCCGCGCGCAACGCCGTCCGACCGGTTCTGGAAAGCCGTTTCCCCGGCGTGCCCCTGGAACCCGCCACCGATTGCGTGATCGACAATGCCACGTCGCGCGAACTGCTGGCGCTGGCCGCCGATGCCGTCACCGGCCCCACGGCAAACACCGCCGAGATCGTCTCCGACATCGTCTCGCGCCCCGCCACCATCGAATGCCTGGCCCGCGAGGGCCTGCCCGCCATCCTGTCGCGTCTCTGAGAGGAATACCCAATGGTTCAGTTCACGCTTCCCAAGAACTCCACGATCCGCACCGGCAAGACCTGGCCCAAGCCCGAGGGCGCGACCAACGTGCGCAAGGTGCAGATCTATCGCTGGAACCCGGACGACGGAAAGAACCCGCAGGTCGACACCTATTTCGTCGACATGGACACCTGCGGGCCGATGGTCCTTGACGTGCTGATCAAGATCAAGAACGAGATCGACCCGACGCTGACTTTCCGCCGCTCCTGCCGCGAGGGGATCTGCGGATCGTGCGCCATGAACATCGACGGGATTAACACGCTGGCCTGCATCTACGGGACCGACGAGATCAAGGGCGACATCAAGATCTATCCCTTGCCGCACATGCCGGTCATCAAGGACCTGATCCCCGATCTGACCCACTTCTATGCCCAGCACGCGTCGATCATGCCGTGGCTGGAAACCAAGACGAACCGGCCGCAGAAGGAATGGCGCCAGTCGATCGAGGATCGCAAGAAGCTGGACGGTCTTTACGAATGCGTCATGTGCGCGTCCTGTTCGACCGCCTGTCCGTCCTACTGGTGGAACGGCGACCGCTATCTCGGCCCCGCCGCGCTTCTGCACGCCTATCGCTGGATCATCGACAGCCGTGACGAGGCGACGGGCGAGCGTCTGGATGACCTTGAGGATCCGTTCAAGCTCTATCGCTGCCACACGATCATGAACTGCGCCAAGACCTGCCCCAAGGGCCTGAATCCCGCCAAGGCGATTGCCGAGATCAAGAAGATGATGGTCGAACGGATCGTGTGATCCGCGGGCGGGCCTATCGTTCGATGGCCTGCCCTGTCACCCAATCGACGAACCATGCGGTCTCCTGCGAAGGACAGCACCGTGGATCCGCCGGGCCGAGGGTCGATGTCGTCAGGTAGAAGCCGGATGTGTCGAAACGCGGCTCACGCGGCGATGCGCCGATCAATCCGTTGACGCGGCGATGAAGCTGCCAGCCCGCCGGGCCTCGCTGGAACAGTCCGGATTCAAGTGTGGAGTTGCCGGCGGACCCCTCGATATAGACGTAAACCACGCCCAGTGCCCTGTCCGCCGACGCCGGGTCTGTGCTGTTCGGGATAAGCGTCGTGCCCAGCACCGTGCCGCCCTGGGCCAGGTCACGTTGAACAACGGTGACGGCGCTGGACCAGTCCTGTGCCCATGCCGGGGCACCGAACGTCAGAAACAGGGCAAGGGCGAGACGCAGAAGCATGCGTCAGCCTTTCGCTCGGCGCGATTCAAGTCAACACAAGTTAGCGCCTTCGTCGTTGCAGGACCTGTGCTAGAATTGTCCGGACGCGAGGGCTTCTCCATGACCACATCGATTCTGATCGGCACCACCAAGGGCCTGTTCATCCTGACGTCGGACGACCGCAGCACATGGACGACGACCGGCCCGCATTGCGACCTCTGGCCGATCAACCACGCGGTCGGCGACCCCAAGACTGGCAGGCTGTGGGCCGGAGGCGGGGGCGACTGGTCCGGGGCCGGGGTCTGGCGGTCCGAAGACGGCGGCGCGACCTGGGAACTGACCAAGCTCACCAAGGGGCAGATGGACGACTGGGCGGCCAACGATCCCGACTTCGCCGAGATGATCGGATGGACCCCCGGCGATCCGCCATTCGGCGAGGCCTTCCCGCAAATCTGGTCGCTGCACTTCGCCCACGGCACGCTTTATGCCGGGACCAAGCAGGCGAACCTGCTGAAAAGCACCGATGGCGGACGCAGCTTCGAACAGGTGGACGGCCTGACCAACCATCCGACGCGTGACAGCTGGAACGGCGGCGCGGCGGGGCTGGTTCTGCACACGCTCGTCAGCGACCCGGCCGATCCGAAGAAAATGTGGGCCGCGATCTCGGCCGCCGGCGTCTTCGCGACCGAGGACGGGGGCGCATCCTGGGACCGCCGCAACCGGCTGTCGAATGCCGAGGCCTGCGAACACCATCACCACCCCGCCGCGCCTCGCGACGGCGAGACGGGGCACTGCGTGCACAACATGATGCGCGCGCCGGGACCCGCCGACATCCTCTATCAGCAGAACCACCACGGCGTCTGGCGCTCGTCGGACGGCGGACGCTCGTGGGAAGACATCACCGAGGGCCTGCCCTCGACCTTCGGCTTTCCCATCCGTGTCCACCCGCGCGACGGCCAGACGATCTGGACGCTGCCGCTCAACAGCGACATGGCGGGCCGCTATCCGCCCGACGCGGCGGCGGCGGTCTGGAAATCCACCGACGGCGGTGCGACCTGGCAGGCCAGGCGCGAGGGGCTGCCGCAAGCCAACTGCTTCTTCACCGTCCTGCGTCAGGCCATGGCGGGCGACACGGCCGACCCGGCGGGCATCTATTTCGGCACCAATTCCGGCTCGGTCTTCGGCTCGACCGACGAGGGCGAGACCTGGTCCGAGATCGCGCGCCACCTGCCGACCGTCCTGGCCGTCGAGGTGCTGGAAACCGCCTGAGCGCGGGAACATCCCGCGCCGATAGGTCGTTGTCTCCCCGAACCACGAGAGGCAACCCAGATGCACACGCTGACCCTGCGGGCGGTCACACCCGTCACCCACGACGTCAATCACTACCTCTTCGAGCGCCCCGAGGGGTATGAGTTCACCCCCGGCCAGGCGACGGACCTCGCGGTGGACAAGGAGGGCTGGCGCGACAAGACGCGACCGTTTACCTTCATCTCGCAGCCTGACGAGCCGTCCCTGGAGTTCTGCATCAAGTCCTACCCCGACCACGACGGCGTGACCGAACAGCTCATGATGCTGTCTCCGGGTGAAACGGTGCTGATCGACGAACCCTGGGGCGCGATCGAAGACAAGGGCCCCGGCGTCTTCATCGCCGGCGGCGCTGGCATCACGCCGTTCATCCCGATCCTTCGGAACCGCGCCCGCGAGGGCAAGATCGACGGCTGCACCCTGATCTTCTCGAACACGTCCGAGGCCGACATCATCATGCGCGACGAATGGGACGCGATGGAGGGGCTGAAGACCGTCTACACCGTCACCGGCCAGCCCGACAGTCCGCTGGCCATCGGCATGGTCGACAAGGATTTCCTCAAGAACCACGTCGACGACTTCGGCCAGAACTTCTACCTCTGCGGCCCGCCCGAAATGGTGGACGAGATCACCGAGGCGCTGAAGGATCTCGGCGCGGATCCCGACGGTATCACGTTCGAAGAATGATGGCGCCAGCCGCCATAGGCGGCTAGGGCAGACGCATGCTGCCCCTGCTTGTCATTCTTCTTGCCGGCGTCCTGGCCTATGGCTGGTGGCGCCGGCGCTACACCACCCTGACCCGCGACTGCCGCTGGCGTCAGGACAGGGCGGCGGGCGACTGGGTCTGTTCCGCCTGCGGCGCGCGCGCCGTTTCGAACGGGCCCCCACGACGCTGCCTGCGCAAAGACTGAAGACAACCGATCCCGTCTGCACGCCGGGTTCGCGAATGCTCGACCTTTCCGCGACGCCGCCTGCGCGCGCCTGCCGCGATAACGTCGCCGACGCATACAGGCAGGAAAGGATACCCGATGCTTCGATCTTCCGGATTGCGCTTCATCATGGTGGGCGCGCTGGCGCTTCTGATGTCGATCCCGCTGACGCTGGTCAGCGGCGTCGTGCAGGACCGCGCCGATTACAGCCGCGAAACCGTGGCGACCCTCAGCGCCGAATGGGGGGGCGAGCAATTGTTCAGCGGCCCGCTGCTGACCATACCCGTGACCGAAGAGGTCACGTACGACCGCCGGCGCGAGGCGGTCGATGCCCTGACCGGGCTGACGCTGCGCGACGACAAGGGCAACCCGATCTTCGAGCACTACCAGGAAACGGTGACCGAGGATCGCCAGCCCATTTATCTGTATTCCGAGACCTTCGACATGGAGATGGCGACTGAAACCCAGACGCGGTATCGCGGCATATTCGAGGTGCCGGTCTACACCGCCGACATCGCGATGGCCTTCGATTTCGATCTGACCGATGCCGAAGACATGCTGACCGGAAAAGAGGTCGCGCATTGGGATGACGCGCACCTCCGCGTCTTCCTGTCCTCGAACAAGGCGCTCAGGGGCGAGGCGGTGATGGAGGCCGACGGTCGAATGCTCCGGCTGGAGCCCATTTCGTCCGGCAGTCAGGATCAAACCGGCATCGTCGCGCGCGTGGGCGACCCGCGCGACATACGGGGCTACAAGCTGAATCTCGGGATCAACGGGGCCCAGACGCTGGCCGCCGCCGCCACCGGGCGCACGACGCGGTTCACCCTGAAAAGCGACTGGCCCGATCCCAGTTTCTACGGCGCATTCCTCCCAGACGCATCAGCGGTCTCGGATGAAGGGTTCGAGGCGAGGTGGATCGTCCCGCA
>ERZ869936.1478-NODE-1478-length-16602-cov-3.610141_pt1 | contig 16602 bp, 6 predicted proteins | sample MGYA00520876_ERZ869936 | MGnify/ENA primary metagenome ERZ869936 (study PRJEB32218, sample SAMN09650985) | biofilter metagenome | isolation source: enrty point of leading RO module | place: Saudi Arabia: Thuwal, RO plant located on Red Sea | collected 2016-02-17 ...
CTCGAGGTACTCCAGCGCGTAATAGACCACCCCGCCCGGCGTGCGGCCGTAGTCGTAGATGGCCACGGTGTTCGGGTGCGAGAGCCGCGACGTCTGCCGCACCTCCCGCTCGAAGCGCTCGATCATGTCGCGGCCCGTCAGCTCGGGGTGGAGCAGCTTGACCGCCGTCGGGCGCCGCAGCATGGCGTGGTGCGCGAGGTACACCTCCCCCATCCCGCCCGCGCCGATCTTGCGGTCGAGGCGGTACTGGCCCAGCTGCCGCGCCTCCCGCACCTGCCGGCGCAGGGTGAAGTTGACGTGGCTCGCGACGGCGGCGAGGAACAGCGCGAGCCACAACAAGACCTGGTCGATGGCCACGACCACGGCGAAGAGCTCCGGGGACGCCGGGACGTCCCGCTCGTAGTAGATCGCGCCGTAGGACAGCTGCACCGCGAGATACGCGAGAGGCGCCGGCACGGAGAGGAGGAAGGTCATCTTGCCGGTGCAGGGCACGATGACGGCGCGGGCGATCACGAAGAGCGCGACCGACCCGGACATGACGTGCATGCCCTGCCGGTACTGGAGCGCGTACACCCCCAGGGCGCCCGCCATGCACAGGTAGAGGCCCGTCGCGTCGAAGGCGCGGAGCGCCCACAGCGGGGGCGGCCCGCGCCGCAGCCACAGGTCGCCGAGAACCACCAGCGCCATGACGCCGAAATGCCACAGGCGGCCCGGGGCGAAGAGCAGCCGGCTCGTCCAGCCGACGGTCAGGCCCTCGATAATCCCCACGGCCACGTAGAAGACGAGCGCGAACACCAGGACGACGGCGTAGAAGAGCCGCGACCGCCGCCGCAAGTACTCGTTCGCCTCGCTCTCGTACCCTGTGTCGGCGAGGGCAAGGCCGGGGCGGACCTCCCGCGAGCTCGTCACCGCAGGCGCCGCGGCACGTCGATGCGGAGGGCCCGGGCGAGGAACGCGTAGGTGTCCGCGACCTCGTCGATCACCATGGAGATCGGCCGCCCCGCGCCGTGGCCGGCCTTCGTCTCCACGCGGATCAGGATCGGCGCGTCGCCGCCCTGCGCCGCCTGCAGCCGCGCCGCGAACTTGTAGCTGTGCGCCGGCACGACGCGGTCGTCGTGGTCCGCCGTCATCACCATGGTCGGCGGGTAGGACACGCCGTCCCGGATGTTGTGGTAGGGCGAGTAGGCGAGCAGCACGGGGAACATCCGCGGGTCGTCGCTGGAGCCGTACTCGGCGACCCAGCTCTGGCCCACGGTGAACTTGTGGAAGCGCAGCATGTCCATCACGCCGACCTCGGGCAGGCACGCGCCGAACAGCTCGGGGCGCTGGGTCATGCACGCGCCGACGAGGAGGCCGCCGTTGCTGCCCCCCTGGATCGCCAGCTTGTCCGACCGGGTGTACCCGTTGTGGATGAGGCCCTCGGCCGCGGCGATGAAGTCGTCGAAGACGTTCTGCTTCTTCTCCCGCATGCCCCCCTCGTGCCAGGCGCGGCCGTACTCGCCGCCGCCCCGCAGGTTGGGCATGGCCCACACGCCGCCCATCTCCATCCAGACGATGCGCGCCGTCGAGTAGAAGGGCGTCTCCGCGGCGTTGAAGCCCCCGTAGCCGTAGAGGAAGCACGGGTTGCTCCCGTCGAGCTGCAGGCCCTTCCGGTGCGTGAGGAACATGGTGACCCGGGTGCCGTCGCGGCTGCGGTAGACGATCTGTTTCGCCTCGAACTTCGCCGGATCGAAGTTGACCTCGGGCGTGCGGATCGCGCGCAGCTTCCCCGACGCGAGGTCGCAGGCGTGGGGCGTGCCCGGGCTGAAGAAGGTGGTGAAGGCGAAGAGCATCTCCGGGTCGTTCGCCTTGCCGCGGATCCCCGCGACGGTGCCGAGCCCCGGCAACGGGACCTCCCCCTGGAAGGAGCCGTCGAGGCCGTAGACCTCGAGGGTGCTGTGGGCGCGCTTCAGGTAGTGCAGGACGATGCGGCCCCCGATGAGGCTCGCGTCGCGGATCGCGTACCGGTCGTCCTCGGGCACGATCTCGCGCCACGCCTCGCGCTCCGGCCGCGCGAGGTCGATCGCCACGATGCGCATGTTGGGCGCGTCGAGGTCCGTGAGGAAGAAGAACGTGCTGCCGTCGTTGCCGAAGGGGATGTAGCGCGCGTCGAAGGTCTTGAGAACCTCGACGAAGGGCCCGTCGGTCTCGAGGTCCTTGAAGAAGATGCCGTTGTTGATCGTGCCGAGCTGCTGGACCCACACGCCGAGCCACCGCCGGTCGTCCGTGATGAAGGGGTACAGGCGCCACTCGGGCTTGTCGGGGCGCTCGTAGACGAGGGTGTCGCTCTCCTGCGGCGTCCCGATCCGGTGGTAGTACACGCGGTAGGCGGTCGAGAGGCCGCTCTTCTCCTTGCCCTCCTCCGGCTCGGGCAGGCGCAGGTAGAAAAAGCCGCGGCTGTTGGCGCTCCAGAGCGCGTCGCTGAACTTGATCCACTTCAGGTGGTCCGCGACGAGGTCCTGGCCGCTCTCCACGTCGAGCACCTTGAACTCGCGCCAGTCGAGGCCGCCGCGGGAGAGGCCGTAGGCGAGCAGCTTGCCGTCGGGGCTGGGCCAGTACTCGGCGAGGGAGACCGTCTTGTCCTCGGACCACCCGTTGGGGTCGAGGAGGACGCGACCCTCCCCGTCGGGGCTGTCGCCCACGTAGAGCACGCTGTGGTCCTGCAGCCCGTCGTTGCGCTCCCAGAAGTAGAGCCCGCCCTCCTTCGTCGGAACGCCGAAGCGCTCGAAGTTGACGAGCTTCTCGTAGCGGCGGCGGATGCGCTCCCGGGCGGACCCCGCGTCGAGAAAGGCCCGGGTGCGCGTGTTCTGCGCCTCGATCCACGCCTGCAGGTCGGCGCCGTCCTCCTCCATCCAGCGGTAGGGGTCGGCGACCTTCGTGCCGTGGTAGTCGTCCACCACGCCGACGGTGTGCGCGGCGGGGACCTCGAGGCGCTCGAAGCGCGGCGGGTCCGCTTCCTTGGCCCTGCGGCGCCCGCAGGCGGAGACGAGAACGAGGAGGAGCAGGCAGGGGATGAGACGCGCCATGGGGCGCGATTCTATACCGCTGCCCCCGGACCCCCTATCCGTCGCTTCCCCAGTCGACGAGCTCGCGCACGAGCCGGCCGTCCTGCTCGAGGCGGACGAGGCCGTCCACGGTCACGTCCTGGCACACCCACAGCTTCTGGGTGCGGCCGTCCTTGGACAACGTGAGGGTGACGCACTCCAGGGTCTTCCCGGCGATCGTCAGCGTGTCGCGGCCGTAGGTCACGTCGGCGCCCTCGGCCTTGGGCTCGAGCTTGGCGGGGCGGTCGCGGCGCTGCGTGCGCGCGGGAATCGCCCGGCCCTCGAAGACCCCCGCGTGCTCGAGGACGACCTCGCTGTCGGTCACCTCGACGACCTTGACCACCATCTCCATCTCGGCGCCGTTGGGGAGCAGCTGCCGGAACTTGGCCCACTCGCCCTGCCGCACGTCGGCGAGGGGGTGCGGGGGACGGTCGTCGGCCGGGTCCGCCGCGGGGGCCGGCGCCGGCTTCGGCTTGCCCCACTCCAGCGCCTCCATGACGACCTGCTTGCCGATCTCGACCTTCCAGAGGCCGTAGGCGGGGATCGCGTTCGTGAAGGACAGCGTCAGCTCGGTGCCGTCGGGCCACTTCAGGTTGGCCTGGAGGATGTCCCCCTCCGTGTCGCCCACCTTGCCGTGGAAGACCGTGTGGCCGAGGACCTGGCCGTAGGCCGGCAGGAACTCCACCACCTTGGTCTGGCGCACCTTGTCGGGGAGCGGGGGCAGCGTGGGCGCGCCCTTCTCGATCTCCTTCTCGAACTCCACGACGCCGCCGTCGACCCGGGTCACGGTGATCTTGACGATCGTCTCGTCGCCGTTGTCGGGGTTCACGACCTTGTAGCGGACCCACTCGCCCACCTGGGCGTCCATGAGCGGCGCCTCGGCGGTGGCGGGAACGGGCGCCGGCTGGGGCGTCGCGTCGCCGGCCTCGGGCTGGGGCTTCGGCTCGGGCTTCGGCTTCTTCGCCTCCTCGGCCTTGCGCGCCTCGATCTCCTCCAGCACCACCTCGATCCCCTTGACGAGCTGCGGGTCGCGGCCCGTGCGGCGGTCCTCCGACGTCTCCTCCACGAGGATGTCCGGCTTGACGCCCAGGCCCTCGAGGTTGGTGCCGTCCATGCTCCAGAAGCCCGTCCGGGGCACGCGGAACCGCGAGCCGTCGGACAGGGTGATGTCGTTCGTGCCGATGACGCCTCCCGCCGTGGGCACGCCGATCACCTTGCCGAGGCCCGCCTCCTTGAACATGAAGGGGAACACCTCGGCGTCGCTGAAGCTGCGCTCGTTGATCAGGACGACCACGGGCTTGTCCCAGTAGAGCGCGGGCTGCAGCTGCTCGGGGCCGTTGCGCATCTTCACGCGGGCGAGCGGCTTGCCCTGGAGGATCGCCATGAGCTGGAGGTGGATGTTGCCGCCCCCGTTGTTGCGCACGTCCAGGATCATGCCGCGGATCTTCTTGTTGTTGTTGAACGCCTGCACGGCCTGCTGGAAGCGCTGCAGGTTCTCGCCGTTCATCTGGTTCAGGTGGACGTAGCCCACCTCGTAGTCCTTGCCGGCGACGGCGTCCTTGACGCGGAGCGTGCAGGTGTCGACCCAGTCCTTGTAGCGGAGCGCGTTCAGCGCCCCCATGCCGATTGGCTTCACAACTGAGTTCTTCGCCGCGCAGAGGCCATGCTCGGTGTGCGGGCGGTAGCTGATCGGCACCGCATGCCCGACGGTCCCGGTCAGGACCGCGTCGAGGTTCGTGTCCGCCTTGAGCGTGTGGGGGCCGATCTTCTCCACCACGTCGCCCACGCGAAGCCCGACCTGGTCGGCCGGCCCGCCGGCGAGCACCGACTTGACCTTGCGCGCGCCGTCCTCCAGCGGGGTGTCGTCGAACTCGACGCCGAGCTGCCCGGTCTCCTTGACCGTCGGCGCGACGCCGGTGTCGCGCTCGCCGCCGCCGATGCCGAGGTGGCTGGCGTCGAGCTCCGCCAGCATCTGGCGGATGACGTTGTGGAACTCGTCCTTGTTCTCTGCGTCGATCGCCATGTCGCGGTACTTCTTCCGCATGGCGTTCCAGTCGACCCCGTGCATCTTCTCGTCGTAGAAGCCGTTCTTGAGGGCGGTCCACGCCTCGTCGAACACCTTCTCGAGCTCCTTGCGCCGGTCCACCTCGACGTGGCCGATGAAGGGCACCCGCTCGCCCGCCACGATGCTCGTCGGGGCCGGAACGCGGAAGATGCCGCTGTTGCCGGGCCCGCGGTCGGCGGTGAAGTAGATCCAGTCGCCGCGCCAGCACGCCGTGGACCCGTCCCGGGACACCATCATCGTGGCGCCGCCGTTCACCGAGACCACGTGGAGGCTCGCGTTCTGCCGCGGACCCGGGACCATGCTTTCGTAGACGAGCAGCTTGCCGTCGGGGGAGAAGTTGGGCACCTGGAGGAACGCGGGGGTCTGGATGACCTTGCGCACGTTCGACCCGTCGGCGTTCATCACGAAGATCGCCTGGGTGCCGTCCCGGCCGCTGTCGAAGGCGATCATCGAGCCGTCGGGGCTGAACACCGCGTCGTCGTCCGCGGCGGGGTGGTTCGTGAGCTGCGTCTCGACGCCCGTCTCGACGTCGAGCAGCCAGATCTCGCGGTTGCCGCTGCGTTCGGACGTGAACACGAGCTTCCTGCCGTCGGGCGACCAGGAGTGGAAGAAGTCGTTCGCCGGGTGGCGCGTCAGGGGACGCCGCCGGCCCGTCCTCAGCTCCAGCAGGTGGAGGTCGCTGTTGCCGCGCTCGTCGCTCTGGTAGGCGAGGTAGGCGCCGTCGGGGCTGAAGCGGGGCCACTCCTCCTTGGCGGGCGTGTCGACGACCATGCGGCCGCTGCCGCCGCCGGCGGGCATGACCCAGAGATCGCCGTTGAGGGCGAAGGCGCACTGCGTGCCGTCGTAGCTGACGTGCACCTGCTCGCCGCCGCTCGTGACGGTGCGCCGCTCGACGCCGCTGCTGCGCACGTCGCTCCGGATGGTCAGGGGGATCGGCGTGGGCTCCTTGCCCGGGTTGGTCAGGTCGGTCGTATAGAGCCGCCCCACCAGCTCGAACACCACGGTCTTGCCGTCCCAGGCGAGGTCCGGCCGCGAGACGTCGCGCTTCTCCTTGCCGCCGAAGTCCGTCAGCTTCTTCCGCGCGCCGCCCTCGGCGGGCATGGCGTAGAAGTTCGCGACCCCGTCCTCCTCCGCGACGAACCAGATCTCCTTGGCGTCGGGGCTGAAGAAGGGATAGCGCTCGTTCCCGGGCGTGTCGGTCAGGCGCCGGGGAAGGCCGCCCTTGGTGTCGGTTACGTAGATGTCGTAGTTGGCGGACCCCTCGTAGTTGTCCCAGTAGATCGAGTTGAAGCCGCGCACGTACACGATCTGCGTGCCGTCGGGGCTGTAGGTCGCCTCGCGGGTGCCGTCCTCCGCCGTGAGGCGCCGCGGCGTGCCCTTCTTCTCGAGGTCGACCTCGTAGAGGTCGAGGCTGCCGCCGTCGCGGTTGGACGCGACGAGCAGCTTCGTCCCGTCGGGGGACCAGTCGCAGAGGATGCCCACGGAGCTGTGGAAGGTCACCTGCTCCGGCATGCCGCCTCCGATCGGCATCACGTAGACGTCGTAGTTGCCGTTCCGGTTCGACGCGAAGGCGATCTTCTTGCCGTCCGGCGAGACCCGGCACAGGGTGTCCTGCTCCTCGTGGATGGTGAGGCGGTCGGCGTGGCCCTTCCCGTCGACGGGGGCGATCCAGACGTCCCCGCGGTAGCAGAAGACGACGGACTTCCCGTCGGGCGTGAGGGAGGGGTAGCGCAGCCCCTGGGTCGGCTCGTCCGCCGCGAGGGCGGGGGCGGCCAGGACCGCGAATACGAGGGCGAGGCGATGGAACGGGTTCATGCATCTCTCCGCATTGGGGATCAGGAGGGGGGCCGGGGGCCCTGTAGGAACCTCGGTCGCAACAGACCCTCCATTGTAGGGCCCTGTTCCACCCCCACAACCGCGGGGCGCAAGCCCCTGTCCCGCAACGGGTTCAGGCCCGGGTGTCAGTCCTCGCTGGCATAGCGCGGCGTGGGCCGCTCCCGCGCGCGCCACGCGGCGACGTCCTCGTCCAGCACCTTCACGGCGCGCGCGAGCTGCGGGTCGAGGGCGGGCTCGAGCTGCTCCGGCGCGGGCCACACGGTCACGTCGGGGACGCACCCGTTGCGCTCCATGTCCTGCCCCGTGTCGCGCAGGAACCATCCGCGCAGGGGCACGCGGCTGAAGGAGGACCCGTGGAGCCGCGCGCCGCCCGTGCTGATGACGCCGCCGGCCGTGGGCACGCCCACGACGCGGCCGCGCTCGAGGGTCTTCACGGCGCGGCTTAAGATCTCGGCGCTGGAGAAGCTGTTCTGGTTGCAGAGGACCACGATCGGCTTGTGCCAGCGGGCGTACACCATGCGGTCCTGCGGGTACCCGGTGCCTCCCCCGCGCCCCACCGTGATCGCGTGCACGGGCTGCATGAGGCAGGTCAGAAGATGGTCGGCGGTGAACCCGCCGCCGTTGTTGCGGACGTCGATCACGAGGCCGTCCTTGCCGTGCCCCACCTTGTAGAGGTCGGCCTCGAAGCGCTCGAAGCTGGGCCAGTTCATGCCCCGCACGTGGAGGTAGCCGAACCGGCCGCCCGACAGCGCGTCGACACGCCGCCGGTTCTCCTCCACCCACGCGTCGTAGAGGTGCCCGCGCACGGCGCCGTACGTCGTCGGACGGATCGTCACGTCGCGCTCGGTCCCGTCGGGGGCCCGCACGCGCAGGACGTAGTCCCGCTCCAGGGCGCCCTGGAACACCGTCGCGTAGTCCACCCGGGGGTCCAGGGGCTGGCCGTCCACGGCGAGCACGACGTCGCCCGCGCGCAGGCGGCTCTGCTCCCGCGCGGCCGGCGTGCCCTCCACGACGTCCCGCACCCGCAGCCCCTCCGCGGCGCCCGCGGGCCGGAAGCGCGCCCCGCAGTGCGGCGTCTGGGGGCGCCAGCCGTCGGGGCGCCACACGTCCTGGCTCCCGGCGCGGAAGCCCAGGTGCGAGCCGTTCAGCTCCCCCAGCATCATGTCCACCACCTGGTCGAGCTCGACCCCCGTCAGCGCGTCCGCCGCCGCGGGGCGGTACTTCGCCCGCACGCCGTCCCAGTCGCGGTTGTTCATGCGGGCGTCGTAGTAGCGGTCCCGCATGGTGCGCCACGCCTGGTCGAACACCGCCGCGTGGAGGGCCCGCACGTCCACCTGCTGCTGCACCCGGAAGGCGTGGGACGTCGCCTGCCCCCGGGACGTCACGCTGGCGGGCCGCCCCTGCAGCAGCCAGACGATCTGGTCGCCCTCGGCGAGCCACCGCCCGCCCGTGCCCGCCTGTGCGGTGAGCAGCTTCGGCTGGACCTCGTCGGGGATCTCGACGGTGTAGAGGCCCTCCTTCCCGTCGATGCGCGCCCGGAAGGCGAGTCGTTTCGAGTCGGGGGACCAGAAGAGGTCCGACTCCTCCGCGTCGGCGATCGGGACGCGGTGGATCCGGTCGGCGATGCCGTCGAAGTCGATGCGCACCTCCGGGAGCTTCGGCCCCTGCTCCTCGGGCTTGCTCCCCTCCGCCGGCGCCGCTTCCTCCTTCCGGGGCTTGGGCTTCTCCTTCACCCGGCCCTTCATCTTCTCCAGGGCCTTCTGGATCGTGCGGTCGCGGCGGTCGCGGTCCTCGTCCTCCTTGCGGAGCCACACGTAGTGGATGTCGCTCTCCCGGTGCGCGCGCTCCCCGGTGAAGGCGAGCAGCCGGCCGTCGGGGGACCACTTCGGCCCGGACTCCTGGTCGGGGTGGCGCGACACGTTCACGGGCTCGCCGCTCCCGTCGGCCGCGCGGATCCAGATGTCCCTGTTGAAGTCGTCGTCGTCGACGGCGTAGGCGACCCACTTGCCGTCGGGGCTGAAGTCGTAGGAGGGCTCGTTCCAGGAGCGGAACACGATGCGCGTGTCCGTGCCGTCGGCCGCCATCGTCCAGAGGTCGCCGCGCAGGGCGACGAAGGCGATGCGGCCGTCCGGCGTGAAGCGCGGCTCGCGCTCCTCCTCGACGTCGTTCGTCAGGCGCTCGATGCGGAATTCCCGGTTCTGCCACCACCAGAGCGATTCGTCGGCGCGGGTCGCGCGGTAGAGGTCGGGACGGCCGCCCTCGTCGCTGGCGAAGACGAGGTGCCGGAAGTCGGGGCTGAAGACCGGGTCGCGCTCCTCCTCGGGCGTGTTCGTCACCTGCACCGGTTCCTTCAGCTCGGTGTCCATCACCCAGACGTCGCCGCCGGCGATGAAGGCGATCTCGCGGCCGTCGTCGGAAAAGGCGACCTGCGTCGCCTGCGTCAGCGTGTCGCGGCGCGTTTCCTCGTGGACGCGGTCGCCGCCGTGGACGAGACGCAGCTTCACCGGCTCGGCGCCGTCCTTCAGATCGAGGCGCCAGAGGTCGAACCCGCGGCGGAAGACGGAGACACGGCCGTCCCGGCTCACCGCGGGCCAGAGCACGCCGTCGTCGGCGAAGCGCGTGAGCTGCGTTCGCGCGCCCGTGCCGAGGTCGTGGCGCCAGAGGTTGCCGGTGCCGTCCTCGTCGCTCACGAAGAGGAAGGAGTCGCCGCCGGGCAGCCAGAGGGGCCAGAGCTCGCTGTGGTCGCCCTTCGAGAGGCGCTCGAAGCGGCGGCTCGCCGTGTCGTAGGACCAGACCTGGGCGGCCTGGGAGCCGCGGTAGCCCTTCCGCCACCACGCGACGCCCTCCCGCACGAAGAGCAGGCGGCGCCCGTCCTGGGAGACGCGCCCCCCGTAGCCGGCGTCGTCGAAGAGCAGGACCGGGGCCGCGGTCGTGTCCAGGCGCTTGAAGAAGAAGCGGCCGGCATCGACCCAGAAGTGGTCCCGGGCCCCCCGCAGCAGCAGGGCCTCGCCGCCGGGGAACCATCCCTCCACCCGGGACCCCTCGGAGTGGAAGCTCAGCTGGCCCGGCGTCCCCCCCGCGGCGTCCACGAGCCACGCCTGGTCGCTTCCGGTCCTCTGGGAGGTGAACGCGATGCGCGCGCCGTCCGGGCTGAAGTGCGGGTCGCTCTCCCGCGCGGGGTGGCTCGTCAGGCGCTCGATCCGGCCCCCCGCCGCGGGGGCGCGCCAGAGGTCGCCCCGCCAGGCGAACACCAGCGTCGAACCGTCCGGCGAGAGCGCGGGATCCGTCGCGAGCCGGACCTCCTCCTCCGCCCGGACCGCCGCCGCCGCACACAGAAAGAACAGGATGCCCGCCGTCGCCCTCACGTCGTCCTCCGCTCCGACGATACCAGCCCCGGCGGGACGGGGCACGGCGCGGCGTCCAACCTCCATGACGACCCGCGGCATGACCCTCCTCGAAGTGCTCGCCGTCCTCGTGCTCGTGGCGCTTCTCGCGTCCCTCGTCGGGCCCCAGCTCATGGACAACGTCACCTGGGGCGAGCGCAAGGCGGCCCTCGTGAAGTGCCGCGAGATGCACGACGCCGTCCACATCCATCGCATGAAGAACCCCGGGCAGCCGCCGCCGCGGGACCTGGAGGCGATTCCCGGTCTCCACCTCGAGCCCGACCCCTGGGGCTCCCCCTACCGCCTGGAGACGGACGGGCGGAAGGTGCGCGTGTGGTCCCGCGGGCCGGACCGGATCGAGGGCACCGACGACGACATCTGCTACGTCCCGAGGGACGAGCACCCGTAGGGCCCGATCGCTCCCGAAACGAAAAAGAGCGCCCCCCCGGGTGGTGGGAGGGCGCTCGGTTCGAGAGTGCGGGCCCGGAGACCCGCGAGTCGGAAGATTAATCGCTTGTGTCGCTGTTGTCGTTCAGGCGACGTGCGCCGCCCAGAACGGCGTAGTGCGACTGGGTGGAATCGAGTTGGTCGCTGGGCGGACGGTCGGCGATGAGCGCCGCGCGGAGCGTGCGCTCGTCCCAGGTCGTGTTGCCGCCCGCGTCCGCGGCGCTGAAGATCACCGCCTGCGGGCCCGTCACGGTGCCCTCGCCCACCAGCGCCACCGAGGCGCCGTGGCTCTTGTTCTCGCTGACCACGAAGGCCGTCGGGGTCGCCCACGAGAACAGCACGGCGTGGACGTTGCCCACGCCGATGAGGTCCGACGTGCCCGTGAGGGCGACGCGGGTGTCGCGGCTCGCGACGGTCGTCTTCGACCGCTGGAACACCAGGATGTTCCCGTCCGTCGACAGGTACGGGTGGTTGATCGCGTTGGAGGTGCCGTCGGTCACGGTCGCGGACAGGTTGAAGAAGTCTCCGCCGTTGTTGGCGTCGAAGGCATACACCTCCATGTCCGTCGTGCTCGTGGCGCCGGCGCTCGCGTCGGAGGCGATGACGCAGAGGATGCCGCCGCCGTGCCTGCCCGTCGCGGGCAGCACGGTGCCGCCGGGCACCGACGCGAACCGGTTGGAGTAGTTGAAGGAGTTCACCTCGATCTGCGACAGCCCCACCGTCGTCGCGTGCGGGCTGAAGGGCGCGAAGGGCTGGTGCGGCCCGATGTCGGCGCCCGTGATGTTCAGGCCGACGAGGAACGTGCGGCCGTTGCCCGTCTGGTCGGAGACGTAATAGAGGAACCGGCCGTCGGGGCTCTTGAAGGTGGACCAGAACTGCTGGTCCGACGAGTCGGTGTTGCTGAAGCTGGGCGACGTCGGCCCGATGGCCGAGATGCCGCTTCCGACGCCCTGCAGGGCGTTGGAGGCCCAGCTGGAGCTGTTCGTGAAGTCGATTGCGGCCCCACCGGCCGTGCGGAAGTCGAGCTGCGCGATCATCTGGGTGCCGAAGGCGAAGGTGCTCGAGGTGGCGGACTCGGGGTTGATGCCCCAGCCGTTCGTCGAGCCGTAGTACTTCACCGGGCGGATCGAGCCCGCGTAGTTCACGAAGAGCGTGCGGCTGGTCTGGCTGAAGACGAGGCCGTTGATGCGCCTCTGGGACGCGTGGAAGATGGACCGCGAGCGCGCGTAGCCGGGCACGGCCGGGTTCACGCTCGTGGCCGTGTCGGTGCGCGTGCCGAGGAACAGGACGTGCTCCGCAGCCGCCGTGGACGAGTCCATGTCCTCGCCGCCCGTGGCGATGAGGAGCAGGTCGTCGCTGGCCCCCCAGAAGCCCGTGGAGCTGCTGGGCGTGGCGAAGCTGGGGATCCGGGCGCTGAACGAGCTCACGGACTCGTCCGTGCTCGAGCCCGGGCCCACCTGGTAGTCGCGCACCACGGCGACGTACTTGCCGTCGGGGCTCACGCTCACGAAGTCGAGCTACTCGCCCATGCGGCCGGGCGGGAGGAGGTCGCCGTAGATAAGGCTGTCGTTGCCCGTGAGGTCCTTGAGGACGGCGGCCGCCAGGTCGAGGCAGTCTCCGCTGTTGATCTCGAGGAAGAACAGCGACATGTCCCGGTTGCCCTGCTGGTGCTTGCCGTCGATGGGCGCGTCGGTGTCGTCGCTGAAGTAGTCGAAGGTGCGCGTCTCGCCCGCCACGAAGGCGAGGCGGTTCGGGCCGAGCTTGCCCGCCGCGGGCTCGTTGCCCGCGAAGGTGAACTGCGCCGAGAAGGCGCACTGCCCGGCCAGGAGGCGCAGGTAGTCGGTGTCGGGGACGTACAGGCCGCGGTCCGCGAGGATCGCGGCGCTGATCGAGCGGGTGCTGCCGCCGCCCACGGCCGTGACGCCGCTGTTGATGCGTCGCGTCGTGAGCGCGCCCGTGGTCATGCAGATGCCGAAGATGCGGTCGCCGTGGTTCGACTGCGTGAAGACGAGGCCGCCGTCGACGAACATGAGGCTGTCGGCGTTGAGCCTCCTCATGTCCAGCGGGTTCACGAAGACCCCGCCCCCGTCCTGGGCGAAGATGCGCCCGCCGAGGCGGAAGATCGCGGCCGTCTTCGGAAGCACGTTGCCGTTCCGGTCGCAGCCGTTCACCTGGGTGACGTGGGGCACGAGGTCGAACTCCGTCAGGGCCGACTTGTCGGTCTTCCAGACAAGGATCTTCTGGTCGTTGGTCCCGCCGGGCAGCGCCGTGGCGCACCACAGGCCGTCGGCGGACATGGCGACGGAGATGCCGGAGCGGCCCTGGGGCGCCCGGTTCCAGCCGGTCGCGCTGGAGGTGTTGCTGTCGGAGGCCTCGATGTAGGAGCCGAGGCCCGTGGCGAGAAGCTCTCGGTCCCACAGGCTGTCGGCCGGCATGCGGTCGCGGAACTTCCAGTAGCCCACGCCGGCGTCGCCCGCTGCGGCGTCGTTGAAGCGCATCATCACGATCTCGGCGCCGAACTGGGAGCCGTCGCCGTTGACGAGGCCCGTGTCGTTGCTGAGGTTCGCGACGGTCCAGAAGTCGCCCGTGATCGGGTCGAGAACCAGGATGCCGCGCCGCCCGGCGTCGTCGTACTGCTGGTAGCGCTTCGAGTGGCCGCCCGCCGAGGCGGAGCTGCTCCACTTCTTGAGCGTGGTTTCCGCCCACAGGAACACGCGCCGCTGGGTCGAGTTCGGGACCTGCAGCCACGTCATCTCCTGCTGCAGGTGGCCCCAGGCGCGCGTCTGCGTGTCGCTGTAGTTGCCCTCCGTGCCGGACTCGGCCGGCCAGAAGCCGCTGACCGAGGGGACGGACTTGCGGACGTGCTCGTCCGTGTCGCCGTTCGCGACCAGCACCGGAAGGATGTCGGCCTTGCAGGGCAGGCAGGTCGCCTGGACGGGCGAGAGCCCGCTGTCGACCGTGTAGAGCCCCGCCGACAGGAAGAGAGGCACCATGCGCGACTCCGCGATCTGGTCGGTGGCGTCGAGCAGGCCGGAGGGATCGCCTCCGGGCGCCGGGCACCCGCGCATGTAGATGGCCGTGTCGGGGGACACGGACAGGGTGATCGTGGTGAAAACGACCGTGGCGTTCGCGGCGCTGGGCGCCGCGCCGTCGCCGACGTAGCAGTCGGTCTGCTCGACGGTGACCGGGTGGAACCCGCGGTCGAACACGGTGCCGCTGATGGCGCCGTTGGTGACGCTCGTCTCGACGCCGTCCAGCTCGAGGGCGTTCGGGAGCTCACGGGTGGGGTCGGGGAGGCCGGCGCCCGGGCCGTGGCTCGCGTCACGGACGTAGGTGGACTGCCACGCGTAGTTGCGCAGGGCGGTCGCCGAGGGGTACGTGCCCGAGAATCCGGGCGGGTACGGGACGAGGCGCGCAACGCCGCCGGAGCCGATGAGCTGGTCGCCCGGATAGGCGAAGCCGTCGACGCCGGGCACGAGGCTGGTGTTGACCAGCGTCATGGGAAGCGGCAGCGCGATGGTCACGGGCAGGGTGCGATGCCGCCCCTTGCGGCCCGTGATGGGGTGGCGGCCGTCGATCTCGCCCGCGTTGGGCGTCGGGACCGCCACGTCGCCGTCCTGCGTCGGGTTCATGACCGACGCGAACACGCGGATCGTCAGGTCGATGGTGCCGCTGGCCCGGGGGACGCCGAAGAACTGCCCCGTGTTGATGTCGATCTCCAGGCCGAAGGTGTCCTTGTCCAGGTCGCCCGGCCCGATCGCCGTCGCCAGGCCGTCGCTCGGGTCGCCGTCGACGTGCTCCAGCTCGTACTGCAGCGGGGGCACGCCGCCGCTGGCGTTGATGAACTCGTTGTAGTCGACGCCCGCGATCCCCGGCGCGAGCAGCGCCGTGTCGATGATGATGTCGGGGATCTGGACCTTGATGATGTAGGCCTTGCGGGCGAGCACGTCGTCGCTGATGTCCGTGTTCGTCCCCTGGGTGTCGATGGCCTCGACGATGGCCCGGAACTGCAGGGGCGTGAGGTCCACGCCCGGGACGAAGGGAACGAAGAACGCGTTCTGGTACTGGTCCGCGGTGAAGGGGTACTTCGCCCGCGGCGCCGCGTCGGGGTTCGTGTGCACGTAGGCCGGGTCGTAGTAGTTGCTGAACACGACCGGCGCGGGCGTGCCCAGCGTGGTGTCGCCGGGCAGCTGCGGGGCGCCGCCGGCCCCGGGGCTCGGCTGGAACCAGTCGGGATCCAGGCCGGCGCCGCCGGCGTGGCGGGTGATGGTGCCCACGGGTCCGCGGGGCGACTGGAAGCCGCCGATCTGCACCTTGTTGTTGCCCGCCTGCAGGACGAAGAGGCCGCCGTCGCTGAAGTCGTTCTCGAACTTGTCGGTCCCCTCGCCCACGTCGAAGTCGATCAGGTCGCCGTCGGCGACGACGCTGGAGTCGAACACGCTCAGCTCGAGCTCACGCGGGATGTAGACGTTGAGGACGTTCTCGTTGGAGCCGCCCGCGATCTGCCACGCGAAGGAGAAGAACGCGGTCGGGTTCGCCGGGTTGACGAAGGGGATCACCTCGGGGAACGCCGGCACGGCCGGGTCGCTCGTTCCCTCGACCGCGGTGGGCGAGAGGATGGCGACCGAGCCCTCGTTGATGTTGATCACGAACTCGGACTGCGTCGCCAGGGCGGGCTGCGAGCCCCGCGTGGCGATCGCCTTCAGGGTGAAGGAGAACGACCCCACCTCGCGGGGGAACCCGAGGAGGCGGGCGTGGCCCGTGGGCGCGCCGTCCTCGTCGGGGAGGCCGTCGAAGTCGTTGTCCTCCAGGTCGCGGACCAACCGGACGCCCGTGGGCAGGGTGCCCTCCACGAGGCTGAACCGGTCGGGAAGCGTCGCGCTTCCCTCCGTCCCGAAGCGGATGACCACGTTGTAGAACTGGCCCGCGCCGCCGCCGGGAGCGCTGGTCGTCTCGAAGAAAATGGCGGCCAGCTCCGCCTCTACCGGACTTCCGGACCCACAGCCCGCAAACAGACCAGCGGTGAGTCCGAGCGCGAGGGCAAACCCCGCACTCCACCCGTTGCTCCTCATGGGAACCTCCAGACTCTCTCGGTTTCGATTTCGCCGTTCCCCGGCTTCCCAACCGGGTTTTGGCCCGCGAGCCCAACTTTCTCGCGACGACACCCGAGGTGCCGTAACCACTGAATAGTACACCTTGTAACCGGCAATTCAGTAGCCATTTTGGGGCAATTTTGACGAACGAACGTTCGCTCGCCTTGGCAGGCCGAAGGGCGGGGGGGGCGGGGGCGGCGGGCCTACGAGAGGACTGCGGCGAGGGCGTCGACCGCGGCGTCGAGCTCGTCGCGCTGGATGACCAGGGGCGGCGCGAGGCGCAGCGTGTGGACGTGGGTCTCCTTGCACAGGAACCCCTTGTCCTTCAGCTTCTCCGCGTACTTGCGCGCGGGCCCGGCGCTCTCCTTCAGCTCGACGCCGGCCCAGAGGCCGACGCACCGGACCTCTCGGATCTTCGCCGAGCCGATCGCCCGCAGCCGCTTGTCGAGGTGCGCGCCCAGCTCGGCGGACCGCTCCGCCAGCTTCTCGTCCACGAGCACGTCCAGGGCCGCTTCGGCGACGGCGCAGGCGAGGGGATTGCCGCCGAAGGTCGAGCCGTGCGACCCCGGGTCGAACACCCCCATCACCCGGTCGTCGGCGAGGAACGCGGAGACGGGGTAGAGGCCGCCGCTGAGCGCCTTGCCGATGGTGACGCCGTCGGCCCGCACGCCCTCCCGCTGCGCCGCGAGGAAGTG
>ERZ869936.1479-NODE-1479-length-16589-cov-6.878614_pt1 | contig 16589 bp, 25 predicted proteins | sample MGYA00520876_ERZ869936 | MGnify/ENA primary metagenome ERZ869936 (study PRJEB32218, sample SAMN09650985) | biofilter metagenome | isolation source: enrty point of leading RO module | place: Saudi Arabia: Thuwal, RO plant located on Red Sea | collected 2016-02-17 ...
CTTGCGTTGTCAGCTCTGCATTAGGCTAGCTTGTCTAGCCGTTCTTCAATGTCCGCGAGAACAGGGGCCCCCTTCTCGGTCAGACAGAACCTTACCATAACATCCATTGGGTCTTGACCTGCAGGAACAGACACAATCATGGAGTTAGAATCAAACCAGTAGCACGCGCTCTCTTTGAGGTTGATGATCTGATAATCACTAGCCTGCTGAATAGAGGCGCGAGTTGTAACCTGTGGAGAATCAAACGCCTCAAGGAAATCCTGAGTGTTCCTCTTAGCGATGTTCAACAGGTTGTAACGAATCTCTGACGTAGGCTGGTTGATGTTCACCTTGAAGTACAATGCAATAGGCAGGAGGTCTGTGATGTCCTTGTCGCGCACCATAGCCACAGCTTCAGAAAGCTTAAACTCGCGCTGAAGGGCCATCTCTGCATCCTTCTTCTTGTTGACCTCACGGAAAATCTTACCGCCGTTAGCCATATTCATTGGGTGAAGCTCCATGAACTTGCGCAAATTGGGCTTTTCTTTTGGAACGAAGAGGCGTCCTTCACGGAAAGCAACGCTCTGCTTTACAGCGTTGTCGCTTTGCTCATCGGCCCAGATGCTGGGCTCGTTAGGGCAGTAGCGCATCTCACGAATCGTGTCCTTCTCTTCGTCGTACACGGTGATACCCTTTTGCGGGAGCATGAACACGATGCCTCCGCGCTTTGGGATTTCGTACTCTACAGTTCTGTTGTCCTGCTCTTTGCGCTTGATGGTGCGCTTCTTACGAGCTGGTACTGGAGCTGCCTCTACGACAGCTTCGGGTTGGGCTTTAGGGCGCCCAGGGGACCGCTTAGCTTGTTGTGCCATTTAATTAAAATTATTTTTTAGGTGTATATAATTTCCCCAAATCTAAAGCTAATTTAGATGCGGCGGAAGTGCCGATATCTCTTTCGATAACCCCGAGTCTAGCTACATTGCCTTGAAACTTGTTGCTAGTTCCGTTGCCAATGTACCTGATAATCAAATCCCCATTTGTGACGTTTGGCTTTGCAAGCCTCGCTTCGGCAATACCCACTACAGATCCAGTAACGTCGTGAACAAAGATGTTAGAGTCTGCATCTCGTCTGATTACAAACACATAAGCGGTTTGATCTGGAGACACAATAAGTCTGTTTGACGGGATAGTAATCGCGCCTTCTGGATCATCTGTATTGCTGAGAAGTATCTTAAAATTCTGAACATCATACGTGTCGAGAAAAAGAAGATTTGAGCTGGTTGGGCCTTGCGCGACGGGACCCATGAATCTACTCGACTCAATCTGATCCTTCGTCCTGCCGATTACACAGTAAAAGGTAAACTCACCCGAGGCCGTGTAGTCGTTAGCAAGCTGTAAGTTTTCTCCAGCCTCGATTGCTGCGGAGGCGGTTGACAAACCGTTTACCTTGGCCCCTCCCGTGGCTGTGTACGCAATCGTACCGCTTATGCTAGATACGTTATACGTGCTCCCTCCTGAACCCCCATTGGTCCAGCCGTTGACATTGCTCGAGCTATGGCCAATGTTTGACTCACTGAAGTCAATAACAGGCTTGTTGCCCTCCCCAAAATCAATAGAGTCTAGAGTATTGCCTGCGCCAAAGGCCGTGCCTGCAGTGCCCCCGATAAACGTATTAGTGCTAGACTTCTGAGACACCCTTGACACAGGGAGCTGCTTGATCTCGGCCCTAACGTCAGAGAAGTCGCTTACGATAGCTTTTGATGCGGTGGTCTTTCCAAGCACCGCATCAAATCTCATGATGTTGCTTGTGGTTCTATCTGATGAGATGAACTTGAGAATGTCTTCAATGAGGCTGGCTTCTGAGCCAGGCTCGCAGGAGACATACACTGAGGTCTTCTTAAATGACTCTCCGTCAATAAGATTGCTCTCCTCGTAGATGGTCGAGTTGTTAAATACAATTAGGATCTTCCCATACTCAGCCGTCATAAAGGCAAGGGAGTCGGTGGGTATGGCCAATACGTCGAGGCCTTCGCCGCTATCAGACACGGCGGTACTCGAGAGATCGACCTCTCTACGCTTGAACAAGAAAAACTTTTTCATTGCAATAAAGTTACTGCAAATATAGGGGAAAAGAAAAAGGCCCCGAAGGGCCTTTCTCATTCAGTCAATCTGCCATTATGCAGCGAATGCCCAAGCGTCAGATCCAGTTCCGAGCGCTCTACCGCGACCAGAAACCAAGATCTTATCAGACCCGAGGTACAGGAACTCAACAACAGAGCCGATAGCGGCTCCTGAGTTAGTGCCTGCACCCGTAGCAACCAGCTTAGTTTCACCTGCAGTAGCTCTGTCGATCTTCTCTACACCTGAAGCTCCCTCGTATGAGTAGTAGCTACCAGTGTCAAAGCTCTGAGAACCAGCGCAGTCAAAGGTCAACACTCCAGATGCTACCAGGTCGGCGGCAAGAACAACGACCACCTTGTCTCCAACATTCGAGAATGTAGGAAGGGTGACAGTTTTTGCAGCTCCATCGAGCAAAGAAAATGTAACCTTGTTAATGTAGGTTGAATCCATAGCCAAGGCGTCAGTGCTGTCAGCAATGTCAGTGCCCTGAGTTGCGCTCATCGCAGTGGCTGGACCCTTGATGCTGGCTGCTTCAATTTTGCTGACCAGCAATTCATCAAAATGTCCCATAATAGTTTTTGTTTTTCGTGTTTGTTAAAAAGAGAAAGCAAAGGGGGCCGAAGCCCCATTCGCATTAGAAGTGTCTAAAAGCAACGTGAACTTCAACCTCGTTACCTCCGCTTACGTTGGCAGCGCCAACAACAAACTTACCGTAAAGAGTTCTTTCGTCAGTTACAATAGATGCTGCATTTCCATACGAGTTCATAGCGTCAGTGTTGACGCCATCAACAATCGTACATGTTTTTGCAGTTCCAGCCAAAACGCTTGTGTTAGCAGAACCATCAAGATAAAGAACGTCAGCAACAACCTCCTCACCGTCAAAGTTAGAGTTTGTTCCAAGGCTAAACGTAATGTCCACGGCACTCGCCATGGTCACAGTTCCAACCGTGCGAACAATAACGCTCTCAATAACAGTGTCTTTTGGTTGTTCAATTTCAAAATTTGTGGTTTCGCCGTTTGCGAATGCTTCAGAAATTCTGACTTTTCTTGATACAACAAGAGAGCCAGATTCTTTATGTCTGTACTTTGCCATAATAATCTAGGTTTTAATAGTTAAACAATAAGACTATTAACCCTTGATCACTACGTGCTGGTTAGCTGCGCGTACGCACAAAGCAATTTCTGATCTGTAGTGGAAAACAGCCTGGTCCGTACCAGCGTCGCCGTTGTTGTTGTGACCCAACACGCCGCCACCAGTTACCCAGTGCTCCATTTCACGAGAGTAGCCGTTAGCCTCCTTGTAGTGCATAGACAACGCAGGAACAGAAGCTCCGCTGCGAGCGTCGTTGACAGTTCTCAAAGGAACCATTGCACCTTGGATGTAACCGTTAGTAGATGCACCCAACAACGTAGGATCATTCAACAACTTCCAATCGTGCTTGTGGAACGTGTATCCACCGCGAGTGAAGCTCTTGAAGCCCAACTGTACAGCCATGTCAGGAGAGTTCTGGAATGCACCGAACTGACCTGGGAGACCAGCAGTAACACCAGTAGCGATACCAGCTGCCAACATGTCGTCGATAGCGAGGTCTTGCTTTCTGTTCACGTACATAGCGTACTCAGAAGGAGCGCCCTGCTTGTCCAACTCGAGGATCAAGTCATCAAACTCAGAGAAGCTGTCCATTGGGTTGGAACCAGCGTTCTGCATCACGATACCTCTAGACTCAACAGCAGAGAAGTAACCTTCAGAGCCAGCCAACGTATTATCCAAGGCGGTAGTGGCGCCAGCTCCATCGCGCTTCTCACCGAAGAGCATCATCAACTCGCGCTTGTCCTCGAAACGAGCACGCGCTTCTTTCTCGCCGTACATGAACCATCTGTAGTCGCCGCCACCCAAGTTTACGTAACCGATGTTGGTTGCTTGAGATCCATTGACCTCGTAGCGATCCTTAACGATCATGTATGGGTTGGTGTAACGGATGATACCTGGGTCAGTGAACGCCGTTGGTTGGTTAGTTCCCTGAGCGTACATGTTGCCCAAGACAATGAACTTAGCGCTAGAGTCAGTCAAGTCGGCATCGACGATAGCAGTATCGTCGAGCTTAACCAAGACAACATCCGTAGCCGTTCCAGTTCCAAATCCGCCAGCTTGAACGATAAAGCGAACACCAGTCTCAGCGTCCATCACCACGTCGTTCTTTTGAACGTTAGCAGCGAACGTAGAGTCAGTGATCGTAGCAGAGGCACCAGTCACTGAAGACAAGTCATCAGAGATAGTAAACGATCTGTGACGACGACCTTCTTCCCACCAGTCAATCTGGTCTGAAGAGCCGCCGCTGTTGATGGCACCAGTAAGCTTCAAAAAGCCAGTGATACCTTGGTCACCGTACGTCTTTACGAGGTCGGGCATGACGTCCTCGCGAGTTGCCTTGACGAGGTCATCGATAGTAGTGTAGCTGTCTGGAGTAATTTTAAATCCTCTAGACAACAAAGTATTCTTAACCGTCTTGTCGGCAACACTCAATGTGTTGTCAACTGCTGGTTGTCCTGATTTCAAATCAGCCATAGTTTCTTAGTTTTTAGATTTTAAAGGTCAAGCCTGAGGATGAGTTCCTCAGGAGATTTCTCACCTGATCGGAGAGAGGATTGTTTTGTTCTTGACCTGTCTGTTGCGGAGCGGAGTTAGAGACGTTGGCGGCTTTGTCAACCAATCCTCGCTGGCCGTCACCCAACCCCTGCTGGTACGCAGAGCGCACAATGGAGTCAATGTTCTGGCTTACAGCGATGTGGGTAGACAGAGCGTCATAGTCCCAGTTTCCGTTGTCGTCAACAAACGGATCAAAGAAGTCTTCGATCTTGGCATTGGATTGCTTCAAGCGATTTCTCGTTGAATCATCAAACCCGAAGGTGAAGCTCTTGTTGTTTCCCAGATCGAATTCCAATCCAGTCATACGGTCAACTTCTCCCGACATGGCAGAGATCCACTTATCATCGATGATGGACTCAGTGCCTAGATCGCGCTCTGGGGCTGGAGCAGTATATTTCTCTCTTAATTCTGAGATAGCCTGACGAGCCTTTTGAGCGTCTACTTTAAGTCGCAACTGCGACATCTGGACGGTGTTGGCATCATTGGCCTCTGCGTCCAAGGGGTAGCTATTCTTGACAAGAAGATTGATTTCGCTTGCAGAAAGGTTAGGGTACTCTGACGCAAGGTTAACTCTCACGGCTGTGAGGTCATCCATTCCTTGCGGATCAAGAGATTGATACCTAAACCAGTCTTCGGGAGCGCGGCCTGTCGTTTCGACAAACTCAGCGATCTTAGCGACTCTGTCGTCAATAGCTGGTGATTGAGCATTCTGGAGTTGTTCGAACGAGGTGATCTGTGTGCCTAGCCTTTCGCTGGCGTAATTAAGAACAGCTTGCTCTACTTGCTCCTGAGAATACTCAGGTTGTTCATATTGTTGCGGCTCAGCTTGTGGCTGTTCCGTTGTCTCTGGAGTGGAGGGGTGAGCCTCTGGGTCTACATAAGGTGTAGACTCCGTTGATTGTTCCTCTTGAACAAGTGTAGACTCCGTTGATTGTTCCTCCTGAACAGGCTGAGACTCCTGTTGGGGAGTCTCTTCCTGTGATTGTTCAGAAGCCATCATTGCCTCTGGTGAGTCGAAGACTTCAAAGCCTGCGACTGGTGCGCTATTTTCTTCCATTATATTTAAGTATTTGTTTTAATTATTTAGAGGGACCGTGATACGCCAGAACCTTACCACTAGCCAGAGTGATGGCATCGTACCTACCATAAATGGTAAGCCCCTTGGGGAAGGTTGTTGACGTAGTCACCGTATCCCCAACACCATCCGTGTCTGGATCTGGTGAAGCAGTATCGGTGCCGAAGTGCTTTGTTGGGTCCTCTGCCTCCAGCTTTGTAAAGGTCGTATCCTCTAGGCACTGAATAGCAACATACACCTTCCCAGAGGGTGGTGTATGAGCTTGAGTCCCGTCAATGTGAGTGCTTCCGTGCTGACCGAAGGCCATTTGAGAAGACACCCCTTGATTTGCTAATGTCGCCATGTCTTATGTTTTATGAACCTCCGTATGGGTTGTCTGAATCGTCGTTGCCGAACACACCGTACTCGATAGAAGAGTCAGCCTTTGTTCCGTACACCTCGTACTTCTTGTCTGGAGCGACAGGGATAAATGCAAACTCACCGCCTCCGATCTTGGCTACGAGACCAGTGTCGGTGTCATTGTGAATGTATACATAGTTCTCCAAGTCTGCCTCTAGATTTTTGATGTAGAGGTACGCTCTATCCTCGCACTGGTTGGCGATGTAGATGGCAAGGTCGTTCGTGTCCGCAGCAGTACCCTTCACCTTCGCACGAATCAAGCTACCTGAGTCGACAGTGATGCCTCCAGATACAGACAAGTTCAAAGGCGACGTAAGCACGTCGCTGCTCGCGAGAGTAAGTGATACTGTTACGTTAGCCATTATGCTTCGTAAATCACGAGGTATTCAACGGTCATGTTGACATCAGACGTGTCGATATCAATGTCGTTATTACCGTCGTAAGGGAGGAGCGTCCAGTCACCACCGTAGAGGCGGCCAAGAGAAACGTTAGAGCCACCGAGTTCAATAGTGATGAACTCAGAGTTGCTGGTTGATGTATTCTTGATGTAAACCTTGTGAGCCTTGTCAGCAGTATAGTCTGAAGCAGCGATGAGGTTGTACGCCGTCTGTGCGCCAGCAAAAAACTTACGAGCAACGCCCGTCGTCTGGTCCAGACCAGTTGCGCCACCAGCTTTCGTCAGCGTTGCTGTCGAGCTAAGAGACAAAGCATCTCCAGTGAGGTCAGAACTAGAGAGCGTAATTGATGCAGTAGTAGTAGCCATTTTTGTGTTGTGTTATTTCTGCAAATATAGTAATTATCTGTAACGCGCAGTTTTACGTGCAATCGACTTCGGTTGCTTGACAAACTGCTTCTTACCTTTTGCTTTTGCTTTGTTGGTGGCGGCCTTCTCCCCCTTGCTCAGCGCACTCCATGCCGCCTTCGGCAGGTACCGCTTCTTGCCCTTGGACTTAACCTCCTTGGAGCTACCCTTCTTTTTATTCGCGTGAGTTCCAGACGTCATCCATTCCTGGCTCGTCCAGTCCTTTAGAGACTTCTGTGATTTCTTAAGCCTAGGCATTAGTTCTTATATCCTCCGCCAGCTTTCTTATACGCCGAGGCCAGGAACTGCGCCTTACGCGCAGACCACTGGCCAGGCTTGCCCCCCTTAGATCCAGCCTTGATGCGATTGAACAAGCGCTTTCTAAGACTAGGCTTGGTGTAGTTGCCAGCTTCGTTGACGCGACTCTTAGTCTTGCCGCCCTTCCTCATAGAAACCTTCTCCTTAGAATCCTTGCTCTTACTGAGTCGACCCTTAAGGACGTCTGCGAACGTGACCTTACCGTCACCAGTCAGATCTGGAAATTTCTTTTTAACTTTAGCCATGATTTACAAGCTTAAACTTGGCGGTCTTAACGGCTCCAGGATGCGGCTTGTAGTCACCCTTCATAAGAAAGTACCTGCCCCGCTCTTCCATCCAGTGATATCCATCTGGTGGTGGGACATCCATAGTCTTGGAGCTGACCTTGAGCTTTCCGCCCTTGTTGTATTTGACGACGTTTGGCATTACCACTTTACTTTGTTTGCCCAGTAAGCCGCACTCGTCGGGCCCTTGGCAATGTTTTTTCTATGACGAGCTTTGAAGCTCTTGCGCTTAGCCTTCATGCGAGCCGACTCCCCAGCCTTTGGCTTGCCCGCCGTGCTAGCACCCTTCTCTCCAAAGCGAATAATCTTTACTTTCCCACCATCACGAACGGCGACAACGTGAGACTTCTTTCCACTAGAAGATCTCTTTGGTTTATTCAAGCCCTTAAGACCGAATCTTTTAAGTTTCTTTCTGTCGCCTTCAGATAGTGCCATAAGGCAAATATAATACGATTATGGCATAGACTGAGGAGCGATATCTTCCTCCATGGCCAAGGCTGCCTTTTGAGCGTCATCAGCCATTCCAACAGGTAGACCACGCGGACCTTCTTCCTGCTGCATCATCTCTGGTCCTGGCTGCATCATATCACCATCCATCATCTCTGATCCTGGCTGCTGCATCTGAAGCATCTGCTGAGCACCAAACCTACTGTTCTTCCCCTCTTCCTTCATAACCTCAAGCTTCTCCTTGAAGTTTTGATCGTCTTCTCGGAAGCCAAGAGTAGCCTGAGCCTTAATCATCTCGATCTCTTTTCTCATCTCGTGCTGCATCTGCATGATCTGCATATCAACCTGACCCTTCATTTGAATCTCTTGCATCTTGAGTTGAGCCTCTATCTGAAGCTCCTGCTGCTTCGCTTGCGAGGTGGCCATAGCGGCCTGCTGGGCCGCTTGGGCCTGCATCTGAGAGTTCTGAGCTGCCATCTCTTGCTTCTCTTTCATGCGCTTCTTGCGACGAAGGATAAGCAGGCGCTCCGCCTGGTTGACGTCCTTGAGGTTTCTAATTGCAATAGCATCCTCGAGGTCGATCTGACCCTGCTGAATAGACATCTGAATGTTCTGCTCTAGATATTCTTTGTCTTTATCCTCCATGTCCTTGACGACACGCACGCCAAAGTTGTACATAGCAAGATCTCTAAACGCATCAAGCACAGACATATTGGTCTCGCCAATAGCGTTCGCGTAAATCTTGAAGAGGACAGAGTCACCTGGAATAATCTGCAGGCACTTAACGACATCTTGACACACCTTTTTATACATCATCATAGATGCATTGGTGATGTCATAGATAGCGTTGTTGCCCTGAACGATAGCATTCTGCTGAACCCCAACGAGCATGTCGCCCTTAGGCGTCGTGCCGTCCATGGACTCATTGATGCCCGACGTATCCCTGATGAGTTGCAGGTAATGGTTGTAAAGAGCAACTAGTTCCTGAATGTTTCTGATGGCATTACCGATCTCCCTGACGGGCGGATTTTGGAACCCACCCTCTGGGTTTTTACTTCTGTAGTAGAAGACACCAGTCTGCTCGTAGATGTCGTGAATCTCAAGAGGCTCAAGTTCGCCACCCTTTCCGAGCTGTACGTTCTCCAGTCCCTCAATGTCAATGATCAATCCATCTGGCTTAGCCTTGGCAATAGCTTGTTGAATCTTGAGGTGGGTCAGCTGAAGCATGTCAGCGAATCCAGTGCAGCTATCTACCATAGACTTCGGAACCATCCGAAGCAAGTTGGTTGCTACTGGAGAGTAAGAAAGCGTAGCACGAGTGATGTCGTGTACGTTCTTGGGGATGTTGTTGACCTTGCCGTATCCGTAGATAGTTTCTGTGCCAATGATGAAAGATCCACCGTACACACACTGCATCTCCATCTTGTGTGGCTTTCTTCCAAACACAGAGTCAGGACGCTCTTTGTACGAGTCGCCCTTGAAGTAGAAGCCAGTATTACCGAATCGGTTCTCTTTCTCCTCGAAGTAGATGCAATCGACACCGATAAACTCGAAGTCCATCACCTCAACCATGTACTCGTCATATCCGTAGATGGTGCGCATGTACCTGTCGTCGTAGTGCGACGAGTTGAATCTAGACGCATCGTTAGAGTACTTGTCCTTCACCTTATTGGCGATCTCCTTATACTCCTCTTCTGACAGCTCGTCCCCAGCCAACCGCTTCAGCTCCTGGATAGGGATGCGCTTAATGTGGCCAGCATACACCATGTCCCCAAAGTTGGGGTCCTCGGTGTAGCTATGCACGAATGTGGCTGGGTCAACGTACTCAACGTCAATACCTTTGTTAGGATCGTTCTGTCTCTTAACGACAGCGAGACCTAGAGAAACAAGGTCGAGCACAGCTCTTCTAAACGTAGTGTCATTGAAGTCAGCCCAAGAGAGAGTCAGGGCTGTGGCAACCTGCGCCGCTACCTCTGCGTCAGTCTTGATGTTTGTGTCCATGAACATTTCCGCCTCCTCGATAGTCTCGGGGATTTCGGCTGGATCCATGTCGAGCACCACACCAGTTTTATCTTTAAGATTCTTAAGCTCCTCCCTCGCCTGAACCTGCATTCTAATGCGATCCTTCATCTTGTTCTTCTCTGAAGAAGACACTGGGTCTACAGACTCCAGGTTTGGGTACGGATCTTTAGAGAGGATCTTGTTGGCTACAATCTTTACGAACTTAGGCAGGATTGGAACTGGTGTATAGTCCAGGTTCAACAAGCTGCCGTCACCGTCCATAGGATTGAGTGAGCTCAAAAGCTTTTTGTAGATTGTTGTATCTTGGGTGCCGTTGGCGTAGTCTCTATTGCGACTGAAGATTTTGTTTCTTCTCCCGTACAATGAGTGGGTATCTGTAGACTGCCCCCACTGAGAGTAGATGGCCCTAGCATACTGGAGGCCATAAGACTTACCCTGCTTTACTGAAGACTCCGCTAGCGGATCGGGGAAACCTTTCTTCTTGTTGTTGTCGCTATACATTGGCACAAATATAATAAATCAGCCCATTGTCTTGTAGCGACGGAAAAACTTCTTCTCCGTAAAGTCCGTACGCTCAACGGGTTTGGACTTTTGCGCTGCCAACAATGCCAATCCAGAACTAATCGTTAAGTCAAACTTTGTTCTATCGTTTATTTTAAACCCTATCCAATCCTCCAAAGTTCTGTTGAAATACATCTTACCGTATTCTCCAGAATCGTTGTTGAGGCCTACGTGATCGTAAATATACTGCTCAATAGATTGAGCGTGAGACTGGATAACATCCTGCGAGTTTGACGGGATGCCCTTGGTCTTGACGTTCACCTTGGCAGAGGCGGACATAAGGTGCTGTGGCCTATCCATTAAGTAGCCATCGTAACCTCTTGATTCAAAGTATCTTACGATGCCGTACTTATTGTTTTCCACGAGGAGAGGATACCCATAAAAGAATGCCGCCATAAGCACGTCTTCGTAGAATATCTTGGCCAGGTCTGGGCGTGAAGCATACTCCACGACGAACATATTCGACGGGTTCTCTATGTGAAACTTGTTGTAGAGGTGCAGGGCTCCCTTCGAGCCCCTGCCATCTACCGTAGCGTCTAGGTCGTACGAGTCAACACCGCCGCAGCCCCTGTCAACAAACGGAGCCACGAGCTTGCCCCCGTCAATCTTTTTTACATTGCGCTGCTCGGGTGGAGGCATCCATGATACACGGAACCTTCCGTTGACGTCGGCAGAAAACACAACCTCCTTATCCTTTTCCTTCCAGATAAAGTTCCCTTTAACTACAGGGTTGGGGAATAGTTCGTCATTGTACTCGATCTGTTGGTAGATCTTTCCAGTGTTAAACAGGCTGCCGTCGATGCTGTCTCTGAAGGCCTCATCCGTAGTAAACGGAAACTGCCTGGTTATTTCGTTGAGCTCTGACGGGTCTCCCTTAAGGCTTTCCCTTTCGTTTTTGAGGAACGTCTTCGACCCGATAGCAACATTATCGCCGTCAAGCCCGTCCACAGGATTATCGGGATCAGCCACAATCGGCCTTCCATGTACATCAAAAAATCCTTCAAGTGATTCATAAGCGGGAATAAATAATCGATAGAGACCAGAGATGGTCCTACCGTTAGCGTTTCTTTTTAATGGATTAGAGTCTTCCCAAAGGTCCTTGTACTCCTTACCCCCTTTGTCCATGGGGTTAACAGTACTTCCCACCAATGCCTTCCCGATAATCTTTCTACCTACGATGAGACACGTACGCTGGATCCTCCATGCGTCTCTAATGTCTGTAGGTTTCTCCCACTTGCCAGCCTCATCAAGATACAATATATGAAGCTTCTCCCCGTCGTATGCGTTGTTCGTAGTGTTCTTCCAGTTTATGACCGTATTAAGAGCTTCGCCCTTCTGCGAAGTCTTATTGTTCTTCGTGATTCTCTTAGACGGCTCGCGAAAAGCCAGCTCCATGCGCGGATTGGTCGTTCCATCCTGAATAGGTTTGAAGAAGAAGGGGTAGTGCCTGAACATCTGCACGACCTTCTTCATGAATATATTCTCCTGGGCGTCCTTACCAGTCTTTGACTGTATCCCCAGAAGCTTGTCTTTGACTTGTGTGGCCTCATCTAAAAGAACAGACGAGCAGATATTTGTGTATCCGCTTCGTCTGCACTTGGTATAGAGCTGTCCGATGCACCTCGGATCCGCCTCACACGCAGACAAATGTACGAAAATTTCTCTTTGGAATTCTAAGTAGTCTGGATAGCCGACATCCATTCGGGTCCATTGAAGCATCATGTAGTGCCGCCCCGTAATATATGTAGGTACACCGTCATTAAAAAACCAAAAGCCCTCACGCCTACGCCGAAACTCCTCTTCGATATACGGAGAAAACTTCTGTCTGAATTCCCTCGGCATCTCAGACCACTCATCCATAGACTTAATCCTAGACAATTCCTCGGGCATAGGAACTCTCTCCCACATTTGCATGTGCTTTGGTTTTTCATGTCCGAAAATTTCCTCTTCGGGAGGCTGAGCGGGAAGAACAATGAATAGCCCACCAAGCTCGAGCACTTTACCTTCTGTACCCTTGGGACAAATTGCGATAGTGTTTTCAGCATCAGTAGACCTGTCCATATCTGTTGCTTCTAAAGCTTGGGGCGCCACTCTTTGGATTGGATAGCTCCATGTACTCTCCGCACTCATCGCAGGTAACTTCGTGACGAGCCTTGCCGTCAACGAACTTAATCTTTACACCAGAGGCATCTTTCTCGCCCCCACATTCGCAGTTGTACTTAGCCATGATTATCGACCTTGTGAAGCGTATGGCTTCTTGTAATTCTTTGACTGCTTGTTCTTTGACTGCTTCGTCTTAGCGTGAACGCCCTTGCGGCGTACAGTCTTCTTCTGGTAGTTTGATACTTGTATTTTAGCCATGGTTATTTAATTTGTACGCCCGACAGGATTCGAACCTGTGACCGTCTGCTTAGAAGGCAGATGCTCTATCCAGCTGAGCTACGAGCGCATTCTATTTATTCTTCGTTCCAGGCTTCTTCCCAGAACTTGTAGTCTAGATCTCGTCTGACTTTCTCATACCTGAGCACGAGGTCTTGCCAGTTACTTTGAAAATCTTTCTGCGAATCCTCCGCTGTAGTCTCCTGCTTGTTCGATTTCTCCATTGTCTTTAAGGTCTTTAATCATTTGCTCTAATCTCTGTCTTTCAATAAGAAGCTCCTTGCAGTCTGTTGCTGTCTGCTTAATCGACTGGAGCTCGGCTTTGCGAGCCGCGCCACCAGCCTCTGGGTCTACAGGCTTCTTGACTTCATCGATCATGTTGTTGATAGCAACCTCCATGCTCGACATCAGTCTCTGAGCTGCCTCAATCGTTGTAAATTTCCTGCGTGACAAAATTGATGTATAAAGGGGTTTTTTCTCCAACATACGCTCCGACTACGTTATAGTCAAGAAAATCTACCGCATCCTCGTAGTCAGCGCCCTCCTCCATGAGTGTCTCTACCATCTTGTTGATGTCGTATACCGCTACCACGTTGGCGCCGTATGTGCATCCAACCAGCGCATCATCAAATCCATCGGCAGTAAGGCACTCCTCCTCTTCCAGGATTTTCATAAGGTGCTCCTTGTCAATCATGATTCAATAGGATTTTCGACATAGAGCAGATCTTCTGTACGTGTTCTGTAATACTCCTTCCCGTCAATCTTGATTCGGTAGTCTCTGTTCTCCTTGAACCCAACGACATCCCCAACACCGACTCCTAGTTCATCGAGCTCCTCAGAAGCGAAGGCAACCCTCCCAGAGGTTGGCAGCTTCTCCCTAAGTGTCACAGTCTCAATAAGTTCCGACAAAGACTCCTCCTCTTCTTCAACAGGCTCAAGAAGGGACCAACCAAACAGGGGGCGAATAACCCCGTCCTTCTGGCTCTTGTATGCAATGGCCTGATTGCTCAGGGCCTCCTTGCTGCACTTGACGATGTAGTGATTGTCGTCGCCAGTGAGAACCTGACCCCCTTGCATAACTACGAGGTGGTGAAAGTACAGTGTGTCTCCTGGCTCTACCCCTGTGTCAATCTTAAAGGGGGAGCAAACGACTGGACCCTCGGTCACTCTGTTCTCGAACTCACCATTCTCATTAAGCTTGGTGTCGATGTACAGTTCAAAACCACTCTCGGTCACAATCGTATCGTTGATGAGCTTCTCAAGCTCAACAACAAAGTAGTTGTAGGTTCGCATGAATTAAAAGTTACAGTCGTACTCAATGATGCAGGGCATGTCGTCTACAGACTTCCATAGCACCTGGCCATCGTCAGTCTGAAGATACACAAGATATCTCTTTCTGTTGTGCCTAAAGAGATGTTCGTCATCGAGTACAATCGCAGAGACATTGCCGCTACCAGCTTTCATCCCTACGTAATATGCCATGGCATCCTTTGGATCTCTGCCAATGACAATCTTTCTAATAAGTCCGTCCATTAATTTAGTGAGATTCCGAGACCGTTGAGTAGGTCATCTAAATCGTCGTCTCCAATATCCTTTTGATCTCTCCAGGTCTCTCTAATGAAATTTAATAATGTTTCTAGTTCTTCTTCTGTTTCGATTGAATAACCGTACATCGCCTTCATCGTAGACTTGTCTTCTGTGTACGGCTCTAAAACTCCACAAACAAAGATAGACATTAATTGGTCTCGCATTTCATACTCCTCGACAATCATATCGATTTCAATAAGTTTTTTCTGAATCTCTATGAGAAAATCATCTGTTTTCATATCTTGGAGGTTTAATTATGCCGAGGAGTAAAGTTTCAAACAAAGTTATGTTCCGCGACTTTGCTAAGCAAGATAAGAAGTATATACGCAGGAACAATCTCAAGAGACTCAAACAAGTAAGACAAAGGGTGCAGTCTGAGTGGGAGATATCATTCTCCGACCTAGAGTTCCTTTTATGGGCTTACGATTTGCAGTTCTTCACCATTGACTACGCAGCTAGAGATCTCAATGCAAACAAGACAAACCTTTCTAACAGAGTGATATACCCCCTGCAGAGAAAGAAGTATCTGTACAAGCATTTCGACAAGCTGACTCCATCAGACAAGTACGAAGACCACATGTTCAGGGATGAGACCAAGTTTAACTACAGGGTGAGATACGCACTAACACAGAAGGCCAGGCTCCTGGTGCAGAGATTCTACAGGGAGCTAGAGGATTAAAGTATATCGTCCTCTGTTAGAACCTCGGTCCATTCGGAGCCACCCAGCAGCTCTTGTATCTGAGACAGAGTGTATGTCGTCCTTCCTGAAAAAAAGGAAGGAAGTGGCGTTTCGTACTGAATCACCGCCTTGGTTCCGTCTAGACTATACCTCAGCCTTGAGCTGTCCGAATAAGACAGCTGAGAAAAGTCTATTGAAGAGTTTGGATCGTCGAGATCCGACTTGTTTACAATTACGTACTTGATCATGGCGTGCCTGGTTGGGTATCTGCTGAACCGAAATCTGGGGTTCCTTGGGCTGTTCCCGTGGTGCCGTTTCCAGTTTCGTCAGTATAGTCGTTTTCAAATCTGTACCAGTGCTGAAGATCAGAAGAATTGTCGTAGTTACCGCTGTCTTTAGAAAGGTCTATAGAAGAGCCACTGTTGTACAGAGCTGTTACAGCATCTGCATCCAAGACTGTAGTCCATATAGCAAACTCGTCAAGACTTCCAGAGTAGTGTCCGTCTATAGCTCCCGTTGAGTTTGACCTTGCGCCGACAATAAAATCATGCCCACTTACAGCAGAAAAGGCTTCTTGTTTGGATCTTATTGGACCGTTGGTGTTGGTTCCCGCCAAACTTCCATTAAAATAGGTCTTTACCGTAGCTGTATCTGAAGCGCCCGCCCCTTTCTCTACTGTGACGACTACATGATTCCAGGAGCTATCATTCCATGTGATAGAAGCAAGGCCTGTCGTGCCAGAGCTGTCAAAAAAAGTCGCGGTCTGAATGAACTTAGGGCCAACCGTCAGAAGTCTTAATGCAACCTCGTAGTTAGGGGTGCCATCCGATTTAAAACCAAGCGCGTAAGAGGTAGAAAAGCTATTATCGTAAAGCCATACCTGATAGCTGAATGAGTCTGAAAAAACAGAGCTTGCTTCAGAGCTTGACAATAACTCAACGTACTCCGTACCGTCTACAAACAGACGGAAATCGTTAGAGTAAGAAGCCTCCCCGCCTCCTCCAACGGAACTCAGATTTATACCTAACCCTATCATTATTCTTCTTCTATCCAGTCGTTTAACGGATCTGCAAAATACGCAGTTATCTGTGCATGAGTGTAGGACGTCTTCCCAGCTAGGAACGCTGGAGTGACGTCGCCGTTATACTTCACCACAAACTTAGTTTCGTCGAGATTGTACCTGAGCGTGTCAGCAGACTTCTCGCCGATCAAAGAGAAGTCGACTGAAGACAAGTCAGCGGCATCAAGAATGATGTACGTATTTTCTTTTTGATTGTCTGGTATCATGA